>Ga0307374_10001403_pt1 | contig 44587 bp, 37 predicted proteins | sample OX3MG_FD_202532 | JGI IMG/M metagenome (GOLD analysis project Ga0307374, IMG submission 202532) | Soil microbial communities from Risofladan, Vaasa, Finland - OX-3 | ecosystem: Environmental > Terrestrial > Soil > Coastal area > Acid sulfate soil | place: Finland: Risofladan, Vaasa | collected...
CTTGACGGGCCATAGCGTTCCTCCGATGTTGGCGTATAACACCGGACAACGCGGCCTCAAACCAGAAAATTCCCGTTCAGTCAGAATTTCTTGGCGGAACAACCTGCCAGGACACTAGTGACCATCGGCACCACATGGAGACTTGGGTCGCTTCTCGGATACACCGAGACGCCCGACTGGCCCTTGCTTTACGGCTATCTCATTGAGGTGGGCGGCGAGCCCAATGTCCACCAGAAGCTCAACTTCTCCTTCGATGATCCGGGCGACATCGACATCGGCGTGACCACCGCCATGCCGATCGTCAACGCCAGCGCCGCCGCGTGCGCGGCTCCTCCCGGGACCGTGAGCTCTTTGCAACTCCCGCTGGTCACCGGGCGGCACCACCCGCTCGCACAACCTTGAACTCGGGACTGGTGCCGGTGAATGCCCGGAGGCCACCCGTTGCGTCCCGGGCATCCCCGAAGTAGGAGATCCGGTAGCGACCGGCCCGTGCCTGCAGGGGGATGTCCCAGGTCACCGTCACCTCCGAGCGCCCCTTGGCCAGGCGGCGCCAGGCGAAACGGGTGACCCAGTCCCCGTCATCGTGCATGGTGCGCCAGACCCGGCCCTGGCGGTGCTCCACCCGCAGGTAGGTCTCGCCCCGGTGCAGGTCGTTGTTGGGATGGGACCCCACGAAGACCACCACGACGCGCTGCCCCGCCCGATACGAGTCCCGCGGCGCCACCACCACGTCGCCGAAGGTGACCCCGGGCGGACTGAGGTCGGGTTCGTCGGGGCCACGAAGCTTGCCGTGCCGGGCCGACAGGTCCTCCGTAGGTGGGCCGGGATCGGACGGCGAGCCGGCCACCATGGCGGTGGCCAGGGCAGCGACCGTCTGCTGCAGGGCCCCCAACTCCCAGCGGCCGAAGAGGGTGCTGGCTCCCTCGTACTGCTGTGCCCCGTACTCCTCGGGAGTGGTGACGTAGTGGATGTAGCCGTTCGAGTAGCCGGCGACCAGGACGTCGGTCAGCTCCGCGCCGACAATGGGAGCCACCGTCCGACGCAGACGCAGTCCCGCCGTGATCGTCACCTCACCGGGTATCCCGATCAGGTAGAGCGGTCCGATACGGAGGAGCTGTACCGGAACACGTTGGGCCACCACCGGAAGGGAGCGGTTGAGCAGACCGCCCGGCAGCACAATGCCCTTGGGCGCCTGCGAGTCGCGCAGCCGTTCCGAGAACCGGTACGCGATCTTCGAAGGCCAGTCGAACCACGGATTCTTGCCCTCCCGGAATCCGGGGAAGGCGGGGCCGTCGGCCCAGGCGCCGGCGAACGAAGCTGAACCCCCGGCCGGGCCACTGGTCACATGAGCCCGCCCGTCGCCGGTGAACTCCGCCCGGACCGTGACGTGGCCCAGGTCGACAGTGGTCACCCGGGCGTCAACGGGACCACTCACGGCCCCACCCCCGCTGTGGGCCATCGTCAAGGCCGCCTCGAACTGGCGCAGGCCGATGAGCCTGGTGTTCTCAAACTCATCCTCGGTCGGTCCGCTACCCGGGTGGAGGTTCAGGTTCGGCGACATGTCCCCGGCATTGGTCTGCGCGAAAGCGGCAATGAAGGTGGGGTCGTTGCCGGGGTCGGTCAAGTAGTCCATTCCTTCGACCTCGCGCTCCCAGTGGTAGCCCGCGTACCCCTTGTTGTCCGAGCTGATCAGATGGTTCCGGTTGGTCATGGAGGTGTTGTGGGTGGCGAACCAGTTGATGGCGCCGACGGTCTGCCCCCCGCGCTCAACGCGCAGAAGCGTGGTCTGCGGGTCTATGGCATCGGGAAAGAAGGCGCGTTCCGCGTCCGGGTTGCGCTCAAAGGCCACCCGGGAACGGTTGACGCTGGCATCATGCAGCTGGCCATGGGCCAGGGTCAGTTGCGACGGCGCCAGGTCCTCATGGGCTCTCTCGACCGCCTCAACGATCCCGTCGACCAGGGCACCGAAGGTCTTGCCGCGAAAGCCTTTGGTGTTCGAATTGTACAGCAGGTGGTGCGAGTAGCCGCCCGGCGCGCAGTGCGTATGGGTGGCCGTGATCATGGTGTTCGTTACCGTGTAGAGGTCTCCGAAGCGCCCCTTCAGTCGGCGCAGCACCTCCTGGTGCACGCTGTCGAAGACCAGCGGAAGGTCGTTCACCACGATCAGTATCCGCGGGCCCTCCGCCTGTTCGGCCACGACGAAGGCACGGCAGCGTTGCCTGGTGTGGATGCCCGCCGTCTGTTGGTCAGCCTTGCCGTAGCCCAACATCCCGCACTCGGCCGCCTCACCGGTGATGTCCGACAAGCCCCGACCGACCAGAAACGTCGCCTCACCCATCGGATGACACCGTAGATGCTCGTTTCACCGACGGGCGGAGGACGCTATCCGGCGGCGGGCCGGGGGGCGACGAACGCCTCGAACTCCTGCGAGGTGACCATCTGCATCATGTTGGCGGATTGTCCCCCTACCGCCAGCAGCTCTCCACGGCGCGACCAGACCTTGACCGATCCGTGCGCATGCGAGCCCACAGCCATCTGCGCCCGCAGCTCAAGGAGCACCCACTCTTCGCCCTCGGGGATCCGGCCGAAGCGCAAGCTGTTGTCAAGGCTCTTGCCTCCACCCACCAGGCCGACGGCACGGGCAATCGCTCCCGGCACCATGTCCGCCACGAAGGCGATGCTGGCCGGTGTGACTCCGCCACCACCGCGGATACGGGCCCACATCGCCAGCTGGGGTGGCGGGTCCGTGGCGGCGCGGACCTCCGCCAGCCGGTACTCCACCTGGGAGGTGAAGCCCCGGAATCCGTCGGAACGCGCGGGGCCGAGGACCAACGGGTCAGCATCCTCGGGCCGGCTGACGTCGGGCGAATCCAGGAACTGGCCCTCCATGCCACCTGGGCGCGGCGTGGCGGTGGAGCCCACGCTCACGAACAACACCCTGTCCCCGTGCCGTCCGGTGACCTGAGCCTGGGCCACGTTGCGCCCTTTGGCCAGCACGTGCGTCGTGCACTCAATGATGTCGGTCAGCCCGGCGGTAGCTACGTACTGCGTGGTCACCCACAGCGAACCCCGACCGGTCGCAGCCTCCATCGCCACCACCGACACCGCGATGGCCGTCCCGCCGTAAAGAGCGCCGTCGTGTCGGGCGACACCGGGCACCAGTGCGAAGTGCGCTCTCCGGAGCTCGGCGTCGAATTCGAGGCCGAGCAGATCCGTGTCCGACGGCCGGGGGAAATCGGTCATCGGCTGCCGGCTGCGCTTCTGGCCATTCCCATGGCCCGACACGGTAGCGCCCATGAGATCGCCTGCTCCTACTCTTGCCCGGCAACGATGAGAGTGCAGGCGCATTGAGTTACCACCGGCTCTCCCGCATCACCATGGCCATCGCGGACCTCGTATTTTCGACGGCGATGGGCGCCTGCGCCCGGCTCAACGTCGTGAAGGAGCGCTCAACCACGGCCTCGCTTATGCCAATGACGAGCATCGTCCCCCTTCCCGTGGCGGTCCAACCGAACGCCCTGGCGGCGGCATCCTCGCTTCGCAATTGACCGCCGTCGAGGGCGATCGCGGCAGGCAGGTCCCCGGGCAGCGAAGGCCTGGCTCAACGCGCCGGTGACATGCAGGCCAAAGTGTGTGGCCAATTCGAGGCCCGATCCTCTGCCTTCCCGTTCTGGGATTGGGTGACCGATGCGCTGGGCCCCTGTAGCCATGACGCCGGCCGGGGCGACCCGCTCATGAGCATGCTCACCCGCTGAGGGATCTACCCAGCTGAGCCGTCATCCGCCGCGATCGGGAGCTCCGCGCCCGATGATGTCGGGGGTTTCACCTGCGCCGGTATGCCCCTGCGCAGGACGTCGTCGACGCTGACGAAGGCGTAGGCCGTGAGCCATAGTCGCAGGAGGTGGCGCCGGCGCTCGGGCTCGGGGTGGTCCACAAACGCTTCCCGGGAATGCAGGATCTTGGCATTGGAGAGCAGCTGAATGTCGCCGGGCTTGAACTCCATCTGCAGGTGGTATGCAGGATCGTTTGCGATCGATTCAATGAGCGCCATCGCCTCCATCTGGGCTTCGGTCAAGCGAGGCGCTCCCGAGTGGCGCTGTGCATCCCTGATGTACCAGCCGATGAAGAAGACGCGCGGCATGCCGGCGACATCGTTGAGGACAGGCAGGCTGAAGAACGGGTCCTCACCGGCCGACTGCTCGTTGTTGCGATCCCAGCACATCGGTTCGTAGAGGACATTCAGGAGATCAAGTCGCCGCCGGAGGATCTCGTTGTAGACAGCGAGAGAGCTGGCGATCCGGCTTTCGCCGCCCGACTGGGCCGATTCAAGACAGAGCAGTCCGACGATGTCGGAGCCATCGGTGTGGAAGTCCTGGCGTTGCCGGGTCCGGTAGAACCGCACACCCGGTTCCGTGCGGGGGACCCCCTCGTCGCGCACGTGACCGAGCAGAGTGGCGTCGGCATCCTGACCGACGGGAGTGCCGAACTGGAGACCGAGCCCGACATAGGCCAGTTCGATTTGCGACGTTGAGAGCTGACCAATCGGGAAGTCCCTCAACAGGACGAAACCTCGACCCCGATCCAGGGCCTCCACCCAGGCCTCCACCTTCGGGCGCAGGTGCGGGATATCGAAGTCGCCCTTTGTAACGGTTGCCGTGTTCCGGCCGCGCCTCTCCGCCGCGGTCGCCGCAGTAACGATGTCGGCGCGCTCCTCGGGGGAGAAAGTCCACGTCCACGACAGGGGATCGGCGACGTCCCGGGCCCGCCAGACCGCTGGTGATTCGACGGCACGACGAGTGGTCATGGCAGTACGCGCTCCATAGGACCCAGTGAACCAGTTTCACGCATCACAGGCCAGGGCTTCGGCCCTCATCCAAGCTTGCGCTCCCCCTGGACAATGTCCCAAGGGCTCCCGAGTAAAGGCGTGTACGGCAGGTTGAGGTCGTTGATGGCGTCCACCGTCATTTCGTTGAAGATGGCGGCAGCCATGATATCGATGCGCTTGGCCACCTCGGCGTGGCGGTGACCGAAGAGCTGGGCGCCGAGGAGGCTGTCCGTCCGGGCGTCAACGGTGTTCCGCATGGCGATGCGATGGCTGTCCGGGATATGAGCCTGGTGGTCGTCGACCTGGAACTCTACGGTCAATTCTTCGTCGGGGTTGAGCTCTCTTGCCCTGAGAGCGGCGCTCATGCCCGCGTCACACTTGCCGATGACGACCAGTCACATGGTGACTCCTTGCCTCAGGCCACCACGGCGGGTGGGCCGCCGTGTTCGGTGGAGCTCGTCGTGAAAGGGGGTGTCCCGGTATCGGCCGCATCTTCGGAATTCCCATGATGGGGAAAGATGATGTCCGCCGCCTCGGCCGGGGTGACGTGGGGATAGAGCGCCTTGATCAAGCCTATTGCAGCTATCCCTCCGATGACCTCGGCCACTGCGAAGAGCGGGACCGACGAGGGAGCGATCCCGGCGAAGGTGTTCGAAAACATGCGGCCGACGGCAATCGCCGGGTTGGCGAAACTCGTCGAGCTGGTGAAGAAGTACGCGGCCCCGATATAGGTACCCACGGCGGCCGGCGTGGTGTTGCTCCGTCTGGTGCGGCTGAGGGCGAAGATCACGAGGATCAGCCCCAAAGTGGCGACGATCTCGGACAGGAAGTGCGGACCGGTGGCTCTGCGCTTCGTGGAGATGCTCACGGCAGGAAGGGCGAACATCACGTTGGCCACCATCGCTCCACTGATGCACCCGAGGACTTGCGCGGGCAGGTAGGCAGTGGCATCACGCCAGCGCAAACCGCCGAACGCCGCGTCCACGAAGGAGACGACCGGGTTGAAGTGGGCGCCCGACACACCACCGAACATCAAGATGATGGCGAACAGTCCTGCCGCCGTGGCCGCCGCGTTCTCCAGGAGTTGGAGGCCGACATTCCCCGGGGAGAGGTGCTGCGCCGCTATGCCCGATCCGACCACGACGGCCGCCAGGAAGGCGCTTCCCAGCCCCTCGGCGATCAGGCGGCGCCAGAGAGCCGGCTCCTTCACGTTCCTCTCCGCCTCGTGATAGGGGTGCGCGGGCTTTAGCAGCAGGCGGATGAGGCGGCGGAGGCATTCAATTCGGCCCGGCTGGCGCAGCAACTCGACGCCCCCGGCTGAGCCGGAGCCTCGGCGCCGCCCATGGACTCGGCGTCGGCGAGCACGGTGTAGAACTCCCAGGCCTCCCCGTCGGGCCCGTCCACCCACATCTTGTCCTGGACGGCGAAGCAACAGGTGGTCTGCTCTTCGACCACCGTGGCCAGATCCTCGGATTGCAGGCGGGACCGGGTGGCCACGACCTCTTCGGGCGACTCGACCTCCACGCCCAAGTGGTTGAGGGTTCCGGGCACCTGCACACTGCCTTCGATCAATACCAACTTGAGCGGAGGGTCGGCAATGGCGAAATTCGCGTAGCCGGGGCGGACCTTGGCCGGCTCGGCACCGAAGAGCTTCCGGTAGAAGTCCACGGCCTGGTCGAGGTCGGACACATTGAGGGCAAGCTGAACGCGGGACACGGGGTTCCTCCTGTAGTATCAATACATGTCGATGCATCGAGTTTGCTCGATATATTGACTCCTGTCAATAGGAGGACCGGAACATGGCGAAGCAGACGGCAGAACTCGACCCGCGGACCGCGGGACAATGCTGCCCTTCGGTCCTCGCCTCGCCGCTGGACCCCTCCCAGGCCGAGGCATTGGCCCTCGGCTTCAGTGCCATCGCCGACCCCATGAGGCTGATGATCCTGAGCATCCTCGCCGCCGCTCCGGCCGGTGAAGTCTGCGTGTGCGAATTCGTCGAACCGTTGGGCAAGAGCCAGCCCACGGTCTCACACCACCTCAAGGTCCTGGGTGAAGCCGGACTGGTCCATGGCGAGAGGCGGAGCAAATGGGTGTGGTACTCCCTCAACCGGCCACGCCTCGCCGCCCTCCGCGCCGCCATCGACACCTGAGGAATCGCGGCGGGGAAATCGTGATCGTCACGCCGATGACCGTTGCCCCGCAGAGCGAGTGCAGACAACGAGGGGGAACCATGTACGTCACTCCGAGCAAGGTGCGGACCACCGAACCGGGGAGCGTGCGGGCTGGACGACCGTGCCAGGCGATCACGTTGGCACCGGTCCCGTGTAGATAGTGCCTAATGGAGATGTGTCCCCTCCATGTATTGCTTGTTCATATCCCCACTCCATGGGCGTTGGATCGGGTCAATCCGAAATTCAGATCCGGAATCTTTGAAGATGAAGTTTGGTCCCAGGTCGTAGTTGATCGCACTCAGCCCGTGGATGCTCCTGGTGAAGAATCAATTGGGTTCCACCATCGTCTCAGTCGTCGTGAGGCCCCCAGGACCGTACGCTGCCATCGCCACATAGTTGATCTCGGGATTCACATCTGTGCCGACCAGTGAGGGTGATGCGATGTAGTGGTTCGAGAGCGATACCCAGACGATCGCATACGGGTGTCGTTCCTATTCAGGGGGACGGGACGGGACAGCACGGCGTAACGATAGACACCGCTCGACGGATCTGAAGCACTCACATTGGCACTAGCCATACGTGTATGTGAGCTGATGTCATACAGCGCGACGGGCACGGTTACGAAGTTCTCGGACCCGCTGGGTAACGCCGAAAGATTTGAATCGTAGGCACCAAGTTTGGTGATCGAGATTGAAGTGTTGGCTTTAAATTCGAACCCTCCGAGGTAGCTGTCCTGGGTGTAATTGATCCCGCCACTGCCGGAGACCGGAACACTGAGGGCGACATCGTTTCCCTTCATCGGTACAACCGAAGTCTTCTTCTTCGGACTCGACTTCTTCTTGATGCTGGCCGTCTTGTGGGTCTTCGCCGTTGTGCGGTGGAACGGACCGGTGTGGGTGAGTTTGAGGCGACCGGTGACCAGGGCTCCGGCGACTACGACGGCGGCACCGGTCTTGGCGATGAGGGCAACCCGTGTTCCATGGGTGGCGACCTTGCCGGCGGTGGAGGCCGCCCGGCGTCCACGTCTGGCTGTCTTGACGGTCTCTAAGCCTCCGGTACCGGCAGGCACCCCTGGGGAGGTCGCGCGATGGGCGACGCCCTCGCCATGGGGGCCGGTGGGGGGAGCTCCATGTGCGCTGGCCCCTCCGGCGGTGCGTGCGGGGCCGCCGGGGGCCGGGCCGGGACCGCGCTCGAAGGAGCCGGATGGCCACCCGCGGTCGGTGGGAGGGGATGCCCGGTCGAGGTCGGCGGAGGGGCAGAGGAGGACCCGGGGGCACTCGAGGCCGGAGGAGGAGGTGTTGAGCCCGATGGTGGCGGGGCGGCAGGGGGAGGCGGTGCCGGTGGTGGAAGTGCGGTCGCGGTGGGGGGAGGCGGTGCCCGTGGCGGGGGAGGTGCGGCCGTGGCCGGTGGTGGGGGCGCAGAGGGGGGCGCCGCCGGTGCAGCACAAGTCGGAGCAGGCGGAGCCGTACTCGCAGGTGGTGTGCCGGTGGCCGCATTGGACGGAGGAGGCGCTGACGACGATGGCGCCGGCGCTGAAGTGGTGGAGCCCGAAGCGGCTGGGTGAGGCGCCGTCCCACCGGCCGACTGGGGGGTGCTACCTCCGGCCGACTGGGGGGTGCTACCCCCGGCCGGCTGCGGGGTGCTACCCCCGGCCGATTGGGGGGTGCTGCCCCCGGCCGACTGCGGCGTGCGGCCCCCGGCCGATTGGGGCGTCGAATCAGGCGGAGGTGGGGCACCGGACGGTGCGTCTCCTGACGAATCTGAACCGGGTGTTGATTCGGGTGGCTCGTCGGCTTCTGGTATCGGCATTTCCCTTCGCGCCGGCTCCCGATCTGCTGTTACTTAGTCCCAGAGGAGGCAAACCTCCAACAGTCCACCAGAGATCCACAAAGTACCTAGGAGTGCTCGAAGAAGGGATGTACCTTCTCATCGTCCCGCGTGTGACCCCGACCTTGGAATGCCGAAAGGGAATATGAGGTGGCGAGACCCTGTGGGCCACAGACAGCGGCCGATCGGTCGCTGTCTGTGGCCTTGTGAAGTCGGCGCGCTCGGAGGGATACGAACCCCAACCATCTGACCCTTAGGGGATACCGGTCGTCCGGCGAGTGCACCTTGATCCATTGAACCCGTTAAGGTCGGGTGCGCTGTCCGGTCGGTAGTCCCGCAATAGCCCCTGTCCCTTGATTTGGTTAGCAACGTAGTAGCAAGAATCTCGAAGGACAGACTGAAAGTTGATCAAACCAGCGCGGGCGCCTCTCTTGCGGATCCGGTTCCATCGTGCGACACAGTACGCCCAGCACTTTTGGGGTGGATCTCCCACCTGGACTCATCGCCAGGGGAGCCTTCTTCGGATGGAAGACCAAAGAGGAGGTGTGTCGTCGTGTGGACTCTGGTGCCTGGCGTCGCCACGACGTCCCCCATGTCTGCTGGGGGATGACGGGGCTCGCCTAGAGATGCGCTCGGGGAGTTGCCGGGGTGAATGTCACAAGAGAGGAATAGACGACGATATTCGATAAGTAATGCCCGGTCTGGGAGTCAAATGTCCCACCGCATGTCACCAGTTGCAGTTGGCTGTAGCCATGTGATCCGTAAACCTGCTGAGACGGAAACTGATCCTTGGGGTACATCGCCACGGAGGTAACCACGAAACGGGCAACCACGCCGTCGGCCAACGTCACATCGACCGGATCACCCGCTGTCAGTGACCGCAAATTGAAGAACACCGCCGGTCCCTGGTACGAGTCGACGTGACCGAGAATGACCGCCGATCCCACCTGGCCAGGGGACGGCCCCAACCGATACCACCCCGGTTCCTGAAAATCGACGGGTACCTGGACGGTACCGTCAGGATTGAGCCCGAGTCCCGACACTGCTACTGCCACATGAATGGCGGGGATACTCAGCGTGACGGGCGTCGAGCGGGCCACCACCCTGAGTGGGGCCACTGGGATGGTGGTACTTGCCGCCCCGGGAGATGCGGGATGTTCCGGCCGATGCGGGAGGGAGAGCGAGACCCCGTGGCTACGCAGGCCCACCGCGATACAGCCCACCCCAACGACCAGCAGGACGCTTGCCACCAACCACCAGCGCCGCGACCGGCGCGTACCATGCCTACGTCGTGTGGCGACCCTCACTCATCCCTGGCAAGCCCGTCACGCCCGGCCAGCACGCGACGCCGACGCAGGGCCAGGCTCATTGCCGTACCTGCTCCGGCCAGCGCAAGAACACCGATAATGATCAACGCACTGTCATCGGAGCGAGAAGCTCCACCTGCGCCCGTTTGCGGAGCTCCCGAAGGAACGACCGAAGAAATGCCAGACGGAACCGTATTAGTCGACCCCGGTGCGGTGGTGGTCGCGGTGGTGGTCGCGGTGGTCGCGGTGGTCGCGGTGGTCGCGGTGGTACCCGACGCAGTGATGTAGTTGTTCGTCATCGTGGTCATGCAGGTAACTGCGCTGCCCCCGCCGGTGGCGGTGCCATTGCACTGGTTTACAGTCACGGGCAGCGCCGACACGGCACCCGTAACTGTGCAGCCCACCGTCGTCTCACCGTTGTAAGTGCCCCCGCCAGTTGCAGACCCGTTGCACTGGGTGACCGTGGCATTGGTCGTACTGCCACTTGGAGCGCACGCTTCGGTGCTGCCCCCACCAGTGGCCGAACCGATGCACTGGTCGACCGTGACGGCAGAGGTCGACGCTCCAACGGGAACATTATTAGTGACTGTGACGTTGCAGTACACGTTACTTCCTCCGCCCGTCACGATACCGTTGCATTGGTTGACGGAGGTAACCAGTTGGGTCGATGATGTGGTGCTAGTAATTGGCCCAGAGTTCAGTGGGCAAGACGGGAACGGCACACCTGCGGCCGCCAAACACGCGCTGGTGGTAACCGTCGAGCTGGTGGCGCCAGTCGATGTTGTGTTGTTCACGACCGAGACGGTGCAGGTCACCTGAAACCCGGCTGTGATGGGAAAGTCCGGCGGGTTGCACTGATTGATTGCCGGCGCGGTGTCGACGGCCGCAGGGGACAAGGCACCCGCGGAAGAACTTTGAGCGATGGGAAGTACAAGATACGTCAACATTGATAATACCGTGAGCAGTCCGACTAGAATCTTGGCTTCTATTCGCGTCGACTCCAGAATGACAGCGTCACGGACGTTTGGGCTGGTCTCGGTCGGGTCCACTCGTCGCTCATCATGAAATCTCTTCTGCGCACTCATGGTCCGCACACTACCCCCGCCACAGGGCCGGAGTATTGGGTTGACCTGGGTCCGTTGGACACCAGACGACTGCGCGGTGCAGCCCGCCCCGGCGGGTTCTTCCCGCCTCAATGACCCCATCACCACCATGCAATCATTGGCAACAACAAGATGGCTGACCTGGACCTTTCCGGCGCACTCGGAGGGATTCGAACCCCCAACCTTCTGATCCGTAGAGCGATTCCGATCGTCCAGAAGGTTCGACAAGATCCATCGGAGCAGTTCAGGTTGGGGACATCGTCCAGTCAGTGGTCAGGAGATCGTCCGTGTCCGTTGATTTGAGTAGCAACGTAGTAGCAAGAATCCACACCGATTCAGAGTGGCTCGCACATGGCTTCGGGAATCCCACATTCCTGACGCCGTGCCGCCTAACAACTGGTCGCATGAACGCGCCGACAGCGACGATCGCTTCGCCCAGAGTGCGAGCGGTATTGAGAGCGGCCCGTATGACCGTCTCATGCCGACCGTGAAGTCGACGAACCTACGACGCCCGAAGGAATGTTGCATATCGAAGTTCCAAGCGGTCCGGGTCAGGCCTTGAGGCACGATTACGCGGCACCGTGATCGTCGTGCCGTGCATCTCCTGAAGGCCATGCCTGAGCATCGGGCCGTCGACTTCGTCGAGCAGTTTCTGATTGATTCTGACCTCGTGCTTTGGAGTGATGCCGAGAAAATTGCGGTCGAATGCCGCATGGTGAATCTTGCACAGCGCCATTCCGTTTGGCACTACGGGATCGCCACCGTCCTCGCTGTCGCCGATGATGTGAGCGGCATCGAGCAATTCGGCATGTCGCAGACGGCAGACGGCACAACTCGACGAATACGCCTGGAGCACTTGCTCTCGAAAGACGGGCTGATGCAGTCGCTGCTTCGTCATTCGCGCCGCGTAGACTTTCTCGGGAGCGGTGAGCGTCGAGAGGTCGAGACCCACCTCGCCCCGTGAGAAGCTCAAGACGAACTCGTGGCGGATCGGATCGTCACCCGCGATGTATACCGGGAAGACCGGTTCGTAGACGCTTCGCCGTACCCCTATGAAGTAGGCCAGCGGGAGTTTGAATTCCATCGCTGCTCGAAGTGCTCGGTTAGTGGCCAGGTGAGGATCAGTCCCTTCGTACTTGTAGCGGGGATATCCGTCTTCACCGATGGAGTCCTCATAGGGCCGTTGTCGTCCGACACCGGTGAACGCAGTGGTGATCGACAGGGCGGCGTCGAGCTGGCGGGGCTTGTGGATCCCGTGCCCACGAGTTTGGCGCATCACGATCGTCTCTCCGGCGAAAGGGAATCCGGCTGTCTTCTCCCACGAGAGATAGCCACTACCGGATTCATCTACCAGCTTCCTGAGGTGCTCGAACATTGCCTCTCGGATTGCGAGCTCACGCAGATGATCCACCACGACAGCCTGCCAGGTCGGGATCTAGGTGACGAGTGAGTCTGTCGGTTCACCACTCCCACTGACACGCGCCCTCAGATCTTTGGTTCGGGCGTTGTCCCCTCCCAATACCGCGCCCTTTCGGGGAACAACCACCGGATTCCGCCGGCGGGGTCGGGCACATCTCCCTCGTAGCGGGGGATGAGGTGAAGATGGGCGTGGGCGATCGTCTGGCCGGCCGCTATACCTGCGTTTACGCCGATGTTCATCCCGTCGATGCCGAGTTCCTCCGAAAGGCGTCGCTGGAGGTCGACGACCACTGCCATGAGCTCCTTCAGCTCGTCAGTGCTGAGGGCGAAGAAATCCGGTTCATGGCGACGCGGGACCTCCAGAGTGTGGCCCGGGCTCAATGGATAGGCGTCTGGGAACGCTACCGCCAGGTCGCTGCCCGCAGTCAGCTCTCCACGAGCGATCCGTTCGCAAAATGGGCACCGATCTGTCTCCATCGGATTGAGGCTAGGACGGCCGCCGGCCTGGATGTCGAGTGATCGGGCAAGATCTGGGCATGGCCGGTCACGACGAGACGACCACTGGATCCGATGCAGGGTTCGCGGAGCGGCTCCTGGAGGTGATCGATTCAGGTCGTCGAACGGCGACGTACAAGCTCGCGCTCCTCCTTGCGCTCGTCGACTTGTGTGCTCGGCTCAGCGATCGCGAAGGTCGGGCGCCCTCAGAACTCCACACACGTGACATCGCCGAGCAGGTAGCCGAGCTCTACTGGCCACAAGTCGCCCCGTTTCGCCTGCACGGTTCGCCCGAAGCGCTTGATCTGCGTCAGATCTCGAACAAGCGCTCGACGATTATCGACGCCCTGCGATCGTTTCGACTTGAGTCAGAAACGAGCGGGGTCACCTCGCTGTGGCTCGCCCGCCAACGCTTCCATGCGTCCTTCGAGGCTGTGATCACCCGTATCGAGCGGACATTGGCTGAACAGCCACTTCCACGACTTCAGACGGTCGGCAGCAGCGAAACCGTCTTTCCTTTTCTCTACGACATCGATTGGGGACCCAACGAGAGCTTCCCCGTTACCCGTCTTCGAGGTTCTGGCCCACGGGGTCCGGCAATTCGACTCTTCCCCGGAGCGGGTGACGAGCTCGTGCGTCTCCCGCCGTTGATTCGCCCCCTGGTTGAATTGCACTGGACGAGAATGGTGGCCCAGCTCAGCAATGTGGCCACCGTGGAGGAGGCCCTCCGACACCATCTCTTCGGCTCCCCACGGATCCCGTTTTCCAAGATGCTCCGAGACGGTCTGGCTGACCTCCAGGCAGGATCCTGCTTCTACTGCGGTCAGCGACTGGTGGGCGCGACCGAGGTCGATCACTTCATCCCGAGAGTTCGTTGTGGGATCGACGCGATCGAGAATCTCGTGCTGGCCGACCGCCCCTGTAATGGTGACAAGAGCGACCTGCTCGCTGGACCCTCTCTGGTCTCCATGTGGGTGCGGCGCAACGTCGAAAGCTCGGGGACGTTGTCGATGATTGCCGAGATGAGCAGCGTCGACAGCGACCTAACGGGGACCCTGGCGGTTGCTCGGTCGATTTACGGTCACCTTCCGCAGGGAGGAACTCCTTTGTGGCAGGGTCGGAAACAGGTCCTGACGCTGGAACCAGGACTGGCCCTCGAGGCGATGGCATTTGCTTCGTAAATCGTGAGGTGCGCCACGCTCCGCCAGGCCGAACGCGTGCCAGGTGTCAATCTGAGCGAAATCCGACAACGCCTCGCTCTGTCGTCTCGGCGATCACTTGAGTCGATTGCCATTCTGAACGGCTTTTTCGCTCTCGATCAGAAAGCCGAGGGACTTGTACGCGGCAAGTCGCTTCGTGTGCATTCGTGAGAGCACGGGGACATTGACATCGACGTAGTCGTGGACCTCCACCCTTGACTTTGACGCCGTGGGCCGAAGTATCCGCCCGACGTACTGCACGATCCGACCCTTGAAGGCCAAGGGAAACGCCAGAAAGAGGGTGTCCAACTCAGGGAAATCAAACCCCTCGCCCAGGAAACTCCCTGTTGCGGCGAGAACCAACCCTCCGTTCGAGGCTTTGGTTTGCATTTCGGAAATCGCCGCAGCACGAGCCTTCTTCCCCATGCCTCCACGCATTATGACGGTATCCATCCCGCGTGACCTCAGCTCGGCTGACAACCGCTCAACATGTTCGGTCCACTGAGCCAGGACGAGACAGTTGCGCCCGATTTCGGCGGCCCGGGATATGTCGTCGCAGATCTGAGCTGATCGTTCGTCATCCTCGACGATGGCCCTGAAGACTTCGTGGATACCGATACCCTCTCCCCCCGCTTGGTCGTGCGCCGTCACGTGTGCGATGACGACCCGCTCGATCTTGAGGTCCTCGGGCTCATCAGTGTTCATGCGATGTCGCTCCGGCCCGCAGTACATCGTGATGAGTTTCTCGAGATGATCGCGTCGATAAGGCGTTGCGGTCAGTCCCAACCAGTGGCGTACGGGGATCTGTCGAACAACACGTTCGAAGGTGACCGCTGGGACGTGGTGACATTCGTCGACGACGACCAGCCCGTACCCGGCGGTGATCTCCCTGAGATCTTCCCGGCGGGCGAGGCTCTGTGCCATGGCGATATCGATGACCCCCTTGGCCCGATTTCGTCCACCACCGAGTTGACCGATCTGCTTGGATGCCATGCCGAGGTGGTCTCCCAGCCGTTCTCGCCATTGCTCGACGAGCGGCTGTCGATCCACTACGACGAGCGTCGGCACCCGACGATGGGCGATGAGCGCGCAGGCGATGACAGTCTTTCCCGAACCTGGCGGTGCCACCAGGACCCCAAGGTCGTGGGGAACGAGCGCGTCCAATGCGCGCTCCTGGCGATCCGTGAGGTCGGCCTGCAAGAAGACGTCGATCTGCCCGGGGGTATTGCAAGCGTCAACGACGTCGAGGGTGCTTCCGGCGTCTGCAACCATACGCACGGCCTGGTCCTGAATCCCACGAGGGAGATGGAGACGGTCGATCGTCTCCGCGTAGCAGCGCAAGAAGCGCGGCGTGTTCCAGGTCGAGAATCGCAGCCGCTCCTTCTCGTAAAAGTCGGGATTATGGAGCGAGGCCAGGTGTTTGAGGGCGGCCAGAAGTGCCGGCGGTACGCCGATGCGATCGATCTTAAGCATGGCGCCGGACACCGCTGGGATCACGTCCGGCGGCTTCTGTGTCGCGCCCAACGTCCGGGGGCGCCGATAGTGCGTGGCATCGGGCCCGGCAGCGACGGGTACGAGCGCCTTTTCCAGCTGAACCACTGCCTCGGGGGACATCCGGGGAACCGACGCCAGGAACGCCCATTGGTCTTCGTGCGGCTCAAGGTTTGCAGGGTCGAGAAAGATCGTGGTTTCTTGGCGCCGACATTCGCCCTGGAGCGGCAGGGCGATCAGGTTCCCAAATGAGCCCTTGGGGACGAAGTCCTGCGTGGGGAACAGGCGGTCGTAGGACGAGAGGTCCAACTCGGCTCTGACTTCCATCGCTTCGCGGAGGATGTGCACGCCGAGTCGCCGAGCAGACGCTGCCCCTACCGGCCCTGAAAAGAACGTCCAGGTGTGCGCCCCGTCACCCGAACGCGATCGCTCGAGCGCGACCGGAACGCCCATGGCGGCGGCGGCGTCGAAATAGGCCAACGCGTCGAGCACCCAGCCCGTTCCGTCGAAATCGCAGGCCAGCAGTCGACACTCGTCGCCCCGACACAGCGGATAGAGGCCGACATGGCTCCCGCCGGCCAGGTGCGATTCGACCACGTCTTCGCTGAAGGGCAGATACTGGCGGCCGGGTTTCTTGGCGTTGGCCCAGCCACCGACGACGGCGGGGCTCCATCCCTTCTTGCCGGTGCGTGCGCTCTCCCAGCGGAGTGCGTAGATATCGTCGCGTCCCGAGAACAAGGAGCGGAAGAGGGCGATCTTGAGCTCAGCTGGCGAGTTCTTGTCCACGCCGGCTTTGAGCGCTTCACGTTCGGACTCGACGAAAAGTTTCGGCTCCCATGGTTCCGCTGTCTGCTGCCGGCTCGGTTGATCGAGTCCGAGAAGTGAGCGCAAACGATCGTTCTCGGCGCGCAGACCTTGGACCTCGGCTTCGAGCGCTTGAACCCTTGAGTCGGCGGAGTCGGTCACTGTTCAGACTCCGAGATCAGTAATGCAACAGCGGGAGCGAGAAGTCACTTGGTCGATGAGCCGATCGGGCATTGCACTGTCCAAAGCGGCAATCAGAGGGTCGGCGCATATGGTCGAGAAGACGTCGGATAGGCGCTCAGAGAGTTGTCGGGCTCGGACAATGAGCAATTCCGGATCGAGACGGAGCTCAGCGGCGAGTCGCTCCCAGGCGCGACGACCGATGGACGAGAGGCGGTAGTAGCCCCCGATCTTCATGGCCAGCTTGATTTTTGGTCCGTATAAGTCCGGGTAGGCCAGTGCACTGGCGATGTCGAAGAATGGGGCGAGACGAACCTGGCGGCCCGAGAGCATCAACGCGTAGTTCTTGGCATGGGCATCGGGGGCACCGATGAGCCAGTTGAAGACGAGCGCGTCAACGAAGGCGATGACGTCTACCTCGCTCTGTTGGTACGGCATGTGGTCGCGAAGAATCCGGACAATGTCGGTCGGTCCTGGACCACCATCGCTCTGGTACTTCTGCGAGGGGTGAGTTGCGGTGGCCTGGCAAAGATCTTCTTGATGGATCCGCACGAGCCGTCCGTCGTTGCCAAGCTTGCGGTCGTAGCGCTCGACGACGACGGACCGTTCCCCATCGAATTCCACAATCTTCGATGTCACTGCACGAAGCCCGAGCATCCTGGCCGCCCGCAGGCAGATGTGCTCATTGAGGTCATGGTCGTCTAGCCCGGTGATCGCCGGCTTGAGGATGTGCGTGGTGGCGAGCCGGCCTGATGGACGACCCCATCGTTGCCCGTCGAAGAACAGGGCGATCTTGGCCTGAGCCCCCGCGAGACTCCATCGGCCCTCCCCATGACCGCCGAGCCACGCTGTGTGGTCCCGCCGCACCGCCCGAAGCAAGACGCCGACCTCCTCGTCGCTGAGCCATTCGACGCCGCCCTGACCCAAGGAGACCTCGAGGATCCGCTCGTCACGGACGAACTGCATGGCACCGGGGACGTCTTCGCCGAGTACGGACAGGAGGCCGAACGGGTTTGCCACCGAGACGCCGAACTCTCGACCCCATCGCGCCAATACGTCGGCGTTGTCAGGAAGGAGACCCCAACAGAACGGCTCGACGACGCGGGGCGGATGAGAGGCTGCGGTCAATGGCATCGACACGGACAACGGCGTGGCGTCGTCACGTCGCTGCCACTCCTCGCCATAAGCGAAGCGAAGCCCGTTGCGTGCATTCTCCAACACACCGACGCGGGCTCCCTCGCAGAGGACTTCGAGGCGTTCGCCGGTCACGTGGAGTCCTGGTCGAAACGAGCCAGTACTTCCTCGAGGTCGACACCCGGGGGAGCCGGAGCGTCGACGACGGTGAGAGTCAGGTCAAGGGCCCCGAGCGTACGCAGCACCAAGCCAATTTCTGCGGTCGATTTTCCGGCCTCGAAGGCCTTGAGCCACCGTACGCTGACCCCCGCCCGAAGTGCGAGAGCCTGCTGACTCAATCCCTGGGCGCCACGTCGGTCGCGAACCAGGGCGCCGAGGTCACTCGCGGTCTGAATCTTCATGGCTGCTCCTAGTGCACGTCCATGCCCTATTAGCATAGTGCATGTTCGTGCCCCTTTCAAGAAGTGCATGCTCGTGCCCATTACTTATGGTGCACGTTCATGCCCTATACATCCTACGCGCTACGGCCGATTCAGCCCGTAGGGAAGAGAAGAAGGACAGCGCTGGGGCCAAAGGGGCTCCCTACCCGCGCCCGCCGATCTTCAAGGCAGCGCCGAGCATCTCGTCGATGTCGTCGGCGACGGTCTCGTCCTCGGGCGGCATGGCGTGCGCGTAGTTGCGCAGCGTGGTCGAGGGATCCCGGTGCCCGAGGCGCTGCTGGGCCCGCAGCAGCTCGCCCCGTCCGACGAGGAAGGTTGCCACGCTGTGACGCAGACGGTGCAGCGTGGCTCCGGGGACCTCGGCAGCGCAGGCGAGCTCGGCGAACCAATGCCCGAGGGCGCCGGCCGTGAGTCGGACGTCGTGGGCCGACTCGGGGGAGAAGAGCCAGGGGCCAAAGGACGCACCGTCGGGGAGTCGGCCGGCCCAGGTCTCCGCGCTCGACCACCACAGCTCGACCGTCTGGCGCCCGAGAGTAAGGCGGCGGGATCGGCCCGTCTTGGTGGGCCAGAGCACGTCGGCCGAGACGCCTCGCTCGATGGTGAGCACGCGCCCATGGAGGTCGTCGAAGCGCAGAGAGACCAGCTCGCCGCGCCGCGCCCCCGAGTCCGCGGCCAGGCGGACGAGCAGCCGGATCTGTTCGGCCTTGTGTCGGCGCTTCGCATCCGGCGGCTCAGCGCAGGCGACGAGCGCGTTGGCGGCCTCGAGCAGACGGAGCACCTCTTCGTTGCTGAGATGGAGTCGGGTGCCCGGGCGCTGCGGCCCGCGCATGCCGGAGAGCGGGTTGACGTCAATGACGCGCTCGACATGCGCCCAGCCGATGGCCGAGCGAAGGACGCGGAAGCGCCCAGAGACCACGGCCACCGAGGCGCCCGCCGAGCTCCACGCCGCCATAGCCGCCCGCACATGCTCGGGTTTGAGCGTTGACACCCGGCGCACTGCCAGTGGGTCTGCACTCAGGGCCTTGACGTTGGAGCGCGCCCCGATCCATGTAGCTGGCCGCCAGTCGTGGTGGGCAGCGAGCCAGCGCTCGAGCAGCTCGCCGACGCTCAGGAACGGCGCCGCCCGCCGGACGGCGCGCCGCTCGGCCCACTCGGCGGCGAGTTCCTTGCGGTGAAGTTCGGCCTCCTCGGCGCAGCCGTGGAAGGTGAAGGAGCGCTGCACCGTGCGCCCCGACACTGGATCGACGCCGACGGCGACGCGGATCTCCCACACCCCAGCGTTGCGCTCCCGCATGGTGCCTGTCCCCCACGCCATCCGCACAAAAGTAGGGACGAATGTAGGGACAGAGCGCGGATCCCTAGTCCACGAATGCGGAGCGCGCTCGGAGGGATTCGAACCCCCAACCTTCTGATCCGTAGGGGGATACCGACCGTCCAGAGCGTCGTCCAGAATCCATTGGCCCAGTTCCAATCATTCGCTGTGTCCAGTCCGTCGCTCTCTGTGGTGCCCTGTCTACCTATTTGAGTAGCAAAGCAGTAGCAAGACACTCAGCAATCGCCCTTTGCTTGAAAAGGTACTTAGGCACTTCTATACTTAGAGCCAAGGAGGTACCAATGAGCCAGTCACCCATCAAGGTCGATGAAGAAACGAAGGAGCGGATCCGCTACCTCGCCGCGCTCATCGACACCACCCAGGCCGATGTCGTGGACCTGGCCGTCCGTGAGTACGCCGTCCGGCACGCCGACCTGATTGAGAAGGGGATCGACCATGCCCGATCCGTCCTCGGGGCAGGCGATGCTGCCGTCGCAGCCCATCTCCTCGACGTTCCCATCCAGGCGGTCGAGCGTGTCGCCGGGGGCCGGCGTTCGGCTAGCGCATCCCGAGCCTGACCGCCTCGAACCACCCGACGTCGCCGATGGGCCAGTCGTTCCGCGCTTCGAACACAGCCGGAGCCAGGTGCTCTTCCAGCGCGGCGAACAGCAGGTCTCGCACCTCGGGACGGATGAAGTTGCCATCGACAGCACGGACGCTGATAGCGCACCAGATCTCCTCGACCCCCTGGCTCCGGTAGACCAGCGCGCGCCCTGGGAGCCATCCGTCGAGGTCCATGGCATGTTCCGTGGCCAAATCGTTCCCCGCTCCATCGACCAGCTTGAACAAGGCTCCCCTGAGCTGCCCGAACGAGCGAATCGCCTCCTCTGCCTGATCCCGCAGACGGTCGTCATCGGTTGGCAGCAGCTGACCTTCCCAATTCAGCTCTGAGAACCACGCGAAGGCGTCGTCGTCCGAGCCCTCCTTTCGGCGTCGGACGGCACATAGCCAGACGACGTCGTTCTCGTCCAGCCACGTGGCGCCACGTTCGGACGACACCCGCAGGCGGTAGACAAGTGGGTGGTCGATCGACAAGATGCGCTTCTGGCCCGTTGGTGACGTCGGAGCAATCCGTCGCAGCTCCGCAATCCACGGGTAGTCCATCTCGCCGAGGTCGGTGGCGAGATCCGGCAGTTCTATGCCGAGATCCTCGACGAGGCAGCGGATCGTCGGCCGAGCTCTCCGGGTGCCACTCATGTCAGCGGCCGATCGTACGCAACGGTTGCGACCAGAACCTGCGCGGACCGAGCGGAAGCCCAAACTTTGCTCGCGCCCATAGGTCGGCATGGAACTCGTTGACGTGAACAGGAATCGGACGCGGAATCAGATGCCCTTGGTCCACCCAGTCAGCCCGTGTCGCCCCTTCCGAGCGCTAGGAAGTGGGCGATCTGTCACCGCTGGAGAATCACTGGAGAATCAGCGGCAGGCCGTTGCTACTGATTTTCAGACGGAGTTGGAGCGCACCACCGCCCAGGGCAAGCACTTGACCAGGTGTTTCGTGCGCGCTCGGAGGGATTCGAACCCCCAACCTTCTGATCCGTAGTCAGATGCTCTAATCCGTTGAGCTACGAGCGCCGGGTGCGGAGGGCAAGTGTACCGGAGGGGATTCGGCCCCTTGGAATAGGCGCCAGGCCGCCCGCCCGGTTCATTCGCCCGGGTACGTACCTTCCCACAGCTTGATGCCGCCCAGGATCCCCGCCGAGTTGTCCACCACCGTGATGCGCTCGAGCACTTCACCCAGCTCGTCCCGCTTGATCCGGCTGCCGTTGCCCCCTCCGATGTAGAGGTGGTCGAAGAAGAAGAGCGAATCGAGGCAGGCGATGGCCTCGCGGACCCGCTTGTTCCAGCGTTCGGCGCCCACCTTCTTGCGGGCCAACTCCCCCAGCTGCTCGTTGTACGTCTCCCCCTTACGGAACGGCTGGTGGGCGATCTCCAGATGGGGCATGAGTTGGCCGTCCATGAAGACGGCGGTGCCGAAACCGGTGCCCAGCGTGATGACGACCTCAAGACCTTCACCGGACACCACCGCTGCGCCTTGCACGTCGGCGTCGTTGGCCACCTTGGTGGGTTTGCCCAACGAAGCGGCCAGGGCCGCCGCCATGTCGTAGCCCGCCCAGGCCTTGAAGAGCGCGGTGTCCACCGGTGTGCCCGGTCCCTTCTTGGTGACGAAGTGCGGGGCGCTGAGTATCCGTCCCTTGCGGACCATGCCGGGGAAACCGCACGAGGCCCGGTCCGCTTCGGGCAGGGGCTCGACCAGTTTGGTCAGAGCAGTGACCATGTCATCGGGCGCCATGGGGTAGGTGGTGGCGACCTTGACCCGGTCGGCCACCATGGTGCCGTCCTTGCCCAGCACGGAGGCTTTCAGGCCGGTACCGCCCACGTCTATGGCCAGGGTGAAGGGGTGCTCGGGGGACTCGTCCACGGTCCGCACTGTACCCAAGTGGGGCGTGCCGGGTGCGGGGAGAAAGGGTGGCAGACGCCGGACCTCTATCCTGGCGTGCCATGACCGACCAACCGTGGCTGAATGATGCCTGCGCGCTGGTGGATGCGTTCCGGGACAGGACCATTTCGCCCACCGAGGCCCTGGAGGGATCGCTGGCCGCCATTGCCGCGTCGGACCTCAATGCCCTGTGCTTCGTCGACGAGGAGCAGGCGCGCGCGACGGCGGCCGCAGCCGACGTGAACCTGCCGTTCGGTGGGGTCCCCATGGGCGTCAAAGAGCTCGACCCGGTCCGGGGGTGGCCCCTGACCGAAGCCTCCCTCGTCTTCAAGGACCGGGTGTCCGACTACGACGGCACCATGACGGCCCGGCTGAAGGAGGCCGGGGCGGTCCTGGTGGGTCAGACCACAGCCAGCGAGTTCGGCGGCATCAACTGCACCTACACCCGCTTGCACGGCGCCACCTGCAATCCCTACGACCTGGAGCGCACCCCGGGTGGCTCATCGGGTGGCTCCGCCGCCTCGGTCTCGGGAGGTCTGCTCCCCATCTGCACCGGCGGCGACGGCGGCGGGTCCATTCGCATCCCGGCCGGGTTCACGGGGCTCTTGGGCCTGAAGGCCACCTTCGGCCGCATTCCCAAGGGACCGCACACCGAGATCGAGCCGCTGACCGCGGTGATCGGTTGCCTGTCCCGCTCGGTGCGCGACGTGGCGCGCTGGTACGACGTGTGCAACGGGGCCAGTGAGTACGACCCCTTCAGCCTGCCCCGTACCGAGGGGTGGGAGACCGGCCTGGGGCACCAGGACGTGCGCGGCATGCGGGCGGTGGTCTCGGTGGACCTGGGCGCCGCCGTGGTGGCGGCTGCCGTCGCCGAGGCAGTGGAAGAGGCTGCCGGCGCGCTGATCGGGGACGCCGGGTTGGAGCGGGTGCACGTCCCCGTCGCCCTCCCCCGCGGCGGGCTGGAGTGGGCTCTGGCCGGCACGGCCAGCCTCCTGGTGGGCCTGGGCGATCTCTACCCGGCCTGCGAGGGAGACCTCACTCCCGAAATCATGCTGGCGGCCAATATCGCCACCCGTCACTACGACCTTTCGACCGCCAAGAACATTGAGGACTTCCGCCGTACCATCATCGTGCAGACGGCCCAGATCTTCGACCAGGCCGACTTCATCATCTGCGCCACCAACCCCGACGTGGCCTTCCCGGCCAAGGGGCCGATGCCGACGACGGTGGACGGCGTCGACCTGGTCAGCCAGCACGGCTTTGAGGCGGCGGTCGGGAACAATGGGGCGCTCACCATCCCGGCCAATACGACGGGGAACCCGGCCGTGGCCGTTCCGATCGGTCTGGTCGACGGGCTACCGGTGAGCATGCAGATCATCGGACGCCACCATGCCGAGCAGCTCCTCCTCGAACTGGCCCAGGTGGTCGAGCGCGAGCGGCCGTGGCCCCTGACCGCTCCGGGCGCGCCGGTCTGATCAACCCGGCCCGGTTCAGCCCACCCGGCGCAGAGTGTTGTGGTCCGTGTGGGCGAACGGCTCGGCGAACTCGTTCATCCGCAGCATCGTGACCTCGTCGTAGGACCAGGTGTCCTGGCCCACGGTGACCGTCATCTCATAGCTCAGGGTGCTGGCGTTCTCGGCCAGATACTTGTTCTCCCCGATGCCGTAGCAGGCATCGCCCAGCACGGCCTTCATGGTGAACTCGGTGGCGTCGGCGGGGGCGGTGCCACCGGCCAACGCGGTGATGCCGCGCGGCACGACGAAGCCCTTCATGACCTCACCGGTGGCGGGATCCCACAGCCAGTATCCGACTTCGGTGTGGAAGGGATTCTCCTCGTCGCCGCGCCACATGGCGCTCTTGTAGTCGAGGCCGTAGAGGTGCTGGTTCCCGTTGTCGACCGGGCCGAACGGCTTCATCGTGCACTTCTCAAGATATGGGCTGCCCACCACCTTTCCCGAGGCATGGGCGAAGGCTGTGTCGAGGCCTCCCTTGTCGCTCTCCCACTCCCCGACCAATCCACCCAGCGGACCCCATTCGTCGGCCACGGCTCTTCCTCTCTTTAGGTTCCTGTCACTGCCACACTAGGCGGGGGAAGGTGCACGGGCAGGTCGACGAGACCCCGCAACACGACGTTCTGGCGGTAGGACACGGTGGACCCAGTCAAGGAGATGTCGCGGCACCGGCGCCGCGTTGCAGTCGGCGTGCCGGGCCACCACCCAGTAGCCCCGCGGGCTGCGGTGCAACGGGGCTTCCTCCCTGATGCGGCGGTAGAGGGGCCACGGGTCACGGGAAGACTGCGGGTCCGCCGGGTCGTAGACCACGCTCATGGGGCGCGAGCGTAACCTTCGAGGGCCATGGCACCCACGGTCCTTCACGTCGCGCCGCACCCCGACGACGAAGCAGTGGGGTGCCCTGGCGCGCTGCTCCATCTGCGCGACCGGGGCTGGCGGGTGGTGAGCGTGATCGCCAGCCTGGGCTTCCGCGACCAGTGGGAGCGCCGGCGGGCCGAAGCGGAGGAGGCCTCGGCCCGGGCGGCCTTCGTGCCGGTCTTCCTTGACCCGCCGCTCGGCATCTCGCTGGACGATGACCTCGGGTTGGCGGCGGACCGGGTGGCGGCCGAACTGCCTGTGGTCGTGGAGGCTTACGGCGCCTCGGTGGTGGTGTCGCCGTCGCCCCACGACGTGCACCACGGGCACGAGGCGGTCGGCCGCGGCGTGCAGTGCGCCATGGAGGCGCTGCCCCCTTCGGTGCGCTGGTGGATGTGGGGTGTGTGGGGCGACCTGCCCGCGCCGAACCTCTTCTACCCCTTCGACGAGCCGGCGCTGGCCCGCATCTTGCACATTCTGGAGGCCTACGCCGGGGAGATCGAGCGCAACGACTTCCGCCGACTGGTGACCGGGCGCGCCATCGCCAACGCCGTGCTGGGCTCCGAACGCGTCTTCGGGTTCGGCTTCCCCGCCGCCAGCCCGCTGCCCTACGCCGAGGTGCTGACCGAGGTGCGACACATCAACGGACGCTTCATGGCGTCAGAAGCCCACCACCTCGACGAGGGGCCGGCCGCCGAGTCCCGCTTCGACCTGGACCTCACCGCGTGGCTGGCGTCCCCCAGCGTGCGCGAGCTGGTGGGCCGCATACGCGAGGTGGGACGGGGCGAAACGCCGTGAGGCCATGGCGCGCCCGGACCCGGCCCGGTGAATCGCCGTCAGGGCGAGGCGGGGGCGCTCCTGGCGTTGGCGGCGTGCACGAACTGCGCCAGCGGGACGACCTGATCGGGCGCGGGGTCACGCACCGTGACCTTGATCCCGTAATTCGAGAAGTCCCAAGACATGTCCTCCACGAACCGCAAGTTTTCGTTCGTGAAGGTGACGAGGGCGGACATTCGCTTCAAGCGGTTCGCGCGGTCCACGTAGACGCGGCCGGTGAGGTCGGAGATCTGGCCGGCTGACACCGCATGCTGCAGCGACAGGAGATGCACATGAGCGAGGTCCCGGCCGAGCTGCGCGGCCGTCAGGTGGACCAGGTACCCCTGCACCGGGTGGCCGCCCAACGTGGAGGCGCCGAGCGGGGTGACGTCGTTACCCGGTGCCGCCAACACTCTCAGTATCACGGTGGGATTACCGGACATTCCGCCACTGCCCCCGAGGGAGCCCGAGGCCGAGCTCACCTGGTGGGTGTCGAAGGAGACCCACGTCTTGCCGGGCACCAGCAAGCCGACCAGTCCTCCCGGGTTCACGAAGCCGGTGGCTCGGTCATAGACCACCCGCTCGGTCAGCGACCTACCCGCTTGGATGATGGTGGTCGTCATGTTCGCCGAATCAGCGGCGAAGTCGATCTGGGCGCGGCCGGTGACCGTTCCCGTGGTGCCGGCACCGGAGATCGTCATGAAGAGCTCTGCTTCCGCCGTCTTCTCGTTCATGGACGCAGCGATGGCGATGGAAGCGGCCGATGCCGCTTTGGTGCTCTTGGCCCGGACGAGGTAGGCGCCCAGCACCCCGCCGACGAGGAGCACCGCGCCCAGGGTCAGCGCCAGGAACCTGCGGGCGCGGCCCGGTGGTGGGGGCCGGGTCGGGGACGGGGTCGGAGTCGGAGTCGGGGACGGGGCCGGGGCCGGGGCCGGGGCCGGAGGCTCGAAGGCGGGGTCGATGCCCGGAGCAGGGGTGGTCCGGCTCGGCGTGCGGTGGAACAGTCGGGCCAGGCGGGCATCGACGTCGTCCATGTCGACCGGTTTCGATGCCGCGAAGTCCCGGTGGCGACGGGGCCACGGTGCAGGATCAGGAGCCCCTCCTTCTCCGTTGTCCACGCGACATCCCTCCCCGAGCGCTGAGTCGCACGGCATCCCCGCTGCGAGGGCAATGATCCCACGTGGTGCGCCCGCGGGGCGATCACCTCGGGTAGCGGTGGTCGACGACCACTGTGGCCGAGTTCCTGCATTCAGGTCACTCTTGATGAATCGACCGACGGATACCCGGGTTGAGCACCGACCCCCAGGCGGGGCGGTGCCACTTGCACCGTGAATTGGGCCCGGCCCACGAGTGCGGGGCTCTCCGACCGATGACGGTCCTCACCGAGTGGATCATTCACGCAACCACCGGTCCAACGTCTCAATGACGGCTACCGGCAGGACTCGTGCAGTCAGCCGCCGTCCGGGACCGGCACCAAGGTGCCTAAGCTTATGGATCGCAAGACTGGGGGCCGGGGGGCCTGTGCTGACCAACCAGGATTCAATGATGATCAGGGATCTCGGTCGAGACCTGCACAACGGAGACCGCGGGCTGTCCGTCGTCTACATGCCGACCGTATTGCTTGCCGATTCCAGCCCGACCGGCGCGGAGGCACTCATCCGCTGGCACCACTGCGATTTCGGGCCGATCGCTCCTGGAAAGTTCGTGCCCCTAGCCGAACAATCGGGGCTCATCGGGGCGTTGGACACGTTTGTCCGCCGCGAAGTGTTCCGCACCGCCATCGACGGAGCATTCGTTTCAGGGAGGGCGGCCGTCAACGTGTCAGGGACCGAACTGAGCGATCCCGCGTATGCCGACACCGTCCTGGACGAACTGGCCAATATCGGATTGTCTGGTGAGCGGTTGTGTGTGGAAGTCACGGAAACTGCGCTGCTCACTGATCCTGGAGCCGCTTCGGAAACTCTGACCAGACTGCGGGCGGATGGGGTGTGGGTCGCCCTCGACGACTTCGGCACCGGACATTCCACGCTTACTTACCTGACGACGCTGCCGTGCGACATCATAAAGGTCGACCGCTCGTTTGTCGCCGATCTTGGACATGATCCACGTGCTGAACACGTGATCCGGGCCATTGTAGGGATGGCCAAAGGTCTGGACATGACTGTGGTCGCTGAAGGTGTCGAAACCACAGATCAACGTGATGCGTTGATGCGCTTCGGCGTGACCGAAGGTCAAGGGTTCCTCTTCGGTCACCCGTCGTCGGTCATGCCGACACATCGCGCTACGGCGACGGTGCGCGCGCCAGGGCGGTTGCGCCGCGATACGGAGCTTGACCCTCAACTGCTCATTGACCTGAACGCTGACCTGCAGTGCGCTACCGGACTCGACATTGCGCTTTCCCTCATGCTGCGCACCCTTCGCAAACTTGTCGCCTTCACTGGCGCAAGTATCCAACTCCTCGGCAGTGACGGAATCCGGCTGGCCGCCGCCTACCCACCCCCCACCGCCACGGCCCGAGCCGCCCGCATCCCGCTAGGCCAAGGCGTTGCTGGCGCGGTGATTGCAAGCGGTAAAATGCGCTACCTGGCAGACATCACCGTGCCTAATGCTGCCGTTCCCGCGCAACAACGCACCGATTCAACATCCCGGCACACACGAAGTTATCTGGCCGTGCCGCTCTATCGGGAGGGCAACCCTGTGGGCCTGTTGCAACTCGATTCCGTTGAACCCGACGCGTTCCCTCCGCACGTAGCCCTGGTGCTCGCCACGGCCGCGGCCAGCCTGACCGACGTTCTCGAGCGTCACTCCGTCATCCCTGAGTAGCGGCAGGACGGGTTGACTTGGTATGACCTGGCTCACGTGCACAAGCCGAAGGGTCCGCACCATCCACCAAGAGCACCTCGACCATCTGCTCGTCGTCTCCCGACGACACCTCAAGCAGGTATTCGCCGAGTTCGTTCGCCGCTACAACGAAGCGAGACCACACCGTGGACTGCAGCTCAGCCCGCGGGCGTCATGCTTTCGCGTCCGGTCAGACAACCTTGCGGAGCCCGCACTTCCCACCAGGGCCGCCTTCCCCCCGACCACCAAGGCTGCAACCGCAAGCGGGCCGGGTCCAGGGTGCCGTAAACCAGGACGGCCTGCCCCCGGGCCAGGCACCGCAACTCCTCGGGAGCGAGAAGCCGGCGGGGGCCCGGAGTCGAGGTGGTGGACCGCCCACCCTTGGGATCCCGAGTGACCGAGGGCAGGGCCACCTCCTCGTCGCCGATGAGCCGGCTGGCGTACTCCAGCGTGTCAGGGTCGGCGATCCCGGGCAGGAAGAGCTTGGCCCGATGGTTGTTCAACACCGTCGGTGCCCGCGATCCGTAGCGGGCCCTCACCTGGGCCAGGTCCTGCCACACCGTCACCAGCTGGATCCCGTGGGACGCGCAAGTGGCGGCCAGCCCGTCGAGCTCGGTTAGCGGAGCGATGTGGGCGGCCTCGTCGAGGACCACCAGCAGGGGCGGGTCCAGCGCTTTTCCTGTCCGGGTGGCTTTGTCGAAGGCAAGGGTGAGCACCGCGGTGGTCACGGCGGTGAAGAAGCCGCGCAGGCGCCGCTGATCGTGCGCCGGCGCGCAGAGATAGGCGGTGTGCGGACCACCGAGCAGGTGACGCGGCTCGAACAGCGTCGGTGGTGCGCCGGGCGGGACCGCACCGGGCGGGTGGGCGAAGGGCGCCAGGACGGTCTCGGCTGTGGTGTACACGGAGCTGCGGGTGCGCTCGTCGCGGCACCACGTCGCCCGCGCCGCATCGAGAGCCTGGGTGACGCCGGCTTGCTCAAGGAGCGCGGCCACCTCGGCCACCTCCTGGGTGTCCACCCAGTGCAGGACGTCGGTCATGGAGCGCTGCCCACGGGCAGCGGCGAAGAACAGGGGAGCCAACAGTTTGGCGGCGGTGGCGTACCAGAACTCCCCTTCGGCCGTGCCGTCCGCCCGGGCGGAATCGGAAAGGTCGGAAGCCACCCGGCAGGCCTGATGCCATTGGCCGCAAGCGGTCAGGGGCGACCACTGGCTGGCCGGGGCGCCGGTGGATCCGGTGGGATCGATGCACCAGACGCGCCCGCGCGCGTCGCGGGACCGCCAGGTGTGGCGGAGCAGGTCGCTCTTCACGCTGGCGGCCAGGACCGGACCTTCCCAACCCAGAATGGCCGGGACGGCCAGGCTGGTCGTCTTCCCGCTCTGGGTCGGCCCCACCACGACCACCGACTGCGCCGGTTCGGCCGCCACCGTGATGGGGCGGACGATGCCCGGCAGTGTGCCCAGGACCAGTCGCCCCGGCGTGGCGCTGCGGTCATCGACCAGGAGCGGGCGGAGGTCGCGGCGACGGGCCCACCTCGCACCGTACCGGGGACTCCGCCGGGTGGCGCCCGCACGCCACGAGCCCAGCATGCCGTCGCGGTAGGAGAGCGCGGCCAGCAGGGTGCCGCCCAGGGCGACGGGCAGCACGGCAGCATCCAGGCCACTAGCCACTCAGCGGCCTCCCATGGCGCCGTCGGTGTCGACCATCAGGCGTTCAAGGCCGCTGAGCCGGTGCTGTACCAGGAAGGAGCGCTGACCCACCTTCCACAGCGCCACGCCGCGCCGGAGCTGGGTGAGCAGCTCGGACTCCGTCGAGGAGAGGGAAAGCAGGTCCGACGCCGCGGCCAGCTCGCCGGGTGCCTGGGCGTAGACGACACGGGTCTCGGAGTCGGCCAGGAGGCCCTGGGCCAGCGCCACCTGCTCGGAGTCCGAGGCGCCGACGGCGCGCAGGTCCGACACCCGGTGCAGCACGGCCACATTGGAGACCCCGAAGGCACGCGAAAGCTTCCACGATGACTGGAGCCAGCGCGCCACTCCGAGGTTGGAGAGCAGCGCCCAGGCCTCGTCGATGACCACGAACATCTGGCTCCCACCTTCGGACCTCGACGACATCCGGGCCAGGGTCGCCTGCAACCATGCGGTGGCGCAGGCCATGAGGACGCCCAGGGCGGACGAGGTGTACAGGGCCGAAAGGTCGAGCACGACCAGCGGGGCCGAAAGGTCCAGGCCCGGTGTGGTCGGCCCGTCGAACATGCCGCACAGGTCCCCGTGCACCAACCGGCGGAGCTCGAGCGCCACGTCGCGTCCGTCCTCGAGCAATTCCCGCAGCCCCGTGCGCAACGATGCCGCCGACTCGGGCTCGGGCTGGAGGAGGGCCTCGACCACCGAGGGAACGGTGGGCACGCCGGACCCGACCACGGAAGCCAACGCCGCGCCCAGGGCGGCCCGCTCCCGGGGCTGGAGGGGCCGGCCCAGGCAGGCGCAGGCCAGCGAGGTGAGGAGCTCCATTTGGCGCCGCGCCGTGCTCCCCTCACCGTCGGTGGCTCCTCCGGGGTGCTCGGGCCCCGGGTCGAGGGGATTGAGCCGGATGGCGCCACCCGGCCGCAGGGCCACGGGGCGCACGCCCCAGGCCGCGGCCAGATCCGCGTACTCGCCCTTGGGATCGACCACCCAGGCCCGCCGACCGAAGACGGCCTGGCGCCACAGGAACGTCTTGACGAAGGAGCTCTTGCCCCGCCCGATCTGGCCGAAGACCACCATGTTCGGGTTGGAGACCACGCCCTGGGCGTAGAGCTCGAAGGGATCGAAGACGAAGGTGCCGCCCAGGAGGTCGTCACCGATGACCACTCCCCGCTGGCCCAGGCCGGCTTCGGCAATGAATGGATAGGCCGCGCCGAGGTTGCGGGTGGTCACCTGGTGGGCGGGGACGCGGGGGCAACGAGTCATGACAGGGGAGAACGGTCGGTCCCAGAGCCTGCGCAATCCCCAGATCACGCTCTCCCCCAAATGTGGCTCTTGGCGTTGAACTGCGGAACGTCACGTAGGGAGAATCGGGCCACCGAAACCTCAATGAGATCTGGTCGCCGTCCCGCGCTCGCCAAAGTCACTATGCCCCGTACGCACCCTGGGGACACCCGTCCCCATGCGGTATCCGGTGCCGATACCGGGCGGGCAATTGGGTATCCCATACCTCGCTGCCGGGACGGTGGGGCAGGTACCATGGGACAGTCCGCGGGAACTTCCGTGCCGAGTGACATCGGGCAGAACCTGGCGGTTAGCTTGCGGCAAGCAGGCCCGGAAAGTTGCACGAGCCCTGGCGATCATCTGAAATCTCTTCGGCTTGAGAGCGGGGTGAGCGATGGAAGCGGCCGAGCGCGAGATGCAAGTGCGGAGGTTCGTTGACGAGGTCTGGAATGGCCGAAACTATGAAGCGGCCGCTGATCTCTACAGCGAGAAATACATCAACACGTTTGGGGCAGGGCCCTCGGCCAGAACTGAGCCGATACGCCGCTACCACGAGGCGTTCCCTGATCTCCACTTGGACGTCGAGGAGCTGATCGTGGCCGGCGACACGGCCGTCCTCAGGATCACATTCCGCGGTACCGACACGGGAGGATACGTAGGCCGGGCCCCTACGGGACGCCCCGTGGAGGAATGGGTGGTCACCATCATGCACTTTGAAGGCGACAAAGTCGTCAGGGAATGGATTGGAGCCGACAAGCTCGGCATGTTCATTCAGCTGGGGGTCCTCGACGACCCGTGGCCCAGCTAGGCAGCCAATCGCGGAACAGGCTACGAGGCTCGTTCGCTGCTCCAGAACGTCGAAGGCTTCGGAAGCACGAAGGAAGAAATGCACCTCAATGCTCGGGAATCGACTACCCCAGTCGCCGGCACAGGGGGCCAGCTTCGTCAGTCGACTACGACTGCCCATCAGGTGGTGGCTCCAAGAATGGCCCGAGCACCTTCATGAGGTCTGGGATGAACATCACGTCATTGAGTACGATCCTTCCTGTCGGGCGCCACGTTTGACCTCGAGGTATCGCTGCGGCACCGCGAGGTCGAGGATCAACAGAGAGCACTGTGGACGTGCCGTCAGGTTCTTCGTATTCTGCCGGCTGGTGTTGAGCGAGATCGAAATCGAGTCGCCGTCGGCCAGGAACCAGACTTCTGAGAGCTGGGGGCGACCGTCGGGGCCCACGGTGGCGAGCGTCGCCACCGCTCCTTCCAGAAGGTCGCGACGCCAGTCGGGTATCTGCGTCATGGCGTCATCACCTTGAGGGCGCCATACCGGCACGGCCGGAGGACGCCGACGCCTGGACCGGCTCAGGCTGCGTCGGAGCGCGCTGGGGCCTTCCCGCCCCGGGTCCACGAGCAGGCCGCCCCCGCCAGGCACATCACGATGGCGAACGTGAATGCGGTGTGCAGGCCGTCCTTGAACGAGTTGGTGATCAGGCTAGGGAAGAAGCTCTCCCCGGTGATGCTGGCGCGTTGGTCCGGTGTGAGCTGGGCGAGCACGTGCGGGCCGAGGAGGTGGCTGGCGGGGTTATAGCCGAGGAACGCAGCAAAGAGCGTGGAGACCGGCGGGAGGTGCGATATCGACCTCGCCATGGGCTCCGGCACGCCGTAGGCGGTCAGCCCGCTGAGCAGCGCGCTCGGCAGGTGATCCGAGAGGCCGACGATGATGAGCGTGAAGAATATGCCAATGGAGAGCACCTGTGCAGAGTTCTGGAACGTGGTGTTCATGCCCGACCCGGCTCCGCGGTCGGCCGCCGGCAGGCTGTTCATCACTCCGGTGCGGTTTGAGGCGCCGAATGACGACATCACGAGCCCGGTGAAGAAGAGCAGAAGCGCGAAGACGCTGTAGGAGAAGTCGATGGGAAGCTGCTCCAGCAGGAAGAACGCCACTGCGCTGCCAATCATGCCGCCGGTCGCGAAGGGCCGGGAGCCGTAGCGATCCGAGAGGATGCCCGAGAGGGGCCCGCCGATCATGAAGCCAGCGGTGAGGGGGATCATGAAGATCCCGGCCCACAGGGGAGTCACGGCGAAGCTGTAGCCGTGGCGGGGCAACCAGATGCCCTGCAGCCAGATGATGAGCATGAACATCAGGCCGCCACGCCCGAGCGCCCCGAGGAAGCTGGCGAAGACGCCGGCCGAGAAGGCACGGATCCGGAAGAGCTGGAGCCGGAACATGGGCTCCTCCGTATGAATCTCTATGACGCAGAACAGCACGAGGAAAGCCAGGCCGACGCCGAGCTCGGCGAGCACGGTCGGGTTGGTCCAGCCCATGGAGGAGTTCCCGTAGGGCTCGATCCCATAGGTGATGCCGATCATGACCAGGATGAGCCCGATGGCAAAGGTGACGTTACCCGCCCAGTCGATGCGTGCGCGCGAGCCGCGTGCCACCTCCTCCAACGAGTGGTAGCCCCACACCGTGGCGAAGAGGCCGATGGGCACCGAGACGAGGAAGATCAGGCGCCAGTTGATCGGCGCGAGGAGCCCGCCCAGGAGGAGCCCGATGAAGGTCCCGCCGATGGCGGCGGCCTGGTTGATGCCGAGGGCGAACCCGCGGCGGTCGGGCGGGAACGCGTCGGTCAGGATCGCCGCCGAGTTGGCCATGAGCATGGCGGCGCCCACCCCCTGGAAGATCCGCATGACGATGAGCCAGATTCCCCCGGTGGTGCCGGTCATCCAGGTGATGCTGAGCAGCAGCGAGAAGAAGGTAAAGACGGCGAAGCCGAAGTTGTACATGCGAACCCGCCCATACAGGTCACCCAGTCGCCCGAGGCTGACCACCAGCACGCTGATGACGATGAGGAATCCCAGGATCATCCAGAGCAGGAAGAAAGTGTTCGACGGCAGGAGCGGATCGAGGTGGATGCCGCGGAAGATGTCTGGCAGCGCGATGAGGACGATTGAGGCGTCGATAGTGGCCATCAGCATGCCCAACGTCGTGATGAAGAGGGCCGTCCACTGGTGCCGGGTGTTCGCCGGGACTGGAGCCTCGGCCCCGCCGGACCCGGTTCCCGCCACGCCACTCCCGGCCGTCCCGGTCGTGGCCGTGGTGATCAGATCGGTCATAGCGCCGCTTCCTTCTCGGGCATCGCCGACAGTTGGTCCTCGCTCCCACCGGGGGCCGCCTGTCGTTCAGGAATGGCCCATTCCGCTTTGCTAGCATAACCGGAACGAGACGTTCCGCCTCGGGGACGAGAGACACCATGGCCCGCACCCGTACCAATTACGCCGCCACCTTCGCCGTGCTGGCCACCGCAGCGCTCGCCTTCAGCCTGTTGCAATCGCTGATCCTCCCGGCCATTCCCCAGCTGGAGCACACGTTGCACGTTTCGGAGAGCGCCGCGAGCTGGTTGCTGATTGCCTACCTCCTCAGCGCCGCCATCGCCACGCCGATTCTGGGCCGGGTCGGCGACATGATGGGCAAGGAGAAGGTGATCGTCGCTGTTCTCATCGCACTGTCCATCGGCTCACTGATCAGCGCGCTGGCGACCGCCCTGCCGATGATGCTGATCGGCCGCGTGATCCAAGGTGCCGGCGGGGCCGTGTTCCCGCTCGCCTTCGGCATCATCCGCGACGAGTTTCCCGCCGAGCGGGTGGCGGTCGCGATCGGCGTCATGTCGGCCATCCTCGGCGCGGGAGCGGGCTTCGGAATCGTGCTGGCGGGGCCGATCCTGGTGCACCTGACCTACCACTGGCTCTTCTGGATCCCTTTGGTCATGTCGGTCACGGCGACGATCGCCACGTTCGCCTTCGTGCCCGAGTCGCCGGTACGCGCGCCGGGCACCATCAACTGGCTCGGGGCGGTGCTGATGTCGGGTTGGCTCGTGACCGGGCTGCTCGCCATGTCCTACGCACCGACGTGGGGGTGGGGGAGCACGTCGATCATCGAACTCACCGCTGCGACGGGGGTGCTCCTCGTGCTCTGGGTGGTCTCGGAGAACCACTCCGCGTCGCCGATCGTCGACATGAAGATGATGCGCATCCGGGCGGTGTGGACGACGAACCTGACCGCCCTCCTCTTCGGGTTCGGCATGTTCGCCATGTTCATCGCGCTGCCGCAGTTCGCCCAGACCCCGACCCACGTCGGATACGGGTTCGGGGCGTCGGTGACGCAGTCGGGGCTGTTCCTGGCGCCCTTCGCAGTGGCAATGGTGATCGTCGCCCCGATGACCGGGCGCCTGTCGGTGCTTATCGGCTCGAAGATGGTGCTGGTGACCGGTTCCTTCTTCGCCGCGTCGAGCTACCTCGTCCTAGTGGTTGTCCACGACGCGTCCTGGGCGATGTACGCATCCACCGCGCTGCTGGGCATCGGGATCGCGATGGGCTTCGCCAGCATGGCGAACCTGATCATAGAGGCCGTGCCGGCGGAGCAGACGGGCGTCGCCACGGGCATGAACACCAACATCCGCAACATCGGCGCCGCCCTCGGGAGCGGTGTGGCCACGAGCCTCGTCATCAGCAGCCTGCTGCCCGACGGCTATCCCAAGGAGCACGGGTACGTCCTGGCCTTCGCAGCTAGTGGCGCTGGTCTGGTAGTGGCCGGTCTGGCCGCACTCCTCATCCCCCGACGCCAGGGGGTCTCGATCGTCGAACGGGAGCCGCATCGGGCACTGACGGCGGAGGCCGAGGTCATCGTCGGCGCGATCGCATTCGGACCGGAGGACCTGGCGTGACCCGGCGGAGTGCCCCGCCGGTGACGGCGGCTGCGACGCGCCCGGCCTCACACAAGGAGACGCGCCCGTTGCGACGCGATGCGGAGGTCAACCTCGGGCGGATCCTGGTGGCGGCGCGCGACGTGTTCGCCGAGCAGGGCTACGACGCTCCCATGGAGTTCATCGCCAGCCGAGCGGATGTGGGCGTCGGCACGCTGTACAGGCGTTTCCCCACCAAGGCCGACCTGTTCACGGCGGTCGTGGAATCGGCCCGGCAGCGCAACCGCGAGATCGCCGAGAAAGTCTTGGCCGACGTGGCGCCCGGCGACGCCGTGTTCGAGTTCGTCCGTCGATGCATCAGTGTCCCAAGCGTGTGGCGGGCCACCACGGCGGCACCACCCTGGGGTTCCAAACGCGGCGCAGGCCTCAAGCAGATCGCGCCCCTGATCGCCACCATCGTCGACCGTTCCAAGGCGGCAAGAACCCTCCGCCCGGACGTCGAGGTGACCGACGTCGTCATGGTGCTCAAGGCGGTGCGATCGATCGCCGATCTGTGCGACACGCCGTCAGCGAAGCCGTCCCTGCGGTTCCTCGAACTGGCGCTCGACGGTCTCCGGCCTGGCCACGCAGCACCCACTCACCCGCCGCTCAGCATCGAGCAGCTGGCCAGGATCCTCTCCCAGGGCTGAACCTGGTGCCCCAGTAGCCGGGTCGGTGGGACACTTGAGAGCACACGATGGAGTGGACGCTTACCCTCAGGAACGGCCGAAAGAGTCCATCACGGCCCAGGATCAGAACCCGCTCATCCCACCCAAGTGCGTAGAGCGCCTTATGTCGGGGACGGGCCCCGCCGAGACGGCGTCCCGCAACGATGGCCGGGCTACCAGGTCCATGCCGAACTTGGCGGCACTGGAGGCGCCCTTGTCGGGAAAGGGTTCTTCAACATCAAGACGTTCTGCACCATCAAGTGATCCGGAGGTAGTGCCTCCCGCGATCCTTCAGTGACAGGGCCTGTGTGGCCAACAGCGCCGCCGTTATCTCCGCCCGACGCACGAGCTCGCCGGCCCCGCAACCGGTCGAGTCCGGAAGATCGGTGGTCTGGGAGTCGACGGAGGGCCCGCCGCCCTAGGACCGGGCAACGGCACGGTCACGAGTTGAGGGTCATCTGGCTCGTGCGCCCGGTGGGAGCGGCCAGGGGGGCAAGGATCGGGCCCAGCACGCGGTGCAGGGTGCGCCGGGCGGCGGCCGGGTCCTCGGAGGGGAAGACGGTGTCCCGGGTCAGGATGAACGATACCCCGAGGCGGGCGGCGAGCTCGGCCCATTCGGCCGCCTCCTCCCGGCTGACTACGGCCCCCAGCGCCATCGCCTGGGACACCAGCAGCTCGCGGGCCAGGGCCAGCAGGGGTCCGGCCTCGGTGGTCAGGAAGGGCAGGAAGGTGCCCGGGTCCGAAGCGATGAGGTGGGAGACCAGGGAACCGTCAACCGCTTCCAGCGCGACCAGAGCGCCCTCGACCACCTTGTCCTGAAGTTGGTCGAAGGAGGCGGCGGCCCGGGTGACGGCGGCGAAGACCGTCCGCACCTCCCGGGCCAGGACGGCGTAGACGAGCTCGTCGCGCCCGGCGAACTTGCGGTACAGGCTCGTCCGGCTGATCCCGGCGAGGTCCGCCACGTCGTCCATGCTCCAGCGCCGCAGTCCGAACCGGGCGAGGAGCTCGGCGCCGGCATTGAGCGCTCGCTGCGTCAGGGCGTCAATGTCATCGACCGCGCCGACGCTGGCCACCAGGGGGGCCATGCCGATGGAGGCCCGGCGTCGGGCCACTTACGCCGCCTTCTTCTCGGCCCAGACTCGGCGCCATCCGTCCTGGGCCCGCGGCTGCCAGCGCAGCGGGAACGGCACGAAGCGCCAGGCCTGGGAGATGAGGAGCTCCATGGCGTTGAGCTGCAGCTGGTCCGCAAGGTTCCACGGAATGCCGAAGCGCTCCCGCACCTGGGGTGGGAGCCCCCCGATCGCCGCGATGCGGAGCGGTACCGTCGTCAGCTGGCGCAGCGGCGGTATCCCCAGGAGCGGAGTCGCCGGTCCCAGTACGCCCGCCAGGCGCGGCGGCTCAATGTGGTCGAGCAGTTCAAGGACGAATTCGACGGCCGGGTTCATCTCCAGCACGTCGGCACAGATGTGGCCGAAGGCCACCTCGAAGTCGGCCCGGGTGGCGGGGACGGCCCGGTCGCTCACCCCGTAGCGCCGGTACCACTCGACCCCGTCCAGGTACAGCGCCTCGCGCGCGGCAGTGGTGATGCGGTGGGTGTCGAAGCGGTCGCCCACCTGCTCGGCCATGAACTGGAAGGTGGCATGAGCCCACCAGAAGGTGGCGGGATCGAGCGCGTGATAGCGCTGCCCGGCCGAGTCGAGACCCCGGATGCCCTTGTGGAATTGCCGCACCTCCTTCCCGGTGGCCTCAGCGTCCGGTCCGTCGTAAACCGCGCCCAGAATCCGGGGCAGGGAACGGAAGACCCTCCCGTAGGGGTCACCGAAGAAGTCCGAGTGCTCCAGCACGCCGGCGCCAATGGCCGGGTGCATGAGCTGGAGCAAGCCGATGGTCCCGCCCAGGAAGGCGATCCGGTTGTCACCGGCCCAGCGCCAGAGCAGCGAGCCCGGCCCGATGTCACGGCGGGCGGTGGACGGCCCGGAATAGGACATACGTACTATTATAGTGCCAACGTTCTAATGCCTGCTCCTGCCGGGTGGTCCTCCCCCCGTTCCGGGACTAGCGGGAGAAGTGGGTGCGGGGCCGGTCCAGCAGCACCCCGTCGAGAACGACGTCGACCCTCTCGTTGTAGAAGGCGACCAGGCCGGCGATGGGCAGCAGCTGCCGGGTCGGGAAGTCATAGGCCCAGGCCAGGTCCCGGTGCAACGTCTCCCCGGTCCGCGCCGACCAGTACCGGCTCGTGCGCCCCTTGTAGGGGCAGGCGGTGACGGTGTCACTGGCTTCGAGGTGGGCGAACTCCACTTCCGTGCGGTTGAGGTAGAACCGGGTGGGGAGGCCGGTCTCGAAGACCGTGACCGGCGAGGACGATTCGGCCAGCACCAGACCCTCCAGCTCAATGCGCACCCGGCGCGTCGATCGCCGCGCGTCGACGCGGGTGTAGGGATTGAGGGGGTGGACGAACACCTCCTCGTCCTCCTCGAACCAGCGGTCGAGCGCGGACCACTCGAAGCGGGCCGTGTTGTTCAAACCCTCCACCACCGGATCGGTATAGACGTGGACGGCACCGGGACGCACCACGTCGCCGGCCACCAGACCGTGCAGCCGGCTCGGACCCCGCCGCGTGTCCTCGGTCTGGTGCTCGTCCACCAGCAGGTCGGCGTCCACGTCGGCCAGCGGAATGTAGTACTGCGGGTAGTTGGGCCACTCCCAGACGTACAGGGCATTCGTGGTGTCGAGCACCGGTCGGGCGCCCAGCCAGGCGCGGATCCGCCGCGGTACCGGCTCGACATGGTCGATGGGGACGATTGACTGCGGGTAGTCGCGCAACGGTGTCTCCTCGCCTCAGGTCCCGGGCATGATTCTGACCGACCAAACAGCCGCTCTGGCGGGTGCCACCTCGGTTGGGTCCACCACGAGCGGAATGAGTCGAGTCAGAGAGGCACGCCGATCGCGGTGGCCGTCAGACAATTCCCGACATCGGCCGGTTGAGCCTGACGGCGCCCATGGAACCGAAGAACCGGGCGTCGCCGAAAGAGAACACCCCGCCATCCACGCCAAGCAGCCAGTAACCACCCCCGTCGAGCATGGGGGCGATCCCGACGATGGGGAAATTGAGACTGGTGCCCCCCATTGAGCCGTGGAAGCGGGCGCTGCCGAAGGTGAAGACACCGCCGTCGGATCCCACCAGCCAGTAGCCCTGATTGTCCGGCATGGCCGCCATTCCGACGATGGCTGCATTGAGGCGTATGTCTCCGGTTGACCCCGCAAAGGCGGCGTTGCCGAATGCGAAGACCCCACCATCAGAACCGACCAGCCAGTAGCCGGCGCCGTCTTGCGTCGTTGCCATCCCGACGATGGGAGCGTTGATCTTCTTACCTGCCAGCGAGCCGAAGTAACGGGCGGATCCGAAGGTGAGCACGGCTCCATCGGCGCGGACCAGCCAGTAGCCGGCGCCGTCAGGAGTAGCGACAATCCCGACTACCGGGGCCGACTGCCCGCTGCCGCCCAAGGATCCGTGGAAGCGCGCATCACCGAAGGTGAACACCCCACCGTCGCGTCCGGCCAGCCAGTAGCCTCCGCCGTCGGGTGTCGAGGCGACCCCGACGACGGGAGCCGCCAAGGTATTGTTGGCCAGCGAACCGAAGAAGCTGACGCATCCGAAGTCGAAGACACCGCCGTCGAGTGCGCTGAGGCGGTAGCCACAGGTCAACGGATTGACCACCTTCTGGGGCTCGACGTTGACGGGGCTCGATGGCGGGCCCGATCCGATGCCATTGGTGGCCGCCACCCTGCAGGTATAGGTCACGCCATCGGTGAGGCCGGTGACCGTCGCATTGGTGAGTGGCGGGTTTCCGAGCACGGTAGCCGACCCGCTCGGGCTGCAGGTCACGGAATAGGAGGTGATGGGCTCGCCTCCCGTCTGCGGTGCCGTCCAGGTGAGGGCGGCGCTGCCGTCGCCCGGAGTAGCTGCCACGATCACTGGCGCGCCGGGTGCCGTGGGCACGATGACATCCACGCTAGCGTTCGAGGTGTTGCCGGTCCCACCGTTGGCCGAGGAGACGGTGACCACGTTGTTCTTCGTCCCGAGCGTCGTCCCGGTGACGTTGACCGAGAAGGTGCAGCTCGCTCCCACCCCGAGTGTGGCGCCGGCGAGCGAGACTGACGATGCGCCGGCTGTGGCGGTGATGGTGCCGCCACCACACGAGCCGGTCAGTCCATTGGGTGTGGACACCAAGAGGCCGGCGGGCAATGTGTCGGTGAAGGCCACCCCGCTGAGCGCCTCAGCGTTGGCCGCCGGGTTGGTGATGGCGAAAGTGAGCGAAGTGGAGGCGTTGATGGCGACCGACGCCGCCCCGAAGCTCTTGGTGATGGCGGGCGGAGCCACAATGCTGAGGCTGGCATTCGACGTGTTACCGGTACCGCCGTTGGTGGACGAGACGGTGACCGCGTTGTTCTTGGCCCCCGGCGTGGTCCCGGTCACATTGACCGAGAAGGTGCAGCTCGCTCCCACCCCGAGTGTGGCGCCGGCGAGCGAGACCGAGGACGCGCCAGCCGTGGCCGTGATGGTGCCGCCGCCACACGAGCCGGTCAGTCCATTGGGCGTCGACACCACGAGGCCGGCGGGCAGGGTGTCTGTGAAGGCGACCCCGGTGAGTGCCACGGCGTTCGTCCCCGGGTTGGTGATGGAGAAGCCGAGCGAGGTGAAGCCATTGAGGGGCATCGACGCGACCCCGAACGACTTGGTGATGGAGGGGGGGCTCACGCTCCCCACGGAGGTGAAGGTGAGCCCGCTGACCGGGATCCCCGGTTGCGGATCGGAGGTGGTGGTGACCTCGGTTTCGATAGCAGGGTAGTGCGCGGCCGGCGGATTCGTCACCGAGGAGACCCCGACCGTCACACCAGTCAGGTCACCGATGCCGGAGGGCACGGTCAGCGTCACGTTGTTCGTGGCCGACTGGTTCGGGGTGACCGTCACCGGCACCGAATTGACAGTGTAATCCGCGGCCACGGTTGGGAGCGTCGTCCCCGGGGGTGCCGTGAGCGTCACGGTGCCGGACCCTCCCGTCAAGGCCCCACGCGAGCTGGTGGTGAAATCGACGCTCCACGACGTGGCGTTCCCACCCACCAAGCTGGCCGGAGTGAAGACGGTGTCGGCCACTGAGGTCTCGACCCCAACCACTCGCACCCTCTGATTATTGGGATCGGCGATGTAGAGGTTTCCCCTGGGTGCGTCGTAGGTCATTCCGAAGGTGCCGTAAATGATGGTCGGGATGTACGGGTCAGAGCCCAAGCCGCAACTCAGGCCTGCTTGCGTCGGCAATCCACCGTCGCCGAGCGGCTGGAATTCTTGACCGTTGCCGGCGGCATAATTAATCGTCCCCGACGGGCTCACGCTACGGACATCGTTGGCCAGGCATTCTCCGATGTACAGCGTCCCGTCGGGAGCGACGGCCAGGTCGTCGGGCCAGTCAAGCTCGGCGGTGGTGGCAGGCGCATTGAAGACCACGGAGGACCCCGGGGTACCATCGCCGGCAATGGTGTAGATGTCACCCTTGGTGGTGGACGCCAGCCCGTAAGGGCACGACGCCGAGCAGGTGGAGGCCGCCACCAGGCGGACCTCGGCGTTGGCCTGGTCGGCGATGAGCAGGTCCCCGCGCGGATCGGCGGCTACCCGCTCCCCGGTGCCCAGTTCGGCCGAGGTGGCCGGACCGCCGTCCCCGGTGGCCCCTGTGGTGCCGTTGCCCGCCACGGTATAGATGTCGCCCTTGACGGTGGTGGCCAATCCCAAGGGGCAGGCCGATGAGCAATTGGCCGGCGCGATCATTCGGACCAGGGCGTCGTTGGCGTCGGCGATGAAAACAGCTCCCGTCGGATCGACCGCCACGCCTTCGGGACCGTTCAGCTCGGCAGCTATGGCGGCCGCACCGTCACCTGTCGTGCCTGCGGTGCCATCACCGGCGACGGTGTAGATGTCGCCTGCCGTCAACGATCCCAATCCGTAAGAGCAGGCGGCCGAGCAATTCGCCACGGCGATCAGGCGGACTTTGTTGTTTTCGCCATCGGTAAACAGCACGTTGCCCGCCGGGTCAACGGCCACATCGGCCGACTCGGCAGTCACGATGCCGGTTCCTACAGTCAGGCCGAGGGCGGCCGAGGTGGCCGGAATGCCGTCCCCGGAACTTCCTTGCATCCCGTCGCCGGCGATGGTGTAGATATCGCCCGCCGTGGTGGCCGCCAAACCGAACGGGCAACTCGATGCACAGTCGGCCGCCGCCTTGACGCGGATGCGGCTATTGCCCCCGTCGACGATGAACAGATCTCCGGAGTGGTCGACCGCCGTGCCCCCGGGTGTATTGAGCTGGGCCGAGGTGGCCGGTCCGCCATCGCCGGAGTAGCTCACGAGTTGGTTGCCGGTCACGATGTTGATGTCGAAGGATCTGGAATTACTGATCTTCCGCAATCCCAGCTCTTGGTTATCTTGGTCGACGACATACATGTCCCCGGCAACATCGAGGGCCATGGCCTGGACGGCACCAAAGCTGGCGGAAAGTGCCGGACCTCCATCGCCCGCGCTGCCCGGAGTGCCGTTCCCGGCCATGGTGTAGATGTCGCCCGCCGTCATGGACTGGCCCCACTGTGTCCCCGTGGTGCCCGCCACCTCTCGGATCTTGCCTTCCTCGAACAGATAGACGTCGCCGCCGGCATCGCTCATGATCCCGTCGACTCCTAAGATCTCGGCCGCGCTGGCAGGGCCAGTGTCGCCGGAATCACCCGTTCCGTTTCCGGCCACGGTATAGATGTCACCGCTGGCCATGGTTTGCCCGTACTGGAGCCCCCCGGTGGCCAACACCTCTCGGACCCGGGCGTTGCCCGTATCGGCGATGTACAAGTCCCCGTGACTGTCCACGCCCATTGCCACGCCCTCATCAGCCGCGCCGCTCAAGTTCAGTTGGGCCGTCGTAGCCGCACTCCCGTCGCCGCTGAATCCTGTCGACCCTGAGCCGGCGGCCGCGGTGACCGTGTGCGAACCGGAGACGCCGATCTCCCGCACTTGGTCGTTCGTCACGTCGGCTACGTACAAGTTGCCGGCCCCGTCGCCGCTCAGTGCCGTGGGGAAGTTGAACAGCGCCGATAAGGCGGGACCTCCATTGCCCGTGGACCCAGCCGTCCCCAACGTGCTGCCGGCATAGGTGCTGATGGTGCCGGCAGGAGTGACCTTGCGCACCACGTTGTTGTTGGTGTCGCCAATGAACAGGTTGCCCGAGCCGTCCACGGCGATTCCCTGCGGGCCGGCGAGCGTGGCCGACGTGGCCGGACCACTGTCGCCCGTGTAACCCCCGGACCCGTCACCGGCGATGGTGAAGATGTACCCGGTCTTCGTGCCCACGAGTCCGTACGGGCAACTGGCCGAGCAGTCGGCTGTCGCCACCAACTGGACGATGTCGTTGAATGAGTCCACCAGCAGGAGGTCGCCCTGATTGTCGAATGTGAGTTGGTTAATCGATCCCAGAGCGGCCAAGGGAGCCGGACCCCCGCTGCCCCCATTACCGCTTTGGCCGTCCCCGACGACGGTGTAGATATAGCCCTGAGTGAAGTCATACCCGTCCAGGGTCCGGGTTGCGCCGGGAACCACCCGGATGACCTCACCAGTGGGGACATTCTGGACAAAGAAGACATCGCCCATTGAGTCGACGGCCATTCCTTCACCGAATCCGAACCCCAATTCGGCCTGCGTGGCCAGGACGCCCGTCGGTGAGAGTTGGGTGGGATCGCTGTCCCCCGTGTAACCCTGCTCACCTACCCCGGCCACCAGGGTCTCGACCCCGGTCGACGGGTCGATCTTGCGGATGTCCATGTGCGACGTGTCCTCCACATACAAGGACCCGTCGGCGAACACCACCGGACCCGGGGACTGGCCGATGCCGGTGGCCAAGCCGGTCCCCTGGCTGCCGGTGAAGGTCGAGATCACCCCCGCCGTATTCACCTCGCGGAC
>Ga0307374_10001404_pt1 | contig 44584 bp, 42 predicted proteins | sample OX3MG_FD_202532 | JGI IMG/M metagenome (GOLD analysis project Ga0307374, IMG submission 202532) | Soil microbial communities from Risofladan, Vaasa, Finland - OX-3 | ecosystem: Environmental > Terrestrial > Soil > Coastal area > Acid sulfate soil | place: Finland: Risofladan, Vaasa | collected...
GCTCTGCAGCCCGAGCTTGATACGGGTGGCGCTGCGGGTGATCTTGCGGGTCACGAAGTTTTCGCCGCGCCGCGGCGATTCGTGGTTGAACAGGATGCCGTTGACGGCGAACATCGCGTAGGCCTCGCGATAGTTCACGGTCTGCCAGTGCGCATAGACTTTGGCGCAGGCGTAGGGGCTGCGCGGATGGAACGGCGTGGTCTCGCGCTGCGGAACTTCGACCGCCTGGCCGAACATCTCGGAGGAACCGGCCTGGTAAATCCGCACCGTGCGGCCGTGACGCTTGTTATGATCGCGCAGCGCCTCGAGCAGCCGCAGCGTGCCGAGGCCGACCACGTCGGCGGTGTACTCGGGTTGATCGAACGAGATTCTGACGTGCGATTGGGCGGCCAGGTTGTAGAGCTCATCGGGACGGGTCTGCTCGATGATCCGGCGCAGGCCGGTGGCGTCGCCGAGGTCGCCATAATGGAGCTGCAGCCCCGCATGCGAGGGGCCGTAGCCCTTGCGCAGATGGTCGATGCGGCCGGTGGCGAAGCTCGAGCTGCGCCGCACGATACCATGGACCTCGTAACCGCGATTGAGGAGGAATTCGGCCAGGTAGGAGCCGTCCTGCCCGGTTACGCCTGTGATTAACGCGACCTTTGCCATCGACCTCCCCCTCACTCTCTCCCGCTTCACTCTCGCCCGGCCCGCCGCCGCGACGCTGCGATCGCGACGCCGACGGGCTCAGGATGAAAGCGCCGGTTAATCGCCGCGCACCAGACGGTAAGAATCGCTATCGAAATGTTGCGTCGAAAATTCGAGCAGTTCCGCGTCCTCGAGCGCTTCCATCTGATGAATCAGGCCGCGCGGCACGTCCATGCAATCGCCGGCTTCGAGCTCGAATTCCTCGACGGTTTCGGCCTCGGCCGATTCCTTGACCCGGACCTTGAGCCGGCCCGCGCGCAGGTAGAAGGATTCGGCCTTGAGCTTATGGAAGTGCAGCGAGCAGCGCTTGCCTTTGCGGATTTCGAGGATCTTTCCGCAGTACAGATCGTTATTGGCGATCCAGACCTCCCGACCCCATCCCTTGGGAACGATACGCACCGGTTTTCGAACGCGGTTCATGCCAGTTGCCGAGTATTACCAGCTTTAGAGGGCGTGCGCTTGCGATGCAAGGCGGCCCGGGACCATCGGACGGCTAGGAACGGACCGGCCGCACGCGTCCCACCGGCAGCGGCTCAGTCACCGGGCGGGATACCGCGCCATTGGTCGAGCCGGAGAGGGCCTCGACCTCGTTGATCTGCATCGAGAAGCGGCTGAGCGTGATCCGATGGGCGTCGGCGAAGCGTCGGATGAGCGCCAGCCGTTCCTCGCCCAGCACTTCGACCGCCACCACGATCTGGTCGAACGGGCGGCGGCTCAAGATCGCTTCAAGATCATCGAGCGAACCCAGCACCTGATGGCCGTGGACCAGCTTGCCGAGCTTGAACGCATCGTCGTCCACAAAGCCGATCAGCTTGACCTGCCGGTTCTGACCCGAGAAGATCCAGCGCGCCGCGATCGCCGCCGAGGTCCCCGCGCCGACGATCAGGACCCGGTTGAGCGGCTCGGTCAGGCGATGAATACCCGTGCGCAGCGCGCGGAACGACATCCGCGTCGCGACCAGGAAGTTGAACAGCAGGATCACGAACAGCACCACGATCGAACCCGAGATCGGCAGCCGGACCATCAGCGGCATCACCGCCATCATGATTCCGGCCAGCACCGCGCCGTTGGCAAACCTGATCAGCTCCGAGAGCCCCGCATAGCGCCACATCCCGCGATAGACGCCGGCCGCGGCGAAGGCGACGTAGGTCGGAATCACCACCCACGGCAGCGAGTCCAGCAGCGAGATGAGCATGGAATCATCCAGCTTGAAATCGCGCCGCAGCAGGAAGGCGCCGAAATAGGCGCCCGTAATCAGCGAGAAGTCGAGGATTACCTCCACCAGCCGGCGCTTGTAACTGAGGCTCAGGATGAAGCGCGCCGGACCCTGCAGATAGCCCCAGGCGACTCCCGGAGCGCTCGACTCGAAGGTCAGGTCCATCATGAACAGTCCCAGGATGGCGAAGGTCATCACCACGAAGGGCAGCGAGACGACCAGATAGCTGTGCGGCAGCATCGTCATCGCCACCGCGCAGGCCGCCCCGGCCGCCGCCACCAGCCAGGAGACGCCCACCACCGTGCGGGTCGCGAGGCCCAGATGCAGCAGGCGATGATGCGAATGGTCGAGGCCGCGGCGCGAAATCGGATTACCGGTGGCAAGCCGGGTGACGCTCACGATCGCGGTGTCGAGCAGCGGCAGCGCCAGCACCATGATCGGATAGACATAGCGGGTGACGCGCGAGTTGTGCGCCAGGCCGCCGCCGAATAACGCGAACAGGCCCAGCAGCAGGCCGATCGGCAGCGCGCCGCTATCGCCCATGAAGACCGACGCCGGATGGAAATTGTAGACCAGGAAACCGGCCAACCCGCCGGCCAACGCCAGCGACCAGCACACCAGCGCCGGGCTGTGATGCAGCCAGCCGGTGGCGGCGGTCGCCAGGCACACCACGATCCCGGTGCCGCTCGCCAGCCCGTCGAGACCGTCAACCAGGTTGTAGGCGTTGGTGGTCCCCAGCAGCCACAGCACCACGATCATCGAGTCGACCAGCGGCCAGGGCGTCAGCGCCGGATGCCGGTAGAGCATCACCACCGCAGTCGCCACCACGATCTGCGCGACCAGCTTCTGCCCCGGCCTCAGCGCCACGATGTCGTCGAATAGTCCGAGCACGAACAGCCCTAACGCTCCCAGCACCAGCCAGACCGGAAGATGCCCCAGTATCGCCAGCGTGATCAGCAGCGCGGCGATGATAGCGGCGCCGCCCAGCAGCGGCACCGGCGCAAGCTTGACGGCGTCATCGGGGTCGGGCGTCGCCCGCTCGGCGACGATACCGAAGCGGACCGCGAGCGACTTCATCAGCGGCATCAAGGCCAGCGTCATGGCGCCGGCGATCAGGAAGGGGAGCCACCAATAGGGCAGCGTGGTTAACAAATTCACCATCCGAACGTCACGTCATCGCTTGCCGAGGGATGAAACCTGAGAGGCCTTCATCAAGAGAGTCTGACGATATTCTCGCATATTTTCGCATACCATAAAACACATGAGGCATGCTAAACATAAAGATGCTAATTCGACCGCGCCCGATGAGGTCAACGAATCACAGACCTCTACAGCGAGCCCGTCGACGCAGAGAAATGGGGCTGCGCGCGCGGCGGCAGTTCCCCGTTCATCAACGAGCTCAGCACTTCGGCAAATTTTCGGGTCGCGATGTTGCGATCGAAACGCTGCTCGGCGAGCTGGCGCGCCCTGACGCCCATCGCGGCCAGTTCAGCCGGCTCCGCGGCCGCCTGCCGGATGGTGCGGGCGAGACCGTCGGCGTCGCCGGGCTGGACCACAAATCCGACCGAGTTTTCGCGCGCCAGCCGTGCGATCTCGGCCGAGTCCTCCATGATTGCGACGAACGGGCGCCCGGCCGCCAGGATCCCATAGATCTTGCTCGGCACGACGCAGCCCGCGGCCCCCGGAAAGAGCGGCACCAGGTGAAGGTCGCCCGCACTGAGGGATTCCGCCAGCTCTTCGCGCGGGCGGTAGGGCAGGAAATCGACGTTGCGCAGCCCGAGCTGGCGGGCACGATCGACCAGCCACTGCTTGCGGGCCCCCTCGCCGACCAGCGCGAACCGAATCGCGGATTCGTCGCGCAGCAGCGCGGCGGCGTCGAGCACGGTTTCGAGTTGCTGCGAGAGCCCGAGATTGCCCGAGTACATCACCACGAAGCTCTGGCCGAACTGGCTCCGGAAGCGGCTTGACGTCATCGGCCGGATACTCTCGCAATCGACCCAGTCGGGCACCAGCGCGAGCTTTTCCGGCGCCACGCCCTTGGCGAGCAGCCGTTGGCGCATATCCTCGCCCAGCACGATGATGCAATCCGCGCTGCGGTAGGAGAGGCGATTGGCCCGCTCCAGCAAGCCCAGCAGAAAACGGTTTTTCAGCGCGCCGTTGGCGATCGCGATATCCGGGTAGAGGTCGCGAACGTTATAGACCAGCCGGCAGTTCCAGCGCCATTTCAGCAGCGCCCCGAGCACCCCGAGCAGCGGCGGATCAGTCTCGGCGATGACGATATCCGGCCGCTTCGAACACATCGCGGCCACCCCGGCCAGCGCGTAATAGGTGCCAAGATTCAGCAGTCGCGCCGGCAGCCAGCGTTTGGGCAGGCGCGTTCCCCAGGTCCGGGTAATCGAGACGCGCCCCAGCTTCTCGTGCCTGATGAGCCCGCGGCCCTGGGTGCGGACGTGGTAAGAGGGGCCCGCGATGAAGGTAATCTCATGCTCGGCCGACAGATCCTCGCATAGTTCCGTCAGGAACTGGCCGGTGGCTTCAAGGTCGGGCCAGAAAGAACGATTGAGGAACAGAAGACGCGTAGGAGAAGCTCCTTTCTGCGTTCTCGGGGCAGCCGTTAAAGTAAAGGCTACGCCCGCGCCGCCAGTTTCGGCCGCGCGGCGCCGTCGCGCTGCACCATCTCCTCGATCCACGCATAGGTCCTCGTCAGCCCTTCCTCGAGCGAGATCTGCGGCTCCCAGCCGAGCAGCGCGCGCAAGCGCGTATTGTCCGAATTGCGGCCGCGCACTCCCTGCGGACCGGCGATATGCTTTTTGGCGACCTGGAGGCCGGCGATTCCTGCCACCAGATCGGCGAGCTGATTGATGCTGATCAGGCGATCCTGGCCGAGATTGAGCGGTTCACGAACCTCCGAGCGCATCAGCCGATAGATTCCGACCACGCAATCGTCGATGTAGCAGAACGAGCGGGTCTGCTCGCCGTCGCCCCAGATTTCGATTTCGTTGCTGCCGCTCAGCTTGGCCATCGCGACCTTGCGGCACATCGCCGCCGGCGCCTTTTCGCGTCCGCCCTCCCAGGTGCCGAGCGGGCCGAAAATATTGTGAAAGCGCACGATCCGGGTCTCGAGGCCATAATCCTGCTGATAGTGCATACAAAGACGCTCAGTCAGCAGCTTTTCCCATCCATAGGCGTCCTGCGGCTGAGCCGGGTAGACGTCTTCCTCGCGCAGCGGCGTGACCGTGGTCTCGGTCTGCCGATACTCGGGGTAGACGCAGGCCGAGGAGGTGTAGAGATAGCGCCGCACCCGGTTCAGCCGCGCCGCCTCGATCGTGTGAAAATTGATCAGCGTGTTGCTGTGCAGAATCTGCGCGTGATGCGCCGAGATGAAGCCCATCCCGCCCATGTCGGCGGCCAGCGCATAGACTTCGTCGACGCCGTCGGTGGCGCGCAGGCAGTTCTCCCACCGGCGCAAGTCCAGCAGCGCGAAATCGTCAGCCTCGGTGGCGCAGAATTCGGGAAATTTGAGATCGACGCCGCGTACCCAGCAACCTTGCCGCTTCAGATAACTGACCAGATGGTGACCGATGAAGCCTCCGGCTCCAGTCACCAGCACTTTAGTCGCTTTTTCCATCACATCTCTCTCTCTTTCATGCTTCGGTCTTGGTGTCCATAACAAATGGGGGATGGACCGCCAAGGCGATAATCAGTTTAACAGGCCTCTACAAATTGTCATAGATACTACGAAAGCCAATCTTAGCCCACCGTTGATACAAATGACATGGCTGTTCAACATCACGCACGCTCGCGCTCAGACTTCTTTTCTAACCGTTGCTTCTGGGCCTTGGCCGGAGATCCGCCGTGGATCCACCACGGCTCAAGGTTGGAGGTCGCGACGCTGCCCATGGTCAGGACCGCGCCCTGGCCGACGTGCACCCCGGGTCCGATCGAGGACTTCGCGCCGAGCCAGGCCTGATCGTCGATCGTGATCGGCCGGGTGATGAGGTCGAAGCGCTCGGAACTCCAGTTGTGACTGCCGGTACAGAGATAGGCGCCCTGCGACAGGCAGCAGTTGGCGCCGATCCGGACCGTCTCCAGGTTATCGATCCAGACCCCTTCGCCGATCCACGAGTAGTCGCCAACTTCCAGCTTCCACGGGAACTTCACGCGCACATGCGGCTTGATCACGACGCCGCGTCCGAGCCTGGCGCCGAACAGCCGCAGCGCCTGGACTCGGAGGGTCGCACCCGGAATCCACGACTCGACCACCAGCGCTTGGACGATCAGCCACAGCATCTCGACCGCTTTCGAACGGCCGCGCTCGAACTGCGGATTTTCAAACAGGTCGAGTCGCATGGCGATGAATCGGGCTGGCCGACTGTCCTCTGATCCCCAAGATCCGCCTCGAACCGAACCGTCTGCAGATAGTTCGCACGCCGACGCCATCAGCCGGCCCGGCCGGATTCGGCGGGTTGCGCTTGCGGCCGGGGATCCTGCGGCACCCGGGTCGTCGCCTCGTAGAGCTTGGCGTCGATCATGAACCGGTACCAAAAGGCCTGCAGAAAATGAAAAACCAGCCCCGGCTTACCGTCAAGAAAACCGAGCAGAATGAAATATCTATATAGCCAATAGAAGAACGCGCGCCAGAACATCGGCAGCCGCCCATAGAGGTTCTGTTTGAGCCATCGTCGCCGCCGCGCTTGCGCGTTGCCCGGGGCCTCGGCCGAGGAGCCTTTGGCGGCCGCCAACAGGTCGGCTACCTCGCGGTCCGCGTAACGATTGTGCTTGTCGATCCAGAACCCCAGCCCTTTGTGGTTTTCGTCGATAAAGTCATGGCCGAGCCGGATGACGCGTCCCGACTCGACGGTCATATGCTCGTCCATCCAGCGCTCCTCGCATCGCGCCTGCCGATGGCGCCAGAGCCGCAGCAGCCAGAACGGATAGTAACCGCCATGCCGAATCCAGCGGCCCCAGAAGTAAACCCGCCGCTTGATCTCGGCTGCGCTGACGTCGGCCGGCGCGCTCGGCAGGATCGTTCCGAGCTCGGCGGCAAGTTCCGGCGTCAGCCGTTCATCGGCATCGAGCCGCATCACCCACGGCGTCCGGATCGGCAGATTATCGAGCGCCCAGTTGAGCTGAAGTCCCTGATTGACGAACGGATGCTCGACCACCGTCGCGCCGAAGCTGCGGGCGATTTCGGCGGTGCGGTCGCTGCTGCCGGAATCGACGATGAAGGTCTCGCACTCCAGTCCGGCCAGGCTTCTCAGGCACTGCGGCAGGTTGAGCTCCTCGTTGAACGTAAGGATCACGACCGACAATGGTTTCGACACGCCATCATTGATCATTAGCAGGACCCGTGCCGCCGACCGACGAGAGGGCGCGCTCGTAACAAGCCAGCATCTGCTGCGCAATCGCCGGCCATGCAAACCGCTCGACCATCCAGCGCCGTCCCCGCTCACCCATTTGAGCAAGTGGCATGGTCGAAATACGACACACCGCATCGCTCAGCGCCGCCGGACTGTTCGCCACCCACAGTCCGCATCCGATCTGCTCGACCTCCGCCCACGGCGTGCCGTGGCTCGCGATCACCGGCCGCTCCCGGGCCAGCGCCTCAGCCACCACGATGGCGAAGTTCTCGATATACGAGGGGAAAATCGCCACATCCGCCTCGGCGAAGGCGCGCTCCTTTTCATCCCCCTCGACCGGGCCGATCATCCTGACCCGATCGGCCAGCTCACGCCGATAGATAAGATCAACCAGTTTTCTGCGGTAGGCTTCCGGGCCACCGCCGGCGATCGTGAGCATAAAGCGCGGGGCCTCGCGACGCTTGAGGATCACGCATGCCTGCAGCAGGTTCTCGATGCCCTTTTTCGGGTCGAGCCGCCCGATGAACAGCAGCCGCAGAGTTTCGCCGCCACCGGGAGGGCGGGGCGCAAAGTCAGGAATCGTCACCCCGTTGGGAACCACTGCGACGCGGAGGCCGGGCAGCGCGCTCCTCACCGATACGGCTTCGGGCTCGGAGGTGACGTGGACGATAGTCTCGGGCGGCGCGATTTTCCGGCACAGCCGATCCCACATGGTCTTCGCCAGCGCGCGCCGGCGGCCCGGCCAAACCTGCAGCGCGCCCCGCGGCGACCATACCAGCGGCTTGTGGAGCCGACGACATACCGCCAGCGTCGGGATGGTCGGAAAACTATAGACCGCGGTCAGATGCACGAGGTCCGCCGCGGCTACATAGCGGGCCAGGTTGGTCATCAGTTCGGGCGAGACCGAATTGCGCATCAGCTTGCGGCAGTAGCGCACGCGCATCCCGGGAGCCAGCTCGACCTCGCCACCGGTCTTGACCTCAACCCGCGCGCCCGGCCCGTTGCTGTCGGTGGTGAGCACCGTCACCGCGCAACCGGCGGCGGCCAGATGGCGGCACAACTGGAGGACCGATTCGATCGGCCCGCCATAGCGGAGCGCCGGCCAGAACGAAGGCACCACCTGCAACACCCGCGGACCGGCCGCCGCGACCGGACGCTCCGGCGACGGTCGCGCCTGCTGCACCGGGGGATTGCTGGTATCAGCGTCGCTCATCGGTAGATTTTGCGATGACAGGTATGCCGCACGCCAGCCAGGTCCCGGGGCTCATCGGCCGCTCCCCGCGTCGGCGGGCAGTTCGTTCTGCAACGCGGCGGAATTCACCGATCGAGTCAGCAGTTGCCAGGCGGTCCGCCGCTCCGAAGAGCTGAAGACGATAAGGGTAAATAACGTCAAAATGGTAACCCCACCCACCGCGGCCGATATCACGAGCAGAGCGAGGTTACCGTGCGCCATCCGGTCGACAATTATTCCGGCGCAGATCGTGACGACGCAGATCAATGCGGCCGGTCCGAGATCTTTCAAGACCTGGCTGAAACGAGCTTCCAGCAAAGTTAACGCCGCCCACGGGGCGTACCACAGGCTGATGATAACGCGGGCCGAAAGGGTTCCACCGATAACGCCGGCCAACCCCCAATAGTGTACCCACCACAGGGACAGCCCCAGGTTGAGCAGCCCTTCGACCAGCGCCATTTTGGCATAGCCGTAGTGATGCGTCGTCGCCATCAGGATCGCCAGGGCCGGCTCGATCACCACACCCATCATGAACACCGCAATTTGCATCCCAAAGGCGGTCTTGCCGGGGAAAACTCCAGCGCCTGCCCACAGTCTCAGGATTTCGGGGCCCAGCAGCCAGGCCAGGAAAGCCACGAAAGTTGCGTACAGGAACGCCAGCCGGAGCAGAAGAATCAGCCCCGAATACAGCAGATCGCGCTCGCCCCGGACGAAGCGGGTGGTCAGCGTCGGGCGCAGGGCGGAGAGCAGGACCGTGAACATCGCGCCGCTCATCAGCAGCATCCGGTACGGCACCGAGTACGCAGTCACCATCGCGGTCCCGACGACATAGCCGATGACCAGGTTGTCCACCGAAAAGCTCAGCGTATGGGAAGCGTCCATTACGAAAAAACTCAGGCTCGGCATCGCGAGCGAACGCAGAACGGCGGTCGAAAATCGTGACAGACGCGGCCGGGCCTGAGGCGTCAGCCGCAGCGACAGCAGATAGGCGCCCAGCCCGTAACACAGCAGCGCGCCGCCTTGAACCAGGGCCACTGCGATGAGCCTGAGGCCGGCGTACAGAACGGTCGCCGTGCCAATCATCCTGAGCAGTGCGGCTACCACGGCGACGGACTGTTCCCGGTCGACGCGTTCGAACCCGCGCAGCACCATCGCACTGGTGCGAAGCGGCCACGACGAGAGCAGCAGCCCGGCCAGAACCACGAAGGCGATGGCGACGTGGGAGTCGCCCTCGCTCGCGACGCCGGCGAAAATCCAGGGGGCCGCAACGCCGCACACCAGGGCGAGGATTGCGGCCACTATCGCGTAGCCCACAAACGCCGTCGATATCACCTGCCCGAGTTCATCGCGGCGGCCGGTCGCGACGCCCTCGGTTATCCGATTCCCGACCGATTGCCAGGTGCCCAGGCTGCCGAGTCCAAGATAGACGGCAACGCTCTGAATCATGAGCCATTGCCCGTACGTCGCGTGACCCAGCCACCTGGTATAGAGCGGGATCAGGATCAGCGGCGTGAGGATGCTGACCGTCTGTCCCGCGTAGCTTGACAGGACGTTACGGCGAATATGGCGGCCGCGCCCCGCGGCGATTTTGCTTTCGAGAGATGAGTTCAAAACCGCCTCACATCTCCCGCATCTTTGAATGAGACAATAGCAACTTAAGGCAATCGACCACCGCGCCGTCGGCGTTATGGACAACCTGCCGGCAGGCCGGATCGCAAAGCCGCCCGCCGCACCTCGATGTCCGCATCGACGATTTCGGTAAGGCGGTCGAGATCGCTGAATTTGTCGCTGGTCACCTTCCGATAGCCGGCCGCCGCGATCTCACGCCGTTGCTCGTCATGCGCCAGATAGCAGGTAATCCTGGCGCATAGTTCGTCGAGGTCCATGTTCATGCAGCCGCAGCTCTCGCCGAGGACTGCCGACCGGCGGCCGGGATGGACAGGAAACCGCGAAATTTCACCGCGTCTCCGGGGACGTGTGAGCCTTCGTCGGGTGAGCCTCGCGGCGTCGCTGCCACAAGTATCGAGCATACTCTGGAGCAGGCGCGGGAAGCCAATCTCGCAATTGCAGCGCTTCCTGAAAAGCGCGCCGCTGACGACCGGCGTGCGTAGCGATCGCGGTCATCTGATTCCGGATTTCCGCAGCGCACCGGGCTCAAATGGAATTTTCAGCGGGACCAAGCTCCGGCGATGAATTCAGCAGCCGCTGCGCCGCGTTCGTCACCTCGTCCACCGCGATCAGTCCGATACAGCGGTTATCGTACGGACAGACCTCGAGCAGGCAGGTATGGCACGGGACCCATTTCCGGATCACCAGATGCTGCGGGCCGTGCGGACGCCATCGCAGCCCGAAGTCGCGCGCCGCGAACAGCGACAGACACGGCGTGCCCATCGCTGCCGCCAGATGCTGGGCGCCCGAATCGTTGCAAATCAGCAGGGCGCAGCGCGCCAGCACCGCGCATGACTCCGGCAACGAGCATCGCCCGGCGAGATTGAGCGCGTTGCCGGTCCCGAGCGCGCTCGCGACCGTCGAGCATAACTCGCGCTCGGCCGCACCGCCGACCATCACCAGCCCGAAGCCGTGCCCGACGAGCTGGCGTCCGACCTCGACGAAGCGCTCCGCCGGCCATCGATTGGTCGCCCGCTTGGCGCCCGGCGCGATCGCGATCAGGCGGCGATTCGCCGGCGTGAGTGGGCCGAGCAGCTCGTCGGCGCGATCGCGATAATGGTCGGGAAGCGTCAACGGAAAGGCGGCGTCGCCCGCGTCGATGCCCAGCGCCGCGAGGATTTTGAGCAGCCGATCGACCTCGTCGTCGAAGGCGAGCCATGCGGATTGCGCGCGCACCGCGATCCGCACGGTCGCGAGCCGCCATCCGCCGCCCCAGCGGGCGCCGGCCAGCCGTGCGACCATCGCGTTTCGTATCAGGGTGCGAAACAAAGCCAGCACGGTTGGTAATTCGATCCAGACATCGAAACGTCGGGCGCGCAGCCGCTGCACCATCCGCCACCAGTTGCGCCATCCCGCGACATCGTTGGAGTGATAGACCGAAATTTCGTCGAGCCATCCGAGCGTTGCGAGCAATTCCCCGGCCCATGGCGCGCCGCTCGCTCCCGGCGAGGTGAGCAGCGTCAGATGGGCGGCGGGATAGGCGCGGCGGATGGCATGGAGCGCGGGCAGGGCGCAAACCATGTCGCCGATATTGCCGATTCGATAGATGCAGACGCGCGCGGCGGTGAGCGGTCGCCGTCGCGGCCATAGGCATCGTGCCACGGCGCGCAACAGCGCATTGCCGAGAGTTTGGATCGAGCGTGCGACGGCCGCACCGCCCCGGCCGCTCAGGCGCTGCGCTTGCGACTCGGGCGGCCAGCCGGTGGACGAATCTTCGGCGCTCGCCTTCACGTCGCTAGCTTAACCCAGCCGCTCCCGTCTGCCGAGCGACGCGATCCATTGCGGCTAGAGCGGAAGCTCGCTTTTTTCTGCCGACAGGCAGCGCGAGTAATCCGGATGGCCCAGGCGATGGTAGATATAGATCTGCTCATGCCATGATTCGGGCCACACGCCTTTGAAAATATAAGCCTGCGACAGATGATCGCGCAGGTGCGTGCGCTGCTCGCTGCGATTGAAGTCCCGGATTGCTTCGCGCACGCCGATTCGGTCCGAGTAGGCATTCTCGCCGTATCCGCAGATGTCATCCATGTAGCACCAGATGCGCGGCAGGGCCTGGTCCGTGGTCAGCAGCGGTAAAGCCGCCTGGGTCGACGAGTAGAGGTCGAGGTCGAACATCACCGCGCCGAGCGGCGCCTCGGCCGAGCCGCGCCACGACGCGACCGTGGTCGCCACGTCCCCGATGATCAGTTCCGCGTGGCCTTCGAGACGGCGCTTGAGGGCGGCGTGATCCATCTCGAAGGAGCCCGGCGGCCAGCAATATAAAAGGTCGCGAGCATCCTCGGTGCTCGGCAAACCACTCCCGGTGTCCAACCCGCAGACGTGGATTTTGATTCCGACCGCGCGCTCCACTTCAGCAGCATGCTCGCACAGGCACAGTAATCCCCTGCCTCCCGCCACGCCCAACTCGACCACCGTGATCGCTCGATAGCCGAGTGCCCTGGCTTCGAGCGCGGCCAGATAGACGCACAAGCCATACCAGGGACGGGCGACCGCGCCGGCGTTCAACCGGGCGCGATAGGAACCGATCGGAAAACGCTGCAGCAGGCGGCGAATCAGCAAGGTTCGCAAGGGTACGGGCCGCGCCGCCAGATCGATGAACCGGTCGATGATTCCCATGAATCCTGTCCTCGCGTTGCGTCGGGCTCCCCGTGTTGACCGGCCGAGGGAAGCTGTCTGGAGCGCTACGGCCGTCCTCCGGCGATCCCACCGCGACCGCAGACATCGTTGAAATCGCCGTTGGGACGTTTGATTAGAAACCCGACTGGATTAATCGGCGCCGAGTCAGCGCGTTCGATATACAGATAATAGGGCAGCCGTACGATTGGTGCATAAGCGGGGAAGAACCATTGCCGGAGCGGCTGCGGATGCGATGGCCAACTGCGCGTCATCACATCTCGATACTCCGCACAGAAAGCCGCGCGGGTCGGAGCGCTGCGGAATTTTTGATACTCGACCTCAAGGTGCGCTCCTACCACGCTGAACGAATGATCGAGCCAGGCAGCCTGGGCGAAGATGACGGCGATCAACACGATGCTCAATGCCCGACGCATGCGACCGCCCTGAGTTGCGAGGCGGCTCGATCCAAGCCAGCACAAGGCGAGCCACGCCGCGGGCAACAGAAATCGTCCGCCGGGACTTATGAAGATTCCGTAGGCATAGCCGCCGGCGACTACGGCTATCACCGAGAGGGCGGTGGCGAGAGACACTGCGTGACTAACGCTGCCCTGTTTACGAAAGACGGCCGCGGCGGCTACCAGGCAGGCGATCACGATTCCGACGCACCATAACAGGTTGATCGCAGCAGCGACCGGAACCAGTGGGCTGTCGAAACCGACCCACGGAAGAAAACCTGTGAAGACCGGAAACGCGGCGACCATCGCGCCGGCCAGTTGATGCGCACTCCAGAACTTCCACACCGCATGCGCGGCCAAACCGCCGGTCAGTTTTTGCCCGAGCGTCGACCATATCAGCAGACCGCCCGACGGAAGCCAGGGCAGCGCCATCCGCCTGAGCATCAAGCGGTCCGGCTGCGTAATCAAGATGGCCGCGGTGACTACACCGGCGGCGCCGTAGTCAGCGATGTGAGTCAGGAAGAGCGCACACGACGCGATCAGGACGATCAGCGGGTTGATCGTCGCCGGCGCGGACATCCGACGGAACAGATATCCGGCGTAGAGAAACAAGCCGCCCAACCCCAAGGCGCAGGCCAGTCCGCCGAATAGCAACGAAAAGTTGAACACCAACACCAGTGGCACCAATAACAACGGGTTCCGTTCGGAGCGGTTCAACAACTTCAGCAGGTAAATCGAGCCGAACACGAAAAGTCCGACAATCAGGGTGAGCAATATTTTCCCCGAGATCTGCGGAGCAATCGCGAGGTCGAGCAACCCGAGCGCCAGCGTCACACTGGTATTGGGTACCGGGTAATGCGCCAGCGTGTATCCGGACATGGCATGTCCGCTGATGATGCGGGACAGCAACCATCCCTGGTAGACCCAGTCCGGATAGTCCTGAAGCGGCGGAAATCGACTGGACCAGATGAGCCACAGCGCGTTGGCGAGAGCGAAAGCGACCACGCCGCGAAATATTACGCTGGCGTCGGAGCGGGAGGTCGAGCCGCCCGCGGTCGCATCGCGTACTCCCCGGAGGTCGGCGGGCGAGTTAGAAATTAGCGCCATGGGCCCGATGCTGTGTCACGAAAGGGGTTGGATTGGAGTCGACCGAGGGCTCCGCCGGCGGCCGATCACGGGCCGGCCAGCACGATGAAGCTGACCCAGCGCCCGACGCGCCGCACACGGAACGGCGCGGCCGCCTGCTAATGCCGCAGCCGGATTTTTTCGGCCGTGATGGGTGCCGGCTCCCGGGGCCGGATCTCGTCGTGCTCAACCGCATCGACCAACGGCGAAATGGAGGCGTTCAGGGCATTCAGATGGGCGTGGGCGTGCTTCACCCATTCCCGTACCACCACGCCGAGACACATCAGGACAAAGACCACGAAACCGGTCATGATGCCCGAGCGGGTGACGCGCGGCGAAAATCTTGCGTCCGGCACGACCGGCGGCTCGATCACCTTGAAGGCGAAGTCGGCCTGGACCTGGGCCAGCTTCTCACGCTGAATCTGGCGCGCGAGCAGCTCATAAAGCTGACTCTGGAGCAGCGAGTCGGAGGTATGGGAGATCTCATCCTCGAGCGACTTGGCGGCGCTCGCGGCGCTTTGCACCTCCTGGCTGCGGAGCCTTTCGCGCAGCGCTTCGAGATACCAGGTGAGCACCTGCTGGGCGCGCGCGCGGCTGCTGTCGACAAAGGAAAGGTTCAGGTTGCCGGTTTTGTAATCGTAGTCGGCGTTGAAACCGCCGTTGATAAGCAGGTAGGTACGCCACGGAGTTAACTTGCCCGGGTCTTCGCCCTGGCCGGCGAGCAGATATTTCACCAGCCCGTAACGCTTGACCAGGTTGGTGGTGAAATCGAAGCTGTTCAGGATCGCCATGTCGCGCTCCGAAACGAGCTCGTTGTCGCTGGTTCCCATCAGCATCGAGGCCAGCCCGCCACCGCCGCCGAGCATATCTCCGAGTCCGCCGCCGCCAATCTGGCTCATGTCCTGATCGGGCGGGACCGGCGTGATGACTGCCTGCGCCTGGTAGAGCCGGGTGGCCAGCAACTCGTTGTACAGCACGTTGAGCGTCATCGCCGCCAACGTCACTCCGATGATTAGCCAGGCGTGGCGGTACAGGAGCTTGAAGTACTTGAGCAGCTCGATGGTCGCATGCAGATGCGAGCCGGGCGACAACTGCGCGCCGTTGCCGAGGTTACGCGCGCCGCTCGATTCGGGCTGCCGTGGGAAGAGGTTGATTGTTTCCATAAAACCCTGGCGTGCGCCGGGTAAGCCCGGGCCAACACTAATATTCGATGCTTTTCCATCCCGGCCGGATCGCGAACGACAGCATCAGCGTCGCCCGCATCGACCCGGAGTCCGAGAAGTTGATGTCGTTGACGTACTCGAAAGCGCTGCGCGCCTTGACGTCGCCCAGCCAGCCCGCCGTCCCCGGCATCGGTCCCGGGATGGTCCACAGGTTGAGCGCGCCGCCGACGCTGCGTTCCTTATGCAGGTTGACTTGCGGGTTCCAGAAGGGCGCGCGCTCGGTGACGAACAGATCGAGGTCGGCCTTGCACCTTTTCATGAACCAGCGTCCGAAGTCGATGTCGATCTGGCTCGCATTGGGGCCCATCGGGTCGCCCATCAGGCGATCGTTGTTGGTCCAGTAAAGCGAATCGGAATGCTGCGAATAGTTGGGCTCCAGGATGGCCCACTCGAAACGGAAGTCGGTCAGCCCGTCGCGCGTGAGCCGCGGCAGATAGAAGCCGCCCTGGTACGAAATCGCCTTGAACGGCAACGCGCTGCCGATGAAGGGGACTTCCTTGGTCAGATTATCTTCGCCCAGCATCTCGAAGTAGAACTGCGAATTACGCCAGTGCGGCACGAACAGCTTCATGTAGATGCCGCCGCGCGAGTTGGTGTTGCCCTGGGCGGGATTGCCGGTGGCGAAGCCGGTCGCGCGGCCGACGAATCCGGACAGGTTGTAATTGTTGTTGTTGACGCCGCCAAACTCGATCGCGTGGGTCAAGCCGAATTCGAAATCCGGCAGCGGCTTGAACGAGAAGTTCTGCCCGTCGATCCAGGGGTGCGCGAAGGTCCGGTCGTCATCGAGCTGACCGAAGAACGCGTTCCAGCGGAACAGGCCCAGGTATTTAAAAACCCACGGCAGATGGGTCGGATGGATGCCCTGCACGCGCAGGGCCGGGAACGGGTTCGCATTGTTACTCTGGGAGAGCGCTGCGAAGTGGCCGACGCCCCACCACATCTCTTCCTGTCCGAACGAAATCGCGACGTTGCCCAGACTGGCCACCGCTTCGGCGTCGAGCGGCTGGAGGCGGCGGAGGTCGGACCCGGCCCCGCCGCTCACCGGGCGCGTAAACGGGCCCGCCACGGCGCCCTCGCCATAGAGCGTCAGAAAGCTGCCGAAGCCGCCCCAGCTCGAGACCCGCGCGACTTCATTGCTGCCCGGCGAGGTCGGCAAGCCATTGTTGTTGGGCAGCAGCGGCGTGCCCTCGTCGAAGTTCATGTTGGAGCCATCGAGTTGATTGATATGCGCCTGGCGCGCCTCGCCATGCGTATAGACGTACTGCAGCTCGATGCGCCCCACCGGATGGAACAGGTTGGGCAGATTGTTCTCCCGGCGATTCTCCAGCCAACCGATCTCCTCGTGTAACTGGGCCTGCAACGAGTGCAGGATGGGCCGCGCCAGCTCGTCGTCCTCGACCCCATCCTCGCCCTGTTCGTGCAGCTCGAACTGGCGCTGGGCTTCGAGCACTAGGCGCGCCGCCTCGACCCGGCTGATCGGCTTGATATCGTCGAGATAGGAATAGAGCAGCCCCAGTCCATTGAGCGTGTCCAGCTCGTTGTAGATCGGACTGTCGAGCGGGATGTAGACCACGTAGGTCGAGGCCTGCGCCAGCCTGACGCCGACCATCAGGGCCACCGCGATCGCGATCGATACCAGCAGCGCGTGGCCGCTATAACGGCGCAAGTGTCTACTGCCCTTCATTCGATTCAACCCAACCCTGCGCCGCCATACGCTTCATCTCGGCGGCGCGCCGGTCCCGGATAGCGGTCAGTTGATCGAGCGGATCGGGCCCCGGCCGGCGCGCCAGCGCCGTGCTCCTGCCGGCCCGCGCTGGCGGATTGGCGTGAGCGCCGGCGCGCTTGCGATGGGCGCTTGGCCGGCCGTGCGGCAAGTCGCCGCCCAGCAGGTAGGCAAGCATCACCCGCCTGACGTAGGCCTGGGTTTCCGGGTAGGGCGGCACGCCATGGTACTTCTCGACCGCCTTTTCGCCGGCGTTGTAGGCGGCCAGCAGGTCGGCCAGGTTGCCCTGCAGGTCGGGCCGCTCAGCCTGCCAGCGCTTGAGGAAGTCGATCAGGCGCACCGCGCCCAGCACGTTGTCGATCGGGTCGAACGGATTATCGACATCGAATCGCTCGGCCGTCGCCGGCATCAGTTGCATCAGCCCCTGCGCCCCTTTGGGCGAGACCGCTTTCGGGTTGCCGCCCGATTCGACGGTCGCGATTGCTCCCAGCAGCGCGGGGTCAAGGTCGTAGAGCCGCGCCGCAGCGGTAATCAGGGCGCGGGTCTCGGCCCGGTTGAGCGCGGCCGGATGCTCCTGGGCGCGCGCGCCAGTCGAGCCGATCGCGACCATCGCGACCGCCAGCGCCGGCAACCACCATCGCGATATTCGATCGATTCGCCTCAAGCCTGTTCCTTATAGGCTCGCCAGTCAGCTTAGAGTTGCGTCCCGAGCAACGCCGTCATACCCAGACCGGTGGCGGCATTGGCGATAATCTGCGTGATGTCCTTCCAGTAGGCGGTCTTGTCGACGTAGACCAGCTGCTCGGGAACATAGATCGTGTCGCCTGGATTCAAGGTCGAATCCATCAGCGTGGTGCCACCAACCACCGGCAGCAGCGGGAACATCTGGGACTTCTCCGAATCCTTCAAACCCTGGTCGGTCAGCACCGAGCCATCGACCCGGATGACGAAGATATGCTGGGGGTCGGAACCCTCGCTCGGCCCGCCAGCCATCTGCAGGTAGTCGCGCATGCGCAGGTTGTGCTGCCAGATGATGGCGTTGGGGGTGTAGACCTGGCCGAGCACCTGCACGGCGGAGGGCCGGCGCGGAATCGCGATCATGTCGCCGTCCTCGAGCTCGACGTTGTTGGCCGACTGGACCAGTTGGTCGACCGGTCCGAGATGCACCACCAGGCGGCCCTGCGCCTGCTGGTTCTGATTGTCGGCCAGCACGTGCTGCATGGTCATCAGCGCCTTGTCATAGTTATCGGCGCCATTCTGGGCATTCTGGCTGCCGTTCTTGGCGGGCATCAGCTCGAGCTGCGCGACGTGCTGCTCGAGTTGCGAGCGGGCCTGATCGAGCGCCTGTTGCTGAACGATCTTGATCGATTGGCGGACGAAGACCGTGGCCGGCAGGTAGGCGTCGGGCAGCAACCCGCCGCAGCGCTGCAGCAGCTCGGCGATCCGTTCGCCCTTATGAATCGCGTACGGACCAGGACGGCGCACCTCGCCACGGACCTGCACCACCCATGGCAGATGCCAGTCCGAGGCCTTGCGCACAAACAGCTGATCGTTGGGCGCCAGCACCGGGTTTTGCGCATCGGCGCCGGCCAGCGCCGAGCGCAGGTCGATATCCAGGTAGCTGTGGCTGGTGTTGATGCCGTTGACGACCTGGGTGCGGGCCAGCTCGGCCTGCCCCTGGTAGGCGTCGTCCTTCAATCCGCCGGCCATGTAGATCAGGTCGCTGACCCGCATCTGATGGTCGAGCACGAAGTAGCCGGGATTGCGCACCTCGCCGGTCACCTGCACGGTCGGCAGATCGCGAATCTGCGACTGGCTGAAGATCGTCAGTTCATCGCCCGGCGACAGCACCAGGTTGACGTTCTGATTAGCATCGCCCGCCATCGCGTCGTCGAGGTTGACGGGAATCAGCCGCTGGTTCTTCTGCGGCCCCTGTGAACGGCGCAGCAGGGCGTAGCGGAAATAGGTATGGCTCTGCACACCCTGGGCCTGGTTGATCAGATCGGTCAGCCGCATCCCGGGGTGATACTGGTATTTGCCCGGACGGCTGACATTGCCGTCGACGGTCACGACGTTGGTCTGCTGACCAAGCACGGTATAGACCTTGACCAGGTCGCCGTCCTCGATCGGGAACTTGCGCGTGCGGGCGGTGGCGAGATCGACGTCGAGAATCACGCGCCGGTCGTGATTCTCGACGCGCTCCACCTGGACCCGCTGCGCATAGCCGAAGGCGGTGATGCCGCCCGCCAGCTTGAGCAGGCCGCTCAAGCTCGAGCGTCCGCCGATTTCGTAGATCGCCGGCCGTTTGACGTCGCCCGCCACCGCCGCAACCGGGCCGATAACCGGGACGAAAACCACGTCCTGCGGCCGCAGCCGCATATCGCCCGCGTTGTCGCCCGATAGCAGCAGGTTATAGAGATCGACGGTTTGCACGGTCTGATTGCCGCGCCGCACCTCAACGCGGCGCAGGCTGCCGGTCTTGGCGATGCCGCCGGCGGCCACGATCGCGTTGGAGACCCGCGACAGCGCGCTCACCGTGTAGGCGCCGGGCTGATTCACCTCGCCGATCACGAACACCTGCATGGTGCGCAACTTGCCCATCGTGACGTCGATCTTGACGCCCGTGATCTGTTTGCCGTGGTCCTCGATCAACTGCTTGGCCTGGTTGAAGGTCAGGCCCGCGACCTGCACCGGACCGAATTCGGGAACCAGGATGGTGCCGTCGCGGTTGACGAACAGATCGAGGCTGTCGTTGACGCGGCCCCAGATCAGGATCTTCATCTCATCGCCGGGCCCGATCAGGTAATCATTGCTGACCGGGACATCGTCGGTCGGAGCGAAAGTGGTGACCGGCTGGTCGAACAGCGAATAGCCAAACTGCACCAGGGTCTTGGGATTCGGCGTAGTCGGCGGCATCCCCGAGTCCAGCGATTGGAAGGTCTGCTCGATCGAGGAGGGTCCGAGCGGCGTCGGCATGCCGAACGGCTGACTGGCCTGCTGATTATTCGGCATCCCGGTCGACGGCATCCCCTGCGGCGACTGACCGAGCGCCGAACAGCTCTTCAAGGACGCCAGCTGCTGCGCGTTCAGATTCAATCCCAGCGCGCCGGACATCGCCTCGATCTCCTGCGGATCGATACCCTTGGCGCTCAAGCGCAGACATAGCCGCTGGATCTGATCGGAACTGAGTCCGCCATTGGACGCTTCGCTGCGCAGCGCGTTCAGATCATCGAGCGACAACCCGAGTCGCTGCGCGATGGCCGCCATCTGATCGGGCGACAGCGAGACGCCGTTACTGCCCAGACTACCGCCCAGCATTGGCGCTTGCCCGACGCTGGGCCCGGTCATTCCTCCGGACGACGAAGATCGCGTCGCTCCGGCACCACCGCCGAAGCCGTAACCATTCGTGCCGGGAAAATTTTGGGCTTGGGCCTGCAACGGCAGGGCACATGCCAAGATGAAGGCGGCAAGGATCAGTAGCCGAGCACTCGCCGCCAAGTGATGATACCGCGGCTTGCGTATGGTCGCGCTATGCATTGACCATCTCCACTTGTTGGATTGACCTATTAGCAGATTCTGTGGTCCCGCTGTAAAGGAAAACGTCACTTTTAACTCAACTTCGAATGGACGGACCCTGTCCTCGGCTCAGCCACCAGACAGGCGTCGGTCATCCCATACCCAGGGCTCGTGCCCAGTTTCTCAGAAAAATCAACGTCCCAGGCTTCAACATCAGCCCCTTGGCTCGTTCCGATTGCAATGCCAAGTGGAGGTGGCTCAAGCGCTTGAAGGCGCTTTATAACATCCTAAACAGTCTTTATCAATGGAGATTGCAAGTCTAATTTATTCGTTTAGCTGAGTTATTGATTAATTAGGCTCAATAAGCCGCACTTTACGAAGCGAATTCCTCCCCCTTCTCTTCGCGCATCCTGATGTCGTCGCTGAGGAGCTTCCCGTTCGGCCCGACGATCACTAGTCGTCCCAGCGTGCCGTTGAAGCTGATACTGGTGCCGTCGGCCAGGCTCCATTGCGCCCGCGGGGTGCGGGCGTCGGCTGCTTTGGACAGCGTTGGCGGACCAATGCGCTGCGTCAGATCTTTAAAAACCGGCGCGGCGTATTTGGGGTCGAACTTCGCCATCGCCAACTGCATGCCGCCGCCGTGCCATAGGAACTCGAACAACACGGTCTTGTAGACTACGGTCCCCGACTTGACGTTTTTCAGCCGCAGAGCCTCCGCTCCGAAGGGGCTGGTTTCGGGCAACGCCTGCGGGTAGCGGGCGATGACCTCGGGACTCGGATCGCCGAAGTTGACGCCAATAAAAGAACCCAGCTGAGGTCCGCTCGACAATGGGTCGAAGTTTCCGGCCAGCGGGTTAAAGCCAGCGGAGCTCGCACAGCCCCAGAGGATCGTGATCACAACAGCGATGATCGCAAGGCGCGGGGCGATAGTTCGTCGATCGACTGTCAGGGTCGAAGTCACATGCACCGTCGCAATGAAGTCAGGCTTCCCGGGCGACCGAAGTGCTCGCCAGAACCATCCTCAGGCAGGTCGGGCCCGCAGCGCTGAGCAGAATCGCGATGCGCTGCTCGCCCGACAGATAGCGTTCGAAGATTGCTTGAACCCCGCAGAACGGCCCCTCGGTGACCGTCACGCGCTCGCCTGGCGCGAACGGGCGCCCGTGAATCTCGACCACCCCGTCGACGGCGCGTTCACGGATGCCCTCGACGATCTCGGGGGCGACGGTCAGGGGTTCGCCGCCGGCCGAGACCAGGCCCGAGACCCCGCTGCTGTACTTGATATTGAAATAGCTGCCGCGCAGGTCGCAGCGCGCGAACAGGTAGGAAGGGAACAGCGGTACCACCGACCATCCAAACTTGCCCCAGCGCGGCATCCGTGCCCGCAAAAACGGCAGGAAGACCTCCGGCAAGGCAACCGAAAGCTGATCCCGCACCCAACGTTCCTTGCCGGGCTTGGTGCGCACCAGATACCAATGTGAGGCTTCAACCTGGGTCATCGAGTTCCCATCGATCCCACGCTCGCTGGCCCATTTCTGGGTCCAAAAGCTTGAAATAGTCAAGCTCGTCGGCGATTAAATCTGACGCTTACCCCCTCGCAAGTGTTTCGCTCAGTTCTGAATCAGGGCAAGGGTGAGCAAACTTGAAGCCAAGCTGAGGGAGGATGGCCGCCAATCAGAGTGGCAGGCCTTAGGGTGGCAATAGAGACGATCCGGAACCGCGCGCGCGGATGCCTCTAGCTCACAAGATCTTCGGCGAGAGTGGCCGCCAGCTCGGCCTCGACCGTGTACCGCCCGGCAAGTTTCGGATGGTCGACCTCGATCGCCACCTGGCCCTTGTTCGCCTGCTCGAGAAACCGGTCGTGGCCGATCCCCAGCGGAAAGCGGACAAACTGGACCGCGCTGACCCGATCGGTCGTCATCTGCCGGATATCGAAGCGGGCGGGAATCCGGCGCGCGTCGATCGCTATCCACAGGTGACGATCGATTCCGAGCAACTCGCGCAAGCGCTCCGTGCGCTGCGCAGGCTCCTCAAGAAATTCGATCATCAGGGTCGCCGACAGCTCGCCGCCGCCCGGCATCAGCTCGTTATAGGTCTCGATCTCATGCTGAATCGCGGCCGGCTCGGTGATGCGCTCGGTGAGCAGCATCTCTTCGATCTGGTACCAGATCGTGCGGCTGTTCTCGAACAGCAGCGTGAGATGGTTCGCGACCGTTATCCGGCGGCGATTCTTCTCGCCGATAAACAGCGGGCGCAGCCGCTCTCTGACCCGTTGATAGTCCGGATAGGCGAGAATTTCATCCGCTTCGATTGGTTTCATGGCGATTATTGTCCAGTCGGCGTCTCCGGGGCCGGCGGCGGCACCGGGTCCGGGAAGCCGTCGGGCTCGTAGGCCCGGGCCAGCACTTCAATCGGATGGAGCGGACGCAGGCCGGTGGCCTGTTCGATCTGGAGCGCCGCGAGCTGGCAGTCGCTCGCCAGCACCTTGGCGCCCGCCTCGCTCATCCCGGCGAAGGCCTTGGCGCCGAGCTTCATCGAGAGCGCGAAAAACTCGCGCTTCATCGCCCAGGTGCCGTCGTGGGCCGTGCAGGCATCGACGGTCGTGACCTCGGCGCCGGGTATCGAACGGATCAGGTCGCGCGAGCGCATCCCGATATTCTGCGCCTTCAGATGACACGGCAGATGGTAGGCGACGGTGCCGGGCGTGGAGCGAAAGTCCCGGTCCATCAACCCCTTCCGGCGCAGGTCATAGAGCACCTCGTGGGTGTCGACCACCGCCGCCGCCAGTTCGCGGGCCTCCGCGGTGCCGAGCAGGTCGGGGTATTCCTGGCGCATGGTGAGCGAGCAGGTCGGATTGATCGCGGCCACTTTGTAGCCCTGGCGCACCAGCGGCAGCATCGAGGCGACGTTGGCGCGCGCCTGCTTCTGGGCAAAGGCGACGTCGCCGCCGTCGAGCGCCGGCATCCCGCAGCATCCCTGGGTCGGGCAGGCCAGCGCGCATCGATTCCGCGCCAGCACCTTGATCGCGGCCTGCGCGGGCCCCGGCCCGTAATAGTTGCCATAGCAAGTGTAGAACAAAATCACCTTGGCGGCGGGTGCGCTGGGCGCCGCCGGCAAGGGATTGCGCCGCAGCCATTTCTCGAAGGTCTCGCCGACGAACTCGGGCAGCAGCTTGTCGCGCGCGATACCGAGCAGCTTCTCCATCACCACCCGCTGCAACGGCTGGCGGCATCCCCAATTCGCCAGCCCCGGGCTCTTCGAGCCGAGCTTGCCGAGCAGGTTGGGATTCCCGAGCAGCTTTTCGCGCAGCGGCACGCCATGCTTGCGCGCCTTGACGGCGCGCGCCCGCAGCATCAGGCGCGGGAAATCGAGCTGGAACTCATGGCCGTCGCGAGGGGTATAGGGGCAGCGCAGGTAGCAGAGCTTGCAGTCGTAACAGAGATCGACCACGCGATCGCGCTCGGCAGCGCTCAGGTTGCGGACCTCCTGTTCCTTGGCATCGGCCGCATCGAACAGCTCCGGGAACGAGCCGCACAGGTTGAAGCACAGGCGGCAACCCAGGCAGATGTCGTAAACCCGATCGATCTCCTTGGCGAGGCCGGCCGGGTCCCAATATTTCGCTTCGGCGGGACTGTACGACAATCCGTCGCTCGGTTTGCCTTCGATACGGCTCATCGGTGGTTCCGTGTGTGGAGCGCGGTCATTGCGACGATGGCGTGCAACCACGCCGCCCGGCGCATCGGGCGATCTGCACCCCGCCGATCGCCGATGGGCGGTACAGTGGCAAGCACGGGAGGGCCGGCTGATACCGACCCTCTCGTGGCTGTGCCGGAGCGGATAGAATCCGACCCGTTTAGAGCGTTCCGGCAGCCTTGCTGAAGCGGCCGGCGTGCGATTTCTCGGCCTTGGCGAGGGTCTCGAACCAGTCGGCGATCTCCGCAAAGCCCTCATCGCGCGCCGAACGCGCCATCCCCGGGTACATCTCGGTGTACTCGTAGGTCTCGCCATGCACCGCCGACTTGAGATTCAGCATGGAGTCGCCGATCGGCTGATCGGTGACCGGGTCGCCTACAGTCTTGAGATAATCGAGATGGCCGTGCGCGTGGCCGGTCTCGCCTTCCGCGGTATCGCGGAACAGGCCGGCGATTTCCGGCTGGCCTTCGACGTCCGCCACCTTGGCGAAATACATATAGCGGCGATTAGCCTGGCTCTCGCCGGCGAACGCGTCCTTCAGATTCTGATGGGTTTTGGTTCCTTTAAGTGACTTCATCGTGATGGCCTCCCTAGCTTGGTTGTTTATCCTGGTTGGTGCGGGTGGTCTTTTTCCCGCGTTGACAATCGCCGCACAAAGCATGGACCTCAAGCGCCCAGCCCAGCAGCCGGAATTCACCCAGTTCGTGTCGCCCGTCGAGCAGTCGCTCGATACCGGGGATTTCGATATCGCGGATCCGCCGACATCCGACGCATACTACATGATGATGCGGTGCGGTATTGCCGTCGTAGCGGGCGCTGTCGTGCAGGGCGGTAACCTTGCGCGCTTCGCCGATACGGCACAGCGTCTCGAGCGTGCGATGGACGGTGGCGAGCGAGATATGGGGATGCTCGCGGCGCACCGCGGCGTAAATCGCCTCGGCGCGTGGATGGTCGGCAGCGCAGAGCAGCGCGCGGATGATCGCGAGGCGCTGCGGCGTCACCGCCAGCCCGCCGCGATGGCAGCGCTCGGCGAACTCGGCCATCCGCCCGGCCGCGTAGCCGGCCCGCCGGGTATCGGTTACCATTTGCACCTTCATCGCAGGTGAGAATGATTATCATCCATGTGATGGCGCGGTCAAGCGCTACCGATCCAGAGGTCGTTGCCCAGCGGATTACGCCGCCGACCTGCGAGGTCAGCGGCTGGAGAAAGTCTACGCGAGGCCCATTGTGTCATTCTGAGCGCAGCGAAGAATCCCGGGATTCTTCACGGAGCCTGCCCTGAGCAGCGCCGAAGGGCAGACTCCGTTCAGAATGACAACCTGACCTGCGCCGCGCTTCGCGCGCGCGTCGGCGTGCGGCTTGCCCTTGCTTTCGGAGAAGAAAACAATAGACATATTGAGGTCGCGCCCGGAGCGGATTCCGATCGGCCTGCGCGCGCGATGCCGGGTCGGTTTGCCATTTACTTACGTGCATTGCACCGGTTGAGCCGGTAGAAGTTTGAGCATGGAAAAACGCAGAACCGTTTCCACCTACCTGGTCGGCGGCTCGATTACGCAGAAAGCCCCGGCCGACGCCTCGATGGCGTTTCCGGAGAGTTTTGCCACCACCCGCCTGCAGGACGCGATCCAGTGGGCGCGCAAATACTCGTTCTTCCCGTATCCGTTCGTGACCGCCTGCTGCGGGATGGAGTACTTCTCGGTGGCGGGCCCGCGTTACGATATCGACCGCTTCGGCGCGGCGCTGCCGCGCTTCACCCCGCGCCAGGCCGATCTGCTGTTCGTGGTCGGCACGATCACCCAGCGGATGGCGCCGGTGCTGCGGCGGGTCTACGAGCAGATGGCGGAGCCGAAATGGGTGGTATCGTTCGGCGCCTGCACCAGTTCGGGCGGCCCTTACGATAACTACGCCGTGCTGCAGGGGATCGATCGGGTGGTGCCGGTGGCGCTCTATATCCCCGGCTGTCCGCCGCGGCCCGAGGCGGTGCTCGACGGACTCATCAAGCTCCAGTATCGCGTCCAGCACGAGCGCGAGGGTCAGCCCTGGCCCGAGATCCACGGCAGCGGACGCCGGATCGAATAGCCGTGAAGAGCGTTCACGTTACGGTCGACGGGCGCACGCTCGAGGCGCCGGAAGGCACGCCCCTGCTGCAGGTGATGCTCGATGCCGGGATGGACATCCCGCACTACTGCTACCATCCCAAGCTCACCATCGACGGCAGTTGCCGCTTCTGCCAGGTCCGTATCGAGGGCATTCCCAAGCTTCAGATCTCGTGCAACACGCCGGTGCGCGACGGGATGGTGGTCAAGACCGACGACCCGGAAGTGCACGTGGTGCGGCGTGGCGTAATCGAGTTGCTGCTGCTCAACCATCCGCTCGATTGTCCGATCTGCGACAAGGCCGGCGAATGCTGGTTGCAGAACTACTCGATGGAGTTCGGCGGGCGCACCGGCCGCACTATCGACCCGCGCCGCAAGCGCGGCAAGCGCCTTGATATCGGCGAACGGATGCTGCTCGATCAGGAGCGCTGCATTTTGTGCCGCCGCTGCGTGCGCTTCTGCAACGAGATCACCAAGAGCGGCGAGCTGCACGTCTTCACGCTCGGCGATCACTCGCGGCTCGATATCTACGAGGACCAGCGGCTCGACAACGACTACTCGATGAACACCGCCGACGTCTGCCCGGTCGGCGCGCTCGAGACCAAGGATTTCCATCATCGCATCCGGGTGTGGTTTCTGGAGGAGACCGCCAGCGTCTGCCCGAGCTGCTCGAACGGCTGCAACATCATGATCTCGACCTACAAAGACCGCCTGTGGCGCCTGACGCCGCGGCGCAACGATGAGGTCAACGACACCTGGATGTGCGATGCGGGGCGGCTCAACTATCGCTATGTCGCCGATCCGCAACGGCTGCGCGCACCGCTGATCGACGGCGCAACAGCGACCTGGAACGAAGCGCTGGACCGGGCCGCGGCCGCGCTCGGTGCGTTGCGCCAGCGCCACGGTGGCGGCGCACTCGGCGCGCTGGTCTCGCCGCATCTCACCAACGAGGAGAACTTCCGCTTCGGCGAGCTGCTGCGGGCGCTTGAAGCCGGGCCGGTCGCGATGGCGGTGCGGCACGGCAAGAGCGATGACTTGCTGATCAAGGCCGAGAAGGCCGCCAACGCGCGCGGCGTGCGCGAGCTGAAGCTGGTGACGGGCGCCGACGACGGACTCGAGGCGCTGCTCGGCGCGATCGAGAGCGGCGCGGTCAAGGGACTCTATCTGTGCGGCGACGATTTGTTCGAGGCGGTCCCGGCCGAGCGCCTTGACCGAATCTTCGACAAGCTCGAGTTGCTGATCGTCCAGGCCTTGCAGCCCAGCGCGCGCTTCGCACGCGCCGCGGTGGTGTTCCCGACCACCACCTTCGCCGAGAAGGAGGGTACCTTCACCAATCACGCCGGCCGCGTCCAGCGTATCCGCAAGGCGCTCCAGACGCCCGCCGGATGGCTCGGCGACGGCGAGATTTTCACCAATCTGCTGAACGCGGTCGCAGCCCGCGGCGAGAGCTTCACGCTCGACCGGGTGTGGCGCGAGATGGACCGCGGCGGGACCGTCTTCGCCGCGCTCAACCTCGACGAGATCGGGCCGCGCGGCCTGCCGCTGGCGGCGGCGAAATGAGCTGGCGATGGCGACGCGCATAGTCAAAGTCGAACGGCCGGCGCCGATGACCCGGCGCTGGATGCCGCTTTTGCTCGGGCTGTGGGTGACCACCAGGCACTTCCTGCACAACCTGCTCGGCTTTGCGCGCGGCCGCCCTGACTTCACTATCTACTTTCCCGAGCAGCGCTTCGTGCAGGCGCCCGCGATGCGCGGGATGCCGGTGCTGGTGCAGATGGCCAACGGCAAGGAGCGCTGCGTCGCGTGCGGGCTGTGCGAATGGGCCTGCCCGACCAATTGCATCACGATCTTTCCGGCCGAGACCGCGGCCGAAGTCGAACGCTTCCCGGAAGTCTTCGATATCGATATGTCGCGCTGCATGTTCTGCGGTCTGTGCGAGGAGGCCTGCCCCGAGGAGGCGATCGTGATGAGCCGGCAGGTCGAGATCTGCACCTACTCGCGGCGCGGCTCGCTATGGCGCAAGCAGGATCTGCTGGTGCCGGAGGCCGAACTCAAAACCCGACTCGATTACCTGAGGCCCCACTATGCCCGGCGATAGCCCGCAGCCGCCCGCCGCACCGGTACCGGCCGAGCCGCCCGCGCCCTCCGCGCTGATGGCGGCGGTGCTGGCGCGGGTCGGGACGATGGTGCTCGAACATCATGCCGAGTTCGGTGACGATCGTATCCACGTCGCGCGCGAGCATCTGCTCGAGGTCTGCCCGGCCCTGCGCGATAGCCCGGAGCTCGGCTTCGATATGTGCCTGGACGTGACGGCGGTCGATTATTTCGGCAATCCGGACGGCTTTCGGATGCCGCCGCGAGTGTGGGATGAGAACCGCGGCGAATGGCGCCGCCCGCCGCAATCGCGCCATCACCTGGTGCCGCCGCCACGCGGCCCCGAGCCGCGCTTCGCGGTGGTCTACCATCTGCTTTCCACCCGCCATCTCCATCGCCTGCGGATCAAGGTGCGGGTGCCGGAGGACGACCCGACTATCGCGACCGTGAGCGAGCTGTGGCCGGGCGCCAACTGGCTCGAGCGCGAGACCTACGATCTTTACGGGATTCGCTTCACCGGCCATCCCGATTTGCGCCGCATCTATTTATATGAGGGCTTCGTCGGCCATCCGCTGCGCAAGGATTACGCGAAGGAGCACGAACAGCCGATCGAAGAATATACCGGACCGGGCGCCAAGGAGCCCCGCCGTCCCCAGGTCGAATATGTCGGACCCGCAAGCAAAGAACCCGACCGTACCCGCTGAGCCGCCCGTGCGCCGGCACGAGGAACTGGAGCTCGGCGCCGCCGCCACAGGGGCGCTCGAGCCCCTGATGCGCCTGCAGTTCGGACCCTCGCATCCAGCGACCCACGGCACGGTGCGGATCATGCTCGACCTCGACGGCGAGCGGATCGTCAAGGCCGACGTGGAGATCGGCTACCTCCATCGCGGTTTCGAGAAGGAATGCGAGACCGGCTACTACTATCAGAACATCCCTTATACCGACCGGCTCAACTACAGCTCGGCGGTGTTGTGCAATACCGCCTACTGCATGGCGGTCGAGAAGCTGCTCGGGATCGTGACGCCCGAGCGCTGCGATTTTATCCGCGTGATCGGCTGCGAGCTGTCGCGGATGGCCGACCATATGCTGTGTGTCGGCTCGTCGGCGATGGAGCTGGCGGCCTTCACGCCGTTTCTGTACCTGCTCGAGGCGCGCGAGCTGGTGCTCGACCAGATCGACGCGTTGTGCGGGGCGCGCGTCACCACCAACGCCATCCGGATTGGCGGCGTGATAGCAGACCTGCCCGAGGGTTTTCGCGACTTCTCGACCGTCAAACTCGATCGCGCGATCAAGCTGCTCGACGACGCGCACAAGATTCTGACCGACAACATCGTCTTCCGCCGGCGCCTGGAAGGAACCGGCTATCTTTCGCCGCAGGACCTGATCGCCTACGGCGTAACCGGACCGCTGCTGCGGGCCGGCGGCGTCGCGCTCGATCTGCGCCGCGCGCAGCCCTACCTGGTCTACCCGCAGCTCGATTTCGACGTCCCGGTCGGCGAGCATAGCGACAACTTCGACCGCTACCTGGTGCGGATGGAGGAGATTCGCCAGAGCCGCCGGATGATCGCGCAGTGCCTGGAGCGGATTCCCGCCGGGCCGGTCAACGTCGACGACCCGCGCGTGCGCTGGCCGGCCAAGAATCAGGTCTTCGGCCGCATGGAAGAGCTGATCGATCAGTTCAAGCTGGTGACCGAGGGCGGACTGTTCCCGCCCGGCGAGGTCTACTTCGGGCTGGAGTCGTCCAACGGCGAGCTGGGCTTCTACCTGGTGAGCGACGGCACCGGCAAGCCCTACAAATGCCGGGCGCGCTCGCCGAGCTTCTCCAACATGAGTCCGCTCGGACGCTCGCTTATCGGACGGCAACTGGCCGACGTGGTGCCGACCTTCGGCATGACCAACATGGTCGGCGGCGAATGCGATCGGTGATCTGATGGTGCTCTCTGCTGCCACGCAAGACCGGATACGCGAGGAGATCTCGCATTACCCCAATCCGCGCGGCGCGCTGCTGTTCGCGCTCCACCAGGCGCGCGGCGAGCTCGGGCGGCTGTCGCGCGAGGCCTATGCCGAGCTCGGCGGAGTCTTCGGGATGCGCGCGGGCGAGGTCGCCGAGGTCGCCTCGTTCTATTCGCTGTTCATGCTGCCTCCCGCCAAGGCGGTCTTCCAGGTCTGCACCAATCTGCCGTGCTGCCTGCGCGGGGCGCGCGGACTGGTCGAGCTGCTCGAGGATCGGATCGGCGCCAAGGCCGGCACCAGCTCGCCCGACGGCCGCTTCGCGATAAGCGAGGTCGAATGTCTGGGCTCGTGCGGTACGGCGCCGGTGGTGCAGGTCAACCGCGGTCCGTTTCTCGAAAACGTCACGCCGGATTTTCTCGCCGGGCTCACCGCCGATCCCGCAACCGCGATCGAGGCGCGCCATCCCGCGCCGATCATCTCGATTATCCCCGACGGCGTCGACGGCTATCTGCTGCCACCCAACGGCACGCGATGGCTGACGGTCGACGACTACCGCGCCAACGGCGGCTACCAGGCGGTGGTCAAGGCCGGGCAGATGACGCCCAAGGACATCGCCAACCTGGTCAAGGACGCGGGCTTGCGCGGGCGCGGCGGCGCCGGTTTCGTCACCGGGCTCAAGTGGACCTTCATGCCGCCCAAGGACGACCGCCCGCGCTACCTGGCCGTCAACGCCGACGAAAGCGAGCCGGGCACCTTCAAGGACCGGCAGATAATGGAGCGCAACCCGCATCAGATGCTCGAGGGCATCATGATCGCTTCGATGGCGATCGAGGCGAACGCCGCCTTCATCTATATCCGCGGCGAATACGTCGAGGGCTATCGATGCGTGCGCGGCGCGATCGAGCAGGCCTACCAGGCCGGTATCCTCGGCGACCACGCGCTCGGTTTCGGCCGCCGCTTCGATATGCACGTCCAGCCGGGCGCCGGCGCTTATATCTGCGGCGAGGAGAGCGGGATGCTCGAATCGATGGAGGGGCGCAAGGGCCAGCCGCGCAAGCGTCCGCCCTTCCCGGCGCAGAAAGGGCTGTGGGGTCAGCCGACCACGGTCGATAACGTCGAGACCGTCTCCCACGTGCCGGCGATAATCATTCGCGGCGCCGACTGGTTCAAGGGCGAGGGGGCCGAGAAGGCCGCCGGCCATACCCTGTTCGGGGTCAGCGGTCACGTCAAACGGCCGGGAGTCTTCGAGCTCAAGCTGGGCGTCAAGCTGCGCGATCTTATCTACCAGTATGCCGGCGGACTCGAGGACGGCCGCACCATCAAAGCAGTGGTGCCGGGCGGCGTCTCGATGCCGGTGTTGCGCGGCGATCAGATCGACGTCGCGATGGACCACGAGTCGCTGCGCAAGGTCAACACCCTGCTCGGAACCGCCGGTGTGATCGTGATGGACGATCGGACCTGCATGGTGCGGGCGGCACTGGTGATCGCGCGCTTCTTCGAGCATGAGTCCTGCGGTCAATGCACGCAATGCCGTGAGGGCACCGGATGGTTGTACCGGGTGCTGGGCCGGATCGAGCGCGGCGAAGGCCGCCCCGAGGATCTGGCGACGATTGTGGATACCGCCAGTTATCTGGAAGGGAAGTGCATCTGCGCGCTGTCGGACGCGGCGGCCTGGGCGGCCTCCAACTTCCTGCGCCAGTTCCGCGCCGAGTTCGAGGCCCATATCAACGAGCATCGATGCCCCTTGCCGGAGAGCTTCAAGGTATGAGCCAGACTGTGCGCCGCAACGCGATCGTCGACCTGCTGGGCACTCCCGATCGCACCGAGGGTAGCCTCAACGATCCGCGTCTTTATGATGAGAACGGGCTGCGCTTCAACGAAAAGTGGATTTACCGCCATCTGACGCACGACCCGGCGGGCGTGCCGATGCGGATAATCTACTGGTGGCGCTACGATTTCGTCGGCACCGTGATTCGCGCCGGCGACCAGGAATCATGGCGGGCCGACAGCCGGCTCGCCGAGGCGGCCGCCAACGACGACCCGCGGCTGGCGCCGCTCAACCCCGCCAATAATCTGCCGGTTACGCCGAGTAATCAGCATCGTCCAGCCTCGATATGCGCTGACGAAACCGACCTGGGTGGCCATCGCGAGGGCGACGATTCCCTAGTCTGAGCTAACCAGCCCGTAATCTGCAAAGGGCGAAGTTTTCGCGATAAATCGCCTAGTTATCGCGAGTTGCGAAAATCAGACATTTCCCTTCCCATTTTCGCTCCAGACCCCCATAGGCCGAAAAGCACCCAGAGATTGGGCCTTTTCAGGTCGCCGCAAGGGCTTGATTAGGAGTTAAATTAAAGGCTGAGGGTTTGGCACGTGATTCGCTCTAACAAGGCTCACTAGCGAATCCGAACCAAGGAGGGAAACATATGAATCTAACCGCGATGACGCTCTATTCGATCGCGTTGGTAGTTCTGGCAGTGGCCAACTGGTACGTCTGGCAAACCCAGACCGACGACCGTCCGCACCGCTTCCGGAAACTGCTGCGCAGCTAAAGTACGCGGCTCTGACAATTCGGCCGCCGGCGAGATTCTCGCCGGCGGCCTTTTCTTTTTCTAATCGATCACCGCCGCAGCGCTACGGCGGGCATTCAGGCGCAAGCGCTAGTGGTTGTTATGAGCCTGGCCTTGGCCGTGGCCGTGATCATTGCCGTGACCATGATCGTTGCCATGACCCTGGTTCCAGCCTTTGTGCTTGCCGTTGTCATGATGCTCGTTGGCGTCCTGGTCGTGCTGCTCCGCGCGCCATTTGTTGTAGTCCTGGCGATGTGCGCCACTGGCGGCCGCCCAGTTCGGATGATGCGCCCGTACCCAGTCGGCGCGATTGTGTTCCCACCAGTCGCGATCGTGCCACTGGTGATTGTCCGGGTCATAGTAGCCGTAGTTATGGGACTCATTCCATTGCTGCGGAGTCACCATCCTGGAATAGGGAGCTCGCCTCGCCCATCCGTAGGAGTAGCGGCCTCCTGAATATGCGAACTTACCCGGATGGGTCTGGATCGCCCGGCGAATCTGGTCATGATCGGCCAGATACCTATGCAGATCCGGATGCTGCTCGAGGTAGTTGGAGTTATTGACCAGGTTCGGATTCCTGTGGAGCTGCTGTGCCACCCCAGGATGGCTATTCAGGAAGGAATTGAAGTGGTTCAACTCTCCCTGAGTGACGTACTGCGCCGCCGCCGGCATCGCCAGCGCGCAAGTGACGGCAAATGCGGACAACAAGGCAAGCACCGTTTTCATTGTAAAATCTCCCTCTGTTTCCCTTAGGTTGCTGGTTTATGTGATCTAAATGAGGCGCCCTTTACACTTTGACGAAGCGTCGCCTTCTCCCGTTTACGATAAGCAATAGACCGGCCAAGCTTTAGTAGGTCTACTAGCGAGCATTAACAGCATTTTAGCTCAGCGCGCTATTCATCGGCGAGCTTTTCTGGGGTATTGTCCAACGCAATTCGGTTTCACGGACGGTAACAGAAAAAGGGCGGAATATGGCTGAGAAGAGATACCGGGTGCTGATCACGGAACCGGTCGGCGGCGAGGCCGGCGCACGGATGGAAAGCGCGCTGCGCGAGGCCGGCTGCGAGATCGTTCTCGGCCGCCCGTTCACCGACGCCGCCACCATCTATTCCGAGGATGACCTCAAATCGATGGTGCGCGAGATGGACGGCCTGCTGGTCAGCTCGCGCGAGCTGTTCACGCGGGCCGTGATGATGGCCGGGCCGCGCCTGGTGACGATCGCCAAGCTCGGTATCGGCGTCGAACGAATCGACGTCAAGGCCGCCACCGAACTGGGAATCCTGGTCAGCAACACGCCGATACCGGAGAACTACCTCTCGGTCGCCGAGTATGCCGTGGCGTTCATGCTGGCGATGGCCAAGCAGCTCAAGCCCGGCGACCAGCAGGGGCGCGCCGGCCGCTGGCGCAGTATCGTCGGCACCTTCATGCGCGGCAAGACGGTAGGCCTGGTCGGCTTCGGCCGGATTGGCTCACGCGTCGCCAGCCTGCTGACGCCCTTCGAGGTTCGGCTGCTGGCCTTCGATCCGTTCGTCAAACCCGAGCGCGCGGCGCAGGCGGGGGTTGAGCTGGTAAGTCTCGAGCGGCTGATGGCCGAGTCGGATTTCGTCAGCCTGCACGCGGTGGTGACGGCCGAGAATCGCAACCTGCTCGGCGCCCGCGAGATCGCGCTGATGAAGCCGACCGCCTATATAGTAAATACCGCGCGCGGCGCGCTGATCGATGAAACCGCGCTCGCCGCAGCGCTCAAGGCTGGACGAATCGCCGGCGCGGCGCTGGATGTCTTCGAGCCGGAGCCGCCCGCCCCGACCAGTCCGCTGCTCTCCGAGGAGCTCGCCACGCGCACGCTTATCACGCCCCATGTCGCCGGCATGAGTCCCGAGCTGATCGCGAAAATGCCGATGGTCCAGACCGAAAACTGTATCCGGGCGCTGCGCGGCGAGCGTCCCGAATTTGTGGTGAATCCGGACGTGATGGCGCACTGGCGCGGGAATCAACGCGCTCAGCGCTGACCGTCGATTCTCCGCGCTCGCGCGGATTGTTTCCGCCGGCATCATCGAGCGGCGGTACCAGTTGTCGCCGAAGGGACGTCCGGATTGACCGGGTTCCGCCGTTTTGCAGAAAACCGCCTGTTGGCAACCGGTTTTTCGATAGCTCGGAAACGGCACGAGGGTTGCTCCCAGACTAATGGGAGCAGCCGCCGTCGAGTTGGTACGCCGGGAGCGAGCGACGGGCGGGATTTTTGATGATGTATCTGGAAAATCTGACCAACGGTATCGCCCTCGAAGCATTGTATTACGACTCGCGACGTTCCTGGCTGCTCGCTTATGGCAATCGACCCGAGTTGTACTTGATGCCGAGGCAGCGATGGTTCTGGGCGCTGCGGCAAGCGATCGACGAGATTGCTGCGGAGATCGATAGCGATGCGACGCTGCTGATCGATTGGGACCCCGAACCCGACGGCCACTACCTGCTGAACTAGTCCCGTCGCGCGTCGCCCGCGAATCACGCGCGCGAGAGCGCCTCGCGCAGTGCAGTGCAGGTCTGTGCGACCGCCGTTTTCGCCTGATCGATCTGCGAGGTCATATTGAAGAAGCCGTGGGTCAGCCCTTCGAAGCGCCGGGCCGTGACCGGCACACCCGCCTGACGCAGTTTCTCGGCGTAGGCCTCGCCTTCGTCGCGCAGCGGGTCGAAGCCGGCGGTGATTACGAGCGCCGCCGGAAGCCGGCTGAGATCGCTCGCCCGGGCCGGGTTCGCGTAGGGGTTCGCGCCGTCCTGCGCGCCACGCAGATAATGATTCCAGAACCACGCCATGTCGGCGCCCGACAGCACGTAGCCGTCGGCGGCGAATTCGCGCTGCGACGGCGCTTCCATCGCCGGATCGAAGGCCGGATAGATGAGCACCTGATAGCAGAGCTTCGGCCCGCCGTGATCGCGCGCCATCAGCGCCGCCACCGCCGCCAGGTTGCCGCCCGCACTGTCACCGCATACCGCCAGCCGCCCGGCGGGATAGCCGAGGGCGGCGGCATTTTCTGCCGCCCACCGGGTCGCGGCGTAGCAATCGTCGGCGGCGGCCGGAAACTTGTGCTCGGGCGCCAGCCGATAGTCGACCGAGACGATCAGCGCGCCGGAAGCGGCAGCCAGCGCCCGGCAGGTCGGGTCGTGGCTCTCGAGATTACCCAGCACCCATCCGCCGCCATGGAAAAACATCGCGGCGCCGCATGGCGACTGATCGCGCGGATAGTAGAGCCGCACCGGAATCGGACCGCCTGGACCGGGAGCCGTGCGGTCCTCGACTCGTCCGACCGCCGCGACTCCGCCGCGCCGAAAAAACTCCAGGCGGCTCTCGAACGCGGCGCGCGCCTCGACCGGCGACATCCCGCGGATCGACGGCGCACCCGCCGCCGCTATCAGGTCGATGATGGTCTTCATCTGCGGATCGAGCGTCATGATCTTACCCCGGGCCGGTTGATTGCTGAGCGACCTTCATTTGATAGGAGAGCGCGCGCCGCTTGGCAAGCACGCGGCTAATTGCGGCGCGGCCAACCGTTGGACGATATTCAGTCCGATCGCCGCGCGTGCTATGTGAGCCGATAGCGAAAGCTAAGGGGGTAACGAACCTGTTTCAGTTAAATCGCATGGTGGCTAGGCTCGGCGCTATCCCGCTCGCGATAATCGCGCTGGGGCTCGCGGCCGGCGTTGCATCGGCCGAGGTCTCGGGCAAGCAGGACTACATCAAGAATTGCGCTGGATGCCATGGCGCGGACGGCAAGGGCCACGGCCCCGACCTGTACGTTCTGCCCGGCGTCGCACCGCCCGATCTGACCACGCTCGCGAAGCGCAACGGCGGCGTTTTTCCGTTCCAGGCGACCGAAGATGCGATCGACGGCCGCAAGGGAATCCCGCCCCACAAGCGTTTCGACATGCCATTTTGGGGCGTCACGATGCAAGCGCCGGGCAAGGAGTTCACGCCCGAGAGCAACGCCAAAGTGAAAGCGCGGCTCGACGCGCTGGTGCGCTACATCGAATCGATCCAGCAGCACTGAGCGTGAGTTTCCGCGATTCAGTAACTACAGCGTAGTGCCTCAGTTCCGTGTTGGCCGTTTCCTCCGGGTCGGGTCCGGGGTGATAGCCAGGCTTATGCGCCCGGTCCATCCCGCTCTCAGGTTGAGGACCACCCAAACAAAGGAACGCCTATTTCCTCAAGCACAGCCAGACTGACAACGATCCCTGGATATCGGCCGCTGAAGGCACCGTCCACTCATGGCCGTTCGCGCCCACGATGGAGACGGGAGCGCTGGTGGTCGGCGGAAGCGGATTGGTCGCGGTGAAGGTCAACGTCCCCGGGGCATTCGCCAACGATCCAGTGTCCACGCACCCCAAGGGTAAAGAATAGGCGGGACCTTGATTGGGATCGACATAGTAATAATACATGCAGAAGTTGCCGTTGCCGACATTTCCGCCATGATTTCCTGTAAATTCCCATCCGCCGTTTACGCAGGCGACTTCACACGCGCCTGCACCGCCGCCGACGGGAGCATCGCCGGCGGTGCAACTCACGTCAGTGGCATCAAGTACGGAGGTGTTGGACGAGGGGCAGGAGGGCAGATCCGCCACCTGATACTCGGGGCTGGTGAAGCCGCCATGGTAGAGCACCGCGGCGACGTATTGTCCTTTCTTCAGCTTCAGCGGGTGGTCCGTCGAGGTTTCATATCTGGAATGAGCGTTCAGGGTCAGATCGGAAGGAGCAATGTCTCCGAACTTGACGAGCTTGCCCCCCCTGCATGCGGTTTCCGGGTTCCCTTGCACCCAGGTCCAGGGACTCTCCGGCATACGCCAGCGCCAGGTTCCGCCCGCGGTCAGCTGTCGGGCCTCATTCGTTTCGAAATCGACGCAGATATCCGTCCCGGGGAGATACTCAAAGCCGGCCCCGTAAAGCGAGCAAATCTTCACATATTGGACCTGTGCGTCTGCCTGCGACGGGTTGAATACGATGAACGCTGATAATCCGATTATTGTCGCGATAAGCGCAATCGTCGCGGACGTCGTTCCTCGCGCCGTATGTTCCATGTTTGGTTCCTCTAGCGGATTTGGGTGATCTGAGCGGGATTCCTTATCTGGGATTCCCTTTTTGGCTCTTCGATTCAATTTATCCTTATAGACCCAAAGCCTTCCGCTGCAAGACTTAGCCGTATTTTGGTCCACAGTGTTTCCAGGTTGGCGGCCCGCGTGAGTAGCGTTGTTTCGAACCACTGCAAGCGCGAGGTCAACGCCGCGCCTCGCTCCCGGAGCTTCTTCGAGCCGATCAGCCGAAACCTCGGGCGCCTCGGAATGACAGCAATGCTGGTTATGGTTGTCATTCTGAGCGTAGGCTGCCGGAGCGAAGAATCCCGGGCAGTTGACGGCTTTACAAGCCTATCAATGGGAACACGATCCTAATCGGGCGGTGGAGGGAAGCACGGCAGCTTGGGGATGACGCCGTAATCGTAGACGTTGCCGCGCCATTGAAAGGTTCCGAAGCGCGGTCCGAAATCCGTCACCAGGTCGTCGTATTCCTCCTGGTCGTCGGGATCGTCCTCGATCTCAGGCGTGTAGGCGATAAAGCTGCTGGTGCCCGGCTTGAGCCAGCTATTGATCGGCGGGCGGAAATCCATCTGCGTGAAGTGGGTCGCCGGCTGCCATCCATGCGCATCGGCCTGCGGATCCTTGACTATCTGCCATTGCGGCGAGCCCAGCGCACCGCCGAGCGTCAGCTCCCGGTAGCGTATCCCGGCCTGGTTCGCATCGGTGTGAAATTCGATTATCAGCGGCGCCTGCATCTCGAGCGAGTTGCAGGCTTCGTGCTGCTGTTCCTTTTCGTCGGTAATCTTGCCGCGGTCGCTGCTGCCGGGCGAATGCATGGTCGCTTCGGCGGCGAGCCGCAGGATCCCGTAGCCGACGGTCTCGACCACCGACACTGCCACCGGCGCCAGCTCCAGCGCCGCCATCACGCAGCCCCCGAGCGTCACCATCATCGAGAGTGCGACGCCGAGCAGCCCGATGCGGACCAGACTCAGCGCGCGGCGCCGGGAGCCTCTGTCAGACCCACGCCGCGAAACCTGCAACTGACACCACCGGCCGTCCAGCAACCTCCGTTCCCCCACCTCGACCTGGCTGCGCAAGGATGGCCGAGTGCCAGTAGAATCCCGCGCTCCGCCGGCCCGGTCAATACGGGTCGGCAGGCGGTGCGGCGCTAAAGCGGGCGGTTAGAGAATAAAGCTGACGGTGGCGTGCGGATCGAGCGCTTCGAGATCGAGAATCGCGGTGCGCCGATGAATCTTGAGTTCGCCATCGACGCGCCGCAAGACGTACTCGTAGCGGCCGATGTACGGATCGACGTGGCGATTGCGAATCCGGTAGACCAGGAACGACGCGGTCGCCTTGACCTCGTCGCCGTGGCTCTCGTTGATACGCACGTTGGTGACGAAGCGCCGGGTCCGCGACCATGGGAACTCGCGATGGGCATGGCGCGACAGCAGCCGCTCGACGCGCGCCTGCAGCCGCGTGAAATCGTCGTCGATAAGGCCCAGCACCTGGCCCGGCTCGCCGTCCGGAAGATCGGTAGTCGGCACCCAGTAGCGGGCATCCTCGGTAAAGAGCTTGAGCCAGTCATTGAGCCGCCATTCGTCGAGCAGCGCGGCCTCGGTCGTGAAGAAGCGCTCGACCTCGCGCTCGAGGTCGGCGGGCTTGCGCCGGGTCACCCGGCCGTTGGATTTCGCGGCCATGGCGGCGCTACTTGCCGAGCGCCGACGCGCCGTTGGCGGTAGCGTGCTTGAGATCGTCGAAGCGCACCGCGCGATCCTGCCCCATCATCTGGGCCTGCCATTGACGCCAGAACGCGCGCATCGGCAGCTCGTCCATCACCTGCGGATCGCGATTCATCCCCTTCGAGAAATCCGACCATTCGACCTCGCGCGAGCGGAAACCGTCCTGGCACGATTCGATGGCCTCGAGATCGTCGGGATGGGCGAAGCCGCCGGGACCGAGGAAGCTGACGAAGTTGTTGAGCCGCCGCTCGAGTTGCTCGCCCGACTCGTCTTTCGGCGCCATCGCGTAGACCGTCAGCCGCACCGCGTCGGGACCGACCGGCTCGAAGTAGCGCAGCGTAATCGCCATCACGTCGTGGAACACGAAGTTGGGATAGATCAGAAACAGCCGGAAGGTATCGCACATCTGACCGGCGCGCTCGGGGCCGAAGCGCTCGAAGATCCGCGCGCGCAGCCGATTGATCTCGTCGCGCGACGCCTCGCCGAACATCGGATGCCAGTGGGCGATCGGCCGCGCCACCCCGCTCGGCGCCGATTCTCCTACCCCGTGGCCGTTGCCCAGCGACAGGCCGCGGCCGCCCGCGCGGATGCCGAAGGAGTTGGTTTCGGCCTCGATGTCGAGCCCTTTGAACTTCGCCATGTAGCTGAAGTAGGTCGTATGGAGCGGCGGCGCGTGGTAGGTGTCGAGGCTGTTGGTCGCCATCAGCTTCCAGTTGGCGCGCACCGTGTACATCTGGGTGCCCGCCACCACCCGCATCCCGGCCTCCGACTGGTCGAGGATCAAATCCATGTAATCCTTGGCGCCGGCCAGATAATCACTCAGCGGCTCGGCGGCAGGATTGAAGTTGACGAAGTACAGCCCGCGATAGTTGTCGACCTTGGGCGGCGACTTGAGCGCCATCTCGGCGCGGTTGAAATCCGCCGGATAGCCGCCGGCGTCGGGTAGCGCTATCAGATCGCCCTGATTGTTGAAGGTCCACGCATGGTAGAAGCATTGGAAGCTGTTGGCGTTGCCCTGGTCGAGGCGGCAGACCTTGGCGCCCCAATGGGTGCAACTGTTATGGAACACGCGCACCACGCCATCCTTGCCGCGGATGAAGATCAGCGGGCGGCCGGCGACGTCGCGACGGCGGAAGTCGCCGGGCTTCTCGATTTCGGTCTCATGGCCGATATAGAGCCACGAGCGGCCGAAGATTCGCTCGCGCTCGAGCTCGTAAATCTCCTGCGAGGTCATCACCGAGCGATGGACGCGGAAGCTCTCTCGCGCGGGGTTTTCGGCGATCAGGTTTTCGATATCCATGGTGGAATCTCCACCTTGAACATAGCGCGCCGGTTACCGCCGGCGCAATTTATGCAGAGCCAGGGCGCGCGTGCGGTTGCAGCGTTCTGACCCCCCTCCCCCGAAACTGAGGGGGAGTATCAGCCGGACGCAGACCCGACGCCTACCGGGATTCGCGGCGCATTACACGCTAGCCTGCGCTGCGCGCTATGATAATCGCCGGGAGCTACCATGGATTCGCCGTCAGCACCGGTCGATGCCGCCGCCAAAATCACCGGCTATCACGCCCATATCTATTACGACGAGGGGACGCGGGCGACCGCGGCCTGGCTGCGCGAGCAGATCGAACGGAATTTCACGGTCACGATGGGCCGCTGGCGCGAGGAGCCGGTCGGGCCACATCCGCAATCGATGTACCAGGTGGCGTTCGAGAGCGCCGAGTTCGCGCGGATCGTGCCGTGGTTGATGATCAACCGGCGCGGCCTGGTGATCCTGGTCCATCCCAATACCGGCGACGCCTACACCGACCACGCGACCAATGCGCTATGGCTCGGCGAGAAGCTGGCGCTGCGCCTGGATTTCCTGCGCAACCTCGATCGCTAATCCGCTCAAGCCGCGCGGGCGGTCGGCGGTTCCATCACCGCGCCGCACTTTTTGCAGGTGCGCGCTGCCTGGTCGGCATAGAACTGCTCGATCGTGCGCCGGAAGAGTCCGAAGTCGGTCAGGTAGAACTCGACCTTGTGGAGTTGCGCGCGGCATTTATCGCAATACCAGACCATCCCGTCGAGCTCGTCGGGACGGCGCGGGCGCTCGATCACCAGGCCGACCGTGCCGGGCGGGCGCTGCGGCGAATGCGGTACGAACGGCGGCAGCAGGAAAATCTCGCCCTCGCGAATCGGGAGGTCGCGATGCTGCCCGTCTTCGACCACCCGCAGCGTGATCGCGCCCTCGAGCTGGTAGAAAAATTCCGCGCCGGGATCGATATGGTAGTCGGTGCGCGCGTTGGGCCCGCCGATCACGTTGACGAAGAAGCCGGCCTCGTTATCCCAGATTTGCCGATTGCCGACCGGCGGCTTGAGCAGATGGCGATGCTCGTCGATCCAGTGCTTGAAATTTATCGCTGCAAGGCTCATCGGAATTAACTCCCTGGCGCTTCACGGTCGCGGGCGCTGCGCGGCCTGATGCTCTCGATATTAATAGTGCAAGCCGGGTCCCGGCGATAGCCGCGCGTATCGCCAATTCGCAGCAGTTTGATTGATCGGGCGCGATGCTGAGATAGACTGGAATTCAGAATGGCTATTCAGTCAACCATGATGAACTACGCGCTGACGCCGGTCCATTTCCTGGAGCGGGCGGGGCGCTACTTCCCCAAGGTCGAGCTGGTGTCGATGCTGCCCGATCGCACCGAGCATCGCACCACCTACGGCGCCTTCTACCGGCGCGCGCGGGCGCTGGCCGCCGGACTGCAGCGCGCCGGGCTCAAGCGCGGCGATCGCGTCGCCACCCTCATGTGGAATCATTACGCGCACCTGGAGGCCTACTTCGGCATCCCGGCCGCCGGCGGCGTGATCCATCCGCTCAACCTGCGCCTCCATCTCGATGATATCGTCTATATTGCCAGGCACGCCGAGGACCGCTTTCTGATCGTCGATGACGCGCTGCTCGATCTCGCCGGGCAACTGCGCGGCCAGCTCGACTTCGAGCGGGTCTTCGTCGTGCCGCTGGCCGGACGCGACGTGCCCGCCGGTTATGACGATTACGAAGCGCTGCTGAAAGACGCGCCGGCGGATTTCACCTATCCGGACTTCGACGAGAACGAAGCGCTCGGGATGTGCTACACCTCGGGCACCACCGGGCGGCCGCGCGGCGTGGTCTACTCGCATCGTTCGACCGTCATCCATACCTATAACGTCACGCTGCTCGGCGGCATGGCGATCACCCATCGCGACGTGGTCTGCGCCTGCGTGCCGATGTTCCACGTCAATGCGTGGGGGATGCCGTACGGCTGCACGATGGCCGGCGCCAAGCAGGTTTTTTTAGGGCCACATCTCGACCCGCGGACGATCCTCGACACTTTCGAGCGCGAGCAGGTGACCTGCTCGAGCGGCGTGCCGACGATCTGGCTGGCGGTGCTCGACGCGCTCGACAAGGAGCCGCAGCGCTGGCGGCTGAGCCCCGAGCTGCGCCTGGTGATCGGCGGCTCGGCGGCTCCGGAAGCGATGATCCGCGGTTTCGATCGCCACGGGGTAACGGTGCTGCACGCCTGGGGGATGACCGAGACCTCACCCACCTGCACGCTCGCGCCGCTCAAGCACGGGCTCGAAGATCTGCCCGAGGATGAGCGCTACGCCTATCGCGCCAAGCAGGGCTATCCGCATCCGTTCGTCGAGCTGCGCGTGCGCAGCGGACTCGGCGACGTGGCGCCCGACGGGCAGACGATGGGCGAAATCCAGGTGCGCGGTCCCTACGTCACCGCGCGCTACTACCGGATGGAGCCGGATGCGGAGAAATTCACGGCCGACGGATGGTTGCGCACCGGCGACGTCGCGGTGATCGACGATGAGGGCTACATCAAGATTACCGATCGCACCAAGGATCTGATCAAGTCGGGCGGTGAATGGATAAGCTCGGTCGATCTCGAGAACGAGATCATGGGCCATCCGGCGGTCGCCGAAGCGGCGGTGATTGCGGTGCCCGACCCGCGCTGGGATGAACGGCCGCTGGCGGCGATCGTGCTCAAGCCCGGCGCAAGCGCCACGGCCGAGGAGATCAATCATTTCCTCGAAGGCAAGTTCGCCAAATGGTGGCTGCCCGAGCAGTACGCCTTTATCGACGAGATTCCGCGCACCTCGACCGGCAAGTTCCTGAAATCGGCGCTGCGCGAAAGATTCAAGGATAACCACGCCGCCGGCCTGATACGCCTCAAGCGCGAGGCGGCGCGGCCGGGCAAATAAATCAGGTCAATGCGGCTTGTGCGCCCCGCGGCGCGTAGAGGCGTCGATCTGGCTCATGAACATCCGCTCGTAGGTGGTTTCTTCGCGGATATTGGCCTGGTCCGGCGGCCGCATCCGCGCCGCCGCCTCGCCCAGCGCCCGCAGGATCATGGTCAGCACCTGGCTGCGATTATCGAGCCGCGGCTTGAGCCCGCCTAGATACCGCCGCACTTCGGGCAGCATCCGCCGCCCGACGGGAGTGCGCGCCTGGACGGTTATCGCGGCGTGATTGAGTGCCGTCGGCAGCAGCGCGGGATTACCGAAGATCGTGGCGCCATCGAAGCGCTCG
>Ga0307374_10001407_pt1 | contig 44524 bp, 33 predicted proteins | sample OX3MG_FD_202532 | JGI IMG/M metagenome (GOLD analysis project Ga0307374, IMG submission 202532) | Soil microbial communities from Risofladan, Vaasa, Finland - OX-3 | ecosystem: Environmental > Terrestrial > Soil > Coastal area > Acid sulfate soil | place: Finland: Risofladan, Vaasa | collected...
TCGGCATCAGCATCATCAAGAAGGCGCTTGAGGATCCCTGCCGCTGGATCGCAAGCAATGCCGGATGGGAAGGCTCGGTGGTGGTCGACAAGGTCCGCAACAACAAGGGGCCGTTCGGATTCAACGCCGCGAGCGAAGAGTTCGAGGACCTGATGAAGGCCGGCATTATCGATCCGACCAAGGTCGTGCGCAGTGCGCTGCAAAACGCGGCTTCGGTCGCGAGCCTGCTGCTGACCACCGAATGCATGGTGGCGGAGAAGCCCGATGACAGGCAGTCGAACGCGCCGGCGATGCCTCCGGGCGGCATGATGTAGATAGGCATTCGCGCTATCGCGAATTGACTAAGACGGGAGCGGCGATTCCTTTGGAATCGCCGCTCTCTTATTTTGTGCGTCAAGCGCATGCGGGCGAAATGAGCGCGCCAATTGCTAACGGTCCTGAGTATCACCGCCCCTGCGGCTCAGCACAGCCAATGGAATGCGGCGAAGCATAGGAGCATGAGGGGCAGGCCTGCCACCAGGCCGACGCGGGCCCATTCGCGGCTGGAAATTTTCAAGCGCCCGGCGGCCACGATGTTGGGGATATTGCCGGGAATCAGCATCCCTCCACTGATTAGTAATCCCATCAATATGGCGCGCTGCTGATCCCGCGAGAGCGCGGGGCCGATTTCAGCCGCGGTCAGGGTTGCGTTATCGACGATTGCCGAAACCGAATTCGCCCAGAAAAGAGCCCATTGCGGAATCCTGGCGATGAATTGATCAGCGAGCGGACGAAGTCCCCACGACAGCCCAACCAGGCCGGCTACGAACAGGTAGACCTTGACGGCTCGAAGGACGATTTCACTCCAGGTCTCCGTATGGCGGTCGGCCTGCAGAGAATGCCCGTATCTGGCCGGTAGCAGGAGACTCGCCGCGCCGACGATAATAATGCCAACTGCGACCAGCGGTCCGAGCAGCCGGGCGAGGTACCAGAAGTCCGCTTTGAGGGCTGCGATCGCGATGGTCCCCAGAGGTTCGCCCACCGGCGTCAGCGCGGCACCGAGCCCGATCGCGAAGCAGGCGAGCACGACGGCGGCGATTTCGCTGTGGCGATCGAGCTTGAGCAAGGCGATAGTCTCGACCAGAATGAGCGACGCTATCACGGCCGTGATCACGCTAGAAAGCAACCCCAACACGATGATCAGGGCGAAATAGATCCATCTGGGCGCTACTACCTTAACGAGCCGTTCGACCATGCGGTCCAGTGACGGCCTTGCCAGCCGCGCGACCACGCCGAACACGAGAACCGCGATCGTAAGGGCGATCGGCTCGGTCAGGGCCGCGACGAAAAGCCTCTTTCCCCATTGTCCTGTGATTGCTGACGCGAAGGCGCCGGCGACGAGGAAAAAGATTTCGATATTCTGCTCAACAGGCTTGACCAGAACCGGCCCGAGCAACACGGCGATGAGCAGGATGCCAAGTCCAAAGGCCATTATTCTCCCCTTGACTTAATAGACCGTAAATCCGCAGCGAAGAAATTTCGTAGCGCCGATAACTTAATTTATTAACGGGACATCACGCTAGCCGGAGTGATCAGCAGAGTGTTGCGAAAGCCTGTCCGGACCCCGACTAAACCATCTGATGAGTCAGCTCTGGCGCCAGCATCGGCGGACGTAACCGCATCCGAGGCGTGCGCATTGCGTGGCGCCGGCCGGCTTTTTTGGGAACGCTTCGAGCTTGCCCTCGAGGCGCGCGGCGGCGATCGCGCGGCCCGTTTCCAACACGCGCTCGCGCAACTCGCCGACCTCCTGAAGGCCGACCGGATGGCGCGTCAGCCCGCCGCGCAGGTAGATTATTTCCGCCGCGGGTTGGGCGCCCGGATATTTCTCCGCCACGGCCAGCACATAACATCCCAGTTGTAACGCGTAGGCATCCTCGGCGCCGGGCCGCGCGTACTTGTAGTCGCGGACGATGATTTGCCCACGCTCTTCGACGACGAGATCAATCTGCCCGCGCACGAACATGAGCAGACCATCGTCTTCGAGCCGCATGAAGAAGGGTATCTCGCGTCCGATCTCGGTAGTTGACGCGCGCGCCAGGTCCGAGCGGACGTAGCGCGCGAGGTCGCGCACCATTTCAGCGCGCCGGGCTCCGTCGAGCGAAGCTTCGCCCGCGTACGCGTCGACCAGGCGCGATAGCTCGCGCTCGACGTTCGTGCCGCTGAGGCCGGGGGCGAGATTCTCCAGTACCGCGTGTGCGACGGAGCCGGCGTCGATCGAGCTTGTGCCGCCCGCCCATCCGGAGGTTTCAGGGATCGCGGCCTCGTGGCGCAAAAAGAATTGCCGCGGACATCGCGCGAAATCATCGAGCGCCCTGGGACTGATTATCAACTCATGCGCGAGACGGGGCCGGGCGGCGAGGCGAACCTGCGCGAGGTCGAAAATTGTCGACGCTGACGTGGGCGCGGAATGCACGGCCGGGACGCTCGCGGACGTCTGAGGCTCGGGGCCGGCGCGGCGTATAATCACCTTGAGATCGGGACTGGCGCCGGCGACGCTGATCGTCGCTTCGGATTTGTTTGTCGCAGCGAAGGATTCTATCTTGTCGAGCCCGATCGCAGCACGGATGTGCTTTGCCCAATCGGATTTCTCCGAGCTGCCCTCGCTCAGGATAAGACGGTCGCGCGCGCGGGTCATGGCAACGTAGAGAATCCGTGCGCTTTCGGCGCGTTCCTCGTCCTTCAGTTCCGCGCGGAGCTCCTTGAGAAGAGGATTAGGCAGTGGATTTTCGCCCGCTCCGACATGGTCTTGCGCAATGACGCCGCCGGTCCGCGAGAGCAGGGGCGGGGCAGTTGAGGTCGGCGGCTTGCGTCCCAGGTCGGCAACGATCGCGATTGGAAACTCGAGTCCCTTGGCCTGATGAATAGTCATCAGGCGGACCACGTCCTCGTGCTCGCCCGCCATCTCGGCCTGTGCTTCGAGCGGTTCCGTTTCAGCGAGCAGCCGCAGATGCGCGACAAAATCGGCCAGGCCGAAGAAGCTTCGCGTCTCGAATGTCCGCGCGAGCTCGGCGAGCTTGCGCACGTTCGCGGCGCGCTGGCGGCCTTCGTCGAGCGTGAGCAACACTGCCTCGAAGCGGGTGAGCTCGAGCGCGCGGGCGAGGATCGCGCTTAGCGGCTCGCGATCGCGCATCGCGCGCAACTCGATTAGCGTGTCGCGCGCCGCCCGGGTCAATTCGCGCTCGACGCCGAGCCACTCGAAGTTCTCGCTGGAATCGACGAAGAGCGTTTCGAATCCGCCGCGCCGGCCGGCCGTGCGACGCTCTTCGAGATAAAGCGCAATCGCCAGCATGCAATCGTCGGAAAGGCCGAAAAGCGGCGAGCGCAGCGCGGCGGCGAGGTTGAGCGAGTCGCTGGGATCGTCAATGGCGGCGAGCAGGGCGCTCAGGTCGAGTACCTCGCGGCAGCCGAAAAAGCCGCGTCCCTTGACGGTGTAAAATGGCACTCTCGCTGCGCGAAGGGCGCGTTCATAGATCGCGACATCGACAAAGGAGCGCAGCATGAGTGCGATATCGCCGAAGCGCGCCGGCCGCAAAGCGCCGTCTTGCGGATCGGCCACCGGCTCGTCGTCCGCGACGATCGCGGCGCATCGCATCGCGATTGCGCACGCCTCCTTTGCGCGCCGCTGTCCGGCGCTTCCGTCGGACGGAGATAAAATCAGCTCGACCGCGGGACGCCGATGCGGATTGCCGCGATGATCAACAAGGGCGTGCTCGGCCTTCCATTCGATCCAGTACGGCGGCGACGGACTCTCGCCGCCAGAGCGCATCGCGCGCTCGCCGACCAGGTTTACGAAGTCGAGCACGGGTCTGACCGAACGGCGGTTGAGCCGGAGCGGAATCGCCGCGGACGCCGCTTCGCGGGCGCGATCGAAGACCGAGACATCGGCGCCGCGAAAGCGATAGATCGACTGTTTCGCGTCGCCCACGATGAAGAGTTCCGGCACCGGCGGCGCGCCTTCGCTCAACAGCCGCACGATCTCATCCTGAACAGGATCGGTGTCCTGGTACTCGTCGACCAGCAGCGCGGCGAGTTCGGCGCGGTAGCGATTCGCGACGGCGCGATCGGTGCGGATTAATTCGCGGCATCGCATCAGCAGGCCGTCGAAGCTCACGACATTGTCGGCGCGCTGGCGCGTTTCGATTTCTCTGGCCGCCTCCGCGACCAGCGCAGCCGTCTCGACCGTGACCGTGGCGGCGCGGAAGGCGCCATACGCGTCGCACAGATTGTCGATCGCGCCCGATTCTTCCGCGGTACCCTTGAGACCTTGGATGATGTCTCTGATGGTCTTGTTATGAGCGGTCGGGAGAAGCGCGCGCAAGGATTCAAGCGCGTCGAAGTCCTCGGGTTCTGCTTTGAACGTGAGCCGCGCTACCGCATCGCGAAGCGAAGTCCACTGGGAACGCAGAATTTCGAGTGCTTCACTGGCTTTACCGCCGATTTTACCAAAGCCCAGCAGCTTTTCGACCAGCTTCGCGATCTCCCGTCCGTGCGTCTCGACCTCGGGAGCATGTTGGCGAAGCCGTTGCGCGGCGTGTGCCGCACGCTCGATTAGCCAATTTGGAGATTCACCGAGGGTTGCGAGTTCATTGACTAATCGAGTGAGTATTTGCAGCGCGCCCTCGGCCATTCCGGCCGCGTCGAATCCGCGCGATCGCACCATTCGCATCGCGGCGGGATCGCGCTTGCGCACCGCCTTGACCATCACGTCCCGGCACACCGACTGATTAAACGTAGCGCTCTCGAAGCGATCGAGAATGGTAAAGTCCGGGCCGAGTTCCGCCTCGATTGGGTACTCGCGCAGGATCCGCGCGCAAAAGGCGTGAATCGTCGAGACGCGGGCAAGGCCGAGCGTGCGGCGTGCGCGGATCAAATGGCCTCGAAGCGCCGCGCCGGCCTCGGAGTGGTCCTCCGCATTCGCATCGCAGCGCGCATCGAGCACGTCGGCGATACGCCGGCGCATATCGGCGGCAGCCTTTTCGGTGAAAGTGATCGCGGCGAGGCGGACGGGCGCAATCGGAGCGCGTCCGCCAATATCGCCAGCAAGCAGCGCGACAAAGCGCTGCGCCAGCACTTCGGTCTTGCCGGAACCCGCGCCCGCCACGACGATCGTGCCGCCGGGGCTGTAGGCCGCACGGCGCTGCTCGTCGGAAAGTTCGACCCGTCCCATCGCGCGTCAACTGGCCGCCGCGCCGCCCGAATCGGCCGGATCGCGCAAGCCGCCCTTGTCGTACCGGCATACGATTCGGAACGGACACCATTCGTCGCATCGCCGCGGATCGACGTCGAAGCGCCCGGCGGCCGCCTCTTCGACCAGCGCGAAGGCGCGATCGGCGATCGGAACAATCCCCGTTGCACGGGCTTCGGCCAGCATCGCCGGATCGACGACGATCCGCTCGACGCGATGCGACTGCTCCATCGCGCGATTGCGCAGCACCATGAAGCCGGCTTCGATTTCGGCACCGGGGGCAAGGCGGCCGCCGAACTCGCTGAGCGCCGCCATCAGGTAGACGGGAAGCTGGAACTCGGTGCGGCCGAACATCGCGCCGTCGGGATTCGCCATGTCCGCGTGCCGTTTTGCGTTGCGCGCGGTCTTGTAATCGAGCACGCGGAGGCGCCGGATCGGGCCACGCGCGCGCCGGTAGGATTCAAGCCGATCGATCCTGCCTTTGAATTCGAGTGTTGCGCGATCGTTGGCGAGCGCCAGCGCGAACTCGCGTTCCGCCGCGACGTTGATATCGGGATTTGCCGCGCGCAAATCAACTTCGAACTTGATGAACGCGCGCACGATTCGCTCGACCGCTTCCCATTGCGCGTCGAAAAAACCGGGATCGCGCGCCATCGCGCGCTGTTCAAGCCGAATCTCCTCGAGGGTCGCACGCCCCGCGCGCGCGGCCAATGATTCATCGCGGAAGTCGATTTCAATGCTGAGCCGCGCGAGTATTGCATGGACGATCCCGCCCGACTCGAGCGCCGTCACCGCGTAATCGGGGCCGTCGTCCTCTTCGGCCAGGCGCATGATGCGGCTTGCGAAAAACTTGAAGCCGCACGCGGCGAGTTCGTTGAGCTTCGAGGCACTCCAACTCGCTGGCGCAGAAGGCGATCCTGCGAGCATCAGCCTGAGCGCGCCGCCGCTTTCGACGCGGCCGTCGTAGCGCCCGGCGCACGCCAGTTTGTCGGGATGGCTGCGGTACGGATTTGCGGCGGCATCTTCGGCCGTTGAGAATTCGCGATATTCCTCGCGGGTTGGCAGCGCCAGATAATGTTCGCGCGCGCGTTCGATTTCGCCCCGCCGCCGGATCGAATCCAGCGTCATGCGATCGGCGATCAGCTCGGCGCGCGGGTCGCCGGTGATCCCGTCGAGTGCGATCCGCGCGAGAAAATCCGCCCGCGACCAGCATCGTTCGCCCGCCGGAGCAACGCCCCCGGCCGCCGCGATCCGCGAATGCGCGAGCTCGCCGCCAAGCGTCCGTATCACTTCGTCGATAAACGGCGAGCGCACCAGCGGATTCCCGCCTTCGGCCGCGGCGAAGCTCAGCACGAGGCGGCGCGCCGGCATCGAGAGCGCCAGAAAAAAGAGCAGGGGCTCTTCCGCGTTCCGATCCGAGCGCGTGCGCAAAATCCGGCTCAGATTGGTCGGTGCGCGCGCGCCGAAACGCGATCGCAGTGCCGCGGCAAGCCGCGGATTCAGCCTGAGCTTGAGCTTATCGGGTAGCAGCGGATCTTCGGCGTGATAATGCGGGAAGGTGCGGTCGTCGAGTCCGAGAATGAAGACGAGGTCGAAATCGAGTCCGCGCGCGTCGAGGATCGGAAGTGCGCGCACCCCTGCGCGCCGCCCGCCCGGCGCTTCGAGCGGCGCCGCCGTGAACGCGCTCTCGAGCAGGTCCGCGAAATCACCCGCGCTGATCGATCGTTCGCTAATTCCCAGCGCGGCGCATCGCTCGAGTTCCTCGAGCACCGCGCTAATCGCGCCGCCGGCCCGAGCCGCATCGTCGACGCGCTCGCCGCGTCCGGGGTCGAAGCCCAGCGCGCCGAGCGCTTTGCGCATTCTCGCCAGATGGCCGGCAAGCGTCGCCGCCTCGCCGAGCGGCGCGAGCATCGCGATGAATTCGATAACTCGGTCGCCGTCGCGCTCGAGCCGTTCCATCCGCGCCGCCAGCCGCACGCGAGCGTCGCCGTCTGGCTCAGCTTCGCGCGCCCTGCTCATCTCGCCGAGCCGCTTCGCAAGACATTCCGCGAACGGGCGCGTCGGCTCGTCGATATAGCCAATCTCGTTCATCACCTGCGCCGCGAAGCGCGCGTGCGCCCCCGCGGGCGTCCCCAGATGCGGTGAGCGAAGAATCGCGATGATCGCGCCGCGCTGGAATCCGTCGATCGGCGCGCGCGCGATCTCGATTACCAGGCGCGCCGGTGCCGCCGAGAGCATCGCGGGCGCGTACGAGAGATCGAGCGGAATTCCGTAGCGCTCGAAGACCGCCTCGAGATGCGGTCCGTAAGGCGTCAGATCGCGCGCGAGGATCGCGATCCGCGCCGGCTCGATGCCGTCGCGCCCATTATCCATCTCGCGCCGGATTGCGCGCGCGGCCTCTTCCACCTCGCCGATTCGCGACGGCGCGCAGGCAATCTCGACCGTATCGTCAGAGGCGGGCGGAGCGGCCGGCTCCGCCTCGAACAGATTCTCCAGCACGTGGCCGAGCCGTCCCGGGCGCCCGTCGCGGCGGACAAAGGCCGGCAGCACCCGGTCGGCGATCGACTCTTCGCTGACGAAGCGATTCCAGGTCAGCTCCGCGAAGCGTCCGGCGTCGACCGCGTGCGGACTCGCCTGAATAGTCAGTTCAGCGTCGCCGACAATTCGGATGATCGCCGCGACGATCATGAACTGAAGCAAACTGAAGTCGTAAATCTCGGCGACCAGAATCCGCTCGACGCCCGCGAGAATCGCCGGCCGCTTGCCGCCGTCCTCGACCGCGTGGAGCGCGGTCAGCACGGCGCGCTCGCGATCGTGGCTATCGGCCAGTCGCCGTTCGGCGAGGATCTGTTCGTAGGCGCGATAGATCGCGGCCAGGTCGCGAAGGCGGTCCGCACGCGCATCATTCGCGGACGGGTCAGCCGTGTCGGTCACAAGCGCGGCCTCGAGGTCGCGCGGCTCGATCGCGGCGCTTTTGAATTGCCGGATTACACCCGCGATGTGGTCGGCCGCGATCCGCGTCCGCGAAAGCGCGGTATTGGCGCGGCCCATCGCCTCGGCCACCGCTATCCGTTCGCCCGTCTCGCTGATTGAAAGCCGTCCGTCGGCCGCGCTGGCCTCGCGCCACAGCCGATCCACCAGATGGGGAAACGCCATCACGCGATGGCCGAGCAGGCTCGCGCCGGCGCTCAACGTCCGCAAGACCTCTTCGACTTTGCGCGCGGTCGGGTAAATCGCAAGCCTGCGATCCATCGCCAACGTCTCCGGCGGCTATCTCAGTTTAGCGGCGCCGCCATTGAGCCCAGCTTCATCCGAAGTGACTTGTAATGATCGTGCAAAACGCCGCGCCGAGGCCTTCAAAGCTCGACCGCCAGCCGTTCCACCAGCACTGCTTCGCCTGGAACGCAGCTTACATACGCGACCCATCCGGCATTGTCCGTGGTATAGAGCGGCGCCGGCGTCCCGCAATAGATCGCGCGTGTCGAGCCCTTCGACACGTCGCCGAAGACGTGAATATGCCCCAGCGCGACGTAGTGGTACGCACTCGCTTCGATCTCGTCCGGCGTTATCGGCGAGGATCTCATCCCGTCAAGATCCTCAGTATGGAATCCATGGGCCAGTGCGATATTCCACAGCCCTTCGATCGGCGCAGGCACCCCGCCCAGCGGACGGTAGTCCGGCGAATGCTCGACCATCGCGCGCCCCCACACCCGCGTCTCGAGCGTGGGAAAGTCTATCGTCCGGCCCTCAGGTTCCAGGATCAGATGAAGATTCTCCGGCAGATGCTGCGGACCCAGCGGCGCGTATATTGACCGTTCATCATGCGCGTCATGATTCCCCGGAATCGCGACCACCGGCATCCGCGCCCGCCCGATCTCGCGCATCGCGAACCCCAGCGTCGCCTCGCTGATGCGCGCCGAGTCGAACAGGTCGCCCACGATCAGCAGCAGGTCCGCTTCGCGTTCATTGGCCAGATCGATAACCCGGCTGAAAGCCCGCTTGACCCGCTCGCGCAGCGCCTCGCCGCCCGGTCCCGATCCGAAACTGTCGGTCTCGAGATGCACGTCCGAGGTGTGAACCAGTCTAAGCGCTTTGGTCGGTCCTGAAAGCAAATTCTAATCCGCGCGGGCAGTGGGCGCGCTCGCCGGCGTCGCCCCGAATCAAAGTGCCGTCACCTTGAAGACCCCGCTACGCAGATACTAGACTTCACAGGGCGGGCTTTTCAACTTGAGCCGCCCGAAGGCCAAATCGCGCCGAGGCGCATCCCCCATCAGGAGCCAACACATTTGATAATCGTAATGAAGGCCGGCACCACCGACGCCGACGTCTCCGCACTGGTCGGGATGGTCGAGCAGCTCGACTATCACGCCCACGTCATCCGCGGCGTCGAGCGCACCGTGGTCGCCTGTGTCGGCGATGAGCGCGGCGATCATCAGCTCCAGCGTCTCGAATCGCTCGCCAGCGTCGACCGCGTGATGCCCGTGCTGCGCTCCTTCAAGCTCGCCAGCCGCGAGGTCCGTCCCGAAGGCTCGCACGTCCAGGTCGGCGGCGTCGTGGTCGGCGGCCGGCGCCTTGCCATGATCGCCGGTCCATGCGCCGTCGAGAGCGCCGAACAGGTCGAGGCCGCGGCCGACGCGGTCAAGCGTGCCGGCGCCAATATGCTCCGCGGCGGCGCCTTCAAGCCGCGCACCTCGCCCTACTCATTCCAGGGGATGGAGAATCAGGGCCTCGCTCTGCTCGAGGCCGCCGGCCGCCGCACCGATCTTCCGATCGTCACCGAAATCATGGACGCCCATGATATCGAACTCGTCGCCGCCCACGCCGATATGCTCCAGGTCGGCGCCCGCAACGCCCAGAACTTCTCGCTGCTCCGCCGCCTCGGCCGCATCCGCAAGCCCGTCCTGCTCAAGCGCGGGATGGCGACGCGGCTCGAAGAGTTCCTGATGGCCGCCGAGTACATCCTCTCCGAGGGCAATCCCAACGTCGTGCTGTGCGAACGCGGCATCCGCACCTTCGAGACCGCGACCCGCAACACGCTCGACTTAAGCGCCGTTCCGCTGCTCAAGCAATGGTCGCATCTGCCGGTCGTCGTCGATCCCAGCCACGGCACCGGAATCGCCTCGCTGGTCACTCCGATGGCCCTCGCCGCGGTGGCCGCCGGTGCCGACGGACTAATGATCGAAGTCCATCCGACCCCCGAAACGGCACTTTCCGACGGCCCCCAGCAGCTCAGTCCCGCCGCGTTTGCAAACCTGATGGCCCTGCTCAGGCCGGTCGCCGAAGCCGTCGGCCGCACGCTCTGACGCCGCTCGCGATGCCGCCGCCCGCGCGAATCAAGCCGCCAGCGCTTCAACCCGGTGCAACTATCGGCGTCGTCGCGTCCGCCTCCGCAATCGATCGCGACCATCTCGATCGCGGCGTCGCAGCGCTCAGCGCACTCGGTTATCGGGTCAAGCTCTCATCGCATGTGCTCGACCGCAGCGGCATCCTCGCCGGCGACGATCGCACTCGCGCCGCTGAACTCGCCGCTTTCTTCGCCGATCCTGGCGTCGATGCGATCTTCGCGGCGCGCGGCGGCTATGGATGCGGCCGGCTGCTGCCGATGCTCGATTTCGCCGCCATCGCCCGCTCGCCCAAAATCTTTCTCGGCTTCTCGGATGTCACATTCATCCTGAACGCGTTGGTCGCGTGCGCCGGGATGGCCTGTTTCCACGGCCCCATGGTTGCCATGGATTTCGCGCGCGGACTCACCTCCGCCTCGCTTACCCATCTGCGGAACATTCTCGCCGGCGATCCCGCCCCCTTTGACCTGCCCGCCCGCCGCGCGCTTCGGCCCGGCGCCGCCGAAGGCGAAGTGATCGGCGGATGTCTCTCATGCGTCGCGGCCGCGCTCGGCACTCCTTTCGCACCGCCCTTCGACGACGCGATCCTGTTTTTGGAAGACACGGGCGAAAAGGCGTATAGAATTGACCGCATGATGGTCCATCTCGAGCAGGCCGGCGCCCTCGCTAGAATCAAGGGCCTCGTCTTCGGTGCGATTCGCACCGTCGACGGCAGCGAGACCGAGCGCCGCCTGATCGAGGAGTTCGTTGCCGATCGCACCGCCCGCCTCCCATACCCCGTGCTGTGGGGCCTCGAGGCCGGCCACGGTAGCGAAAATTTTACCCTTCCGTTCGGCGTTCGCGCGCGATTGGACGCCGAACAATGTACCATGACTTATTTGGATCGCGCGGTCAGTTGAAGGAGGAATATTCCGCTTTGGGATGGCGTGAGGTCGAGAATGCGTTCGCCGAAGCAGTCGAGAAGGGCGTTATTCCCGGCGCGACGTTAGTCGTGCGCGTCGGCAGCGATATCGCGTTCGAGGGCGCGTTCGGCTTCCGCTCGCTGGTGCCCGAACGCTCTCCGATGAAGCTCGATACCGTCTTCGACCTCTCCTCCCTCACCAAGCCGCTTGCGACCACCATCGCGATAATGCTCCTGGTCACCGAGGGCAAGGTCCGTCTCAACGATCGCGTCACGCGCTTCTTCCACAACTTCGGCGTTCACGGCAAAGGTAATGTCACCTTTCGGCACGTTCTCGCGCATTGTTCGGGGCTCGTCGCCTGGCGTCCTTTCTACCAGCAGATCGCCACCATCGAGAAAAACGGCAAGGTCAACTTCATGGCCAGCCTCGGCGCCAGGGAATGGGTCTATGAAGAGGTCCATCGCGAAAAGCCCGAGGCGCCTCCCACCACCAGGCCAATCTACTCCGACCTGAATTTCATGCTGCTTGGCGAGACCGTCGAACGAATCACCGGAGCCGCGCTCAACCGCTTCTGCCGCGATCGCATCTTCAAGCCGCTCGGCCTGCGTTCGACCGACTTCATCGATATCTCCCTTGTCCGCACCCGCCGCCTCGAACCGGTCGCCGAGATGTTTGCCCCGACCGCCTACTGTCCGCTGCGCAAACGGCTTCTGCTCGGCGAAGTCGACGATGAAAATGCCTTCGCGATGGGTGGCGTGGCGGGCCACGCCGGACTGTTCGCCTCGGTCAAGGACGTCGATCGTATCGCGCGCGAGCTGATCGCGGCTTACGCTGGCTCCTCCGATCTGCTCCCGCAGAAGACCGTCCGCGAATTCTGGACCCGCGACACCACCGTGCCCGGCTCGACCTGGGCGCTCGGATGGGACTCGCCGTCGCCGCAGTACTCGAGTTCCGGCCAGCACTTCTCGCCCAAGGCCGTCGGCCACCTGGGCTTCACCGGAACCTCTATCTGGATCGAGCCTGAGCGCCAGCTTGCGATTTCGATCCTGACCAATCGCGTCCATCCGCGGCGCGAGAATCAGGCCATCCGCGACTTCCGCCCCCGCATCCACGACCTGATCATGGAAGCACTTGCTTCCTCCGCCCAGTAAAGGAAACGCCACTACAAAGACTCTCGCCGTTGCCTCTTCCGACAGTCGGTGCCCCGCCGACTGAAATGCCCTCATCGTTCTGATAGCGTTATTCTTATGCCAGTGTCGCAGTTCCGCAGCTACGTGATCATCTACGAATCGAATTCGCCGCGCGCGCGGCGCGTGATCAGCCCGCGGGTATCGCGATGAGCACAACCGCCGAGGCCGCCGACCCTACCGTTCGCGATCCCGTATGCGGGATGCGCGTCAATCCTGCCACGGCCAAATACTCGCATCGGCACAAAGACACGACCTATTACTTTTGCAGCGACCGATGCCGCCGCAAATTCGCCGCCGACCCCGTGAAATATCTCGCGCCGCCTGCTGTGGACACACCACTGAGCGCGGACGGATCGGCAAGCGCGCCCGCGTCGCTGGATGCGATCGCATCCGTGGCCGCGCCCGCCGCAGACGATCGCGGCGCCAGTGCCGCGATGGGCTCGCCGCCGCATCCGGCCGTCGTCACCCATATCTGCCCGATGCATCCCGAGGTCCGCGTCTCCGGACCCGCCGCCTGCCCGTCATGCGGCATGGCGCTTGAACCGCTCGATGTCGCTCCTGTTCCCGGCGCGGTCGAATACACCTGCCCGATGCATCCGCAGATCGTCCGCGATCGTCCCGGCGAATGCCCGATCTGCGGAATGGCGCTCGAGCCGCGCGCCGCCACCGTCGCGCAAGGGCCGAATCCCGAGCTCGCCGACATGACGCGCCGCTTCTGGTTCAGCACCGCGCTGGCGCTGCCCGTGCTGATCCTTTCGATGTCCGACATGATTCCCGGCCGCCCGATTCAGGCCGCGCTCGGCGCGCGCCCAATCATCTGGCTCGAGTTCGCCCTGGCAACGCCGGTCGTACTATGGGGCGGCGCGCCGTTTTTTATCCGCGGATGGCGCTCGGTCGTCAATCGCAGCCTCAACATGTTCACGCTGATTGCGCTCGGCGTCGGCGTCGCCTACGTCTACAGCGTCGTCGCGGCCTTCGCACCCTCGATTTTTCCGCCCGGCGCCGCGAGCGATCATGGCTCCGCACCAGTCTATTTCGAGGCCGCCGCCGTTATCGTCGCGTTGGTTCTGCTCGGCCAGGTCCTCGAGTTGCGCGCGCGCAGCCGCACCGCCGGCGCAATCCGCGCGCTGCTCGGCCTTGCACCCAAGACCGCGCGGCGCATCATCGACGACGGTCGCGAAGAGGACGTCGACCTCTTTCGCGTCGTCGCAGGCGATCGATTGCGCGTGCGCCCCGGCGAACGAGTCCCGGTCGACGGCGTCGTCCTCGAAGGCGAGAGCAACGTCGACGAATCGATGATCACCGGCGAACCGGTTCCAGTGCCGAAGCGCCCCGGCGACCGCGTCGTCGGCGCGACCATCAACACCACCGGCGGTTTCGTGATGCGCGCGGAGCGCGTGGGCGCCGAGACGATGCTCGCGCAGATCGTGCGGATGGTCGCCGACGCGCAGCGCAGCCGCGCCCCGATTCAGCGGCTCGCCGATACCGTGTCGGGCTATTTCGTGCCCGCCGTTATCGGATGCGCCGCAATCGCATTTGCCGCGTGGTTCGCCTGGGGTCCCGATCCACGGTTGCCGCACGCGATCGTCGCCGCCGTCGCGGTGATGATAATCGCCTGTCCATGCGCGCTCGGCCTCGCAACCCCCGTTTCGATCATGGTCGCCACCGGAAGAGGCGCGAGCGCCGGAGTTCTGGTCCGTAACGCCGAGGCGCTCGAAGTGCTTGAAAAGGTCGATACCGTTGTAGTCGACAAGACCGGCACGCTGACGCTTGGCAAGCCCGCCTTGACCGCCGCCGTCGCGCTCGAACCATTCACCGAAAACGAATTGATCCGCCTCGCCGCAAGCGTCGAACGCTCGAGCGAACACCCGCTCGCCGCTGCGATTGTGGCTGGCGCGAATGCGCGAGGCGTTGCGCTCGCGGACGCCTCCGGCTTCCGTTCGGTAACCGGCAAGGGGGTCAGCGGCCTCGTTGATAGCCGCGCCGTTCTGATCGGCAATGCCGCGATGCTGCGCGAGAACGGAATTGACCCCGGCCCGCTCGAAGCCCGCGCCGAGGCGCTGCGGCGCGAAGGCCAGACCGTGATGCTCGTCGCCGCCGACGGCCGCGCCGCCGGAATCATCGGCGTATCCGATCCCGTCAAGGAGAGTGCGCCCGAGGCGCTCCGCCAATTGCGCGCGGCTGGCGTCCGGGTCGTGATGCTCACCGGCGATAGCCGCGCGACGGCCGAGTCGGTCGCGCGCCGGCTTGGAATTGACGAGGTTGAAGCCGAGGTGCTCCCGGATCGCAAAGCCGATGCGATAAAGCGCTTGCAGGCGCTAGGACGAGTGGTCGCGATGGCGGGCGACGGAATCAACGACGCGCCCGCGCTCGCGCAGGCGCAGGTCGGAATCGCGATGGGCACCGGGACCGACGTCGCTATCGAGAGCGCCGGAGTCACGCTGGTCCGCGGCGACTTGAGCGGAATCGTTCGCGCAATCCATCTGAGCCGCGCGACGATGCGCAACATCCGCCAGAACCTCTTCTTCGCCTTCGTCTATAATGTGCTCGGCGTTCCGATTGCCGCGGGCGCTCTCTACCCGTTACTCGGCCTGATGCTCAACCCGATGATCGCGAGCGCCGCGATGAGCGCCAGCTCGGTCTCGGTCATCACCAACGCACTCCGGCTGCGACGGACGAAACTCTAACCGTGATACTTCCTGAGCTTGTTTCGCCCGAGTCCGCTGCGCGCATCGCCCGAGTTCCGGAGCATGTCCATCACGTCCACCTGCTCGGTGTCGCAGGCACTGCGATGGCGGCGCTGGCCGGGATGCTGGCCGAGCGCGGCTACCGCGTCACCGGCTCCGACAATCAGCTTTACGAGCCGACCAAATCGCTGCTCGCGCGACTGCGCGTCGACGTCTATCCGGAGTTCGATCCGCGCAACCTCGCCGCGCCTCCGGACCTGGCCGTCGTCGGCAACGTAATCACACGCGTGAATCCTGAAGCCCAGGCGCTGCTAGGCAGTTCCATACCGTATCTGTCGATGCCGGAGGCGCTGTGGCATCTCTTCCTGCGTGACCGGCGCGTCCTGATGGTCGCCGGGACGCACGGCAAGACCACCTCGACCGCGATGATGGCGCATGTGATAGCGGCGGCGGGCCGCGACCCGTCGATGCTGGTGGGCGGAATAGCTAATGATTTCGGCTCGAACTACAGGCTTGGCCAAGGCGAAGACTTCGTAATCGAAGGTGACGAGTACGACACCGCGTTTTTCGACAAGGGACCAAAGTTTCTGCATTACCGCCCGCGTGGCGCGATAATCACCGCGGTCGAATTCGATCACGCCGATATCTATCGGGATCTTGAGCACGTCAAATCATCTTTCAAAGCCTTGGCGCGCGCGATGAATCAAGCAAGCGTGCTCGCCGTCTGTGCTGATTCGGCAGCCGCCCTCGACGTTGCACGTGAAACGTCCGCGCACCGACTGACCTTCGGTCTCGAAAGCGGCGATTATCGCGCGATCGATATCGCGGTCGGATCAGCCGGCGCTCGCTTCTCGATAACGCGCGGTGGCACGCCAATCATCAGCAACGTGCTGCTACCCGTCGGCGGACGGATGAATGTTGCCAACGCGCTCGGCGTATTCGCGCTGCTCGCGAGCTTTGGCTTCGACGCCTCGGAGATCGCCCGCGGCCTGGGATCGTTCACCGGCGTGGTGCGACGCCAACAGATAATCGGCGAGGCTGGCGGCGTGACCGTGGTCGACGACTTTGCGCATCATCCGACCGCGATTCGCGTGACGCTCGAAGCGGTCGCGGAACGGTTCGCGGGACGGCGGATTCTTGCCGCGTTCGAGCCGCGTTCGAACACCGCGCGGCGCAATGTCTTTCAGAGCGAATTCGCCCGCGCCTTCGACCGCACCGCGCGAGTCTATCTGGCGCCGGTCTATTTCAAGGAGAACGATCCGATTCCATCGGGCGAGCGGCTTTCGATCGAGGCGCTCGCAAGCGCGATCGCAGCACGCGGGCCGCAATCATTCGCATGCGAATCGACCGATGAGATACTGAAGCGGATGGTGGCCGACGCGCGCGAAGGCGACGTCGCGCTCTTCATGTCCAACGGGCCGTTCGACAATCTGAAAGAGCGGCTGCTCGCCGCGATCCGTACGCGTCGATAGCCGCGGCGGCTGGCCGGGACGGGCGATCCGGAAGCTCAAAGTTCAGCGGCTGAAGAAGCGCAAGACTTCGTCGAGATCGATTTCGCCGATCGCGGGCCGGACAAGATCGGCGCCGGCCGCGAGCAGTTCCGCCGCGCCCGTATCCTGGGCGAGCGCGAGCACCTTCATCGCGGCGCGGCGAGCCGACTGCACGCCGAAAACCGTGTCCTCGATAACGAGGCACTCGGCCGGCTCGATCGGATGGCGCAATCTCATCAGGAAACCGATCCGGCCGAGCGCGGCGATAAAGCAATCGGGCTCGGGCTTGCCGTGCTCGACATCTTCGGCGGCGACAATATCGAGGAAGAGTTCGCGAAGTCCGGCGCGGCGCAGAATAGTCTCGGCCTCGTCGCGCAGGGTGCCGGTCGCGAGTACGAGCGGGAACCGCTCGGCGGATCGGCGAACGAAGCCGGCGGCGCCGGGAAAGAGCACGTCGCGATTAGCGATCATTCGCTGATAGAGCGCCGCCTTGCGCTCGATCAATCCGTTGATTCGAGGCTCGCCGGCTTGCCGGCCATTCTCGGCGAGGATGGTTGCGAAACAATCGCGATCGTTAAAGCCAATCAGGCGGCGAAAGTATTCGTCGCGATCGAGCGTGATTCCTTGGTCCGCCAGAATTGCGGCGAAGGCTTCGAAGTGGAGCGGCTCAGTGTCGGCGAGCGTTCCATCGAGGTCGAAAATGATTGCGCGGATCATCGGAGGAGTCGCTTACGGTGCAACTGAATCGTTGCGCGCTTCAACGAGCGCCGGGAGCGAGCAGCGCTGTGATCGCGGTCTGCGCGGGAGCCGCGCTGACGCGTGCGCGACCGCCTTCGATCGTCATGTTGAGTTCGGTGCGGACGCCGAAGCGGCCGGGCAGATAGATTCCCGGTTCGACCGAGAAGCACGAGCCTTCGACCAGCGTGCGATGGTCGTCGGTTTCCAGCGAATCGAGATTGGCGCCGGTGCCGTGGACCTCGCGGCCGATCGAATGGCCGGTGCGATGGACGAAGCGGGGGCCGAAGCCGGCGGCCTCGATTACGGCGCGGGCGGCGCGGTCAGCTTCGGCGCCGCTGATCGTTTCACGCGCCGCGGTGCGATTCACAATCAGGGCGACGGCGCGATCGCGCGCCTCGGCGGCAATTGCGAAGACGCGGGCGTACTCGTCGGGGACGCGCTCGCCCGCATACGCCATCCAGGTCTGGTCGGCATAGATCGCGTCGGGATGCGGCTCTTTGGCCCACAGATCGAGCAGGACGAGATCGGCGCGGCGGATAGCCGTATCGGCCGCGCGCTTAGGGGCGAAATGGGGATTGGCGGCGTTGGCGTTGACGGCCACGATTGGCGGTTCCTCGGCGACGAGGCCATGCGACTCGAAGCGCGCGAGCACGAAGCTCTGGATCGAGAATTCGGATATCGGTTCGTTCGCGCGAAGAGTGCGGCCTATTTCGGCGAAGGTTTCATCGACCACCGCGCGGACGATCGCCGCGGCGCGATGATGGCTGGCAAGTCCGGCCGGCATGAGGCGGGCCTCGAAGGTCTGAATCAGATCGGCGGCCGATACGACTTCGACGCCGAGCGAGCGGATCAGCTCGACCGTGCCGGCGTCGACGCGCGAGACGTAAGGGATGGCGCAATTGGGGGAGTAGTCCATCGCGATCCGGCGCCGTCCGGCGAGCATCGTGCGCAGCGCTTCGAGCATCTCGGCGGCGGAGCGGTAGACGATTTTTTGCACGCCGAGCGAGTCGAGCCGGTTGGGCTCGACGGCCGAGACGAGCGCGATTGGCGGAGTGTCGGCGGGCACGAAACAGAACCATCGGCGGGTCGTAATCCCCGCGCTCGAAAGGCCGAGCACGCGGTAGGCGAGCGGGTCGCTCAGACGGAAGTCGTAGAAGAGCCATCCGTCAAGCGCCGCCTCGCCGAGCGCGTGCGCGATTTCATCGAAGCGGCTCATCGTTGATGCGGCCTCAGCTATCCTGCGAAGCCGCAGGCTTTTGAAAGCGGACGCCCCAGGCGTGCACGCGGTCGGGCTCGATACGCACGATTGGATTCCGGTCGTCGCTGAGCGCCATCGAGCGGTACTGCGGATACTTGTCGCGCAGGCCGCGGAGCGCGAGCAGATATTCGTCGCGGGCTTCGACCACATTGGCGTGTCCGTGAATCATCACGAAACCAAGGTGCGCCCAATCCTCCTCGTAATGGTCGACGAGCAGGGCGACGCGGGGATTGGCGGCGATATTGCGCATCCGCTTGATAGCATTACCGGTGCGGCGCTTGGGTTTCTCGTCGACGACGAAGTAGAAGCGATCGCCGTCGAACCAGAAGCAGAGCGGCACGTTGTGCGGCGCGCCGTCCGGTCCTCCGGTCGCCAGACGGGCCACGCGCGCGAGCGCGATGAAGTTCCGGACGGCAGGTTCGGCGAGCGTGCGGGCCGCTTCAGGAGTCATCGCTAACGCTCCTCACCGAAGAGGAACAGAGCCGAGCCCAGAATTGCGAACGTCATATTGGGGAACCAGGCGGCAAGCCACGCCGGGATAAGCATCGAGCGCCCGAACGACGACGTGAGGCCGAACATCAGCCAGTAGCCGAAGCCGATCGCGATCGCCAGTCCGAAGCTTCGGCCGACGCTGACGTTGCGCGGCAGCGGGTCGAGACTGAGCGCGAGGCCCAAGGAGGCCATTATCAGGCACGCGAGCGGCATCGCGTACTTGAGGTCGCGATCGACGAGGTAGCCGCCGGGGTCGAGGCCTTTTTCGCGCAGGCCTTTGATATAGGAGTCGAGCTGCCAGAGGCTGAACTCGTCGGGGTCCATCTTGAGCAGGCTGAAGTCCTTGGGCTTGGCGTCGATGTCGAAGGTTACGTCGGCGGCCGGAACGATACTGTTGTTAGGGCCGAGCTTGATCGCGCTGACGCCGTTGGGGGTCCATCGGTGGCCGTTCCACGACGCGCTCGGGGCCTGGGCGATCGTGCCCAATGAGTAGTCGGGACTGACCGCGTAGAAGGTCACGCCGTGAAGCATCTTGTGCCGCGCGTCGTAGTAGTCGGCGCTCATGAAGCCGTCGCGCACGCGGACCCAGATGCGGCGGTTGAAGAAGATTCCGAAGAGCTTACGCTTCTGCAATTCGATCTGGTAAAGGTACTGCGCCTGGCGCGTCGCGGCGGGCACCACGGTTTCGCTGATGGCAAAATCAAAGACCGAAATGAGCGCGGCGATGACGAGGACCGGCACGGCCATCTCGAGGCGGCTGATTCCGAGTTGCTGGCAGGCCAGCACTTCGCCGGTGCGATTGAGCAGCGCGAAGCCGAGCAGCACGCCGGCCAGCGAGGCGACGGGGAGAAGCTGCGAGACGATGAGCGGCAGCTTGAGCATGAAGTACTCGAGTCCGAGCAGGCCGAAGCCGCCGTACTGGATCAGATCATTGAAGCGATCGAAGATGTCGCCGAGCAGGTAAGCGACGGTGAAGGCGGCCAGGCAAACGAGGAACGGGCCGAAGAAGTGCGCCGCGATAAAGCGGTCCATCGTGGGCGACAGGCGAGGGCGGATGCTCATGCCGCCGCCTTGCGCCGCTCGAAGCGCTCAATGAAATCCCAGATCAGATCGCCCGGGCCGCGCCCCTCGTCGGAGCGGTCGGTGGCTGCGCGATGGAAAAAACGGACGGCGAGAAAAGCGAAGGCGAGGTCCGGAATGCTCATCGCGGCGTAGGCGTTGAGCGAGCCGCGCTCGGCGAGCGATTGTCCGAAGCGCATGAGCATGTAGTAGAAAAAGAACATCGCGATCGCGACGCCGAAGCGCTCGGACTGGCCGCCGCGCGCCGGCTTCAGGCCGAGCGGCATCCCGAGTATGCCGAAGAGCAACGTGGCGAAGGGCACGGTGTATTTGGCGGCCATCTCGGCTTCGGCGATATAGTCGGGTTTGCCCGCCGTGCGCGCCGCTGCGATATCGGAACGCAATTCGGAATAGGTCATCGACTCCGGCGCATGGCTCACCAGGCCCACGTCCTCCTGCGGTTCGATATTGAGATCATAGACGCGGAAGCTGGTGACGTGGCTCACATTGCTCGCCGCCTGGACGCCAAAGATCGAACCATTGAAAAGGCGTAGGGTAATGGTTTTAAGGCCGCGATCGGGCAGGATGATGCCGCGGCGCGCGATAATCGTATTCTGCTGGTTGCTGTCGCGGGCGTCCGAGATCAAGACGCCGCGCAGGCTGTCGTCGGAACTCGAGATATGGTCGACATAGAGCACGATTCCGGCGAAGTCGCTGTTGAAGATTTTCTCGCGCAATCCGGCGGTGCTCTGGGTGCGGCTCATGCGTACTATCTCATCCTGCAGATGGGCATTGGCCCAGGGGCGGACCGAGAAGGCAAACCAGCTTGCCACGATATAGATCGCGAACGAGGCGGCGAGCACGGGAATCGCCAGCCGGTAGAGGCTTATCCCGCAGGCGCGCGCGGCGATAAGCTCGCGATCACCCGACATCCGGCCGAAGCCGAGCAGCACGCCGAGCAGAACCGCCATCGGAAATGTCAGTTCGAGGAAGGCGGGCATGATATAGCCCATCAGGCCGGCGACCTGGGCGAGGCTGACTCCGTGGTTGACGACCATCTCGGTCAGCTTGAGCAGTTTGCCGGTAACGAGCGCGAAGGTGAGCAATCCGACGCCCATCGCGAAGGGCCCGAGCACCTCGCGAGCTATATAGCGATCGATCGTGGTAAATCCGGGTGTTCGCAACTCCGTCCGCTCCGCAGTCCCGCACAATCTCGGCCATCAAGTCTAGACTCCGCCGCTGCGGATTGAAACGCGCGCCGCGTTCGAGTTCGGGGGCGTCGCGGCGTGACGCGGGCTTGGGCGGACGGCTATGATCGCGGCGATGAAGCCGCGCCGATGGCACAATCCGCGCCCGCATCGTCCGCGCGACGCCGAAAGCGCCGGGCCCGCGATCGTCTACGGCGTCGAGCCGGTGCGCGAGATGGCCGCCGCCGCGCCCGGCCTCGTCAGTCTGCTCTATGTACGCGCAGGGCTGGAGGAGCGTTTCGCATCCGAGATCGCGAGCGTCAGATCGGCGGGCGGGCGCGTGGCGATTAGCGACGAGGCGGCGTTGGCGCGCGTAGTGGGGCGCGAGGCACGCCATCAGGGGATCGCGGCAGCGGTGCGCGACTACGCATACGCGCCGTTCGAGGAAATCCTCGAGACGCGGCCCGATCCGATCGTGCTGGTCGATGGCGTCACCGATCCGCGTAATCTGGGCGCGCTGATGCGGTCGGCCGAAGGCGCCGGCGTGCGCGCGATCGTGATTGCGCGGGATCGCACGGCGGGAGTGACGCCGGCGGCGGTCAAGGCATCGGCGGGCGCGTGGGTCCATCTCAGGATCGCGCAATGCGGCAACGTGGCGCAGGCGATAGAGGATTTAAAGGAGGCGGGCTACTGGATTGCGGCGCTGGCGCCCGGCGGCGACGTTTCGATTTACCAACTCGACGTGTCGCGCAGGCTCGTGATCGTGGTCGGAGCGGAGGGGCGCGGCGTGCGCGAGATCGTGCGCAAGCGGTCCGACATGACGGTGAGTATCCCGATGCGGGGGCGGGTGGAGTCGCTCAACGTATCGGTGGCGGCGGCGGTCGCGCTGTTCGAGATTATGCGGCGGCGCGGCTAGTTGCGCACTCAATCGCGGCGCTTGCGCTCAGGATGAATGCGAGATCGAAGCGCCTTGACAGGCGGGGAACGGCGCGAATAATCGGATCGAAGGATGACCTCGCGAGCTTGCCGACTGTGCGCCGATGTAGCTCAACGGTAGAGCAACTGACTTGTAATCAGTAGGTTGCCGGTTCGATTCCGGCCATCGGCTATGTCGTCCGCGATCTCTACTGGTTGTTACTTCAGTTTACGATTTATCGATCGGGCGGACTCGAATCCGATCCCACTCCTTGGCGCCGAAGCGGTCGAACAGATCGCGCGGCGACTGTTCGTTCGGCGCGATTGGATAGGCGCTTGAACTCCGGAGCGCGGCCAGCGCCGATTCGCACGCTTCGACCGCGCGCGACAGAAGTAGTACCGGTACAATCATGATTTTGTAACCGAACGTTTCAGCGGTCTTGAAGTCGATCAGCGGGCTCTTGCCGGCGCCGACGACGTTGAACAGGCATGGACCCGCGACGCGCCGGGGGATTTCGGCGACCTCTTCGATCGTCTGCGGCGCTTCGACGAAGACCGCGTCGGCGCCGGCCGCTATCGCACCGTTGGCGCGAATCAATGCCTCTTCGAGACCGGCCACGGCGCGGGCGTCGGTGCGCGCGATGATCGTGAAGTCGGGATCGCGGCGGGCGGCGACGGCAGCGCGGATTTTTGAGATGAAGGCGTCGCGGTCGACGATCCGCTTGTCGTCCAGATGGCCGCATCGCTTGGGGAACTCCTGATCCTCGATATGAATTGCGGCGGCGCCCGCGCGTTCGAATTCACGGACGGTGCGCGTGACGTTCAGCTCGTTGCCGTAACCGGTGTCGGCGTCGGAGATAAGCGGTATGTTGACGGCGCTAGCGATGCGGCCGGCATTGGCGACCATCTCGGACATCGTGACCAGGCCGTAGTCGGGATAGCCGAGGCTGATCGCGGTTCCCGCGCCGGTCATATAAACCGCGGGAAAATGCGCCTGCTCGATCAGCCCGGCCGTGATGCAATCGTAGGCGCCGGGCGCGACGACCAGTCCCGGTTCACGGATAAGACTTCTCAGTTGGCTGGCTGCCTTCAGCATCGAGCATCCTCCAGATTTTGAATCGCGAGACCTGAGGCTTATCCGATTCCGCTTCCGCTTTCGAGCTTTAAGGTTTAGCCAGATATCCGTACGCTTATTCCAATCCACGCGCGGCGCTTCATGCCAGGGAGGGAGGTCGCTTTGCGCACCTCCGGAGCGCATCATGGAAGCAGGGCGCAGCAGGAGGAACAGATGCAGCTAGGGATGATCGGACTGGGACGGATGGGCGCCAACATGGTGCGGCGTCTGATTCACGGCGGGCATCAATGCGTGGTGTACGACGTATCGGCCGAGTCGGTTAAGGCGGTGGCGGGCGAGGGCGCCGCCGGCGCGAGCTCGATGGACGACCTGGTGAAGCGCCTGAGCAAGCCGCGCGCGATATGGCTGATGGTGCCGGCCGCGGTGGTCGATTCGACGCTCGCCGAGCTTATCGGACGGCTCGAGCCCGGCGATATCGTTATCGATGGCGGCAATTCGTATTACCGCGACGATATCGATCGCGCGAAGCGGCTTGCGGCGAAGAAGATTCATTACGTCGATTGCGGTACGAGCGGCGGCGTATGGGGATTCGAGCGCGGCTATTGCCTGATGATCGGTGGCGAGAAGGACATCGTTGGCCATCTCGATCCGATCTTTGCGACGCTGGCGCCGGGAATCGGCACGATCGAGCGCACGCCGGGACGCGAGAAGCAACCTCCCGGCACCGCCGAGCAGGGCTATCTGCATTGCGGACCCAACGGCGCGGGCCATTTCGTCAAGATGGTGCATAACGGAATCGAGTACGGCCTGATGGCGGCTTATGCGGAAGGGCTCAATATCCTGCGCCACGCGAACGTGGGAAAGACCAAGCAGGCCGCCGATGCGGAGACCACGCCGCTCAGGAATCCCGAGTATTATCAGTACGATCTTAACGTAGCGGATATCGCGGAGGTCTGGCGGCGGGGCAGCGTGGTCGCGTCGTGGCTGCTCGATTTGACCTCGTCGGCGCTAGCTACCGATCCTAAGCTGGAGCGGTTCGGCGGGCGGGTTTCGGATTCCGGCGAAGGGCGATGGACGCTCGACGCGGCGATCGACGAAGCGGTGCCGGCGCATGTTCTCGCAGCCGCGCTGTTCGAGCGCTTCAGCTCGCGTGGCGAGGCCGATTTTCAGGATAAGGTGCTGTCGGCGATGCGCTTCGAGTTCGGCGGACATCTCGAAAAAAAGTAAGCGCCGCTGGCTAGGAATCGCGGCGGTTGAGGACAAGTGAGGATCGAATGAACGCGCCCCACTCGGATGCCCTGGCATTTTTTGGCGCCACCGGCGACCTGGCTCGCAAAATGATATTTCCGGCGCTCCACTCGATGGCGCATCACGGGCATCTGAACGTTCCGGTGATCGGGGTGGCCAAGGCGGGCTGGAATCTCGAGCAACTGCGCGAGCGAGCGAAGCAGAGTATCGAGGAGCACGGCAATGCCGATCCGGCCGCGCTCGCGAAGGTTCTGAAAGCGTTGCGCTACGTCGACGGCGACTACGAGGATCCAGCGACCTACGCGGCGTTGCGCAAGGAGCTGGGATCGGCGGCGCGCCCGGCCCATTACCTGGCGATACCGCCAAGCCTGTTCGGGCGGGTTGTCGAGGGGCTGGGCAAGTCGGGCTGCGCGCGCGACGCCCGCGTAATCGTCGAAAAGCCCTTCGGCCGCGATCTCAAGTCCGCCGAGGCGCTCAACCAGACGCTGCATTCCGTTTTCGACGAATCGGCGGTGTTTCGGATCGATCATTTTCTCGGCAAGGAACCGGTGCAGAATCTCCTGCTGTTCCGCTTCGCGAATACTTTTCTCGAGCCGATCTGGAATCGCAATTACGTCGAGAGCGTGCAGATCACCATGGCGGAAAAGTTCGGCGTGCAGGGACGCGGCTCTCTCTACGATGATGTCGGGGCGATCCGCGACGTAGTGCAAAACCATCTGATGCAGGTGGTCGGATTCCTCGCGATGGAAGCGCCGGGGGCGCATTTTCAGGATTCGATTCGCGACGAACAGGTGAAGGTGTTCCGCGAGGTCAAGCCGATCACCCCCGCCGAACTAATCCGCGGGCAGTTCACCGGGTATCGCAAGGAAGCCGGCGTGAAGCCTGACTCGACGGTCGAGACTTTCGCGGCGCTGCGCCTCCATCTCGATTCGTGGCGATGGGAGGGCGTGCCATTCTTTATCCGGACCGGCAAATGCCTGCCAATCACGGCGACTGAGGTTTGCGTGAGGCTCAAGCGGCCACCGATTCGAAGCCTGGCGCCGAGCGTTCCGAACTACTTCCGCTTCCGGCTCGGCCCGGATGTGACAATTGCCGTGGGCGCTCATATCAAGCGGCCCGGCGAGCAGATGATCTCCGAGCCGACCGAACTCAAAGTGATGCACAATCCGGACGGCGATGAGATGGAGGCCTACGAACGGCTGCTCGGCGACGCGATGGCCGGAGATCCGACGCTGTTCGCGCGACAGGATGCCGTCGAGGCGGCGTGGAAGATCGTTGATCCGATCCTGGGCGACGTTACCCCGGTCCACGAGTACGCTCCCGGTTCGTGGGGACCGGCCGAGGCGGCGCATCTCGCCGATCATGTCGGCGGCTGGCACGATCCGTCGTAAATTATCGGAATTTTCGGATCAGGCCGCGATCGTCAGGTCGGAGTCGTCTTCGATGGTGCGTTCAGGTCGCTTGAAGCTGAGTTCACAGGTCTCGGGCGCGGCGCGGTTCTACCATTGTTCGGCCAGGTCGAACCATTGCATCCCCGGCAGCCGCGAAATATTCGCGTCGATATCGCGCATCAACCGAACGCCGATCGCCTTAGGAAAGAAGCGGGGAGATGTGGTCAGGAGCCGTGGCCCCGCTTCAGGGCGCACGGCTCTCAGTCTCAAAGCCTGGGTCTTCCCTGATCAGTTTCCGCCTTTGCCGTTTTCGCCCGGCTTTCCTGCTCCAACAAGCACGCCATTGATGTCGATGTTGTCAAGCACCGCGAGGCCCGGCATCCCGCCTGTGGTATCAGTGCCCTCATCGAAGGTGATCGAGATGCTCTGGATGGTGGCACCAGCCGCGATCACCGGGAAGGACTGCGAAGGGTTGGTTGGATCGATACGCACGCGTGTCCACTGCGGATCCTGGGGAGCGGGAGTCTGAGTCCCGTTACCGCAGCCGCCCAGAAAGTGAAACCCGTCGCTTGCCTGGACATCGAACCGCGGAGAGCCGCCGCTACAATGCGAGCCGTTGCGGATGTCAAAGCCGATTTCGGTGAGCGTTATACCCTTGACCTTCGTAATATTTGCTCCCGAGGAAGAGCAATCCGCGGTCGGACCATTCTTCGACACAAGAAGACCCGAATGCGGGTTTGCCTTGCTAGGGTTGTTAGTGGGGTCCACAGGGTTGCTGTTCAGCCCCCCGTTATCCGGCAACCCTAAACCCGTTAACCATGCCGCTGTGACGATGCGTGATCCGGCGGCATATCCGGTACCGCAATCACCAGCCTTTCCAACGAACGTTGCTGGATTTACCTGCTGCGCAAAGGCAGGGAATGCCAAAGCGAGACTTGCTAACGACGCAAACACTATCATTCTCGACTTCATTCCTGGGTTCCCCTTATCCGGAATTTCCCTTTTGGATTTTGATTCCGTATCGCACATGTGCCAAGCGGTCCGCAAACGCAATGTTCACCACCGGAAAGCAGCGCGCCAGCCGCGAAACGATGGCGGCGGCAATCCGAGCGGCCTTCACCGCGGCGCTATCGCGCCTGAGTAATCGCGGTTGTGCGCCGAGCGCGCCGAAGCTGGAGAGGTTCGGTGGGCGGGTTTCGGATTCCGGCGAAGGGCGATGGACGCTCGACGCGGCGATCGACGAAGCGGTGCCGGCGCAGATAAACGAACGCGCACTGCGCGAAATCCCTACTGAGATAGCGATGCTATCGCGGTAATTCTGTGCCGCGATTGCGCATTATTAGTCTAAGAGTGGTTTGCTGATCGAGGCGAGTGCTAGAGCCGTCTGGGCAAATCCTATTGTGTCTTCATCGGACTGGGCGCGGGGAGGCACGTGCTGACGTGTGTCTTTACTGTCAAATGACTCTTTTTTCGTCTTGACATGGCCAGTGATACCTCGTAGAAGGCATATTGGGGGAGTTGCCACCTAATCACTCCAGAGTCCCCCAACGGTGCGCGCGAGGTATCCGTTGGGCACAGGGACCACAGTTCGAGGCCGCGGGTTCGCGTTTAATCGCCAGAAGGGTTTGGCGGCGGGCCGTCGGCCGCTGACTCTCGCTGAAGATTCTCAAACATCGTTTGCTCACAAGCGGCGACTGCGAACTTTGGAGTGCACTCCGACTCCTGCCGGGGAAGAACTCCGGTTTGGCCGTGGTCCGCCCAGCCGATCAAAAAAAAGAGAGCGTCTGGACGGGGAATGAGGAGGGGGATGAGGGGGTGTACTCATTTCACGAAACAGGAGTTCTGTAAGATGAAATCGCTAAAACTGCTCGGAACCATGTTGCTAATCGGACTGACCGTGGGATTCTTTAGTAAAGTGTCGTTCGCACAGCCGGCGCCGCCGCCCATGATGCCTAACTACGCAGTTACTTACTTCAGCGGCAATTCGCTCGTACATCCGGATGAGACCCTGCGGGTGATCAACATTGGCGCCGTCGGTGATGTTGACCTGCCAACGGGTGATATCTGCGTGAACGTCTACGTCTTTGATGCCGCTCAGGAGCTGCAGGAGTGCTGCAGTTGCCCGGTTTCAGCTAATGGCATGCTTACTTACTCGGTTCAGAGTAATCTGACCGCCAACTCGCTTACTGGCACTTCGCCTACCACAGGGGTGATCAAGGTTACGGCGAGTTTGGTGCCGCCCACCGGTTGTTCCGCGGAAACGCCGGGCACCCTGCCGTCCGTGGACGTGCTGGCGGCCTGGATGAGCCACCTGAATCCGGCGCCTTCCGGCATATCGGTGACCGAGGACGAGCTGGCTACCAGACCGCTCAGTCCTTCTGAGGCCGCCGATCTCATACAGGATTGCTCAGACGCGATAGAGCTCGGAAGTGGTAAGGCCACCTGCACTTGCCCTCCCGCCGCTTAAGCCCGCGTAGCACCTGCTGACCGGCCGGGGCGCTTCGTATTGGAGCGCCCCGGCCACAGCTAACGGCCAAAGCAACGAAGATGGACGCCCGCCACTCAAACCCGGCTACTAAGGATGCGCGCACAATGATGCACAAGCGAACGCACAGAGTCATGGTTAGGACGAGCCTACTGAGATATTTTGTTTTGTTCCTGTTTGCGGTGGCGATTGTTGGCGCTGCCAATAGTTTCGCGGCCACCAGCCAGCCTGAAATTCCAGCCGGTTCGAATCGGGTATTCGCCCAGGTGGGCAGCCACGAGGTTACGGAGCAGGAGGTTGATTCCACGATCAGGCTTCAAGTCTATAACCTTCGCAAACAGGCTATTGATCAGGTGGTGGCGAACTACCTGATCGAGGATGCGGCAAAGAAGGACAACCTGACCGTCGCCGCCTACCTGAAACGTGAAGTCGACGACAAGGCTGCGGCCGACGTGACCGATGCGAAGGTCAAGCAATTTTACGACCAGAACAAAGACAAAATTGCAGTGCTCAAGGCTTCCCCGTATGACAAAATAAAGGGTCGCCTGACGCAAGTGCTTCGCCAGCATGATACCACGGTGCAGCTCGGAAAACTCATTGAGACTCTGCGTGCGAGCTCCGATGTCAAAATGCTGCTCGAGCCTCCCCGCTTTGACGTCGCCAGCAATGGTCATCCCGCGCTCGGTCCCGTAGACGCACCAGTGACGATTGTCGAGTTCGGCGACTTCCAATGTCCCTATTGCAAGGGCGCCGAGAGCACACTCACAAGTGTGCGCCAGAAGTACGGCGATCGCGTCCGTCTGGTATTCATGGACTACCCACTGAGCTTCCATGCGCACGCGCAGGACGCCGCCAACGCCGCGCTCTGCGCCGGAGACCAGGACAAGTTCTGGCAATACCACGACGCATTGTTCGCCGATCAATCCAAGCTCTCGCCCGACGGTCTCATGGCGACTGCGAAGAAGCTCGGGCTCAACATGGATAAGTTCGACGCCTGCTTCAAGGATAACAAGTACGAGGCGGTTATCGCGCAGGATATTGCCGAAGGCAACCGCCTTAATGTACGCGGTACGCCGACCTTCTTCATTGACGGACGCCCCTTAGTGGGCGCCTCGATGGCAGGTTTCGAGGGAGTCATCGATCCGGAGTTGGCGTCATCGAATAAGCCAAACACAAAGACCGCATCCAGGTAGTTCGAGAGAAACACGGTACCGGCCACCAATTCGATTATCGAGCGGCGCTGCGATGCGTTTAGCGGCGGTTGTGCGCCGAGCGCGCCATCTGATACCGATCTGAGATGGGTTGCGTGACCCGGTGAGACGAAATTCCCGAGGAAAGTGAGAGAATCATGAGCGAAGCCTGGATTATCGATTGTGTGCGAACCGTCAGAGGCCGGGGCAAGAAAGAGACCGGCGCGCTTCGGGACATTCATCCGCAAGAGCTGTTCGCGCAGACCCTCAACGCCTTGATCGAACGCGACGGACTCAAGCCGCGCGACGTCGAGGACGTGGTGGTCGGCACCGTCAGCGAAATCGAGGATCAGGGCGGATGTATCGCGCGGATGGCGGTGCTTGCCGCCGGATGGCCCACCGAGGCGACCGGCGTGTCGCTCAATCGCTTTTGCGGTTCAGGCCTGCAAGCCGTTAATTTCGCTTCGATGGGCGTGATGTCGGGCCAGCAGGAGCTGGTCGTCGGCGGTGGCGTCGAGAGCATGTCACGCGTGCCGCTGGGCTCCGACAAATCCGGCCTGGACGGCCATAACCGTCATCTGCGCGAGCTTCATCCGCTGGTGCCGCAGGGCGTCTCGGCTGATCTGATCGCGACGCTTGAAGGATTTTCGCGCGAGGATTGCGACCGCTTCGCCCTCGAATCGCAGATGCGATGCAAGAACGCGGTCGAGAAGGGCTATTTCAAGAAAAGTCTGATCCCGGTCAGGGACCTCGACGGCAAAGTCGTCCTCGATCAGGACGAGTACCCGCGGTCCGACACTACCCTTGCGGGACTCGGAAAGCTGGAGCCTTCGTTCCTTGGGATGGGCGCCTATCGGATGAAGGACGGACCGCTAACCTTCGATCAGAAGGTTAAGGAGCGCTACCCGCAAGTCGAGGTCGTCAACCACGTCCATACCGCCGGCAACTCGAGCGGAATCGTCGACGGCGCCGGCGTGGTGCTGTTGGCTTCGCCCGACTACGCACGGAGCCAGGGATGGAAGCCGCGGGCGCGCGTGGTCGCGACCGCAACCTACGGCGACGAACCGGTGATCATGCTGACCGCCCCAGTGCCCGCGACGCGGCGATGCCTGCAGAAGGCGCGCATGACCGTCAACGATATCGACCTGTTCGAAATCAACGAGGCTTTCGCGGCGGTGCCGCTCAAGGTGATGCGCGACCTCGACATCCCGCATGAGAAGGTCAACGTCAATGGCGGTGCGATCGCGCTGGGCCATCCGTTGGGTGCGACGGGCGCGATGCTTATTGGGACGGTGCTGGACGAGCTCGAGCGCCGCGACAAGACTACTGCGCTGGTCACGATGTGTATCGGCGGCGGAATGGGCATTTCGACGATTATCGAAAGGATCTGAAGGCGACGCGACGAAACGATGGAGGGTAACCGCGCGCATCCGGAAGCCGCCGGCAGCATGCTCACGCGGCGCTTGTTCGTGGCGGCGATCGCGGCGATTCCGATCGCCGTTTCCGGCCTGACGGCATTTGGCGCGGATTCGAGCGAAGACTGGAACGGTGCCAGCGGTTCGGGAAGCGCGGAGCCTCAAAAAGTTTCAATCGTCGAATTCAGCGATTCCGGCGAAAGGATGGGTCTCGTGGCAATCGATAAAAAGCAAAAAACCGAAGCGGAATGGAAAGAGGCTCTCACGCCCGAGCAGTACGAGGTGACGCGCAGGAAGGGCACCGAACGCCCTTTCGCCAATAAGTACGCCGACTGGCACGAGGACGGCATCTTCCGATGCGTCTGCTGCGGCAACGCGCTATTCAGTTCCGAGACCAAGTTCGATTCGGGCACCGGATGGCCGAGCTTCTGGGCGCCGATCGCGCCCGAAAACGTCAAGACCGAAGTCGACCGATCGTTTTTCATGAAGCGGACCGAAGTGTTGTGCAAGGAATGCGACGCGCATCTGGGGCATCTGTTCGACGACGGCCCGGCGCCGACCGGCCTTCGCTACTGCATGAACTCAGCCTCGCTGAATTTCACCCCGCGCAAAGAGCCGGAAAAGTAGGCGGTTCGCCTGGCGCGTGGCAACCGCTCAAACGCAAAGGGAGACTACGATGCGCGATCTGTCGATCGAAAGCTTCACCGATAACGTGATCAATTCTATCGGACCGAAGACGCCGCCGCGCGTGCGCGAGGTGATGACCGCGCTCATCCGCCACCTCCATGACTTCGCGCGCGAGGTCAACCTCACCACCGGGGAATGGCTACTCGGCGTCGAGGTCCTCAACCGGACCGGCCGGATGTCGGACGAGAAGCGCAACGAGATGATCCTGATGAGCGACGTGGTCGGCCTCGAAAGCCTGGTCGACGCGCTCGACCATCGGTCGCAGGGACAAGAGACCGAGTCAGCCGTACTCGGGCCGTTCTACCGCGAGAATGCGCCAAAACTGCCATTGGGCGCCACGGTCGTGCAGGGCGGCAAACCCGGTGAATCGGTCCTGGTGAATGGGCGGGTCGCGAGCAGCGACGGGACGCCGATCGCAGGCGCAGTCATCGACGTTTGGGAGACCGCGCCCAACGGCCTTTATGAGCAGCAGGATCCGGATCAGCCCGACATGAATCTCCGCGGACGCTTCGAGACCGCGGCTGACGGATCATACGCCTTCCGATGCGTCCGTCCGGTCAGCTATCCGGTGCCCTTCGACGGTCCGGCCGGCGAGTTGCTGCGCCTGATGGATCGCCACGCGTTCCGCCCCGCGCATCTTCATATGATCGTGAGCGCGCCCGGCCATCAGACGCTGGTGACGCAGATTTTCGATCGCACCGACAAGTACCTCGACAGCGACGCGGTATTCGCGGTCAAGGATTCGCTGGTGGTGGACTTCAAGCCGGCGCGCGAAGGGATGGGCACGAAGTACGTCGTCGATCACGACATCCGCCTGAAAGCTGAGCCCGCCCGCCACCGCTCCGCCGCCTAGCCAAGCCGGGGTAACTCCACGGGCCGAGTTGTCTCCATCTTCACGCGGCAGCGTCGTTAGGGGTTTTCGCGATAATGGCGATCGAGGGCGCTCGCGTCGATTGCTGGATCGCTGCGATCAGGACGGCCTTTCTGATCGGCTTGGTAACGTGCATATCGGCCCCGGCTTCGAGGGTACGACGAACATCTTCGTCCAGCGCCGAGGCGGTAAGGGCGATGATCGGCGTGCGCGAAAGGCCGCGCTCCTGCTCCCAGGCGCGAATTGTGCGCGTGGCCGCTAACCCGTCCATCACCGGCATCTGAATATCCATGAGCAGCACGTCGTAATTTCCAGCCTTCAGCTTGGCGACCGCGATCGCGCCATTTTCCGCGTCGTCCAAGCGATAGCCGGCGTCCTTGAGAAAAGCGTGGATCAGCAGACGATTGTCCCTCGAATCGTCGGCCAGCAGAACACTCAGAGGATGATCGGGCTGCCGATCCGGCGAGGCACCTGGCGTTGAAGGGAGAGCAACAGTCTGCTCCGGTTCCACCAGCCGGGCCTCCAAATGAGCCGTATGATTGGCGATCGTGGTCCTGACTGCCTCGAGTAGATCGGTGCGGCGAATCGGTTTCACCAGGTAAGCATCGAGGCCCAATTCATGCAGGTGCGCGAGCTGGACCCTGAGATCGTCCGATGACAGCATCATCACCGTCAGACCTTGATCCGTCCCGGCCTTGACCCGCCTGGCAACCTGGAAACCGTCCATCCCGGGCATCCGGCAGTCGAGCAAAAGGAGCTTGTACGGGATGCCGCTGACCCTGGCACGCTCGATATGTTCGAGCGCGGTGGGCCCGTCCTCGGCTTCATCGACCTCAGCCCCGCGGCTCGAGAGTATCTCGCGCAAGATGAGCCGGTTGGTGAAGTTATCGTCAACCACGAGAGCTCGAACCCCACTGAGTAACACGATCGGAGGACTTTGGGCGGGCGCCTCGGTTTGAACCTTGAAGTTCGCGCTAAAGTGAAAGATACTGCCGCGTCCCAACTCGCTCTCGACCCAGACGCGGCCACCCATCAGGTCGACGAGCCGGCGCACGATCGCGAGCCCGAGTCCGCTTCCGCCGTACTGGCGTGTGGTCGAGGAGTCCGCTTGGGTGAAACTGGAGAAGACGTCCTCCAGCTTGTCCCTGGGTATTCCGATGCCGGTGTCCGCCACCATGAAATGCAGATGGCCCGGAACCGAGGACTCGGGATCACATTCGACGGTGAGCAGCACCTGGCCCTTCTCAGTGAATTTGATGGCATTACCGATTAGGTTGAGCAGGACCTGGCGGATGCGCAAACGATCGCCCACGAGCTGTGTCGGAACGCCGGGCATCACGTGGGCCAGTATCTCGAGTCCCTTCTGGTGTGCGCGAACGCCCAAAGTCTCGACCGTCCCATCGACGACAGTTTCGAGATCGAATTTGGCCTCTTCGAGCGATAGCCGGCCGCTTTCAATCCTGGCGAGATCGAGAATTCCGTTAATCAGATCCAATAGCGCGTCGCCATTGTTGGTCATGATCTCGAGGTATTTTTTCTGGTCGAGGTTGAGCGGGGTCTCTTCGAGCAATTGCGCCATGCCGAGAATCGCGTTCATTGGCGTGCGAATCTCGTGCGACATGCTCGACAAAAATTCCGACTTCGCCTGTGATGCCGCCAGTGCCGCCTCGCGTGCGACGACCAGTTCCTGTCCCCTTTCGCGGAGCTCCGCGGTTCGATGGCTGACTTCCTGCTCGATTCGGATGTTGACGGTTTCCAAACGCGCGCGATTACCGGCGATAGCTCTCATCTCCTTCAGGCTCTGCACAATGGAAATAATCAGAAAGAAATCTTCAAAAATGACCCATCCGATATGTTCGACCCATCGCCACGGCTCGATTGCGGCCACTCCATACATCGACAGCGGGAAGTACTCGCCTCGAAAGATATGGTCTGCCGCGGCGACAATCGAGGCGGTTATCAGCACGTGCCAATCACGATAGAAGGCCAGAAACGCGAGCGATCCGAAATAATGGAAATGCGTCTCGATGCGGCCGCCGGTCAAATCAATCAGCAGGCCCGACGTGAGCATCTGCGCAACCGCGATTACATGGCGGGTGAGCGGCTTGCCCGAGTGCGCCAGGACCATCGCAATCGGGACAATCGCGATCGTTCCACCGAGAAATAACGCAGCCCAAACATGGATGTGCGTCCGGCTCTGTTCACCGGCCCAAGTGGTTGGCGAAAGAAGGAGCGCCGCCACGATTCCGGCGAGCCACTGAAACACCATAAGGCCGGCAAACAATTTGTCTGTGCGCCGGAAGATTGCCAGGCGCATGTCATCGAAAAGTACACTGGCACGGAGCGCGAAGCCGGCGGAGGGGTTCAACTCCTGTTTCATTTCGCGCACTCGAGTGACTCATTTTTTCGCGTCGAGGACGGTGCAAACAGCGGACATCCATAAACCGCGGTACGATCCTGATCAGCGACGGGCGGGTTTTTATCGATGATCGGCCGCGCCAATCTGGCGGATGCGGTCGAGCCAAGCAACGCAACGATCGCGCTCACTCCGGCGTTTTCGCCATAGTGCCCACGAGCCGCGGTTATGCCACCGCTGAAGAGCAGGCGCCCGCGACGATCGTAGACCATCGTCTGGCCTGAAGTCGCTGCGCCAAACAGTTTCGCTTCGCTACCGCGATCGATGATCCGGGTTACTCCGGGTATCAAACCGGCGCTCGTCCAGAGGTCGGTCTTAGTCCAGCTCTCGCCAAAGCCGGGTGGATCGACGAACACCACGAAAGCGGCGAGCTTTCCGCCGCTATGCGCCATTAGAATGGACAGTTCCCCGATGCTCGCGCGCGAGCATGGACAGTGCGGATGAAGCGCCATAACCAGCGTGAAGTAACTGGGCGGAGGATAAATGTGACTAGCGGCCGGCCACTGTGCACCAGGAGTTCCAGCGACGCCCGGAGTCAGAGAATACCTTCGAAGTATGCCTATCCCGGAAAAGACCGCCGTGAGCCAGATTGCGAGTCCTACGGCTAGAAAGATCGATCGTTTCCAGTTCATGAGGCATCCCGGGAAGTGGAAACGCAAGTTCTGTGCCCGGCAAGCCCTGCGGCGCCCGATTACGTGCTTAGCCGTTTCCAGTCATTTGTTGCAGACCATGAGTAATCAGATCCGCCAAAAAGATGACTACGCTGCCATCGAAATGCCGAGGGGGGATTCACGCCGAATCGGGTAAATCCCTCGAAGACGTGCGCATAGAGATCGATCACGCCAGGAGTGACGATTGCGCCGGGCACGTCGATGACGCGCCGCGCCTCCTCACGCGGAATGGCAGGCGCGATATGCGCAATTTGCCGTTAAGGTTTGCGCGAATGAGTTCAGACGAAGCGCGCCATGATCCGCTCGCCCAGAATCCGCATGTAGTGCAACTGCCGATCGAGCTTGCCGCCCTCGGCGTTCAGCCAGAGTTTGGTGGCGCCGGCGGCGGCCAGCTCCTCGATTCGCGCGATCCAGTCCTCGGGATCTCCGGCGAGCGCAAAACGCTGCATCGCGTAGTCTGTCAGCCCCAACTGCTCCATCCGTTTTGGATTCTCGCCCGAGTTCAGAACGTGATCGTAAAGGACGTAGTTTTCGACGTACTCGCGAATCTTCGGACGAAGAGCGTCCGGGACATTTTTGCCCTCGAGCGTCTGGCGCATCGAGTGATTCAGGATCGATGAGACCGACGCTTTGACATTCTCGTACGCTTTCGCGCGATCCTCGTGCAGCGAAGTGCGCGTGGTGAACCATACGTCGACGTCACGCGGTTTGCGTCCAGCCGCAGAGGCCCCCGCGTGGATTCTGGCGACGGTGTCCCGGATCACTTCCGGTAGAAGCCCGGTCCCCGCGATGACCGCATCGCCGATCCGGCCACCCATATGCAGCATCTTTGGCCCCTCGGCGCAGATCGAGATCGGAATGCGCTGACGCACCGCGCCGGCGTTCCAGCGTACCTGTTGCGGACGGCCCTGATATGTTGCCTTGCCGTCGGCCAGCAGATCGCGGATGCAAGTCACGTAGTCCTCGATCCGCGCACGCGAGGCGATCTGGTAGCCGATGTTCAGCACCGCACTGTCGCCGCTCGCTATGTCCATGAACGCCCGGCCCTCGGTCAGGCTGTCGATCGAAGCGAGAAACGAAGCCATCACCTGCGGTTCGCGGGTAAGCGGATTAGTTGGGCGCAAACCGACGCGCGCGCGGCGCGAGGCCATCGCGATCGCAGTCGCTCTGACGTAGGCGTCGCCGCCGATAAAGGCTGAATCGTAGGTGCCGATCGCTTCGGCGCCATAGTCCTCGGCCATCCGCACCAGGTCCGAGAATTGGCTGACCTCATCGCGGCGCAACAATGGTCCGGGCGTGACGAGATGGATTCCGAACGATACTTTCATCAGCGCATCACTTCGCTTTCGCCTAAGGGTCCGGGAAATCGCGGCGGCGCCGGAGCCATGACGGTCAGGGTGAGTCGTCGGGCGATCGCGCCGCCCGATGTCAGTCTTTCAGCGGCACAATCATCATCACGCGCGAGCCGTCGCCGATCGCTCGCGTGGTATGACCCTTCCCGGTCAGGTCCTCGGCCAGAATTCCCTCTCCGGGTCCGAAACGGTGCAAAGAGCCGTCGCCCAGCCCTATCTCGACACCGCCTGCCAGCGTGATCACGTACTGACGGCGCGGTGCGTTATGCCAATCGACGAAGGCGCCCGGCTTCATCCGCGTGAACATTATGCCGGCCGCCGGCTGCATCGCCGTCTGCTCGGCGATTTGCCCGGGCGCAAACTGCATCTCCAGTTCTTCCAGATGGGACTGCTGATCATCACCGGTATAAAGTCGGAAGAGTCGCATGGGCGTATGACCTCCGGGGCAAGCTTCTAGTTCCTTTACCGCGAGAGCTTGCTCGGGAGCAAGGCGAGACGATGACAGGACGGCCGACGCGCCGCTTGTGAGCAAGGGCATCTTCTACGCTTATGTTCCTGGTGGGCGGCGCCGGGATCGAACCAGCGACCCTCGGCTTGTAAGCTCTGTTCCGGCCAGAGAACGCCGATGCGATTGAGGATCAGCCGGTAACGGTTGATAACAGCAAACCCATGGCGTAGAAGGGATTTTTCGATCACAGGAAGATGCGGCCCACCATTATTGAGCAGGATGATCTGACATCGGGATAGGGCACAATTTCGGGCACAGTGATTTGGGACGGCTGAGTAGCTACAGAGCGAAAGGATTTGCCGTCGTCAGGAAGGGGCACCCACCTCTCCACCCTATTGACCGCGTAGGTAGTCGCGCAGCGTATCGCCGCGATACTCCTTGCGGAACACGCCGCGGCGTTGAAGTTCGGGAATGAGCAGCCGCACCAGATCTTCGTAGTAGTCCGGCGCGTAGTACGGCGGGCTTATCTGGAAGCCGTCGCCGCCTAATCGATCGAGCATCGATTCCATCTGGTCCGCCACTTGTTGCGGCGTTCCCACCATGTGCGGCATGCCGATGCCGCGGCCGTAAATTTTGGCCGCCTCCCTGAGCGTCAAGTTACGCCCTGACCGTTTGAACGCATCCAGAATCCCCTGAACGCCCGCGGTCTCGATACGCTCCAGCGGCATATCCATATCGTAGCGCGTCAAATCGAGGTCGAAATGCGATGACATCAGGTGGACGCCGGCCTCGGGCGGAATACGCTCGAGCACCGCACGTTCAAGGGCCTGGGCCTGCGCCTCGGTCTCGGCCACGATCGGCTGAGCGCCCCAAATAATCTTAATCGCCGACGGGTCGCGTCCGTGTTGGCGCGCGCGCTCGGCAAGGTCGTCGGAGAACCAGCGGCCGCCGGCGCCAAACACGCATTCCGCATGGCGCGCGGCGAACTCGCGTCCGCGCTCCGAGGCCCCCGCCTGGATCAGCAAGGGACGGCCCTGCGGCGAAGGAATGACATCGAGCGGTCCCTGGCAGTTGAACCATTTGCCGCGAAAATTGATGCGGTGAACTTTCTTGGGATCGGCGAAGATGCCGTTTTCCATGTCCATCTTCACCGCATCGGGCTCCCAGCTATTCCACAGGCGATAACACACCTCCATGAATTCGTCGGCGCGGTCGTAGCGCTCGTCGTGCGGGATCATCCCGTCCATGCCGAAGTTGCGCGCTTCGCTGTTGCCGAACGACGTCACGATATTCCAGCCGATGCGGCCGTTGGTGATGTGATCCAGCGTGGAAAGCTTGCGCGCCAGCATGAACGGCGGATAGAAGGTCGTCGACATCGTCACCGCGAAGCCCAACTTCTGGGTGAAGCCGGCCAGATAGGAAATGAGCAGCAGCGGATCGTGATTGGGAAACTGGACCGCGTAGCGGACGCTCGCCTCGTTGCCACCGCCCCATCCGTCGGCGAAGAACATCATGTCGAACTTGCCGCGTTCGAGGGTCTGCGCAATCGATCGCCAATACTCATTCTGATGCCAGTGCCAGCGGATTTTCTCCCGCGGATAGATCCACGACATCATCGTGTGCGGCGCCGGGCAGTAGATGACGAAGCCCGTCAGATGCATCAGTTTCGCGGCCACATCGGCCTCCGGGGCGAACGGTTCACTTTCAGCGTCCGTTCAGGAGTTCCTTCACCGCTCCTTCGACCACCGTGGCCTTGAAGAAGTCGGGGTTCATGCTGGTCCAAAGCCGGGCGGGATTGGCGAAAACGAAATCGCGAAAATCATCTTCCCCGATCAGTCCGTGCTCGACCATCTCGTGCGCTTCCTCGGTGACTTCCGTCATATCGGGCACGTCCCAATGGCCAATATCGGAGCTGAAGATTGCGTTGAGCTTGGCGCCGAACGGCAGCTTGCGCGTATCGAACGCCATGGCGTTGATCGGATCGTCGGCTTCGCATCCAAAATAGAAGTTGGGTACGAACAGGTCGCGGATTTCCTCGGCGGTTTTGATTCCGCAGCGCGACCAGTCGTCGAGCGCGTTTGGATCCTCTTCCGTGCCGCCGATGCCCCAGCCCGCGCCATGGCCGTCGAGCCGGTCGGTGACGAGCTTGCCGCCGTAGCGGCGCGCGAGGTCCTGGAACAGCTCGCGGTCGAGGTTGGCGGGATTATAGTTCTCCATCGCCTTGCCGTTGCGTTTTTGCCAATGGCCGATCATGTCGGCGTAGAGACTGGCCGCCCATCCGACCCCGCACTCCAGGAACGCGCAGCGCAGTTGCGGAAAGCGCCGGGTGACGCCGCCGAAAAACATCGCCTTGCACAGGGCCTCACCAGCCGAAGCGAAATGGCCGATGTGGTTAAACATGTAATTTGAAATTGAGTTGCGGCTGCCCCAGCCCATCCCAGGAGAATGGAAACTGGGCGCAACGCCCAGCTCGATACATTTGGCCCACACCGGGTCGTAGTCGTACGCGCTGTCAAGCGCGAAAAGATCGAGCCAGTAGGCATAGCGTGTCGGATGCGGCACCGCCGCGGTGACTGCCGCGGGAATCGGCCGGCGCACGTGGCCCGCCATCATGATGACCTTGAGACCGAGCGTCTTCACCGCATGCTCGAGTTCCTCGATCGCTTCACGCGGCGTGTGCATAGGAATGATTGCGGCCGGCGTCAGGCGGTCGGAATATTCCCGGAAGATATCGGCGTGATAGGTATTGAAGGCGCGGCAGGTCGCCCGCCGCAGCTCATCTTCGCGAATATGCGGCGCGCCGAGTCCGGCCGTCGGGTACAGCACGGCAAAGTCGATCCCGGTCTGGTCGAGGCGCTCATGCAGGAGTTTCGGAAACGTCGCGGTGGCGCGGTCGAGCGTGTTCTTGGTCGGCAGGGCCCACCACGGCGGCCGCAGCGGCCGTTCGGCGCGCCGTTGATCCCAACTCATGCGATACCAGTTGGAGCCGTCCGTGCGATAGCGTCCGGCCAGATCCGGCCCGGCGATCTGCCGTATATAATCGCGCAGCGCCGGCTGAAACTCGACCGTATGACCGTCGGAATCGATCACCGGATGTTTCAATCGCGCGCGCACCTGGGCCGACTTCGACGCTAAAGCGGTTTGCGATCCTGCCGCCATTTGTCTGTCCTCCATCCGGGTGATTGCAAATCGGCCTTACGGTACCACGATGATTTCGTCAGTACCAGAGCGCGATCGCTGACCGGCTAAGCACGGTTGGTTGTGCCGGCCGCGGGCCTTGCATAAATTGAAATTCCTGTGAAAAAAGGCCGACCGCCCAACGAGCGACTCTCGCCGCGCCTCGCGTTGATCCTGCGGGAGCTTGAAAGAATCGTCGTCGGCGAAGGGTTTGTGCATCTGGATACCGCCAGCCTGGCGAAACGGCTGCGCTGCTCCAAGCGCGCGCTGTATGCGCTTGCGCCGACCCAGGAACGGTTGCTGGTACGTGTAATTGGCGGGGTGCTCAAGCGAACCGACCAACACCTCGCCGGCGTTGCCAAAGCCGCGCCCGACCGGCGCGCCGCGCTGACCAATTACATGGCGGCCATCGTGCAGACTTCGCGCCCCGCCGATCCGCGCTTCCTGCGCGACATCGCGGAGTTTCCACCCGGCATGCGGCTCCTGCGCATTCTTCAGCGCCGGACGGTCGCCCGACTCGAGCAGATTATACGAAGCGGAATCGAGGCCGGGACTTTCAACGACATCAGTCCGAAACTGGTTGCCGAATTGATCCTGATGGCGGCCGCGCGCCTGATCAACCCGGATTTTCTGCGTCAACTGGGCCTTACCCTCGCCGAGGCCTACGAGGAGCTCTCGCGGCTGATTGATCACGGCCTGTTGCCACCCGCCGCATCGGCAACCATGGCTGACCGCTCCGGGACAATTGCGGATTCGAGGATCGTCTCGCGCAAACGCGTTTCCACCGATGTCCGGGACGAAGGTACGAATTCCAACAATCAGCGCAAACGGCATAGTGCCCGGGCGGATATCCGGCCCTGATGCAGCCGACACTTGCCGGCCAAGCCGCTAACATCGCGACGGTACCATGGTCAAATGCCTGGTACCGAAGCATGATAGGTGCTATTTGCGAAAGTTGATCGCGGCCGCCCCTGACAGTGCTATGCACCGGCTCATCGAATGTGCCTGTCGCCGCCCGCAGGAGGTAAGATTCAGATGCCCGATACCATAGGTGCGAAGGAACTTGGCGAGTTGATGGACTCGGCCGCGCTATTCGCTCTTATCGACGTGCGCGAGTGGGGCGAATTCGAGCACGGGCAGATCCTCGGCGCGCGCTGCCTGCCGCGCGGAAGTCTGGAAAAATATCTTCCGTACCTGGTGCCGAAGAGCGACGTCACCGTAGTTTTCGTGTGCGATGACGGGCGCCGCTCGACGCGCGCGGCGGCGACCGCCGAGGCGATGGGATATACGCGCGCCCGCGTGCTCGACGGCGGTCTCGAGGCTTGGAAGAAATCCGGCAAAGAATGTTACGGCGGCTGGGCGCTGACTGGCAAAGATTACGGCGAGAAGCTGCTGGTCGAGGAAGCGATCCCCGAGATCTCAGCTCACGACCTGCACGGCCGGCTGGCGGCGGGCGAAAGAGTTTGTATCCTCGATTCGCGTCCTCTTGGCGAGTACCGCGCAACCCATCTGCCGGGCGCACGCAGCGCGCCAATCGGCCAGATCGCCCTCGAAGCGCCGGGCCTGATCGCCGACTCCAGGATTCCGGTGGTGGCCAATTGCGCGGGCCGCACACGCAGCATAATTGCCGCGCATCTGCTGCGCCGGATGAAACTGGCCAATCCGGTCTTAGCACTCAAGGGCGGCACCGGCGCATGGCGAATCGCCGGGTGGGACGCTGAACTAGCCAGCGGCGACGACCTCCCGCACTCGCCGCCTTCGGCTGCGGCGCTCGCGTCGGCCGAGCAATTCGCGGCACGGCTCGCGCGCGAGGACAATATCGGCTTGCTCAGCCCGGCGGAGTTCAACGCGCTGTCTGTTTCCGGCGAACTTTTCTATCTGCTTGATGTCCGCCAGGCGCATGAGTTCGTCGCGGGCCACCTTCCGGGCGCCCGCTTCTGCAGCGGCACTCAGGTGCAGTTCGTGGTTGACGCGCTGGTCGGTGTCCCGAACGCCAGAGTCATCACCGTATGCGACGGCCGCGTTCGCGCTACCGTCGCCGCCTCGATTCTCAAGGGTATGGGCTACCCGCGGGTATCTGTGCTCGACGGCGGTGTGACCGCGTGGCAAGCGGACGGCTATCCGCTTGAAACAGGCACGCCCGATGAACCGGATTATGGCGAGCCGCCGTGGCTGGCGCGCTTTCTGCAAGATTGTCCGCCATCGCTCGGCGCGCCTCGGCCGCTTCCAACCCCGGGCCTGAACGACGCCCGTTCGCGGTCGGTCATGATTGCGCCCGACGAGTTGCAACGGCGCCTTGAACGGCAAGCCGGGCAAGTTCTGCTCGACCTGCGCGGAGCGGGCGAATTCGCCACCGGGCATATTCCGGGCGCACGATCGTTATCGCGCGGATGGATCGATCTCAAGATCGCCGAAGCGGCGCCCGACAACCGCGCCAGCGTCGTGCTTTACTGCCGTCGCGCCGTGGAATCGGTTCTGGCCGCGGCCACTTTGAGCCGTATGGGCTATCGTGATGTCGCAGTGCTCGACGGCGGCTTCGCGGCGTGGCAGGCGCGCGGTCATGCGGTCGAGGACGGCCTCGGCTCGCAGGGCGAACTCGAAGAAATCGCCGCGGCCGAAGTCGGCTTGTTCGGCGCCGGCAAGTTCGGCTACAGCAACGACCGGATGGCCCGTTATCTCAAAGACGAAGAGGCGCTCGGCCACCGCCATCGTCCGAAGGCGAGCCTGTAGCGCAGGTCGAGAACGCCGGGGCGTGTGGAAGCATCGGCCGCGACGACTTCCGCGATGCCAAACCTGTCATCCGCACTTTCAGCATCGGGTTCATTATGCGGCGCAGCGCCGATGTCAAAAAAAGAGGTACTCATGCCGGATGTCAGGGTTAAGCCGCTCGAACGGCTGGCGCGTCATGAGCTGATGCTGGGCCTGTTCCTGCCGCTGCAGGAAGGGGCGTGGAGCCCCTCGACCGCCCCGCGTGGAACGTCGTGGACCTTTGACTACAACGCTCGATGCGCTCTGCGCGCAGAGGAATTGGGCTTTGACCTGGTGTTCGGGTTGGCGCAATGGCTCGGCAAGGGCGGATACGGCGGCACGATGCACTTTCGTGAGCATGAGATCGATCCGTTCATTACGACCGCGGCTTTGGCGCCGCTCACCAAGAACATCATCCTCATCAGCACCGTACACATTCTCTATGGATGGCATCCGCTGCATCTGGCGAAATACGGCGCCTGCATTGATCATATCAGCAACGGGCGCTGGGGCCTCAACGTCGTGACCGGTTACAAGCCGAGTGAGTATCGGATGTTCGGAATGAGTCCAATTGCGCACGACCTGCGCTACGAGATGGCGGAAGAATTCACCGCGCTGATGAAACGGCTGTGGGCGGCGGATGAAAACCTGACGTTCGAGGGCAGATTCTGGAAAACTGAAGACGCATACGTCGCGGTCAAGCCGGTTGACGGCCGGCCAATCCTGGTGAATGCCGCCTCGTCAGAGGCGGGACTCGACTACGCCGTTAAGCATTCGGATTTAATCTTCATCACGAGCCCGGCCGGCGCCGATCCGCGTGAGGCATGCGAAGCGCTGCCCGCTCATAACCGCAAGATCAAGGAGAT
>Ga0307374_10001410_pt1 | contig 44492 bp, 29 predicted proteins | sample OX3MG_FD_202532 | JGI IMG/M metagenome (GOLD analysis project Ga0307374, IMG submission 202532) | Soil microbial communities from Risofladan, Vaasa, Finland - OX-3 | ecosystem: Environmental > Terrestrial > Soil > Coastal area > Acid sulfate soil | place: Finland: Risofladan, Vaasa | collected...
GCGAGCCACAGAACCGCCTCGGCGATCTCCTCGGGCTTGCCCATCCGATGCATCGGCTCCATCGCGAAAATCTGCTCTTCGTCGAAGGCGCCCTTATCGAGCGCCCGCTCGACCATCGGCGTGCGGATGAAGCCGGGGCATACCGCGTTGACACGGATTCCCTTCTGTGCGAATTCGAGTGCGGCCGTCTTCGTCAACCCCGCGACGCCGTGCTTCGCCGCGACGTAAGCCGGAGCTCCCTGCAATCCGACCAGTCCCGCCACCGAGGCGGTGTTGACGATACTGCCGCCGCCCTGCTTCAGCATCTGCTCGCTCTCGTACTTCATACACAGAAACACGCCGCTCAGATTGATCGCGATCACGCGCGCCCAGTTCTCGAGCGAGCACTTCGAGATGTCGGCCGACAGATCGCCCTCGATTCCGGCGTTGTTGAACGCGCAATCGAGCCGCCCGTAAGTCGCGACGACCTTGGCGACCAGCGCTTCGACATCGCGCGGATTCGAGACGTCGGCGCCGTGGAAGATCGCCGTCCCGCCGCCGTCGCGGATTTCTTTGGCGGTGCGTTCGCCGCCCTCGGGATTGTAGTCGGCCACGACCACCTTCGCGCCTTCACGGCCGAACAGCAGCGCCGTCGCCTTGCCGATTCCCGATCCGCCACCCGTTATCAACGCAACCTTGCCTGCGACTCGTCCCGCCATAGTTCGTCCCTCCTCGCAAATTTCCTGAAAGTGATTCGACTCACGCTCTGAAGATGGCGCGGACGCTACCACAAGTCCGCTTCGGACGCATCCGTTCCCACCCCGGCGCGCGAGCTACGAAACCGGCGTCCCCGTAGCATGATCACTTTTCGCTGGGGGCTGCTGGTGCGGATCGCGCTCTTTTTTCGCACCGGCTGGAGGTTTATCCTCCTCGACGAATCGCTGCAGCAGTTCCAGCGCCTCGAGCGTGCGCTGTTGCAGACCCGCGCTTGCGCGCTCGATGTTTTCGGGGTCCGGTTGCGTCCCCTTAGGGATCGAGGCCAGACCTTCCCACCAACTGATCTGATCGAAGTAGGTCATGAACACGACCTGAACTTGCACCAGATTCGCAAGCGCTCGCTGAATCCGCTCGATCGGATCGCGCATGAAAAGCGTGATGAAACTCGCCGCACCCAGCCCGCCGAACAGAAGAGAATAGACTTGCGCGTGAGTCGAGGCGGCGAGAACGGCCGCATAGACGAAGAGCAGGACGCCGACGCCGAACATGATCCGATTCATCCAGGTGATAGTGGCGAACGTGCCGGCGGAGCGATCAAAGGTTTTCTTGACCACCTCCAACGCTTTCTCAGTGAGGGAGAGCCGCAACTTCATGGTCTGAATCATGAAGTCGTGCTGCTCTTCCATGAACTTCTGGGCGAGTGCGGGAGGGAACGGAGAAGGGCTCGGAAACGGCGGCTGGATCGGAAGTTCGGGTCCGACCAGCGCGTCTCGAAACGGGGGGGAAAGCGTTTGCTTAAGTTGATTTACCTCACCGGGGTCGAGTTGGTATCCAGCCTCGCGAACGCTCTGCTCGACGTTGCTTCTGACCTGTGCGCCGAAATTGAGATCAATCTGGCTTCGCCCGATCGCCTTCCAGAGGTCTTCCTGGCTCATCTTTGATCATTCCCTTTTGATCATTCCCTTCGTGAACGCCCGGCTCAGGCCCATAGCGCCATTAGCTGTTGAGTGCGCGCTTGCATGTTCTGGCCAAACTCCTTGCGCAATTCGTAGTCGATCAGGATGTTCGCCAGCAGGTTTCTGGCATAGACCTCGCGTGTCCCGGCCCCGGTCTGGGTTACAAGTTCGTCCATCACGGGGAGAAATTGATCCGGAATCTTTATCGTGATCACGGCCATGGGTGTCCTCCTGGCGACCTTTGTCCGAGTGAAATTGGCATGCGCGGGGATTTCCGCCTTGAGTTCTGGCTCAGGCTCTCATCCTATGTTTGGCGGTTAGCAAACACAAAGTTTCGAACCGAACCTAAATCCAAGTCTCTCCACGGCGGCTTCGCCGAGGATATCAGGCGCTAATCCTTGCCGGCGTTGCGCGTCAGATAATCGAGGATTTGACGGCGCTCGCCGGGCGCGAGCGGCGGCGTGCCGGCCTCGGCCATCTGCTGCGTCATCGCATCAACCTGCGTCGCCCACATCGCCGCCGTCATCGTGCCCGGAGCGTAGACGCCGTGACACACGCCACATCGCGCGACGTAGAGTTGCGCGGCCGGGCTGTTCGCGTCGGGCAGCGTCGGCCCATGCACGCATCCGGCGGCTGCGGCAGTGAACGCCAGCGCGGCAGCCACGGCTGCGATGCGCGATTTGAAGATTAATCTATTACTTGAGATTTGATTCGGCCGGATTCGCCGAAGTCGCTGGCGCAACCGAATCGCCATTGCTATCGCGACGCGACGCGCGCGCCCGGCTTCAGCGGCATCAACGCCCGCCCGATCTCAACCGCCAATGCGTGGCGCGCCGTCTCATCGAGCGAAACTTTGCGCTCCGCCTCGGGCCGTGTCCAGATCGGCGCGAGGCGCATTGGATCGCTCTCGTAGCGCGGAAAAACATGCCAATGGACGTGCGGCTCGACGTTGCCCAGGCATTCGTAGTTGAGCTTCAACGGCTTGGTGACTAACGCGATCGCACGACCCACCGCGAGCACTTCGTCGAACAACGCGCGCGCCTCGGGCGGTTCAAGCAGATGCATCTCGGTCGCATGGGTCTTGGCCAGGAGAACGCAGTAGCCGCGATAGAACTGCGCGTCGCCAAGAATCACCCAGGAATTGGGCAGCTCCGCGACGAAGTCGGCAAACGACGCGTCACGCGCGCGCTCGATAAGCGCGCAGATACCGCATCGGCGGGGATTGTCGTCCACGTCAGCCCGCGGCGCCATCGGTCTGGGCCGACGCGACCTGGACCAGCCGAATCGAGGCGTGCTTCAACAGATCATCCACGGTATGCAGCTTGTACGGCTTGTCGTAGTGGACCGTGCGCACGCCTGTGTTGATCAGCACCTTGAGACAGTGGATACACGGGGTGTGCGTGACGTAGATATCGGCGTCGCGGATTGCCACGCCGTTGCGCGCCGCCTGGGTGATCGCGTTTATCTCGGCGTGGATCGTGCGCCAGCAGTTCTGCTCGATTTCGCCGTCGGGCGTCCGCGATTCATAAATCAGGCATCCGACCTCCAGACAATGCGGAAGTCCGGCCGGCGAGCCGTTGTAGCCGGTCGCCAGGATACTGCGGTCGCGCACGATCACCGCGCCGACCTTGGCCCGCAGACAGGTCGATCGCTCGGCGACCTGGCGCGTGATGGTCATGAAATACTGATCCCAACTCGGCCGTTTCATCGCCGGGAGCCTTAGACCCTGTGCTCGCGCATCGGCGCCGGCGCAACCCGGACCGGCAAACGATGCATCACGGAGAAGGTGTTGTCCGGGGTGGATGAAGGCTGCGCGCCCGGCGTTTGATTCTGATTCGGGCCGGAGTTCGGACTCGGCGCCACGTAAGAGAACGGGACCGGAGTGAATGTCAGCACGAACAGCAGAATCGTCGCCCACGCCATCGCGCGCCGGCGCCCGTCGAGCGGACTCTCGGCGTCGATCGACGCCGGATGGCCGATGCCCAGGAACAGCAGTAGAATCACCCACAAAAGCCATCCCGCCCAGAAGCTCGCTCCCAGTACGATCGGCACGAACACCATCAGCACGCATCCGAGGATGAAAAGCCGCGAGATCATCCGATGGCGCCGCCCGAACAACGCATAGATTACGTGGCCGCCGTCGAGTTGCCCCACTGGCAGCAGGTTGAGCGTCGTGACCAGCAACCCGAGCCATCCAGCGAACGCCAGTGGATGCAGGTTGACGTTGACCGCATTCGGGTCGACGCCCAGCACCAGGTACGACACGCCCCAGAAAAGTATCGAGTTGCCGAGTTGCAGGCCGCCGGCTGAATTGTCGAGCGGCGCCACGTCGGAAAGCTTGAGTCCGATTATCACCAGCGGCAGCGCGATCATCATGCCCGCCCACGGACCGGCGGCGCCGATATCGAACATCGCGCGGCGCGTCCGTGCGGGAGATTTCATCTGGATAAACGCGCCAAAGGTCCCGATGAAAAAGATCGACGGAAATGGCGCCGGGATGAAGTACGGCGGCGTTACTTCGACATGATGGCGCCGCGCGACCACGTAATGGCCCATCTCGTGGGCCAGCAGAATCGCCATCAGCGGAATCGAGAACGAAAGCCCGGCATACAGATTTCCGAGGCTCACAATCGGATGCGCCATCGAGACGAACGCCCCGGCCATGTCCGCGCCCGCCATCGTGGTGGTGAGCAGCGTCAGCAGGAAGAGCACGACGTGGCGGGTCCGCAGGCCTGAGGAGGGCGCGTGCGACGGCGCCGCATAGCCGGGCGCGTAGACTGGCGCCGGTGCGATTCGCGGAATCTCGGTCAGGATCGGAGAGACCTGGCGGGGTGCGGAAAAATCATCCATTTGTTGATTGCCGGCGCGGCCGGACGCTCACTCTCGCCCCGACTCCCGCATCGAAGCGATGCGCCGCGTGTGCGTCGCGCACTGCGATCTCGAGCGTGTCGAAGCTTCCTGAAATCGCGAGCGGGGTGCCTTTGCGGGCTTTACCATATGCTTGGAGTATCTTCATCGGCCCGCCGCGTCCGATCCTAACCGAAAGCCCGGTAGTGGGAAAGCGAGTGGCGAATTCAGCTATCATTTCCCGTCCGATATTGGTGATCAGATTGCCGAATCCGTCAACGTAGATGACTTCGCCGCGAATCTCCGAGGCAGTCTCGAGCGGACGCGGCAATTCAAGGGTGATCGGATTCGTCACCGCCGGCCCCATCGCACTAAGCCTCGCGCCGCGCCGTAGATAGGCCGCCGCGGGCGCGAAGATATCGCGGCCATGAAAGCTCGCGCTCACCCGTGGAAGCCGATAGCGCTCCGCGGTGAGTTCGACCGCACGCGCAAAGCCGGCCTGATCGAGCGCGAGCGCCATCACCCCATTGTCGGGACCGACGAAGCGCGCGCCCGCATGCGTCTCGACCGCGATCGGACGGCGCTCGGTACCGACCCCGGGATCGACGACCACGAGGAAAATCGTTCGGGGTGGAAAAAATTTCCAGCTTTCGCGAAGCGCAATCGCGCCACCGATAATCGATTGCGGCGCAACGCCGTGTGTAATGTCGATAACGCGTGCCTCGGGCGCAATCGAGGCGATAACGCCCTTCATCACTCCAACGTAATGGTCGCGATAGCCAAAGTCGGTGAGAAGCGCAATTGGCGGACGCATCGCCGCTGCGCTGCGCCCCCGCTCGGCTCGATCCTTCATTTGCGCCGGCCGCGCGCTATCTCCTCGCGCACCGCGGCCGCCAGCAGCGGAAACATTATCTCATGATGGCCGGTCAGCATGATTCCGCGCCCGCCGCCCGCCGTCGGCCGTTCGACCACGTTCAGGCGGGCCCGGTACTGGCGGATAAAATCCATGTCGGCGGCGCAGAAATCCGCCACCTTGTTGCCCACGTTGCGCGCGAGATTAAGCGCCTTCAGAAAGACCTCGGGCATAACGACCGCCGATCCGACGTTCAGCACCACGCCGCGCTCGAGAGTCGCGACGACGCCGGCCAACCGATGGAAGTCCGCAAGCGACGCCTGGCCGATCGCAGCGCCATCGGCGTCCGGATGCATGTGGATGATGTCCGCGCCGATCGCGACATGGACCGTTGCTGGGATTCCAATTCTATGGGCCGTCGCGAAGATGCTCGACTCGCGATAACGGAGTTTCTTGGCAATCATCTCGCGTCCAACCGCCTCGCCGAGCCCAAGGCTTTCGGTAGCGGCGATCCGCGCGGCCCGATTCAGGAACGCACCCGTCTCCTCGGCCATCCCGAAACTGCCGTCGGAGAGACCCGCGCCAACATCTTCCGAGGTGCGGCCGGCGTAAGCGAGTTCGAAGTCGTGGATAATCGTGGCGCCGTTGGTCGCAATCGCGGTGACAATCCCGTCGCGCATCAGGGCGGAAATCAGCGGTCCCAGGCCGACTTTCAGCGAATGAGCGCCGCTCATCAACAGGACAGTCCGCTTCTCACGATGCGCTCGTGCGATCCGGCGCGCCAGCTCGCGGAAATCCGCCGCGGCCAGAACGTCGGGAAGAGAATCGATAAAGTCGCGGACTCGGGCGCCGGCGTCGACGGGCCGCGCGAACTGGCCGCGCGAGACCTTGCGTGAGAGCTCGGCGAGCTTGCGTGTGCGCGCGCGCTTCGGATCGACCGATCTCGGCTTCACTATGGCCAGCTCTCCTCCGCTCATCCAGGCGTTCGGCGAGGCGGTCCTCGTCCCGAACAACCTAATCGAAGGGGCACGCGCCGCCAACGCCGCGACGGCCTCGGGCGTTGGTGCGATCGACGCTGGGATTATCCGGCAACGATACAGGTTTGACTCTGAGGGGAGGCAACCCTAGACTTCGGGCTGGGCGGGCGTAATTCAGTGGTAGAATGCCAGCTTCCCAAGCTGGACGTCGCCGGTTCGACCCCGGTCGCCCGCTCCACGATTTCCCCTTGTAGAATCAGCGGTTTGCGACGATCGGCGGCTTGCGCCGCGGACGCTGGGAGCGTCCGCGGCAGCCATTTTCAGGCTAAATTCAGGCTTTTTCGACGGGAATTTGGCCGAAAGCTGGTGAGCTAGAGTGCCAACGCGCTCGGGCTTCCGTTGCCACCGCGCATAATGCCGGATGATCAGTCCGGATTTTTTGCGCAAAGAGTGGCCGCAAAAGGAACTCGATGGATTGGTCGCGCGCGAAGTTGATGGTGTTAAGGTGATTCTGCCTGTCTGGCACAAAATTACCCGCGACCAGATTCTCGCGTACTCACCGCCTTTGGCAGATCGGCTCGCCGCTTCGTCTGACCACGGTCTCGATCATGTTCTCTCGGAGTTGACACGCGCGATTGCTAGCGGCAACCAGGCCACACAGTTGCCGGGCTCTAGTCGAAAAGCGCCGGTCGATGGCGGGAGAGTCGCAACCAACGACCCAGGTAGACCCCCACAAACGGTCGATCTGTGCCCCACGGCTCGATATAAGCCCAACAGCCCGTCCGAGTGCAGCGGGCGGGAATGGTTCACGACCGCCCCACACCACGAGATTCGAGTCGTCGCCAGTCTGTAAGGACTCGCCAAGACTCCGGAGCTGCTTTCGGATAGATTCCTCCAAACCACCACTGTCGGATCGGCTTCGTTTCACTGCGAGTAGACTCACTTTGCGTCAGCGCCGCTCTGAAGTTACTCCCGATCAACCCTACAGGCGGAATTCCGTAGAGTGAACGCCGATTTCCCAGGAACAGCCAAAGTACAGCCAAAGTGAGACCGAAAATTCCCTCACGGCCCTTGACACTAAAGGCGACAGAGCTAGGAAGGCCACATGCACGCTAAGGAAACATGGTGCCGGGGGCGGGGGTCGAACCCGCACGGAGCTTTCGCTCCAGAGGATTTTAAGTCCTCTGCGTCTGCCATTTCGCCACCCCGGCGCTTCTGAACGATTCACTCAAACAGTAATCCACACGCGCAACAATCCGCCCGCCCTTGATGAGAGGCCGCTTGCCGGGATCGGTCCAGATTTCCCTCGCGAGCGCTAACCCGAAGCGTTCTCTGATCTCGCCCGAAGCATGATTGTGGGCGGCGCTGATGTTTTCGTGCAACCGATTCAGCGCCCATGCGTAACTGAAATGCGGATGCCGTTCGATGACGCCCTTTTTGCCCTGAATGGCTTATCGATGGTCTTCATGCTTCAATAGACGCTTGAGGCAATCGTTTTCCCAGATGCTATCGCTCAAGAGCAATTCAGATTTGTTGGGATGCCAGCGGGTTGCTGGCTGGCCGCCCGGACGGATTGCGATCGTTGCGGCGATTGCCGCCGCAGTCGCGCTCGGACTAGCCGGATGCGGGATCGCGTCGGCGCCTATCAAGGACCGGCCGCTTATCGTCGCGACGCCCGAAGCGGGACAGTTGACCGTGGCGACGCAGCCCGAGGCGGCGATCGGTGACGTGCAACCGGTCTACGTCTCGATAGCGAATGGCACCGATACGCCGAGGTCGATCATACCGAGCCAGATTTTCGCGGTCGACGAGTCGGGCGCGCGCGTGGCACCGCTGCCGGCGGGCGAGGCGGCGCGCCAGGCCGGCGGCGCAGGCGAACTCAAGGCCGCATTGACGAGCGCCGCGGTTAGCGGTGGCGCGGCGGGCGCGCTTGGCGCCGGAGTCGGCGCGGCGGCGGGCGCGTTTCTGGGCGGGGTAGGTACGGGGGCGATCTTCGGCGGCGCGCTGGGCGCGGGCGAAGGCATCCTGAGCGGTGTCCAGGCTGGTTCCGCCAAGGCGGACACCGTCGCGGATCAACAACTCACCGCCCTCGCTCTTCAAGGCGGCGACGTGCGGCGCGATTTCACTGTCAGCGGCTATGTCTTCTTCCCCAAGGGCCAGTATCAGGACGTCGAGTTGCTAATGGTAAACGGAGAGACGGGAGATACTGAATCGCTCCGAGAACCGTGGCGCTAGCCGCGTTGCGGTTTCGCGCCGCAGTCAGGGCAATTCCTCGCGATCGTCGTCGACCATTGGAAAGCCGAAGGCGCTCTTGCCGACGAACTCGAGACTCTCGTCGGTGTCGAATGGATGATAGAGGCCGGCGCGCACGTCGCGGAAATAGCGCTCGAGCGGCAGGCGCCTGAAGTAAGAGGCGCCGCCGACCGCACGCATCGCCAGATCGACGACGCGCACCGAATTCTCGATTGCGATCAGGCGCGCGGCGACGCTCTTCGCGGCCCAGCTTGCGCCGTCGTCGAGGTAGATTTCCGCCGCGGCCTTGTACATCACGGCGCGCGCGCCTTCGATCAGAATATCCATCTCGCCGACCTTGTTGTAGACGCTCGGCAGATGGCTCATCGGATGCTTGAGCGGATAGCGCGGCCGATCGCGCATGAATTCAACGACGAAGTCGCGCGCGGCAACCGCGATTCCGATGTACGGCGCGCCGATACTGAACGGCGCCTTGGCAAACGCGCGCGTGACGCGAGGACTGGTGGTCGCGCGGCGGCGCATCACGACCGCGGAATCCGGCACGAAAGCATCTTTGAGTTCGGCGCTGCGCGACGCGCTGGCCCGCATCCCCATCGTGTGCCAGTCGTCCTTGAACTGAAGTCCGGGAGTATCGCGCGGGGGGACGAAGAGGCTCAGGACGCGGGCTCCTTCGGGCGCGTCTTCCCAGGTGGCTTCGATGAAATACAGGTCCATCGCGACGCTCTGAGTGCCGAAGATTTTGCGGCCGTTGAGCAACCATCCGCCGTCGACGCGCCGCGCGGTGGTGCGCGGACGCATTATCAAAACCGCATTGTCAGGCTCCGAGCCGGAGCCGCCGCAGATCAGGCGCTCATCAACGACGCGGCTTAATTTTTCCCGGACTTTGGGGTCCTGGAATTTTCGCCAGAGCCCGATTAGCAACTCGAGCACATTGAAGTGCATATTGATCGCGAGTGCGGTGGCGCCGCATCCCTGGGCGAGGCGTTCCTGAGCCTTGATTCTTTCGAGCATGCTCGCGCCGAGTCCGCCCAACTCGGACGGAATCGTGAGCACGGTGTAGCCGGTCTCCTTGAGCCGGTCGTAGTTCTCGTGCGGGAAGGATCCTTCCTCGTCGTGCTTTGCCGCGCGCGCGGCAAATTCGCCCGCGAGCATCGCGGCGAGATCGACAAAGCGCTGTTCGCGTTCGCTATGGAGCTGATTTATCACCTGTTTCAAACCTCAGTGGCGCTTGCCGGTCTCGAGTGTGGGATCGCGCTTGCCGCTCTTCAATGCTGCGCGGATGCGATCGGGATCGACCTTGATACTGACGCCAGCGCGCTCCTGCTGAAGAAGCATCGCCGCCCGCGAATCGCGATCGCCCCAACCGCGATTGAGCGCCGCCGTCAACTCGTCGAGGGCGAGGTCTGCCATGGGCATCGGCACGTTAAGCTCGCGGCCGAGCGCGGTGGCGAGCGATACGTCCTTGTGCGCCAGACGAAGCGCAAAGTCAGGCGGATCGTATTCGGCGGGAAGGAAATGATTGACCAGCCCGTCGAAGGTCCGCATCCGTCCGAGCGCCCCGCTGCGCACCGCCTCCCACAGCGCTAACGGTTCGACGCCCGCCTTCACACCCATCGTGAAGACCTCCGACAGCGCTCGATTCAGCGTGTAGCCGAGACAATTGTGGACCAGCTTGGCCACCGTGGCCGAACCGATAGGTCCGACGTAGCGTGGCTGATCGCCGATCGCGTCGAGCATCGGCCTGTGCCGATAGAAAATGCTCTCCTCACCGCCGACCCAGATTGCGAGCTTGCCCGTCGCCGCCCCATGCGGGCCGCCGCTCACCGGCGCATCGAGCATGTGGAAGCCACGCGCGGCAAAGGAATCATGGAGCCGGCGAACCAGAGTCGGCGAATTCGTCGACAGATCGAACCAGGCGGCGTCCGGACGCATGCCCGCAAGCAGACCCTGCGCTCCCGATGCGACCGCCTCGACTTCGGCTGGACCGGGCAGCGAGGTGAAGACCACCGATGACGCCTGGGCAACTTCGGCCGGCGTATCGGCCCAGACTGCGCCGGCGGCACGATGCTCCGCGGTGACATCGCGGCGCGCGTCGTGAACCACAAGATCGTAGCCTGCGCGCTGAAGGCTCGCCGCCATTTTCCCGCCCATGGTGCCAAGTCCGATGAAGCCGGCCTTCATGTTTGCCTCCCAGCCGCGACCCGCCACGAGAATGGCACGTTATTCGCGCTCGAAAACTTCCTTCGCGATCGCCGCCGCCGACATCGCCGTGGGCCATCCTGAGTAGAACGCAAGATGCGTGATGACCTCGCCGAGCTCGTCTTTGCTCAGGCCATTGTCGAGCGCGCGCTGGAAGTGAACGCGGAGCTGATCGCCGCGGTAGAGCGCGATCAAAGCCGCAACGGTTATGAGGCTGCGGTCGCGTTTGGAGAGTCCGGGGCGCTCCCAGACGTCGCCGTAGACAACCTTCTCGGTCAAATCGATCAGCTTCGGCACTACCGCGCGGACTTTTTCGCGCGCGCTCGATCCCGCCAATTTAGCCATTGTCACCTTCCCCCGGTCGCCGATTCGGTTTCGCTTCCGCCCGATGCCTTGGCTTTAAGACAAGCGGCATCGATTGGTCAAACGCCCGTCGCTGGTGCAGGCGCGTCCATCGCCAGTAAGCGAGAGCGCCAGCCGTCCGCGAGGCCGAAGCCGCGACCATAAGTTTGGTTGCTTTTTTCGATCAAACTTAGCTACACATGTATAGATATAAGCGAATCGTAAGGAAGGCCGGCAGGGCGCAGCCTTAACAATTCGGGAGGTTCGTAAATGGCTGATTTCGATATTCAGATCAAAGGCGGGACGGTTGTCGACGGCACCGGAGTGCCGCGTTTTCACGGCGACGTGTGGATCAAGGACGGCCGGGTCGCGCAGATTGGCGGCCGCGCGCCTGGGTCCGCGAAGAAGATCATCGACGCCGACGGCCTGATCGTGGCGCCCGGCTTCGTCGATCTGCACACTCATTACGACGCGCAAATCCGCTGGGACCCCTACTGCACCATTTCCGGATGGCACGGCGTGACCTCGGTGGTGCTGGGCAATTGCGGATTCGGCTTCGCGCCCGTCAAGCCCGATTTCCGCGACCGCTCGATGCTCACGATGACGCGCACCGAGGCGATTCCGTACGAGTCGATGAAAACCGGGATGAAGTGGGATTGGGAAACGATTCCCGAATACCTCGATTCACTCGACCATGCTCCGAAGGGCGTCAATTGCATCCAGTACATGCCGACCGCTTCGTTGATGACCTATGTAATGGGGCTCGAAGCGGCCAAGACGCGCCCCGGTACCGAAGCGGAACGCGCCGAGATGCGCCGGCTGCTCAACGAAGGCATGGACGCCGGTCTCTGCGGGTTCTCGATTCAACGTCTCGGACGCCATTCCGGCCAGGCCGATTTCGACGGCTCGCCGATGGTCACTGACACGATGGTCGACGAGGAGATTCTGAACCTGGCCCGCGTTCTCCACGATCGTGACGAAGGCTTCATCGAGATCACGCAGGCGACCGGCCATATCAAGGAAGACCTTGCCTTCGTCGAGAAGCTCGCGGCGACTGCTCAGCGTCCGATTCTCTTCCAGGCGATCACGGCGAGCATCACCAACCCCGATATCCATCGCAAGAGCCTCGATTGGGTAGAACGGATGCGCGCGAAAGGCCTGCCGATCTTCGGCCAGGGTGGCACGGTGCGCGCCGGTTTCGCCTTCACCCTCGAGCATTGGAACCTCTACGACGTGTCGGCGGCATGGCGCGACCTGCTGACCGGCACTCCGGAAGAACGCATGGCGAAGATGCGTATTCCCGCGATGCGCGAGGCGGCCAAGAGCGAACGCGCGATGTATGCGCTCGACAAGAACGCTCCCGGTATCGGCGGCAGGCTGCATCGGCTGATCGTGCAATGGGCCGAGAACAAGCCCGAGCTCGAAAAGTATGTCGGCAAGTCCCTTGGCCAGATCGCCGAGGAAGAGGGCAAGCATCCGGTCGACATCATGATCGATCTTTCGCTCGCCACCAATCTCAAGGCTGAGTTCCTGCAGCCCGAACGCCAGTTCAACGCAGACTATAACGCCGAGATCATCAACAACTCGATGTATACTTTCCCCGGCGTTTCGGACGGCGGCGCCCACACCAAATTCTTCACCGGCGGCGCCTTCACCACCGACTTCCTATGCTGGCTGGTGCGCGACGAGCAGAAGATCACGCTCGAAGATGCGCACTACCGCCTCTCCGCCCTGCCCGCTCATGCGGCCGGCTTCCGCGACCGCGGCGTGCTGCGCGAGGGCGCCTGGGCCGACGTAGTGGTCTACGACCTTGCCGGACTCGGCGTCGAGCCCGAATGGATCGGCGAAGTCACGCATGATCTGCCGGGCGGCGAATGGCGTCGCGTGCAGCGGCCAAAAGGCTATCGCTCGATAATCGTCAATGGCGTCGAGACCTTTGCCGACGGCAAATGCACCGGCGAGACGCCCGGCAAGCTCCTGCGCCACGGCCACGCCTGATCGCTTTTTGTCCTGGATTTCGAGCGGGGAGCGGGTCATCAACCCCTCCCCGCTTCCTTTCCTGCACCGAGGCCCCGGCGCGCTAAAGGGTCATCCTTCCCGAACATCTCGACGACGTTGCAAAGCGGTATGGCGGACAGTTTCAGCAAAGACCCCCGGGGCTATTTCGCCGCCGAGCGCACTTTTCTCGCCTGGATAAGAACCGGGCTTGCCCTGATGGGCTTCGGTTTCGTGGTCGCGCGCTTCGGCCTCTTCCTGCGCGAGTTCGCCTTGAACGTCCCGGGCGCCAGCGCGAAATCGTCGTCGTTTTCGATCTGGGCCGGCGTCGCGCTCCTCTCGCTCGGCGTCGCTATCCATATCGTATCGGCCATCCGCCACGTGATGCTCGTCAGTGCGTTGAATCGCGGCGCTTCTGTGATCGGCCGGCCTTCATACACCGCAATCGTGGTCGCCTCGATGCTTGCCGCAATAGGCATTGCGATGGCCGTATACCTCATCCTGGTGAGATGACGATCATCGCGCCAGTTCTCACGATGGGTGAGGTTCAGTCGATTCGTTAGTGTATATTTGTTAGTGTATATTTGAATGATGCGCGAGCTGGCGCCGACGTCTCGATAAGCCCTCGAAGATAACGATTGCTCCAAGCCCTTCATCTCGACATCCGCAATGACCGCCGTCCCAATCTCAACCTCAGCATCCGAATCGACGCGCCGCGTCTTCATGATCCTGTCGCCGCATTCGCTGCCCTATGCGCGCGGATGCGTCCGCAGCCTCTTCGCGAATTCCGCCGAAACTCTCGACCTCTGCTTCATGACCGACTCGGCCGACGACAAACACATTCTGAACGAGGCGCTCGCCGCAACGCCCAATCCCGCCGGCCATCGATTCGCCATCGTCGACGATGACGACGCCGAACAGCGCTCGCGCGAGCTCTGGGGCAACTTCCCCAACTTGCAGGCGTTCCGCCGCGGCCATCCATGCTGGCGCAAGATCACTGACCCCCTGCTCTTCACTCGCGACCGCGAGGAGATCGTAATCCTCGATCCCGACCTCTACTTTCCCAACCGCTTCACCTTCGAGCCGACGCCCGCCGCCGGCGTGCTGCTCATGTGGCAGCATCCCGATTGCATGCTGCCGCCCCAAACCGTTCGCGGCGCCCTTCACGCCGGAATCCCCCTCGCCCGCCACGTCGATATCGGCGTCGGAGCCTGGCGCGGCGGAACCGATCTGGGATGGCTCGATTGGCTGATCGGCCGGCTCGGCGGATCCGCGCTGCCGCGCATTCCTCACGTCGAGTCCGTCGTATGGTCCGCGCTGGCCCGCCGGCTCGGCGGCGGCCATCTCGATCCCGGCCTCTGGCATTGCTGGCGTCGCAGCCAGCTCAAACGCATTCTGCTCAAGGGCCGAGTCCCCGGTGTGACTATTCTGCGGGTCGAGACGTTCGCGCGCATGAAATGCTTTCACGCCGGCGGCGAGGCCAAATGGTGGCTCGAGGACGCCGCTCGCGCGGGCCTCTTTACCGCCGGCCGCGACCTGACCGAGCCCTCGCCCGTCACTCCTTTCGCCGCGCTCACCACGCGCCGCTTCGAGGCCGTGCAGATGCTCAAGCGGACGCTCGCAAAGACTGGCTATTACGCGATCTTCGGCGCGGCGGGATAGGCGTGGACGGCCCTGATCGCAAATCATCTTCGCAAGCTCCGATGTTGCTTGGATTTTTCGATCGCATTTCGGTGATCAATCTTCCCGAACGGACCGATCGGCGCCGCGAGATCGAGTCCGCGCTCCGTTCCATCCATATCGACCCGCGCGACCCCCGTGTGGAATTCTTCGCCGCCCGCAAGCCGGCCCGCAAAGATGACTGGCCGAGCCTCGGCGCCCGCGGATGTTTCCTCAGCCACTCGGCAATCCTGCGCGACGCTCGCGATCGCAGACTCGCCAACATCCTGATCGCCGAAGACGATTGCGAATTCGCGCCCGCCCTCGCCGACTCGCAAGGCCGGATTGTCCAGGCCCTCGCCGGCCAGCACTGGGACATCGTCTACCTCGGCCATGTCGAGCCGGTCGCTCCCAACGGCGCATTCAGCTTGATTCGCTGGACCGAGCCGCTGATGACGGCGCATCTCTATGCCGTCAACCGCTCAATCCTCGATCGCCTGGTCGCGTTTCTCGAACTGGTCGAGCGCCGCCCCGAGGGCCATTTGCTGGGCGGCCCGCAGCACTACGATGGCGCGCTTTCGATGTTCCGGGCGCAAAACCCCGACGTGGTAACGCTGATCGCCGCTCCCAACATGGCCTTCCAGCGCAGCTCGAGCAGCGATGTGTCCGCGCGCTGGTTCGACAAGATGCCCGGTCTTAACCACCTCACCAATCGGATGCGCCGCGTCATCAGGCGCCGCCGCTAACGCCCGCCCCAGCCTTCGTTAGTGCGCCTGTGCCGACTCCCGCGCTCGCGCAATTTCGTCGCGCAGCTCCCCAAGCCGGATACTCTTTTCCTTTTGCAGCGCGTCCATTGCCTCCGCCGCCGCCCGCAAGCCCGAAAGCTCCTGCGGCGTCAGCAGACGGTCGCCAGACTCCGCTTCGCGCCGGACCCGCGTCGTGTAAAGCAACGTCCAGGCCGCGTCGCTGTCCGCCTGATACACCGCTTCGAGCCGAGCTTCGATCAGATTCGCCTGTCGAGGCGCCTCGCGCGCGGCTAGCCGCGCTTCGTCGTATATCGACCATGTTCCGATCGCGCCAATCGCTTTGAATCCGGTTGCGATCCGGCCGGCTAGTTCTCCCGCATCTGCGTTCGCATCCATCGAATCTCCTGAATCGGCATTCGCAATTGTCCCGTCCACATCGAAGATTACCAGATCGCCAAATACCGACGCGCGCCCGCCCACCGCTCGATACTGATCCCATTTTGCCCTGACCCCCGCGCATGCGAAGCATACGACCGCGCATGGCGGCGCCGCGCCGGCGCGAGCGTATGGTGCGGTGAGATTATATACTCCGCTATATCTCAACCGGGTGCCGCTTCCATTGATATTCAGAAACGCAGTCAGCAGATAGTCATAGTCCTCGAACGAGGTATCCAGTCCAATATCGCGGCAGGTCCGCCCGCGCAGCGCGGCCGCTGCCGCAAGATACGGCGTGCGGAGGTTTTCGCGATTATCGGCGAAGTAAAGATCGGCGCGCGGCCGCGTCAGGATACTGCCCGGAGCCCACGGCGTTGCAAGCCACTGCCCCATCGGCCGGACTGATATCAGCGGGCGAAGCTGATTCAACAGGGCGAACGGCAGCGCCGCAATCAGCATCGCAAAAGCCGCCGCGGTCGCGCCGCGCGGGAAACGCCGCTCGATAACCGTCGCGGCAACCGCCGCCTCCAGCACCAGGACCGGCATCACGTACCGCACCGCCCATCGCTCCCATCTAAGCAGCGCGCAGAACAGGATGAACGCCGCGATAACGCCCGCCGTGTACCAGCGGATTTCGCGCCCGGTCTCGCGCCAGTAAAGAACGATCAGCGCAAGCGTGAGCGCCATCAGCGCAAGATCGAGCGGAGCGCCCGCCATATCCTCGCGGGCCGTCAGCGGATTGGTCATGAAGCGCAGGAAATGCGGAAGCTTGATCGACCGCGGATCGTCGGGATTCTGCCCAAGCATCCGAATCGTCCGAGCCGCGGCGCGCGCCACCATCCCGTCGATCCGATTACTCACTGTTATTTCGATCGCAAGATTCCGCACCACATTCGCCGCGACTCCCGCCGGCGTGCGGTTGAGATTGGCGAAATCCAAATCTTCGTCGAGGTCCTTGAAACCGGCGCCCGTCGGCGTTCCCGTCAACCGGATATTTCTGATGAACAGCGGCCCGTTCACCGCTAGAAATATCGCGAGAAGGACCGGAATCCGCCTGATGAAGCGCCGCCGCGCCTCGGGCGTCCCGATCCACCATCCCGCCGCCACCAGCGCCGGCGCGAAGATAAGCGCCGTGCCCTTGGTGAACGCCGCGAGCGCGATAGCCGCGCCGAAGCCCACAGTGTTGTCCCAACCCGGACGCCTGCCGAATTCGAGCAGAAAATAGACCGCCGCCGCGATCCAGAACGCCACCACACAATTGTTCTTCGCTCCCGAAGCCTCGAGCACCGCGACCGGTATGGTCGCGCAAAATACCGCCGCGACTAGCTGCCCGCGCCGCCCCGCGCCAAGGAATTCAGCGATCAGCGAAACGGCAACGATACATCCTAAGTACGCGAAGAACTGCACCAGGTTGACGAAACGATCTCCCCCGAAGAGCAGCTCGAAATGCATCATGCAGTATTCCGCCCACGGCGCGTATATCAGTTGCGCGTAATTGAAGGTCGGATAGAAAGCCGTCGAGCGATTGCTGATCCACATCATCACCCGCGGCATGTGATAGAACACCACGTCGCCGGTATTGGGCGGACTGATAAGCGCCGCCGTGCCAACCAGCAGGACAATAATCGCCATCCCGCCGATCAGCGCGGCATCGATCCGATCGAAGTTCGAGGTCAACCGCTTCAACCGATCATCAGCCGGCGCAACAGGCTTCGCCCCCGCCTGCCCGATCAGCATGTAGGCGGCGCTCAGGCCGCCTACGATCAGCCATCCGATCAGCAGCGGAACCGCCGCCAACTCATTCCAAAAGCTCAGCGCCTCCGTCATTACCGCGAGCGCGACGCCCCATCCTGCCGCCGCCAGTATGATGCTGCGGCGCCATTGCGTACCGGCGCGGCGGATAATCCGAAACCCAAGGACATAGGCGAGCAGCGGTACGAGTAAGGCGATAAATCTCAACATTTCAAGTGCGTCGGAGGCTCGCCCGGACCCCTTCGTCACCCCGTCCCATGCGGCGGCACACCACCAACTCGTAAACGCTCATGCGCGCCCGGCCGCAACCGTTGCGTCGAGAATCATGTACAGACCGCTATGGAACGGAAACGACCGCTCCGGATGGAATGGGATCAGGCCGGGATGGGTCTCGACGCTCCACTGATCGCGTAATCGATAGCCCAGGGCAGTCAAGGCCGTGACGAATTCGGTGCGATTGAAGACATGCTGCGGATGGAACGCGACCCTCCCGTTCTGCAAAGTAACGAATTGCGGACCGTCGTAAAGCGGCAGCTTGTTGAGCAGCAGATGGACCGGCTTGCGCTCGAGCGCCGACAACATTTCCGCGAGCGGCGGCGACTCGACGTATTGCACCGAACCGGCCGCGACGAATATGTCGGCGCCCTCCGCATCCGCCACGTTTGACGTGAATTCCAGCATCCCGCGTCCACGCTCGCGAGCCAATTCCTCCCCCGCTTTTCGGATCGCCGGCAGTTCGTAAACCACCCATCTCATTCCCGGCGGATACGAGAGATAGCGCGCGTAGGAATAAAAGTGAGTCCCCACGTGACCGCCAAAGTCGAACAGCACGCAACCTTCGCGCAACAGCTCGCGCAGCCAGAAGAGCATCGGATAATCAAAGGAAAGGACCCGCTCCCGCCGGTCCGCGAACTCGGCCCCGTAGCTCGCCGAATCAAACCCGACCGGCTTGGAGGCGGGCGCTGAAAGGTTCGCCTCCTCGAAGCTCCGATAGACACCCCGGAAACATCCGAAACAGTCTCGTGCAAAGCGCCGTTCATACTGGCGTTCACGCCACGGGCGAAGAGCCGCTCGGAGGATGGACAGGACGCTTGCCATAGATGGTACGGTTACGTTCGGTCTGCCCAAAAGGCCGCGGTTTCCGGCTCGACCAGCTAACCCTAACGGCTTCGAGACGCCAGATGCCAACCCGGCCATTGTCAGTCGGTGCATTGACGCCTAATGTACCTTCTAAATTTTCCCCAACTATTCTAAAGCCGTTACAATCATTCTTGACTCATCATAACTTACAGAATTATGCTGTGACACAGCAGGTGGTGGTAGTCTGATGGCCGCGACAGCCCGTTACGAAGTCCTTGAGGTCCGGAGCATTCCGCGTCGGAGCGAACTCAGCCAAGCCGAGTTCGTCGCCAGATATTTGAAGCCCCTCAAGCCGGTCGTCATCACCGACGCGATCACGGCATGGCGTGCGCTCAAGGAATGGACTCCGGAGTTCTTCCGCGCTCGGTACGGCTCACGCGAGGTATCGATAGATAACCAGGTGTACAAGCTGGCCCCCCTGATGGATTTGATCTCGAATTCAAACGAGCACAGGCCCGCGCCCTACCTGCGAAACGAGGTTATCGAACGCTTCGCGCCGGAACTCGAAGAAGATATCAGTCCTCGGCTGGGATACGCGCTGCCAAACTGGCTCGACGGACCGCTGTCGTGGAAGTTGCACGGAAGATTTGATCGCGGCCTGCCCCAGCTATACCTCGGCGGCAAGGGTGCGGCATTTCCCTTCGTGCATCATGACGTCGGTCACACCCACGCGTTCCTGAGTCAGATTTACGGTCACAAAGCGTTCGTTCTTTACGCTCCTGATCAGGCCGAATTCCTCTATCCGACCGCCAACTTCCGCAACATCTCTTCGATCGACGACCTCGATCATCCCAATCTGGACAAATATCCGCTTTTTCCTCGCGCACTCCGCCACGATTTGATTCTCGATCCCGGCGAAACGATCTTCATCCCCGGCGGATGGTGGCATACGACGAAGCTTCTTGACCTATCGATCACGGTCTCGGTCAATATCGCCAACTCTTCCAACTGGTCACAGTTCAGCCGCGACTATTCCGAAGGCGCCTCGAAGCTGGGCAAGCTCAAACTTCGCACCTACCTCGCCGGGCTAAGACTGGCGCGCTCGCTGACACGATCCTGAGATACCCGCTCCGCGGAAGCCGGCAGACTGTCATCGTGTCCCGGGCGACGTTATTTATGGCGTTTACGCTCGTCCTGTTGGCGTTAGTCGAGTGTGGATGTCGCTCGCGGCCGGCCGCCGGCATCGATACGGCATCGCCGCCCAACGCTCCAAACACGCTCGCCGAGCTCAAGCTTCGGCTCTCCGACTGCCTCCGGCGCCATCACGTCCCGGGCATCGGCGTAGCTCTGGTTTCGCGCACCGGCCCGATCTGGATCGGCGGACTCGGCGTCACGGACCTTGAGTCGCGGCGTCCCGCCGGTCCGGACACGATGTTCCGCGTCGCGTCGATCACCAAGAGCCTCACCGCGATAGCGATCCTGCAACTCCGGCAGCGGGGCAAAATCCGCCTGCGCGATGACGTAACCCGCATCGCCCCCGAAGCCGGGGTCGAGAACCCCTTCCAGCGCATCGCACCCGTGCGTGTCGAGGATGTGCTCGAGCATACCGCCGGCTTCGACGACAGCCCGCTTTCCGGATACTACGATCGCGACGCGCCGCCCGATATTTCCCTGCTCCGGGTGCTCGAGAGGTTTCCCGAGCCGCAGCGGGTTCGTTGGAGTCCGGGGACGCTCTTCTATTACTCCAACGCGGGTTACGTGGTCGCGGGCTACCTGGTCGAGAAGGCCTCGGGCCTTTCCTACGACGACTATATCGAGCGCAACATCCTGATGCCGCTCGGGATGTCCGCAAGCGGCTTCAACCTGACGTCCGCGCGCGCTGCCAACCTCGCGACCGGCTACGAAGGCACCCCTGTTTACGCGGTGCCGTATGTTCCGGTCTATTTGACCTCGGCGATGGGGCTGATGTCGTCACCGCGCGACATGGCGCGATTCGTAACGATGCTCCTCAACGATGGACGTCTCGGCGGCGCTCCTGTTCTGAGCCCGCCATCGCTTGCGCGGATGGAGACGCCCGAGACTTCGCTGGCAGTGCGCTCCGGAATGAAATACGGCTATGCGCTCGGCCTCGGCTCCGATCTCGCAAACGGCTTCGCAGCCTACGGAAACGCCGGGAGCATCGCCGGATTCCTGTCGGCCTACCGTTACATTCCGTCGCTAGGCGCCGGCTACTTTTTCGCGATCAACAGCAGCACTCCAGGGGCTATTGCCGCGCGGCCGGAGATCGCCGACCTGATAACGGGGTACGTGACTCGAGGCGCTCCGAGCGGGCCGATTTCGGCGCTCGCGACCGTCGCGCCGAAATCGCCCCGCCGATGGCTCGGGTTCTACCGGCTTGCCGATCTGGGCCAGCACGACCTTGCCTTTCAGAACTCGCTTTACGGCGGCGCTGACGTGTTCATGCGCGACGGGCGGCTCTATCGCCGCGCGATCGGCGGGGTTCCCGAGGAGTTGATACCGGTTGGCGCCAACCAATATCGCTCGTCCGGCGATCAACGTCCCACCACGATCTTCTGTTACGCAAGGGACGGTGGCGCGATGATGCTCGGACAGGATGGCTCCTTCCGCCGCGCAAGCGGCGTTTGGCCGCATAGCCGATACTTTCTCTTCCGCGCCGCGGAGTTCGTAACCCTAAGCGCAATACCGGCGGCGATGCTCTGGGCCATGATTTCTGCCCTCGACGGCGGCGGCGGACGGCGCACCATCCTTAACGCCGGCTTTTTCGCCGCAGCGGCGGCGATCTCGCTCTGCGTTTGCGATCGGATCTATGTGCGTACGACGGAATTTGAACTCGCCATCCGGAACCTGAGAACGGAGACGTTTTTCATTGGAACGTTGGCCGCACCGTTGTTCTCCGCGCTGGCCGCTATTTCCGCCGCATGGCTCTGGCGTTCCACGCGCGGCGGACGAGTTGCGCGAATGTATTGGACCGTCGTTTCGGCGGCCTGCGTTGCGCTGACGATCTACTTCGCTTGGTGGGGAATGGTCGGCTATCGCTTCTGGGTTTCCTGATCGACCCTGAGAGAAAGCCCCAAAGCGCTTTATCCAACACTACCGCCCTAAGCATGCCTGCGTAACGTTCAGGGTCCTGTCACATCCTTATACAAAATACATGATTATTTAAAGAATCTTGACACCTCTAAAGATTTATAAGACACTTTTCAATGTGACAACATGATTTGAGATGCTTTATATTGTTATGTTGAAGTTTATGGTTCGTTAGATGCTGATCGGTTTCACTCCGGCTGCCCTCCAATCGCTGAGCGGCCGGCCGAGAAGTCTGCGAGGTTGATTCCGGGAATGGGCCGGCTGGGACAGAAGTTGTACCTGCGCAAGGACGTTGTGGTCGAGCCGCTGATCGACCGCTGGTATGCGTGGTCGCATCTGATAGCTCCGGCGACCGCGGCCCGGAATGTTGTTCGGCGCCACATACCGATCATGGAGTCTTATATCGCGGACCCTGAAGCTCACGCCTCTGCGTGTGCGAGCCCACGCCTGATGGGCGGTCCGTTCATGAACTACGGGTCCGACAGGACCGGCGAGATAGCGGCGCTGCGTGAGGAGACAGTCGCGAGACGCAGCGCTCTGCTGGAATTTTCGGCGGCGATCGACTCGCTGAGTACGCAGTTGCTTAAGGCCGCCCGCGGCGAATCGCTCGAACCGATCTACCGGTCCATTCCGCGGCCGCTCGGCGGAATGCTGGAGCTGGCGTACGGACTCGACAATCGCGCGTCTTTCAGGCTGCTCGAACCGCTGCTCTACCGAAGCTCATGCTATCAACCCGACGCGCAGAGCCTGATGCTCCGGCGCATCGATTCGGACCATCGTCCGTTTATATTCAGCACTCCCCGCCTTGACGAAGCGGATGCGATTCATTGCCGGGCGGCCTTCGCGTCGGAGCGGGTGGACGCCATTTTCAGGTTGAGGACTCAGCCCGCCACGATCAGTGAAATTACCGATTTGTTTGGGCTTCCCGAGTCAGGTCACGAGATGCTCGCGAGCCTGCTCACACACGAAGCGCCGCGCCGTCCGTCGCGTTACGACGGTCCGGGCGTGCGCTGGCGCTACTTCGGACACGCGACCGTGCTGGTCGAATCGCGCGGCTGCGCCATTTTGACCGACCCGGTGGTGGCATATCCCATTGCGGGAGCGGACGCCCGCTTCACAATCGACGATTTGCCTGAGCGGCTCGACTTCGTACTACTCACCCACGGCCATCAGGACCATCTGGTGCTGGAGACGCTGCTCGCGCTGCGCGACCGGATCGATACGATCGTGGTGCCTGCGAATAATGGCGGCGCGCTCGAGGATCCGTCGCTCGCCCTGATCCTGCGCGCGTGCGGATTTGCCCGCGTGGTCGAGCTTGCCGAATTCGGCGAATTGCCGCTCGAATCCGGCGCGATCACGGCGCTGCCGTTCATGGGCGAGCATTGCGACCTGAATATCCGCAGCAAGAGCGCCTACCTGGTGCGGATGGGCGCGCACTCGCTGATGTTCGCGGCCGACTCGCGCAACCTCGAACCTGACCTTTACAGCCGCATCCACGATCTCACCGGAGATATCGGCACGCTGTTCCTGGGCATGGAATGCGACGGCGCGCCGCTCAACTGGATTTACGGACCGCTGTTCACGGACGCGATCGGGCGCGCAGCCAATCAATCGCGCCGCGCCAACGGCTCGGACTACGCAGGCGCGATCGCAATGATCGATCGCATCCGCTGCCGGCAGGCGTATGTCTACGCGATGGGCATGGAGCCCTGGCTTCAGTTCATCAGCAGCATCCGCTACGACGCCGAGTCTTTGCCGATCATCGAGTCTGACCGCCTGATTCGCGCGGCGCGCGAGCGCGGTCTAATTGCCGAACGATTGTTCGGCCGCGGGGAGGTAGTTCTGGTCTAGACGGAATCGGGGGTTCCGGGCATGCGCCTGATCGGCACTATCTGGGAAAGCCGGCAGATCCTTTCATGGAGTCACGGGTAATTAGTCAAATCCGCCGATATTACATATGGAACCACACCTATCCGATCACTTGAAGCAGGCAGCGCAGTCCGTTCCAGCGCAGTGGAACGAATGTTCGAGCGACTATCCGCGTGACAAATCGATCCATGCGCTGTTCGAGGAGCACGCCGCGGCGGCGCCGAAAGCGCCGGCGCTGATCTCGCACGATAACGCCGTCGTCACATACGGCGAGTTGAACGAGCGTGCGAATCGCCTTGCGCATCGCTTGCGCGCGAGCGGAGTCGGACCCGACTCGCTGGTCGGGATTTATTTCGAGCGCGGGGCCAACATGGTAGTCGCGATGCTCGCGATTCTGAAGGCGGGCGGAGCTTATGTGCCGTTGGACCCGCGCTATCCGGCAGAGCGGCTCTCGCTGATGATCGCCGATACGGGAGTGACGACTATTCTTTCCGATCGGGAGTCGGCGGCAAGGTTCCACCGCGATCGCGCCGGCCTGCTTCTGATTGACAGCGACGGCGCCGCGCTTGCAGACGAGCGAGCCGACAACCTTGCGGATGCGGCGACTTCGCGCAATCTCGCCTATGTCATTTACACTTCGGGATCGACCGGGCGTCCCAAGGGCGTAATGGTCGAACATCGCTCGGTCGTGCGCGTGGTGAGGAATACCAACTACGTCGCGTTCGACGTGTCCGATCGGATCCTGCAGCTTGCGCCGCTCTCTTTCGACGCCTCGGTGTTCGAAATCTGGGGCGCGATTCTGAACGGCGCGAGCCTCGTGATCATGCCGCCCGGCGTGCCGTCGATCGATTCGATCCGCGAGGTGGTAAGGCGCAATCGCGTGACCGCGGCGTTTTTCACGCCGGCGCTGTTCAACATGATCGTCGATTCCGGCTTTGCCGGGCTTGAGTCGCTCAGCCAGGTGGTGGTCGGCGGCGATACGCTATCGGCGCGTCACATGCGGCGTGCGCTAATCGAGGGTCCGCCGAAGTGCGCCTTCATCAACGGCTACGGCCCCACCGAGACGACCGTCTTCGCAGCCTGCTTCCGCATCACCTCCGAGGCCGCCCGGCAACCGCGAATTCCGATTGGGTATCCGATCGCCAACACCAGCATTTACATCCTGAATTCGCGCCTCGAACCAACTCAGATCGGCGAGACCGGCGAAGTCCATATCGGCGGCGACGGACTCGCCCGCGGCTATCTCAACAGTCCCGAATTGACGGCGGACAAATTCGTGCGGGCGCCATGGAATCCCGCGGAACGCCTGTATCGCACCGGGGACCTCGGCTTCTTCAGGCCCGACGGCGCGATCGAGTTTGTCGGCCGCGCCGACACGCAGATTAAAGTTTCCGGCTACCGCATCGAACCGGGCGAGATCGAGTTCGCCCTGCGCGAGCATCCGCAAGTGCGCGACGCAATCGCGGTTTGCGACCAGTCGGAGGAGGAAAACAAGCGGCTCATAGCCTACTGCGCCGCGGATTCGACACTCTCGGCGAGCGAGCTGAGAGGCTTTCTCGCCGCGCACCTGCCCTTCTATATGATCCCGGAGGCGTTGATAATTCTTGACTCGATGCCGCTTACGCCCAACGGCAAGATCGATCGTGCCGCGCTGCCGAGACCGCACTACGCTGGCGCACTCGGCGACCAGATCCGGCCCAGCGCCGCTTCACTGCAAACGCGCGCGCACGACGCAAAGGAAGCGGTCGCCGCGATCTGGCGCAAGGTGCTCCGCCGCGATGAAATCGGCTCCGACGAGAACTTCTTCGACGCCGGAGGCGATTCGCTCAAACTTATCGCGGTCCATTCGGAACTCCGCCGCAACCTCAACGCGACAATCTCGATGCCCGACCTTTTCGAGCATCCGACAATCACCGCGATAGTCGGGCGCCTCGGCAGGACGGACGCACCCGTCGGCGACCGCAGCGACCTCGACGATCGCGCACGCAAGCGCAATGAGATGCTCAAGCGCCAGCGCGCCGCGCGCACGGAGCTCTAACAGAGACGGCGATGTCGGACACGGTTGGCAAAATCGCGATCATCGGGATGGCCGGACGATTCCCTGGCGCGCGCAACATCCGCGAGTTCTGGGACAATCTTGCGGCTGGCCGCGAATCGATCACGCGATTCTCCGTCGACGAGCTCGAAGTGCGTGATCGCGACCGGCTCGCGGCGATGCCCAACTACGTCCGCGCCCGCGCGGTCATGCACGACGCCGATAAATTCGACGCCGCGTTCTTCGAGATGATGCCGCGCGAGGCGGAGATGACCGACCCGCAGCATCGCCTGTTGCTTGAATGCGCATGGCACGCCTTCGACGACGCCGGCTACGATCCGCTGTCCTGCGGAGCAAGTGTGGGCGTATACGCCGGATGTTCCTACAATAGCTACTTCCTCGGGCATCTGGGTAGCGGACCAGCCTACTTCGATGACTATGCGGACGGTTTCCAGGTGAGCAACTTTCCGGCCACGCTCGCCTCGCACGCTGAGTTTCTGGCGACGCGGATCGCCTATAAGCTGAATCTTCGCGGCCCCGCGTTCTCGCTCGGCGCGGGATGCTCGACCTCGCTGATCGCGGTCTGCCAGGCCGCACTCGCGCTGCAGAACTACCAGTGCGATATGGCGCTGGCCGGCGGCGTCTCGATTACCTTTCCCCAGCGCCGCGGCTACCTCCATGAACCCGGCGGAATGGTCTCGCCCGACGGCCATTGCCGCGCCTTCGACGCCGCCGCTCAGGGCACCGTCTTCGGCGACGGCGCCGCAATGGTGCTGCTCAAGCGGTTCGAGGATGCACTTGCCGACGGCGACAACATTCGCGCCGTCATTCTCGGCTTCGGCATCAATAACGACGGCGCCGCCAAGGTCGGATTTTCCGCGCCCAGCGTCGAGGGCCAGGCGCGGGCGATCGCGATGGCTCATGCCGGCGCGGGCGTCGATGCTTCGACCATCAGCTATATCGAGGCCCACGGCACCGGCACTCCGCTTGGCGACCCGGTGGAATTCGCCGCGCTGACCCGCGCCTTTCGCATCGCAACCACGCGCCGCAACTTCTGCGCGATCGGCACCGCCAAGGCCAACGTCGGCCATCTCGATGTCGCCTCGGGCGTGACCGGCCTGATCAAGACCGTCCTGTCGATGGAGCACCGCGCCATACCGCCGCTGCTCCACTTCCGCACCTCGAATCCCGAACTGGAGGTCGAGCAGAGCCCATTCTTTTTTAACACTGAACTCCGCCAGTGGACTAGTCAGTCGGGACCGCGCCGCGCCGGCGTCAGCTCTTTCGGGATGGGCGGTACGAATACTCATATTGTGCTCGAGGAAGCGGACGAGGCTGCGCGCAACGATTCGCGATGGAGCGAGCATCTGCTGCTGCTCTCCGCCAAAAGCGAAACGGCGCTGGACGATGTCGCGCGGAATCTGGCTGAGAGCCTCGTTCCGAAAGAGCCCCAAACGCCTGGCACAAGTCCCAATCGCATCGCGCCGCATCCCGCGGACGTGGCTTATACGTTGATGAACGGCCGGCACGCCTTCGCCGAGCGCCGCTTCGTGGTCGCGCCGGAATGCGATGCGATGGCAACGGCGTTGCGTTCGGCTCGCACGCCGAGCAATGCACGCCGGGTGCGCGGGGCAGTTCCACCCGTGGCCTTCATGTTTCCCGGACAGGGCTCGCAATACATCAACATGGGCCGGAGGCTCTACGACCTCGACCCGGTATTCCGCGCGCGCCTGGACGAAATCCTCGAGCTTGCGCTCAGCAACTCCCGACTCGATTTACGGCCGCTCCTGTTTCCCAGCGGCGATCCGATTTCCGGCGCGTCGCTCGACGATACCGCGTTCGCACAGCCTGCGCTCTTTGCGATCGAGTACGCGCTCGCGCAGACCTGGATCAGCTTCGGCATCGAGCCGGCCGCGATGATTGGACATAGCGTGGGCGAGTTCGTCGTGGGATGCCTCGCCGGCGTGATGCCGCTCGAAGACGCGCTCGCGATGATCGTCGCGCGCGGACGTCTGATGCAGTCGATGCCGCGGGGTGCGATGCTCTCCGTGCGGCTTGCGGAAGACAAGGTTCGCGCCCTGCTCGACGACGAAGTCGCGATCGCAGCGGTCAACTCGCCGGGGCTATGCGTAATCGCGGGACCGGTCGGCGCGATCGATGGCCTCGCGCAAAAACTGACGGCCAGTTCGATAGCCAATCGGCGCCTCGCCACTTCGCATGCGTTCCACTCGCCCATGATGGATCCTGTGCTGGGCGACTTCCGCAAAGCTTTCTTGCGCGTCACGCTGAATCCGCCGCGCATCAGGTTCGTCTCGTGCGTCAGCGGCGATTGGATTACCGACGCCGAGGCGACCAGCCCTGACTATTGGGTCAGCCATCTTCGCCAGACGGTTCGCTTTTCCGCCGCGGTCTCGCGCCTGATCGGGAGCAATTTCAACCTGCTCGAAGTGGGACCCGGCGCCACGCTGACGACGCTCGCACGGCAGCATCGCGCGAGCGGCGGCGCCAGTGATCCGCAGCTCGTCGTTTCCTCGATGCCCGACGCGGCGCGCACGGTCAGCGAAGAATTCGCGTTCCTCAACGCACTCGGAAATCTCTGGATTCACGGCGCCAGCCCGAAATGGGAGCGGCTCTATGCCGAGGAACGCCGCCAGCGGCTTTCGCTACCCGGTTATCCGTTCGAGCGGCGCCGCTTCTGGATCGATCGCCGTTCGCATTCCGTAGAGCATACTTCGACGGTTGTCGAAGTATCGCCTGCGGCCGCTCCCGGCTCGCAGCAGGCGATCGAGCCGCCCGTTGCCGCACCGCTTGCGCCGCTTGTGCAAAGGACCCCGGAACAGATGTCAGAACCGTCGAATCACGAAACCACGCTCAAAGCCGCGATCGCGTCGATCTTCGAGGACCTGTCGGGCCTCGATATCTCCGGCATGGACGCCGCCACGAGCTTTCTCGAGATGGGCTTCGACTCGCTCTTCCTCACCCAGGTGTCGCAGGCGCTGCAATCGAAATTCGGCTTCAAGATAACCTTCCGCCAGTTGCTCGATCAGCAATCGACGCTCGAAACGCTGACCGCCTACGTTGCCGCGCGAGTTCCCGCCGCGGCGCCCGCGCCCGCCAATGCGCCCGCGTCCGCTGAGATACCTCAAGTCGCGGCCGCGCCACTGCAAGCCTCGATTCCGCATCCCGCCAATGGCGCGCATCCGGCCGCGCCGGTCGCCAACGTGGACGGGTCGCTCGAGCGCCTGCTTAAGGATCAGCTCGCCACGATGTCTGACCTGATGGCGCGGCAGCTCGACGTGCTGCGCAACTTCGGCGCGCCCGCGATCAACGGCGCGCGTCCGGTAGAAGCCGCAAGCGGCCTCGCCGTTCAAATCGCATCGCCAGCCGCCCCGAGCGCATTCGCTCCGCAGCCACAAGGCCGCTTCCGCCCGGTCGCGCCCGGTGTGAAGACGGATGCCACGCCCCGCCAGCAGGCCGCAATCAGCGCTTTCATCGAGCGCTACAATCGCAGGACTGCGAGCTCCAAGCGCCACACCGAAGCGCATCGGCGCGCGCTGGCCGATCCGCGTGCGGTCGCGGGCTTCCGCGCGCAATGGAAGGAGATCGTCTATCCGATCGTGACGACGCGCTCCGCGGGCTCGCACCTGTGGGACCTCGACGGCAACGAGTATATCGACGTCGTAAACGGCTACGGCCCCATCATGCTGGGCCATCGTCCGGACTTCGTGGTCGCGGCGATCGAAGAGCAGTTGCGGCAAGGCTTCGAGACCGGCCCGCAAACGGCGCTCGCCGGCGAAGTCGCCGAACTGATCTCGGAGATGACCGGGATGGAGCGTGTTACGTTCTGTAATACGGGCTCCGAGGCGGTGATGGCCGCGATGCGCGTGGCGCGCACGGTGACCGGACGCGATCGCGTCGTGATGTTCACCGGCGACTATCACGGCATGTTCGACGAAGTGCTGGTGCGCGGCGTCGGCGACTCGAACAATCGCCGCTCGCTGCCGATCGCCCCCGGCATCCCGCGCGCCAAGGCCGAGAACATCATCGTGCTCGATTACGGCGCGCCGGAATCGCTCGACTACATCCGCACCCATGCGGACCAGCTCGCAGCCGTGCTCGTCGAGCCGGTCCAGAGCCGCCACCCCGCGCTTCAGCCGGTCGAGTTCCTGAAGGAGCTACGGCGCATCACGGCCGCTTCGGGCGTTGCATTGATCTTCGACGAGGTGGTTACAGGGTTCCGTGTGCATCCCGGCGGATGCCAGGCGCTCTTCGGCATCCGTGCCGATATGGCGACCTATGGCAAGGTGATCGGCGGCGGCCTTCCGATCGGCGTGCTCGCCGGATCGGCAGATTTCATGGACGCGCTCGACGGCGGCGCATGGTCCTTCGGCGACGATTCGTCGCCGACCGCCGGCATGACTTTCTTCGCCGGCACCTTCGTGCGCCATCCGCTGGCGATGGCCGCCGCGCGCGCGGTCCTGCGCCATCTCAAGGCCGAAGGCCCGGGCCTGAATGAGCGGCTCAATGCGAACACGGCGCGGATGGTCGCCGAACTCAACCAGTTCATCGCGGCGGAGCGCGTGCCGACTCACGTCGAAACTTTCGCCTCACTCGCCTACTTCAGTTTTCCGTCCGAGCTCCCGTTCGCGAGTTTGCTCTACTACTGGATGCGCGCGAAGGGAATCCATATCCAGGAGGCGTTTCCGATTTTCCTGACCACCGCGCATGACGAGCGCGATTGCGCGGCGATCGTCGCTGCGTTCAAGGAGAGCGTGCTCGAGATGCGCGAGGCGGACCTTCTGCCCTACGCCGATTCCGCCGCGCCGCTGGCCGCGCATCCAGCCGCGATGAAGTCCGTCGAGCCGTCGCCGGCCTCAGCGCCCACTCGCGATACCGTCGCGGCGCGGATCGAGCGCCTGACCGAAGCGCAGCGCGAAGTATGGCTCTCCGCGAGCCTCAGCGACGAGGCGTCGTGCAGCTTCAACGAATCGTTCACGCTCAAGCTTCGCGGCCGCCTTGATCAGGCAGCGCTGGCGAATTCCTTCAACCGCGTGATCGCGCGGCACGACGCCCTGCGCGCCACCATTGCCGCCGACGGCGAAGCGCAGAATTTTGCGCCCGTTCTCGAAATCGAGATTCCGTTCGACGATCTTCGCAAAGCCTCCGACTCCGAGCGCGACGGGCGTATCCGGCGGATGGTCACCGAGGACGCCGGCACACCCTTCGACCTGATTCGCGGACCACTTATTCGCGCAAGACTCGTGCGGATCGCCGAAGAGGATCACGCGCTCATCGTCACCAGCCATCACATCGTGTGCGACGGATGGTCGACCAATGTGATGCTCGACGAACTCGCCAGACTTTACACCGCGGCGGCCGCCGGAACTTCCGCCGCCCTGCCCTCATCGATGCAGTATGGCGACTACGTTCTCGCGCAGCTTGCCGACAGCGCCACCGGCGAGTCGCGCAGCACAGAGTCCTACTGGCTCAAGGAGTTCGCCGATCCGGTCGAACCGCTCAATCTGCCTTGTGATCGGCCGCGTCCAGCGCTCAAGAGCTTTCGCGGCGCGACCTGCCGGCGAGCTATCGGCGCCGCCGCCTATCAGCGGATCAAGCGGGCCGGTGCGAAAAATCGATGCACCATGTTCACCACGCTGCTGGCCGGCTTCAAAGTCCTGCTCGCGCGGCTCTCCGGCCAGGGCGAAATCGTGGTCGGAATTCCGAGCGCCGGACAGTCGTCCGCGGCGGGCGAGAATCTCGTCGGCCACTGCGTCAACTTCCTGCCGCTCCGCAGCCGAATCGCAAAAGATGCCCCCTTTGCCGATTTTCTCGCCCAGCTCCGCCAGACCGTGGTCGACGCCTACGAACATCAGAATTACACCTACGGAACGCTGGTGCGGAAGCTCGAACTGCCGCGCGACCCGAGCCATCTGCCGCTGCTCGACGTCCAATTCAACCTCGAGCGCATCGGCGGTGGCCTTGACTTCGCCGGTCTCGCGGCCGAAATCGATCCTAATCCCAAAAGCTTCGTCAACTTCGATCTGTTCCTGAACGTCGTCGAGTCCGATGCCGGCCTCGTCATCGATTGCGACTACAACCGCGACCTGTTCGACGAAGCGACCATCGCCCGATGGCTTGGCCATTATGAAACCCTGCTCGAAGCCTTCGCCGCCAACGCGCTGGTGCCCGTCGCGCAAATCGCGCTGCTCAATGATCGCGAGCGCCATCAGATGCTGGTCGAATGGAACGACACTCATCGCGACTACCCAACCGATGCGCTCGTCCACGAGCTATTCGAAGAACAGGCCGCGCGGACTCCGCGCAATATCGCGCTGGTTTTCGAGGATCAGCAACTCACCTACGCGGAGCTCGACGCCCGCGCCAACCGCCTCGCCAATCATCTGCAAGCATGCGGCGTGCGCGAAGGCGATCGCGTCGGCATCTATCTCGAACGCTCGCTCGACCTGGTGATTTCGATCCTTGGCATCCTCAAAGCCGGATGCGCCTACGTGCCACTCGATCCCGTCTATCCGGACGAGCGCGTCGAGTTCATCGTCAACGAAGCCGAGATCAAAGTGATGCTCACGCAAAGCGCCCTGCTTCGCGCCGTGCCGTCATACAAGGGGAAGCGGATCGCGCTCGATACGGAACGCCGCACGATCGAAAAGCGCTCGTCGGCCGCGCCTCGCCTCAGCGCCGAGTCCGACGCGCTGGCGTACCTGATCTACACCTCGGGCTCGACCGGAAAACCCAAGGGAGTTGAGATTCCCCATCGCGCCCATGTGAATCTGCTGCTCGCGATGGCGCACGAGCCGGGAATGAGCGCCTCTGATGTGATGCTCGCGATCACGACGATCGCATTTGATATCGCAAGTCTCGAGCTGCTGCTGCCGTTGATTGTGGGCGGGCAAGTCGTCGTCGCAAGCCGCGAGATGATCGTCGACGGCGAGCGCCTGCTGGCCGAGCTCGAACGTGTCGAAGCAACCGTGCTCCAGGCGACGCCCACCACGTGGCGCCTGCTCCTCGAGGCCGGACTCGCCGGGCGGCGCAAACTCAAGATGCTCTGCGGCGGAGAGGCGCTGCCGGCCGACCTCGCCCAGCGCCTCGTCGCAACCGGCGGCGATCTCTGGAACATGTACGGGCCGACCGAAACCACGGTCTGGTCCGCGGTATCGCGCGTGCGCGATTCCGCCGTGACCATCGGACGCGCGATCGCGAACACCCAGATCTACGTGCTCGACGAACTGAGACAGCCCCAGCCAATCGGAGTCTCGGGCGAACTCTATATCGGCGGCGACGGCCTTGCGCGCGGTTACTTCAAACGCGCCGAAATGACCGCCGAACGTTTCGTCCGCGATTCCTTTTCGCCGGCACCCGCCGCCCGGATGTATCGCACCGGCGATCTTGTGCGCCATCTACCCCACGGCGAGAGCGAATTCCTTGGCCGAATCGACCGGCAAGTCAAACTCCGCGGCTATCGTATCGAGCTCGCCGAAATCGAAGCTCGCATCATGGAAGTCCCCGGCGTCAGAGAGACCGCCGTCATCCTGCGCAACGATCCCTCCGGCGAACCGTGGCTGGTCGCTTACGTTGTAGCGCAATCGCGCGAGACGCCCGACTTCGTCCGCATGCGCGCCGCCCTGCGCGCGAAGCTGCCCGACTATATGATTCCGTCCTTCTTCATGCCGCTCGACGCGCTGCCACGCACCGCCAATGGCAAGATCGATCCCAAGGCGCTGCCGCCGACTCACGAGACCGCCCCGAAGGATGATGACGACGCCGACCCCGCCCCGCTCTCCGCGAGCGAGGAGACGCTCCAGCGCATCTGGTCCGAGGTGCTGGGGCTTCGGACGGTCGCCCTCGATGACGACATCTTCGCGCTGGGCGGCGATTCGATCCGAATCCTCAAGATCGTATCGCGGGCCCGCGATGCGGGGATGGCGCTCGACGCGATGCATGTCTTCCAGCATCGCACCATCGCCGAGATCGCCCGCTCGATCGCCAACGGCGCAAATCCGCGAGCGGCCGCACTGAACTGAGCACCCGCCCGGGGGGCATAAACCAATGACACCGCCGACACTATCATCCACCGCGAGCAATCCGCGCGGCGCCGCGTTGCCGCTCGCTCCTCAGCAGCAACCCTTCTGGCTGCTCGACCGGCTCGCGCCCGGGAATCCCGCCGGCAATATTGCCGTGCGATGGAAGCTTGAGGGTCCACTCGATTCCGAACTGCTCAAGCGCGTCCTCGATCTCATCATCAGCCGCCATGAAACCCTCCGGACCCGCTTCGAAGCTGTGGCTGGCGAACCAGTCCAAATCGTCGAGCCGCACTCGCAATTCGAACTTGGAATCGTCGATCTGCGCCATCTCCCAACTGCTGAGCGCGAGCCGGAGATCGAACGGCGATCGAGCGTCGAGGCGCGCACGGGCTTCGATTTGACGCGCGCTCCGTTGCTGCGCGCGAGCCTGCTTCGGATCGGCGATGAAGAGTACTGGCTGCTCGTGACCATTCATCATCTGGTCTCCGACGGCTGGTCGATCGGAACCTTGGCCGACGAGATAACCACCGCGTATGCCGCGTTCGAACGCGGCGAAGAACCTTCGCTACCCGAACTTCCGCTCCAGTATCGCGACTATGTCCGCACCCAAAACGAACAGGTTCGCCGCAACGTCTCGAAGCCGCAACTCCTCTACTGGCTGCGCAAGCTGAAGGATTTGCCCCGTTTCGAAGTGCCGGCCGACAAGCCGCGCCCACCGATCATGACCGCCAACAGCGAGATCGTCTCGGTGCTGCTTCCCGCCACTCTCACCGACGCGCTTGCGAACTTCGCCCGGCGCAACGGCGCGACTCTTTACATGACCGCGCTCACCGCCCTGACCGCCCTGCTCTCGCGCCGAACCCGCGCCGGCACGATTGTGCTCGGCACCCCCGTCACCGGCCGCAACTCCGTAAAGTTCGAGCCGATGATCGGCCTCTTCAGAACCGTCGTGGTCCTGCGATGCGACTTGAGCGGCGACCCAACGTTCCTCGAGCTTCTCGGACGCACTCGTCAGACGGTCCTCGAGGCGCTCGCCAGCCAGGACGTATCGTTCGAGCGCCTCGTCGAGCTGCTCAAGCCGCCGCGCGATTTGAGCCGCAATCAGCTCGCCCAGGTCAGCTTCATCTTCCAGCGCTCCTTCATCCCCGACCGCAACTTCGGCCGCATGCGGCTCATCGACGTCCCTTCGAAATCCGCCGGTGCCCTTTACGACCTCAACTTCTTCATGGTCGAACGGCCCGGCGGATGGCGCGCGTCATGTGAACTGAATACCGACCTCTACGAGCCCGAAACGGTACAGGGGATGCTCGCCGAGTTCCGAGCCCTGCTCGAACAGATCGCCGCGAAGCCCGACTGCCGGATCTCCGGGATGCCGTGGGATCGCGCGATTCCCGCAAAACCCGCGCTCCCGCGCGATGAGGAAGCGGCACGCGTCAAAGCCATCGAAGGTGCCGAAAGCGCCCGCTTTGCCGATCCGCCAGCCGCACTCGCTGATGCGCCCGCGATCGGGATTTCGCAGATCCAAACCCGCCTGCTCGCGATCTGGGAGGAAGTCCTTCACGTATCGCCGTTGAGCGCCACCGACGACTTCTTCGCCGTCGGTGGCGATTCGCTCCGCGCCGCCAAGCTGATGGCACGGATCAGCGAGACCTTCGGACGTAAAATCCCGCTCGCCCTTATCTTCCGATTCTCCACTCCGGAAAAGCTCGCTGCTGAACTGGCCCAGCAGACGGCGCCTGACGAACCGCTCCGGTTGCTCGAACTGGACGACGGCGACCAGCCACCCTTTTTCATGGTCAACGCCTTTACTGGCCTGGTCGAAGTCGCCAAACGCCTCGATTCCGGCCATCCGATCCTGAGCCTGATCGGCGACGACGCGAAAGCTCTGTCCGGCTCATACGACCTCTTCGAGGAGGCCGCGGAGCACGTCAAGACGATTCTCGCCCGGCGACCGCGTGGGCCATACCTCATCGGCGGATGGAGCGCCGGCGGCGTGATGGCCTTCGAAATCGCGCAAGGCCTTAAGGCGCTCGGTCGCGAAGTCGCGCTGCTGGTGCTGTTCGACGCTCCGAATCCATTTTTCATGCGCGAGTATTCCAGGGTCGAGCACTTCCGGATTTGGATTCGTGAAAGTTTCGCCTATCATCGAGCGAATCTCCGCACCATGGACCTCAGCCAGGCTCCCGGCTATCTGCTCGGCAGACTCGCCCGAGCCATCAGCAACCGGTTCAAGCGCCAGGACCAGTCAAAACTGCTGGAGGCCTTTGAAGTTCGTATCCGCACCGCGCGCAAGTACCGCCCGCTCCCTTACGCCGGCAGGGTCGTCCTCTTCAAGCGCGATCGTCACCTGTCGGGCCGCTACCTCGATCCGATGTTCGGATGGGGCGGCGTGGTCCAGGGCGACTTCGAGGTCTGCACCATCGAAACCAGCCACCTGGACATATTCGCCAAGGAAAACCAGAGGTTTATCGCGCGCAAGCTCGGCGTGAGACTGACTGAGGCGGTGGCCGAAATGACCCGGCCGTCGCGCTCCTGAACACTACCAATCCGTTTATGACTGCCACAGAGCTGTCCACCTATCGCAACTCCCGGCCAAATCGCGGTCTGCCGCTGACCGTTCTCGCGGGAGAGGTTGACATATGGCACGCCGCTCTCGACCGCAGTCCGATCGAACTCGAGCGGATGATCCGGTCACTCTCGGCCAACGAGCGTGAGCGAGCGGCGCGATTCCATTTCGACCGCGACCGCAATCATTTTATCGCCGGACGTTCAATCCTGCGGGACATTCTGTCGCGATACCTCGCATGCAACCCCGGTGAAGTCCGCCTGACGGCCGGTGCCCATGGCAAGCCAGAACTTGCCGCGCCCGCCGGACGCCTCCTGCGCTTCAATCTCTCCCACTCAACCGGTGTCGCACTCTACGCCATCGCCCACGGCCGCGAGGTTGGAATCGACCTCGAGTGCATCCGCGCTGAACTGCAATACGACGATATCGCGGAAAAATTCTTCGCGCCCGGCGAGATTCGCCGCCTGCGGGAATTGCCGCCTGATCAGCGTATTCGGGGCTTCTTTAACTGCTGGACTCGCAAGGAGGCCTACGTGAAGGCTCGCGGCCAGGGACTATCGACCCCGCTTGACGGTTTTGAAGTCTCGCTGGCGCCCGGCGAGCCCGCAGCCCTCCTTTCCGAGGATGCGTCCGCCGCATTCCCTCCCGGTGCTAAACCGTCTGACCTTCCCCAATGGTCGCTAGCCGATCTTCACGCCGATCCTGGCTTCGTCGCCGCCCTGGCGGTCGAAGGCATCCCGCCGATTCTTGAAACGCTGGAATGGGCCCCTTCGCGCGACATGATGACATATTAAAACATGTTAAAACCTAAATAGTCATAATTTATCATCAAAATTGATGAAATTATGGGTTGTATCATTCGTAAAGTGTTAGTACGATTACGGGAGTGAAAAGACTCTTAGAGCATCTGCGACATGATTCCGAGTTTTTCGTCGCTTTGCTCAGCGTTTTGAGGAATCGTCAGTTGGCTTTATCGCCTCTCGTTCGCCCTAAGGAACTCTCCCACAGGCAGCTACCTGAAATGATGCCTTACCAGCACTCCGCGCTCGGCGCGCTGGTGGTCCGAGTTCCCGGTCCGAGACTCGACGGCGCTTCAGCGCCCGCGCTCAGGCGCGAACTCGGGCGGCTGATATTCGAGGGCAACCGGCGAATCGTCCTCGATCTGTCCGAAGCGGACTTTATCGACTCTAACGGACTTAGCGCGCTGGTTTGGGCACTCAAGAACCTGGGCAACAGCGGCGAACTTGTGATCAGCGGCGCGTGCAACACGGTGATGAGCATGTTCAAGCTCACTCGGCTCGACCGGGTATTCCGCATTTTCACGAACCATGAGCAGGCGTTGGCGGCGCTCGCCAGTTAGTGGCCGCGATCCAACCTTGGATTTGAGTATTTATTACCGATGATTCACATCAATGATTCGACACTCCAGCGGCAGGTCGAAAACGTCCGAGTGGTCCCCCGCTCGAAGTCAAGCGCAGGAGGCGAGGATGAAGCCGTCACCAAGCAACCTTAACATCATGAAGCTTATGGCAGGGCTCGCCGCAAGCCTGCTCATTTCGAGCCTTACCGGATGTGCCGCGAAGGCGCCCGCTCCGTCCGCTCAAACGGCCGCCCAACTGGGAAATGCCTACCGCACGCCCGAGCCCGCCTTCGCGACCAGCGTGGATTTGCAGAAGTTTCAGGACGACGATGACGGTGATTACTATCTTGGCGCCGGCGATATAGTCAGTGTTACTATCTGGGGCCATCCCGAGCTTTCCGGCAAACATACTATCGGCCCCGATGGAAAGATACAGATCCCGCTCATTGGATCGGTCCAGATTGCAAATCTCACTGCTGGTCAGGCGAGTCAAAGGCTGATGCAGGTGATGTCGGAACTGTACACCACTCCGGTCGCCTCTGTGCAAATAGACAGTTACGTCGCGAACCGGGTGATCGTGCTGGGCCGCGTCGCGAACCCCGGCGTCATGGAGTTCAACGATACGCCCACCCTGCTTGAAGTGCTTGCCCGCGCCGGAACTCCCGCCGGCCCGGCAACGATGCCGCAAGACAAGGGTGCCGCGAACCAGTCCGCGAGCTATACCCGATGCGCAATCGTTCGCGGCCGCGACCGCGTGCTGTGGGTCGATCTGCGCCCGCTCCTCGATGGCGACGATATCTCCTCGAATATCCGCCTGCGCCCCAACGATCTGGTCTACGTCCCCGCTTCCGAGGATCGCCTCGTTTACGTGATGGGCCAGGTCACAACTCCCGGCGCCTATCCGCTGACCCCCAACATGTCGTTCCTCGAAGCAATCAGCAAAGCCGGCGGCCCGACCGATAACGCGCAGCCCGGCAAGATCGTGCTCGCGCGGCCGAGCCAGAATCTTAAGCAGGTCGTCGACCTCAATAAGCTTGTTCAGGGCAATGGCGAATCGAATTACACGCTCCAGCAAGGCGACATTATCTATGTGCCCAAGAACGGCATGGCCTCGGTCGGATACGTCCTGCAGCAGCTTAACCCGCTCACCACGATGCTTTTTGTGGGCACCGCCCTCTGATGAGCCAGTCTGCGCTCAAGACTGTTTCCATTGACCCGATCGCCGAACCGATCGCGGCGCTGGCCGATTCCGCTCACGCCGCGACCGTCCGCGACGGGCTGGCGCGCAACGTCGGTTTCGACTTCGCCGCCCGCGTCGGCTATCTCGTCTCGCGCGTTTTCATCCCGCCCTTCGTCCTGGCGCGGATCGGGATCAGTGCCTACGGACTCTGGAGCACGGTTTTCATCCTGGTGTCCTACGTCGGGATGAGCACCTTCGGCATCAACGCCGTCTACGTGAAGTACGTCGCTGAATTCTCCGCGCGCGGCGATTATCGCAAGGCCAACTCGCTCCTTTCGACCGGCCTCGCCACGAGTTCGACCCTATGCCTCGCGATCTTCGCCGCCGTGATGCTCGCGTGGCCGCATCTGATGCTGTGGCTGAACGTGCCGCGCAATCTCCATCGCGAGGCCCGCGAGGTCGTCCTGATGGTGGTCGCGATTTTCCTTTGCGACATGACCTTCTCGGTCTTCAGCGACGCGCTCTCCGGCGCCCAGAAGATTGCCGAGGTCCAGATCATCTGGGTGATCGCCTATCTCGTCGAGGCCGCCTGCATCTTTTATCTCGTTGGCACTGGCCACGGGATCGTCGGCATGGCCGAGGCCTTCATGATTCGCACCGTGCTCTCGATCGCGCTCTCGGTCGTCGTCGCGTTCCGGATGCTTCCGTGGCTTCGCATCTCGCCCCGCCTGTTCTCGCGCCGTTCGATCAGCACGCTGGTCAACTTCGGCGGCGTGGTCCAGCTCGGCGCCGTGATTTCGATCGCGCTCAGCACGGTCGAGCGCGTAATCGGCGCGCCGCTGATTGGACTGAGCGCGGTTGCCGTACTCGACATCAGCGACAAGCTGCCTACGATGGCATGCTCGATTCCGTTGGGATTCGCCTCCGCTTTCCTCCCCGCCGCGTCCTACCTGCAAGGTGGACTCGAAAACGTGTCCAGCGGTCACGACACCATCGTCAAGCTCTATCTGCGCGGCGCCCGCTACATGAATCTCACGGCCTCCTCGATGACCGGCTTCATGGCGGTGACCTCCGGGCCGCTGCTCGCGGTATGGATCGGCAAGCTCTATCCGGGCACCGCTTATCTGATGGCGATCTTCGCCGTCCAGCAGCATCTCCATATGATGACCGGACCGGGCACCTCGATTCTCAAGGGCCTCGGACGCCCGCGCGAGGAATTTCTCTACTCGGTTCCGAACCTGCTGCTCCTCGCCGTCACGATTCCGCTCTCGCGCATCGTGCTCGGCCATTGGAGCGCGGTCGGCCTGGGCAGCGCCGTGGTAGTCGCGACCAGCATCGCCGCCATCGGCTTTATCATCCATGCCAACCGCCTGCTCGCGGTCCCGCCGCGGCGATATCTCAAATACGTCGTGATGCCGAGCCTGCTCCCCTATCTCGTCGGCGGATGTTTCGCGATTCCGGCCTGGATGTTCGTTCCGCATCTAACCCGCTTGCAGGGCGCCGCCCTAATCGCCGTGATCGGCACGCTCTATGCCATCACGCTCGCGCTGATCGTCGACCGCGGCGTCTTCGAACCTCAGGAACGGCTCTGGTTCCATCAGAATATCCGCGGCGGCCTGCGGCGATTCCTCCCGGCCTTCTGGATCGGAGATCTCTCATGAAAACCCTATCGGATAATTCCGGCGCCGCCACGGCACCGCAGACGGTTGCGATTCCCTGGGCCGTCCCCGGACGAAAAGCCACTCCGCGGGCGAGCCTGCGCGCCCATCGCCTGATCGCCGCGCTCATCTTCGTCACGCTGACCGCGCTCGGCCTCTATCTTGCCGATCTCTATGGCCGCGCCGGTTTTCGCACCGAGGCCGCGATCCGCGTTTCGCCAACCGTACCCGCCGCGATGCCCGAAGACTTCGACCAGCGTTTCACTTCGTCCGCCGACTATCAGACCTTCGTCCAGCAGCAGGTGGTCGAAATCGACGGACCTGAGACGGCCGGTGCCGCGCTCGATCTGCTCGGTCCCAAGCGTTCGCTCTGGCAAAGGCCGGGCGAGACCGATCGCCACGCGGCTGAGCGACTCGCCTGGGACCTCGACGTCACATGGGTTCCCGGCACCTATCTGATTACCATCGGCCTGGAAGGTCAAAGGCCCGCGGCGCTCGCGCAAATCGTCAACGCCGTCGCTCAGGCCTACCTGGCCCGCCAGCAGACCGAGGCGGCGAACGGCAACGACGCCAGCTCTCATCTTTTGCTCGACCACAAGGCCGATCTGCAGCGCCAGGTCGATAGCAAACGCGCCCAGTTGAGCGGCTTCGCCCAGACCCTCGGCGTCTCCGACTTCGACAAGGGCGCCGGAACTCCGTACGACCGGATGCTCGATTATTCCAATGTCGCGCTCGACCGGGCGCGCCGCGACCTGGTCAAGGCCAAGGCTCATCTCGACGCGATGATGGCCGATCAGCAGCGCATGAAGTCGGTCGATCTCGATCCCGCGGCCGAACAGATGCTCGCCTACAACAGCACCATCAACTCGGCCAAGAGCGAACTGATCGCGCGGCGCGAAGCTGACTTTCTCGAGCTGGGCGGACTAGGCCCCAATCATCCGGGCCGTCCCGGACTCGAGCGCGAGATAAGTCAAATCGACGCCGAAATCGCGCGCACCAACAATAGCGCGGTCGGCCAGCTCGATTCCGTGCTGCGCGGCAGTCGCGACGCCAAGGCCCGCCAGGAGACCTCGCGCGCTCAGGCCGCCGTCGACGAAGCTCAGCAGGTCGAGCAGAACCTCGAAACCCAGCAAACTGCACTGCGCCAGCAGGTCGCCTCGTTCAGCGCCCAGTACAGCCAGGCTCTGGCCGTGCGCGAAGACATGGAAAGCCTGCGCAAACAGATTCTCGATATCGACGATCGCGTCAATATGTTGCGGCTCCAGAATCATTCGCCCGACGTGGTGCAGCTCGAATCCGCAGCCCCCATTCCAGATACTCCCCAAAACGGCAAGCGCCGCAAAATCTTCCTGGCCTTCGCCGTCGTCGCGCTCTTCCTGGCCGTCGCCGTCCCGGTCGTGATCGACCTCACGAGCCCGATCATCGGAGACCCCGCCGAGATCGAAGCCATTCTCGGATTTCCCCTGCTCGGAGTCGCTTTCGGCACCGCCAGCCGCAACGGCCGCGACGCGATGCGCCGCATCGCGCTCGGCATCCTGCGCGAGCATCGCGCTTCGGGCACCCGCAGCTTTGTGCTTGCCGCCGTGCGCCCGCACGCCGGCACCACCTTAATAACCCTGGCGCTGGCCCGCGAACTCTCGGACCTCGGTGTCCGCACGGCGGCTCTGGAAGCCAATGCTGCGAATCCCGACGCCCGCTACCTCGGCGGCGTCTCCGCCAATTCGGCCGCAAGCGAGCCCGCCGTCCGCGGAATCAATATCGTCCGCCCCGGCAAGTCCAGGCTTCCCACCGGGTCGCTGCGCAATCCGTATCACGGCATCGTCCCGGCCACCGACGCGCAGCCCGACCGAATCCCAATCTGCCGCCACGACGGAGGTCCCAAACTCAGGTTCGAATGTATCGACGGCCTCGTCCAGCTCGCCCTTGCCGATCACGACATCGTGCTGATCGATGCGCCGGCCGTACTCGATTCATCCGATCCCGGGATGCTCGTGCAGGCGCCCGCCGCCGCCATTCTTATCGTGCGCGAAGGCCGCGATCACCTCTCCGACGTCACCGCCGCCGCCCGCGAGCTTGAACGCCTCAGGCCCCCGGCGGTCGGCGCAATCGCGAGCCTCGTGCCGCTTGAAGATCGCATCGGATTGTCGAGCGAGATCAGCGCCAGCCGCGAAATTGCCATTCGCACTTCAGCCGTCGAGATCGAGCACAGCCGCCTGCGCGACGCCTGATCCCGCGGCTGGCCTCGCAATTATTATGGACGCCGCCACTCCCGCTCTCTCAGTCGTCATTATCGGACGCGACGAGGGCGCGCGCCTCGCGCGATGCCTCGCATCCGTCGCCGCGATGGACCCCGTCGGAGGTCCGATCGAAATCATCTATGTCGACTCGGGCTCGACCGACGCGAGCGTCGAAACGGCCATCGATACAGGAGCAACGGTTCTGCACGTGACTCCCGAGCGTCCATCGGCCGCCGTCGGCCGCAATGCCGGATGGCGCGCCGCACGCGCTCCGTTCGTGCTCTTCCTCGATGGCGACACCATTGTCGCGCCGGACTTCGCGGCCAAATCGATGCCGCTCTTTCAGGACTGCTCGATCGCAATCGTCTGGGGCCATCGCCGCGAACTCAATCCGGCCGCTTCGATCTATACCCGTGTGCTCGACCTCGACTGGATCTATCCGCCCGGACCCTCGGATTTCTGCGGCGGTGACGCGCTGGTCAGGCGCTCGGTGCTGGAACAGGTCGGCGGCTTCGATCCGCGCCTGATTGCCGGCGAAGAGCCCGAGATGTGCCGGCGCATCCGCGCGCTCGGATGCGTCATCATGCACATCGACCGCCCGATGACGCAGCACGATCTCGCAATCTCGCGATTCTCCCAGTATTGGCGCCGTGCGACGCGCGCCGGATACGCCTACGCGGAAGTGTCGGCGCGATTCCGCAATACCGAATCGCCGCTATGGCTTCGCGAGTCACGGCGCAATCTCTGCCACGCAGGCGCGATGGCCGCGCTGCTGATCGGCGGGCCGCTTTTCTCGATCGTGTTCAGATCGCCGCTGCCGATCCTGTTCGCGCTCGCCGCAATCCTCGTGCTCGTATTGCGGACCGCGATCCGCGCGCGATCGAAGTGCGCCAGCTTCCCGGCCCGCATCCTCTACGGCGTCCACGCTCATTTTCAACAGCTACCGATCCTGCTCGGCCAGTTGAAGTTCCGCCGCCATCGCCGCTCCGCCACCGGCGCCGAGCTTATCGAATATAAGGATCGGCCCGCGAGGATCACGCTTGCCTCGCGTCGCCTGGATCGTTCGGCCGCCGGCAAAAACGGCGGTCCCCGGGCAGATCGCGAACCGGATCGCGTTGCGCGCCGAGGCTCGCTCGGCAAGCGCGCCGCGACCGCTGCGATGGCGCCCTTCGCCTGGCTATCCGAGCGCTTCGGCGATCGCGCGCGCCGCGCATGGGCTCACGCCCGGCTCTCCGCGCGGCTCGGCCATCGAATCGATCCGTCCGTCGTCGTCCTCGGTCCGCCCGAGATTAACGGCACCGCGCGCGTCGAAATGGGCCGCGATCTGTTTCTCTATCGCGAACTATATTTCGAAACCCAGGAGCGCGGCACGATCGTTCTCGGCGATCGCGTGGTGCTGTCGCGCGGCGTCCATCTCGTCGCCTTCGACCGCGTCGCGATCGGCGCCGGCTCGATGATCGGCGAATACTCGAGCGTGCGCGACGCGAACCATCGCGTGCTTGACGGCGTTGCGATTCGCGACGGCGGATACGACGCCCGTCCCATCACGATCGGCCGCAACGTCTGGATCGGCCGCGGCGTCTCGATTCTGCCCGGCGTTACGATCGGCGACGGCGCAGTGGTCGGCGCCAACGCCGTCGTCACTCGCGA
>Ga0307374_10001411_pt1 | contig 44469 bp, 49 predicted proteins | sample OX3MG_FD_202532 | JGI IMG/M metagenome (GOLD analysis project Ga0307374, IMG submission 202532) | Soil microbial communities from Risofladan, Vaasa, Finland - OX-3 | ecosystem: Environmental > Terrestrial > Soil > Coastal area > Acid sulfate soil | place: Finland: Risofladan, Vaasa | collected...
GGTGGTGGCGGAGTTCTCCCGCCACCTCGGCGAAGAGCTGGACCTGATGCGCGAGGCGGCCAACGCCAGCCAGCTGCGGCGCAATTTCGAGCGCTCGCCGCTGCTGGTGGTGCCGGAGATCTACTGGAACTGGTGCGCGCAACGGGTCATGGTGATGCAGCGCATGCGCGGCACGCCGGTGTCGCAGACCGAGGAGCTGCGCGCGCGCGGCATCGACCTGCCGGCGCTGGCGCGCGCGGGGGTGGAGATCTTCTTCACGCAAGTGTTCCGCGACGGCTTCTTTCACGCCGACATGCATCCCGGCAACATCCTGGTCGCGGACGACGGCCGCTACGTCGCGCTCGACTTCGGCATCATGGGCTCGCTCAGCGAGGTCGACCAGAACTACCTGGCGCAGAACTTCCTCGCGTTCTTCAACCGCGACTACCGACGCGTGGCGCAGGCGCACCTGGACGCCGGCTGGGTGCCCCCCGAAACGCGCGTGGACGAGTTCGAGGCGGCGATCCGCGCGGTGTGCGAGCCGATCTTCGCCCGACCGCTGAGGGAGATCTACTTCGGCAAGCTGCTGCTCAGGCTGTTCCAGACCTCGCGTCGCTTCAACGTCGAGATCCAGCCGCAGCTGGTGATGCTGCAAAAGACCCTGCTCAACATCGAGGGCCTCGGGCGCGAGCTCGATCCCGAGCTCGACCTGTGGAGGACCGCCAAGCCGTTCCTCGAGCGCTGGATGGCGGGCCAGATCGGCTGGCGCGGCGCGTTGCGCGCGCTCAGGCGCGAAGCGCCTCATTGGGCGGCGACGCTGCCGGCGCTGCCGCGGCTGCTGCACCGCGCGCTGAGCGACGAGCGCGCCGGCGATCTGCGTGCCGCGCTCGAGCTGATCGCCGCGCAGAACGCACGCCGCAACGAGCTGCTGCACGCGTTGCTCATCGTGGTGCTGGCGTTCTTCGCCGGCCTGATCCTGCTGCTCATCTAGGCGCTGACTGCGCAAGGAATCGGCATGGCTCAACCGGTCGTGATCTGGTTCGTGGTCCTGTACATCGCCGCCTCTATCGGCATCGGACTGCATGCCGCGCTGCGCGTGCACGACACCAGGGACTGCGCGGTCGCCGTCCGCTCGCTGCCGTTCTACGTCGTGATCGCGAGCGTGTTCGCGCCCAACTCCGGCTCGAGCATCTACGAAATGGGGGGCAACGCGTACAAGGTCACCCTGGTCGGCGCCTTGGGCCCGCTGGTGGCTGGCTCGCTCGCGCCGCGGGTGCGCTCCCGCGTGGTCGCGCACCCGGCGCATCGGGGGCTCTGAGCGCCTCGCCCGAGCCGCCGCGCGCGCCCTCCTGCGAGCCGTCGATGCGCGAATCCCGCCTCGCCCGGTTTCCTGTTCGTCGTCTGCGTGCTGCTGGTGGTGTTCGCGCCGCTGTACCCGCTGTCGGGCTGGACCGCGCCTGGCGTGTCGGCGTTCGCCTACCTCGGCGCGCCCTGGCCTCGCTACGTCACGGCCTTCGACGTTGGCGCCAACGTGGTCGGCTATCTGCCCTACGGATTTCTGTGCGTGCTGGCGTTCTACCCGCGCCAGCGCGGCGGCTACGCGGTGCTTGCCGCGCTGGTCTACCTCATTTACCTCGCTTCGCGCCGGGGGTGCGAGCCGGTCGGGTAGAATTTTCCCCTTTGCGCCCGCCGCATGTCCTACTACGGCCGACATATCTTCTTCTGCTGCAACCAGCGCGAGCCTGGCGAGCGGCCATCGTGCAACCTCAAGGGCGCCTCGCAGATGCGCGATTACGCGAAGCGGCGCGTGAAGCAGCTCGGGCTCGACGGCCCGGGCAAGGTGCGGGTCAACCAGGCCGGGTGCCTCGACCGCTGCGAGGAGGGCCCGTGCATCGTGGTCTATCCCGAGGCGGTCTGGTACACCTATGTGGACCGCGCCGACATCGACGAGATCATCGAGGAGCACCTGCGCAACGGGCGCGTCGTGGAGCGGCTGCGGATCTGATGGCGCGCGCGCTCATGCGCCGCGAGTCGCTCGCCGGCCCGGCAGGGCGGATCGAATGCGTCATCGAGTCGCCGGCCGGTGTCGCGCGCGGACTGGCCCTGGTGGCGCACCCGCACCCGCTTTACGGCGGCACGCTCGAGAACAAGGTGGTGCAGGCGCTGGCGCGTGCCTTCGTCGAGCTTGGCTACCAGGCGCTGCGCCCCAACTTCCGCGGCGTGGGTGCGAGCGAGGGTGCCTACGACGAGGGCCGCGGCGAGGTCGACGATCTGGCCGCGGTGCTCGAGCACGCGCGGGGCGAGCTGGGCGGCTTGCCGCTCGCGCTGGCTGGCTTCTCGTTCGGCGCGGTGATGCAGGCGCGGCTCGCGGCACGCGCCAACCCGGAGCGCCTGGTGCTCGTCGGCCTGGCCGTCAACCACTTCGATGCGCCGGCGGTGCCGCCCGACACGCTGCTCGTGCACGGCGAGCTCGACGAGACGGTGCCCCTGCAGCAGGTCCTCGACTGGGCGCGCCCGCAGGATCTGCCGGTGATCCTGGTGCCGGGCGCCGACCACTTCTTCCACCGCCGGCTGCACGTGCTGCGCGGAATCGTGCAGCACAACTGGCGGACGCGATGACTTGTGCCCCCGCGCTCGCGGTGCACGGGCTGCGCAAGGCGTACGCCGGAGCCGAGGTCCTGCGCGGCGTCGACTTCGAAGTGCTGCCCGGAGAATGCTTCGGCCTGCTCGGCCCGAACGGCGCCGGCAAGACCACCACGCTCAAGCTCTGCCTCGGTCTCACCGACCCGGACGCGGGCGAGATCCGGCTGCTCGAGCACGCGGTGCCCGCCGACGCCCGCCGCGCGCGCTCGCGCGTCGGCGTGGTGCCGCAGTTTGACAACCTCGATCCGGACTTCACGGTGGCCGAGAACCTGCTCGTGTACGGACGCTACTTCGGCCTGCGGGCGCCTGAGATCGCGGCACGCATGCCGCGGCTGCTGGAGTTCGCGGGACTGGCGGGGCGCGCCGGCGCCAAAATCCAGGCGCTCTCGGGCGGCATGAAGCGCCGCCTGACTCTGGCGCGCGCGCTCGTCAACGACCCGCAGCTCCTGTTCATGGACGAGCCGACCACCGGGCTCGATCCCCAGGCCAGGCACCTGATCTGGGATCGGCTGCGCCAGCTCACCCTGGAGGGCAAGACGCTGGTGCTCACGACCCACTTCATGGAGGAGGCCGAACGCCTGTGCGGGCGGCTGGCCATCATGGACCGCGGCCGCATCGTGGTCGAAGGCAGCCCGCGCGCGTTGATCGCCGGCCAGATCGAGTCGCAGGTCGTCGAGGTCCACGGTGCGGGGCTGGAGGACTGGCTGCACGTCGCGGGTCGCCTGGCGCCGCGCGTCGAACGCGCCGGCGATACGGCATTCTGCTACGCGGAGGACGCAGCGCCGTTGCTCGACAGTCTGCGCACGCAGGGCCGTCTGGCGTACCTGCACCGGCCGGCGAACCTTGAGGACGTGTTTCTCAAGCTGACCGGGCGCGACTTGCGCGATTGAATGCTCGCGCTGCGCTGCGGCGCTTCGCCCGGCGCAGGACGTCCGCCCGAGACACCCTCATGACCAACGCCCGCCTGTTCGCCCCGCCCGCGCTGTCGCTGCGCTTTGTCGCGGTCTGGCGGCGCAACTTCCTGGTGTGGCGCAAGCTGGCGCTGCCCTCGATCCTCGGCAATCTCGCCGATCCCCTGATCATGCTGTTCGGCCTGGGCTACGGCCTGGGCGCGGTACTCGGCGGCATCGGCGGGACCTCGTACTTCGCTTTCCTGGCCGGCGGCTTCGCCGCATCGGCGACCATGTATGCGGCCACCTTCGAGTCGCTGTTCTCCGCGTTCTCGCGGATGCACGTGCAAAGGACCTGGGAGGCGATCGTGAACGCGCCGATGACGCTCGAGGACGTGCTCGCGGGGGAGTGGGCCTGGGCGGCGACCAAGGCTCTGGTAGCCGGCCTGAGCATGCTGGTGGTGGTCGCGGCTTTCGGCTATGCGCGCTTCCCGCTCGCACTGGCGGTAGTGCCGGTAGTGCTGCTCGTCGGTCTTGCCTTCGCCGGACTCGGGCTGGCGTTCAACGCGCTCGCCACCGGGTACGATTTCTTCAGCTATTACCTCACGCTCGTTCTGACGCCGATGATGATGCTCTCGGGCGTGTTCTTTCCCGTCGCGCGCCTGCCCTCGGCGGTGCAGGCGGCGGCGCAGGTGCTGCCGCTGTACCACGCCGTGGCCTTGGCGCGGCCGCTGCTGCTGGGCCGGCTTCCGCAGCATCCCGCGCTGCACCTGGCCATTCTCGCAGCCTATGCTATCGTGGCCTTCTATGCCGCGGTGGTTCTCACGCGCCGCCGCCTGATGACATGACATTCCTCTGGATCAAAGCGCTGCACATCATCTTCATGGTGACCTGGTTCGCAGGGCTGTTCTATCTGCCGCGCCTGTTCGTGTACCACGCGATGGCAAGCGACCCGGTTTCCATCGAGCGCTTCAAGATCATGGAGAGAAAGCTCTTCTGGGGCATCATGACCCCGGGGGCGGTGCTCACCGTCGTGTTCGGCACCTGGCTGTGGCTGGGATGGCACTTTCAGGGCGGCTGGCTGCACGCCAAACTGGGGCTGGTCGCGCTGCTCATCGCCTATCACCTCTGGTGCGGCAAGCTGCTGCGCGATTTCAAGCACGATCGGAATCCGCACGGCCACGTGTGGTACCGCTGGTTCAACGAGTTCCCGGCGCTGATTCTCGTCGCGGTGGTCATCCTCGTTGTCGTCAAGCCGTTCTGATCAGCGCTTCTTCGCCCCCTGTCCGCGGGGGCTCGAGCCGCTGCTCGCGCAGGAACTCGCCGGCTTGGGCGCTCGCGCCGCGGTGGCGACGGCCGGCGGAGTCGCGTTCGAGGGCGACTGGGAGGCCTGCTATCGCGCCAACCTGTGGTCGCGGCTCGCCTCGCGCGTGCTGTGGCACGTCGCCGTGTTCGACTACGCGAGCGAGGAGGACCTCTATCGGGCGACCCGCGCGATCGCCTGGCAGCAGCTGTTCGACGTCGGTTGCACGCTACGGGTCAACGTCACGGGGCAGCGCAGCCCGCTGAAGAGCATCGAATTCGCCACGCTGCGCATCAAGGACGCGATCTGCGACCGCTGCCGCGACGCGACCGGACGCCGCCCGAGCGTCGACCGCGTCAGCCCGGACGTGCGCGTGCACGCCTTCCTCGAGGCGCAGCGCGCGACGCTGTACCTCGACACTTCGGGTGAGCCGCTGTTCAAGCGCGGCTGGCGGCTCGCCAGGGTGGAGGCGCCCCTGCGCGAGAACCTCGCCGCCGCGATCGTGCTGCTCAGCGGCTGGCAGCCCGAGGAGCCGCTGCTCGACCCGATGTGCGGCGGGGGCACCCTGCTCGCCGAAGCCGCGGCACTCGGGCTGCGCCGTGCGCCTGGCGCCGGGCGCGCCTTCGGCTTCGAGAAGCTGGCGGCGTTCGACGAGCAGCTCTGGCACCGGCTGCGCGCCGAGGCGGCGCAGCCGCCGCCGCCACGCAGGCTCGCGCTGTACGGCAGCGACTCGGACGCGGGGGCGCTGGACGCGGCGCGCAGCAATCTCGCGGCGGCTGGCTACGAGGGGCTGGTGCAGCTGGAGCAAAGCGACCTGCTGGAACGCAAGGCCCCGGCCGGGAACGGCGTCCTGCTCGCCAACCCCCCCTACGGCGAGCGCATCGGCGAGGAGGAGGCGCTGGCGCGTCTGTATCCGCGCCTCGGCGACGCGCTCAAGCGCAACTTCGCCGGCTGGCGCTGCTACTTCTTCACCGCCGACCTGCGCCTGCCCAAGCTGATCCGGTTGCAGCCCTCGCGCCGCGTACCGCTATACAACGGCGCGCTCGAATGCCGGCTATACGAGTTCCGCATCGTCGCAGGCTCGCACCGCGGCGTGCGCAAGCCCGACTAAGAGGACCATCGCGCCGCTAGACGATGTCCAAGTGCTCGATACCCTTGGTGAGGTCCTTCTCCTTGGATTCCTTGCCGTACAGCTTGATCGCCAGGCGCACCTCGTTGGTCGAGTCGGCGAAGCGTAGCGCGTCCTCGTAGGCGATGAGCCCGGCCTCGTACAGGTCGAACAGCGCCTGGTCGAAGGTCTGCATGCCGAACTCTCGCGACTTCTTCATGATTTCCTTGATCTCTTGCACGTCGCCCTTGAAGATCAAGTCGGCCATCAGCGGCGAGTTGAGCAGCACCTCGACCGCGGCGCAGCGCCCCTTGCCTTCCTTCATCGGGACCAGGCGCTGCGAGATCAGGCCCCTCATGTTGAGCGACAGGTCCATCAGCAGCTGCTGGCGGCGATCCTCGGGGAAGAAGTTGATGATGCGGTCGAGCGCCTGATTGGCGTTGTTGGCGTGCAGCGTGCCGAGCGCGAGGTGGCCGGTCTCGGAGAACGCGATCGCGTGCTCCATTACGTCACGGTCGCGGATCTCGCCGATCAGGATCACGTCGGGCGCCTGGCGCAGCGTGTTTTTGAGCGCTGCCGCCCACGAATCGGTGTCCACGCCCACTTCGCGCTGCGTGACGATGCAGTTCTTGTGCGGGTGCACGAACTCGATCGGGTCCTCAATGGTGACAATGTGGCCGTAGCTGTTGCTGTTGCGGTAGTCGACCATCGCCGCGAGCGAGGTCGACTTTCCCGAACCGGTGCCCCCGACGAAGATCACCAGCCCGCGTTTGGTCATCGCCACGTCCTTCAGCACCGCCGGCAGCCTTAGGTCCTCGAAGGTCGGGATCGTGGTGTTGATCGTGCGCAGCACCATTCCCACCTGCGCCTGCTGGATGAAGCAATTGACGCGAAAGCGGCCGATGCTCGCGGGCGCGATCGCGAAGTTGCACTCCTTGGTGGCCTCGAACGCGGCGGCCTGCTTGTCGTTCATGATCGAGCGCGCCAGCATCGCGGTGTGCTGCGCGGTGAGCAGCTGCTGCGAAACCGGAGTCATCCTGCCGTCGATCTTCAGCGCCGGCGGGAAGTTCGACGTGATGAACAGGTCCGAGCCCTTCTTCGCGACCAGTGCGCGAAGAAGGTCATACATGAATTTCGTGGCCTGCTCGCGTTCCATGCTCAGTCTCCTGTCGCTGGCGATCGGCCGGGACGCGCGTGGCCGGCCGGCAATCTTACTACGCTACGAAACCTCGCCCCCCGCCGCAAGTCGCGGCGCGGCCTCAACTCAACCCGGGAAAATCTCCTTGTTCTGCGCCTTGCCGCGCGCCTCGGCCGCCGAGACAAGATTGCGCCGCACCATGTCCTGCAGGTTCTGATCGAGCGTCTGCATGCCCAGCTGCGCGCCGGTCTGGATCGCCGAATACATTTGCGCGATCTTGTTCTCGCGGATCAGGTTCCTGATCGCCGGGGTGCCGATCATGATCTCGTGCGCCGCGATGCGCCCCGAGCCGTCCTTGGTCTTGAGCAGCGTCTGCGAGATCACCGCACGCAGCGACTCGGAAATCATCGCGCGCACCATCTCCTTCTCCGCTGCCGGGAACACGTCGACCACCCGGTCGATGGTCTTGGCCGCCGACGAGGTATGCAGCGTGCCGAACACCAGGTGGCCGGTTTCCGCGCCGGTGAGGGCGAGGCGGATGGTCTCCAGGTCGCGCATCTCGCCCACCAGGATCACGTCCGGATCTTCGCGCAGTGCGCTGCGCAGGGCGTTGGCGAACGACAGGGTGTGCGGCCCGACCTCGCGCTGGTTGATCAGGGATTTCTTCGACTCGTGCACGAACTCGATCGGGTCCTCGATGGTGAGGATATGGCCGTAATCGTTCTCGTTGACGTGGTTGACCATCGCGGCCAGGGTGGTGCTCTTGCCCGAGCCGGTGGGACCGGTCACCAACACGATGCCGCGCGGGTACTCGGCGATCTCCTGGAAGATCTTCGGCGCCTTCAGGTCCTCAAGCGAGAGAACCTTCGAGGGAACCGTGCGGAACGCCGCCGCCGCACCGCGCTGCTGCACGAACGCGTTGACCCGGAAGCGCGCCAGGTTCGGCACCGCGAACGAGAAGTCGCACTCGAGATTCTCCTCGTAGAACTTGCGCTGCCCGTCGTTCATGATGTCGTAGATCATCGCGTGCACCTCCTTGTGCTCGAGCGCCGGCACGTTGATGCGCCGCACGTCGCCGTGCACGCGGATCATCGGCGGCAGCCCAGAGGAGAGGTGCAGATCCGAGGCCTTGTTCTTGACGACGAAGGCGAGCAGTTCGGTGAGATCCATTACAATCCTCTTGAGGGGTGGCGGGCGCGAAAAAATCCCGCGCTGTTTCAACGGATTATGGCAACGATCGACGTCAATTTGCAAGCCGTGAAAGGGCGCATCGCGCGCGCCGCAGCCGCGGCGGGCCGCGACTGCGCCGCGGTGACGCTGCTCGCGGTGTCGAAGACCCACCCGGCGCCGCTCGTGGCGCAGGCAGTGCGCGCGGGCCAGCTCGCGTTCGGGGAGAACTACGTGCAAGAGGCGCTGCAGAAAATGGATGCCCTCGCGGCCCTGCTCGGCGAGGGCTCGCCGGGGCTCGAATGGCATCTGATCGGCCCCCTGCAGAGCAACAAGACGCGCGTGGTCGCGGAGCGCTTTCAGTGGGTGCAGACCGTGGATCGCGAGAAGATCGCGCGGCGCCTGTCGGAGCAGCGCCCGACGGAGCTGGCGCCGCTCGACGTGCTGCTGCAGGTGAACGTGTCGGGAGAGGCGACCAAGAGCGGCCTCGACCCGCGCGACGTGTCTGCGCTCGCGCGCGTCGTGGCACCGCTGCCGCGACTGCGGCTGCGCGGCCTGATGGCGATTCCCGAGCCGGGCGACGATGCCGGGCTGCAGCGCGAGCGCTTTCGCGCGGTGCGCGAATTGTTCGAGCGGCTGAGGAGCGAAGGGCTGGCGCTCGATACGCTGTCGATGGGCATGTCCGAGGACCTGGAGGCCGCGGTCGCCGAAGGCGCGACCATGGTCCGTATCGGGACCGCGATCTTCGGGCTGCGTGAGCGCGGCGAAGACGGCGGCGTCGCGGGCGGGCTGAAGCGGGAAAGGGCGGCGACGTGAGCATCGCTTTCCTCGGCGGAGGCAACATGGCGGGCGCGCTGATCGGCGGATTGCTGGGCAGGGACTACCCGGCGGCTCAGATCTCGGTGGTCGAGGTTGCCGATGGCGCGCGCGCCAAGCTCGCGGCGCACTACGCGGTGCACGTCAGCAGCGCTCCCGATGCGGCGACCGAGGCGGCCGAGACGCTGGTGCTCGCAGTGAAGCCGCAGGACATGCGCGCGGCGGTCACGCCCCTCGCCGCGCAGCTGTCGGGAAAGCTGGTACTGAGCATCGCTGCAGGCATCCGCTTGGCGGACCTGGCGCGCTGGCTCGGAGGACACAGCAAGCTCATCCGCGCAATGCCCAACTCGCCGGCGCTCATCGGCGCAGGTATCACCGCGCTGTACGCACTGCCCGACGTGCGGGCCGAGGAGAGGCGGCGCGCCGAGGAGATCCTCGGTGCCGTGGGCGAGACCGTGTGGCTCGAAGACGAGCGGCTGATGGATCCGGTGACCGCGGTCTCCGGCAGCGGGCCGGCCTACGTGTTCTGGTTCATCGAGCAGATGGCGGAGGCTGGCACAGCGCTCGGACTGGCGCCCCAGGACGCGCGCCGCCTGGCGCTCGCCACGGTGCTCGGCGCGGCCAGGCTCGCCGCGCAAAGCGACGAGGCGCCGGGCACGCTGCGCGAGCGCGTGACCTCCAAGGGCGGCACCACAGAGGCGGCGCTGCGGGTGTTCGCCGACGAGCGGCTCGCCGAGCGGCTGCGGCGCGCCATCGAGGCGGCGAGCCGGCGCGGCGCAGAGCTGGGCGATTTGCTGGGCGGGGACGACTGATGCTCTCGCAGATCGTCGAGGTGCTGGTCGACAGCGTCGCCGGATTTTTCGTGTTCCTGCTGCTGGCGCGCTTTCACATGCAGTGGCTACGGGTGCCGTTTCGCAACCAGCTGGGGCAGTTCGTCGTCGCGGCCACCAACTGGATCGTGCTGCCGGCGCGGCGCGTGGTTCGCGCGCTCGGGGGCTACGACTTCGCCACCCTGATCGCGGCGTGGCTGCTGCAGGCGTTTGGGCTGTTCCTGATCCTCGCGGTGCGCGGCGCCGGTCTCGGCGCGCAACCGGGCGCGGCGGCCGCCGCGCTGTTTGCGGTCGCGCTGGTCGACCTGCTGCGCTACAGCCTGTATATCCTGAGCTTCGCGGTGGTGGCGCAGGCCGTGCTGTCGTGGGTCAACCCGTACGCGCCGATCGCCCCTGTCTTCGACGCAGTCACGGGGCCTTTCCTGCGCCCCTTGCGGCGCGTGATTCCGCCGCTCGCCAACGTCGATCTGTCGCCGCTCGTGCTGCTGGTCGCGCTGCAGGTGCTGCTGATCCCGGTGTGGTACCTGCGCGCTCTGGCAGGCGCCATCGGGTGAGCTGGTTCCGCGTCGAGGGCGACCGGTTCGTGCTGGAGCTGCACGTGCAGCCGGGCGCCGCACGCACCGGCGTTGCCGGCCCGCACGGTGAGTGCCTGAAGATACGGCTCGCCGCGCGCGCCGTCGACGGCGCAGCCAATGCCTGCCTGATCGAGTTTCTCGCCGAGCGGCTCGGCGCGGCGAGGCGCGACGTCGAAATCTTGGCCGGCGCTGCGGCGCGCCGCAAACGGGTTGCGGTGCGCGGCGCGCAACGCGGCGCGGAGGCGCTGTGGCCGGGCACCTGAAAGCGCTCGGGACCCGGGGTGAGGCCCGCCCGAGCGCACGTGCCCGCTAGCGCGGGAAGCGCATCTCCTGCGGGTAGGAGAACACGTCCTCCTGCACCCCGGCACTGATGCGCGCCTGCTTGCCGCGCCAGAACTCCGGCTCGGTCAAGTCGCGGTGGTACTCGAGAAAGATCTCGCGGGCACGTGGGTCGGCGACGAGGAAGCGCTCGAACTGCTCGGGGAAGACGTCGTGCGGCCCGATCGAATAATAGGGCTCGGCGGCCATCTCATCCTCGAACGAGCCGGGCGGCGGGATGCGGCGGAAATTGCAGTCGCTCATGTACGCGATCTCGTCGTAGTCGTAGAACACGACCCGGCCATGGCGCGTCACGCCGAAGTTCTTGAGCAGCATGTCCCCCGAGAAAATGTTCGCGCTGGCGAGCTCCTTGATCGCGTTGCCGTAGTCGCGCAGCGCGTGCCGCACGCGCGCCCAGTCGCCCTCACGCATCGCCTCCTCCAGGTACAGGTTGAGCGGCGTCATACGCCGCTCGATGTACATGTGCTGGATCACGACCTGGTCGGCCTCGAACTCGATGCTCGAGGCGGCGTGCTTCTTGAGCTCCGCGAGCAGCCCGGGCGCGAAGCGCTCAAGGGGCAGCGCGACCAGCGAGTACTCCAGCGTGTCGGCCATGCGCCCAACGCGGTCGTGGTATTTGACCAGCAGATATTTGTCCTTGACGGTCTGCCGGTCCATTTCCTTGGGCGGAGCGAAGCTGTCGCGGATCAGCTTGAACACGTACGGAAACGAGGGCAGCGTGAACACCAGCATCACCATGCCCTTGATCCCGGGGGCGGGCACGAAATCGTCGGTCGAGTGTCTGAGATGGTAGTGCAGGTCGCGGTAGAACAGAGTCTTGCCCTGCTTCTGCAGGCCGACGGCGGTATAGAGCTCCGCGCGCGGCTTCTTCGGCATCAGGTTGCGCAGGAACGACACGTAGGCCGCGGGCACCTCCATGTCGACGAAGAAGTACGCGCGCGCGAACGAGAACAGCAGCAGCAGCTGGTCCGGGTCGAGCAGCAGCGCGTCCAGGTACAGCTCGCGACGCTCGTTCTGCAGGACCGGCACCGCGAACGGAAACTCGCGGTGTCCGTTGACGATCTTGCCGAGGATGTAAGCCGCCTTGTTGCGGAAAAAGAGCGACCCCAGCACCTGCACCTGCAGACTGGGGTAGGCGCGCGCCGGGCGTGGAAAGTGCGCGCGCAGCGCGCGCAGCACGTTCTTCAGATCGCGCGCAGGGTCCTCGAACGGGTTGGCGAGCCGGAAGTCCTCGAGGATACGGCGTAGCGTGCCGCGCAGCCCGAGTTCGCGCGGATAGTAGCAGCGGTAGCTTGGCTCCTCGCCTTCGAGATGCTCGGTGGCCACCGCCGGGCGCCAGAAGATGAACTCGTTGTTGTAGTAGCGCCGGTGCAGCACCTGGCAGGCGACCGAGTTGTAGAAGGTTTCGGCGCACTCCGGCTGCAGGTGCTCGTGCAGCAGGCCGATGTAGGCGAGCTTGATCGCCGGCCACAACGACTCGTCGCGCTCGGCCTGCGGGAAAGCGCCGCACACCGCCTCGACAGCCTCCTGCACCCGGCGGTCGTACATCGGAATGCGCTCGCCTGCCAGGGCGCGCATCGCCGGCCAGTCGGCGCCCTCGAAGTGCCGCTTCGCCTGGCGGGCGGCGTCGCGGAACAGCCCATAGTGCCTGTCGAACCCCGCGAGGACGGTGCGCGCGACCTCTGCGGTGATCTGCGCCCGAGAGGTGACCCCCGCCGATAGCGGTGCGACCCTGGCCGGGCGTGCGGACGTGCTCATGCGGTGAAAGGAGGCCGGCGCGGCGCCGCGCGGGGGCCGCGCCGATCCGCTCAGGCGAGCGCGACTTTCTTCTTCGCGCCCTGCTCGTCGAAGAACTGCTCGTCTTCGGTCGAGCCGTGCAGCGCGGTGGTCGAGGCCTTGCCGCCGGTGACCACCTGGGTGACCTCGTCGAAGTAGCCGGTGCCGACTTCGCGCTGGTGCTTGACCGCGGTGAAGCCCTTTTCAACCGCCGCGAACTCCTTCTGCTGCAGCTCGACGAACGCGCTCATGTTGTTGCGCGCGTAGCCATAGGCGAGCTCGAACATCGAGTAGTTGAGCGCGTGAAAGCCCGCCAGCGTGATGAACTGGAACTTGTAACCCATGGCGCCCAGCTCGCGCTGGAACTTGGCAATCGCCGCGTCGTCGAGGTTGCGCTTCCAGTTGAACGAGGGCGAGCAGTTGTAGGCGAGCATTCTGTTCGGGTACTTCTTGCGGATGCCCTCCGCGAAGCGCCTGGCGAAGGCGAGGTCCGGCGTGCCCGTCTCGCACCACACCATGTCGGCGTATTCCGCGTACGCCAGCCCGCGCGAAAGCGCCTGATCGAAGCCCTTGCGCGTGCGGTAGAAGCCCTCGGCGGTGCGCTCCCCGGTGAGGAACGGCTTGTCGTTCTCGTCCACGTCGCTGGTGACGATGTCCGCGGCTTCCGCGTCGGTGCGCGCCAGCAGCACGGTGGGTACTCCCATCACGTCCGCCGCCAGGCGCGCGGCCGCGAGCTTTTGCACCGCTTCCTGCGTCGGCACCAGCACCTTGCCGCCCATGTGGCCGCACTTCTTCACCGAGGCGAGCTGGTCCTCGAAGTGCACGCCTGCCGCGCCCGCCTCGATCATCGCCTTCATCAGCTCGAACGCGTTCAGCACGCCGCCGAAGCCCGACTCCGCGTCGGCGACGATCGGCGCCAAGTAGTCGATGTCGCCCTTGCCCTCCATCCACTGAATCTGGTCGGCGCGCAGCAGCGCGTTGTTGATGCGCCGGAGCACCGTGGGCACGCTCGAGACGGCGTACAGCGACTGGTCGGGATACATCGAGAGCGAATCGTTCGCGTCGGCCGCGACCTGCCAGCCCGAGAGGTAGATCGCGGGCACGCCGGCCTTGACCTGCTGCATGGCCTGGTTGCCGGTGAGCGCGCCGAGCGAGTTCACGAATGGGCGCTCGTTCACCATCGTCCACAGCTTCTCTGCACCGCTGCGCGCCAGCGTGTGTTCGATGCGCACGCTGCCGCGCAGCCGCACCACGTCTTCGGCGCTGTAGCCGCGCCGGATGCCGCTCCAGCGCAGGTTTTGCGCCCAGTCCTTCTTCAGTGCCGCAATCTCTTGCTCTCGTTGATTCATGATCGCCCCTATATCGGTGAAGTCCTCGTTCGGCTCGCAGCACGGCGCGAATCCGCCCGAGCGCGTCCAAGAGGGACCTTACCGTAGGGCAATGGCGCGCAGCAACAACGTAAAGGGCCCAAGGCAAACGCGCTGGAAACAAGTGCTTACAATGGGTTAGCCGACCACAGTTTCACCATACGAAGCCGGGTTTCAAGCCCCTGCTGCTTTGCAATAAGCGTTGGCGCTCAGGTCTGGACCAAGGCGCGGCCGCGATGGATGCTCATCAGGATGCCGATGCCGATGAACAGCGTGGCGAGCGCCGAACCGCCGTACGACACGAACGGCAGCGGCACTCCGACCACCGGCAGGATGCCCGCGACCATGCCCATGTTGACGAACGCATAGGTGAAGTTGACGAGCGTGATCGAGCCCGCCAGCAGGCGCGTGAAGACGGTCGGCGCCTTGGCCGCGATCAGCAGTCCGCGCGCAATGAGCAACGCGTACAGCGCGATCAGTACGCAGTTGCCGACCAGCCCGAATTCCTCCGAGAACACCGCGAAGATGAAGTCGGTATGCCGCTCGGGGATGAACTCGAGGTGCGACTGCGTGCCGTGCAGCCAGCCCTTGCCGGTGATGCCGCCGGAGCCCACCGCGATGGTGGACTGGATGATGTGGTAGCCCGCGCCGAGCGGATCCAGGTTCGGGTCGAGCAGGGTGAGGATGCGTTCCCTCTGGTACTCGTGCATCAAGCCCCATAGCGGCGGCAGGCTTGCCAGCACCAGGATCGCGAGCACCGCGAGCACCTTCCAGCCGATCCCGGCGAAAAAGATGACGTAGAAACCGGCGAGCGCCACGAGCAGCGCGGTGCCCAGGTCCGGCTGGCGCGCGATCAGCAGCACCGGCAGGGCGAGCAGCACGCCCGCGAGCGCGAAATCGTGCAGCCTGAGCGTCGCCTCGCGGCGGTGGAAGTGCCAGGCGAGCAGCAGCGGCATGGCGATCTTCATGATCTCGGAGGGCTGGATGCGCACGGGGCCGACGTGCAGCCAGCGCCGCGCGCCGTTGACCACGTCGCCGCCGAGCGCCACCGCCACCAGCAGCAGCAGGCCGAGCATGTATACGGGCAGCGCCAGGCGCATCAGCGTCTGGGGCGCAGTACGCGCCGCGACCCACATCAGCCCCAGCGCCAACATGAAGTTCGCCGCCTGGATGGCGACGCGCGAGGGCACGTCGTGGCTCGCGGAGTACAGCGTCACCAGGCCGATAGCGGCGAGCGCCAGCGCGACCGCGAGCAGCGGGCCGTCGATGCACTCGGTGATATCCGCAAGCAGCCTGCGCAGCGAGAACCGTTGCAGCGCCATCACTGCGCCCCCTGCGCCGTCTCCGCGACCGGGGCGGGCGCCTTGGGTGGCTCGGGCAGCTTGCCGAGCAGGTAGTAATCGAGCACCGCGCGAGCGATCGGGGCCGCGGCCTGCGCGCCGAAGCCGCCGTGCTCCACGACCACCGCGATCGCGATGCGCGGGTTATCCAGCGGCGCGAACGCGATGTACAGCGAATGGTCGCGAAAGCGCACGGCGACCTTGCCGTTGTCGTAGCTGCGCGCGTTCCCCTTCATCGCCACGACCTGGGCCGTGCCGGTCTTGCCGGCACTGGTGTACTGCGCTCCGGCAAAGGCGCCCGCCCCGGTTCCATCCGGATTCATGTTCACTCCGGCCATCGCGTGCTTCACGAAATCGACGTACTTCTGATCAACAGGAATGCGACGCACGAGGTGCGGCTCGATGTAGCGGCGCTCCCCGGTGTGCGGGTTGTCGATGTGGTCGACCAGGTGCGGGCGGTACATAACCCCGTTGTTGGCCAGGGTGGCCACTGCCAGCGCCAACTGGATGGGGGTGTAGGCGTTGTAGCCCTGGCCGATGCCGATCGAGATGGTGTCGCCCGGGTACCACTTGCGCTGCTCCGGCGTACGGAAGCGGCGCATCTTCCACTGCGGCGAGGGCAGTACACCGGTGGCCTCGCCCTCCAGGTCGATGCCGGTGCGCGAGCCGAAGCCGAACGGCGCGACGGAGCGCGCGATGGCGTCGATGCCGAGGTCGTTGGCCAGCATGTAGAAGTAGGTGTCGCAGGACTCGACGATCGCCTTGTACATGTCGACCGTGCCGTGGCCGCCGCGCTTGTCGTCGCGAAAGCGCCGGCCGCCAAACATGAAGTAGCCCGGATCGAAGATGGTCTGGGTCTCCGTGCGCTTGCCCAGCTCGAGCGCGGCCAGCGCGAGATAGGGCTTGAAGGTCGAGCCGGGGGGGTACAGGCCGGCGATCGCGCGGTCGGTAAGCGGATGCTCGGGCGAGTTGTTGAGCGCGTCCCAGTTCTCGGTGTCGATGCCGTCGACGAACTGGTTGGGGTCGAACCCGGGCCTGGACACCAGCGCGAGCACCGCCCCGGTGTGCGGCTCGATGGCCACCAGCGCCCCGTCGCGCTTGCCGAAGGCCTGCTGGGCCACCTCCTGCAGGCGTACGTCGATGGTGAGCGACACGTTGTCGCCCGGCTGCGCCGGAGTGCGCGACAGCGTCCGAACGGCGCGCCCAGCGGCGTCGATCTCGACCTGCTCCAGCCCGGTGATGCCGTGCAAGGCCCGCTCGTAGCTCGCCTCGATGCCGGACTTGCCGATGAAATCGGTGCCGCGATAGTTGGCCGCCTCACCGGCCTTGTCGATCGCCTCCTGGTCGCGCTCGTTGATCCGCCCCATGTAGCCGATGACGTGCGAGGCGAGCTCGCCATGGGGGTACTGGCGAAACAGCCGCGCACGAATCTCGACGCCCGGAAAGCGGTAGCTGTTGGCGGCGAACTTGGCCACCTCCTCGTCGGAGAGCCGGGTGCGGATCGGCAGGCTCTCGACGCCGCGCGTCTCGGTGAGCAGCTTGTGGAAGCGCGCGCGGTCGCTCGGCCCGATGTCGATCAGCTTGGAGAGCCGCTCGATGGTTTGCTCCAGATTTTCGACCTTGCGCGGAAAGATTTCGAGCGTGTACGCTGAGTAGTTGCGCGCCAGCACCACGCCGTTGCGATCGAGGATCAGCCCGCGGTTAGGCACCACGGGGACTACCGCGATGCGGTTGTCCTCGGCCTTGGTCTGGTAATAAGCATGCTGCAGCACCTGCAGGTAGACGAAGCGAGCGAGCAGCAGGCCGAACGCAAGCACCACGAACGCAGCGGCGATGCCCAGGCGCAGGCGGAAGCGGCGCCGCTCGCGCTCGTGGTCCTTCAGCTCGGCCGGGCGCATGGCTCAGAGCGCACGCGTTTCATCGACCTCCACCGGGCGGCGTTGCGGCGCGAGCAGCACGAAGCCCGCCACCGGCCACAGCGCCGCGGCCACGAGCGGCCCGACGAACACCGACCAGCCGGGAAACTGGGCCCCGGCCGCCAGGCGCACCGCGACCTCGACGCCTTCGGTGGCGAGCAGCAGCAGCAGCACGTGCAGCGTCTGGCCGAGCGCCGAGAACCAGCGGATGCGGCGCGACAGCGTGAGCGCCCCGAAGGCGAGCAGCGCGTAGGCGAGCGCGTGCTGGCCAAGCAGCACGCCGTTGCCCGCATCGCTGAGCAGCCCGAGCAGCCAGCCCACGCCCAGCCCAACCAGGCGCGGCTGGTGTACGCACCAGAACGCGAGCACCAGGGCGACGAAGTCCGGCACCAGGGACACGTTCGGCCAGGGCAGGAAGTTGACCACGAGCGCGAGCGCGAACGATGCCACGATGGTGCGCACGCGCACCGGCCGCAGGATGTGCTGGGGCTTGTCGGGCGAGCGCGTCACCTGCCGCGCCGCTCGTGGTGCCGCAGCGGGCGCTTGGCGCGTGCCTCCGCGGGATATGCGGGCAGCTTGGTTTCGCTCGAGAGCACCAGCACGAAGCGGCCGCGCTCGACGCCCGCGGCCGGCTGGCACACGATGCGGGCGAACGGCCGCGTCGCGTCGCGCTCGACGCTTATGACGCTCGCCACAGGCAGCCCCGGCGGATACGTGCCGTCGATGCCCGAGGTGACGAGCCGGTCGCCGTCCTGAATCTCGACGTTCGGCGCCATGAAGCGCAGCTCCATCATGCCCGATCTGCCGGCGCCGAACACGATCGCGCGCAGCCCGGTTCTCACCACCTGCACCGGCACCGCATGGTCCTTGTCGGTCACCAGGGTCACTTGGGATACGAGCGGGTAGGCGTGGGTGACCTGGCCGAGCACGCCGAGGTCGTCGACCACCGGATCGCCGGAGCGCACGCCCTGCTCGGTACCCTTGTCGATGATGATGGTGCGCGAGAACGGATCGCGTCCCTCGTACAGGATTTCCGCCGGCATGCTGCGGTAGCGCAGCCGCTCGGCGGCGCCCGCCAGGCGGCGCAGGCGCACCGCATCGGCCGCGGCGGCCTCGTAGCGTTGTGCAGTCTGCGCGGTGAGCAGCAGCCGCGCCTTGAGCTTCGCGTTCTCGTCTCGCAGCGCCGTCTGGCTGACGAAGTAGCCCGCGGCGCGCTCGGCCAGCTCGAGCGGCGTGGTCGCGATCTCCTGCAGCGGATAGACCGCCGTGGCGAGGACGCCCCTAAACTCCTCGAGGTAGCGGTAACGCGCGTCGACGACCAGCAGCGCGAGCGAAAGCGAGGCGAAAAACGCGAGTCGAACGACTGGGGCCGGGCCACGCTTGAAAAACGGCGGCGGGGTGTGCTCCATCTAGTGAACCTGCGCGGAGCTTCCCTGGCTAAGGGGGGCGCGCCCCCTTCACTCAGTCATTCGTGAACACCGGGCCGAAGTGCTCCATCTTTTCCAGCGCCATGCCCGAGCCGCGCACGACGCAGGTGAGCGGGTCGTCGGCGACGATCACCGGCAGCCCGGTTTCCTCCATCAGCAGGCGGTCCAGATCGCGCAGCAGCGCGCCGCCGCCGGTGATCACCATGCCCTTCTCTGCGATGTCGGCGCCGAGCTCCGGCGGGGTCTGCTCGAGCGCGGATTTCACCGCCGAGACGATCTGGTTGAGCGGCTCGGTGAGCGCCTCGAGGATCTCGTTGGAGCTGATGGTAAAGCTGCGCGGTATTCCTTCGGCAAGGTTACGGCCCTTGACCTCCATCTCGCGCACCTCGCTGCCCGGGAACGCCGAGCCGATCTGCTTCTTGATCGTCTCCGCGGTGGTCTCGCCCACCAGCATGCCGTAGTTGCGCCGGATGTAGTTGATGATCGCCTCGTCGAACTTGTCGCCGCCGACGCGCACCGAGCCGGAGTACACCATGCCGCCGAGGGAGATCACGCCGACTTCGGTGGTGCCGCCCCCGACGTCGACGACCATCGAGCCGGTCGCCTCCGCCACGGGCAGATCGGCGCCGATCGCAGCAGCCATCGGCTCCTCGATCAGGTACACCTGGCCGGCGCCCGCGCCGATCGCCGACTCGCGGATCGCGCGTCGCTCCACCTGCGTCGAGCCGCAGGGCACGCAGATGATGATGCGCGGGCTGGGCGAGAACAGGCGCGAGTCGTGCACCTTCTTGATGAACTGCTTGAGCATCTGCTCAGTGACGGTGAAGTCGGCGATCACGCCGTCCTTCATCGGCCGGATGGCGACGATGTTGCCCGGCGTCTTGCCGAGCATCTGCTTGGCCTCCTTGCCGACCGCCTGGATCGTCTTCTTCGCGTTCGGGCCGCCTTCTTGGCGGATCGCGACCACCGAGGGCTCATCGAGTACGATCCCCTTGCCGCGCACGTAGATCAGCGTGTTCGCGGTGCCGAGATCGATCGCGAGATCGTTTGAAAAGTAGCTGCGCAGAAATCCGAGCATGGGCGTGTCCGCATCCCTATTGAAGCTGTTTTCCAGTTGTGCCTTAACTTCGTCCGCTAAGGCTGTGTCACCGCTGGGGTTAGGAGCCCTTCTCGCTCCCGGTCCCCATGACAGCTATGATACTCTAATGAAAACCCGGACATAAACATCCGGGGCCATTTGCTGCACCGCAATGTCGCTGTCCCCAGACCAGATCCCGCGCCTAGCGCTGCTCGCCCGCATCGCCGTCAGTCCCAAAGAGGCGGACGCGGCGCTCGTGCCGCTCAACCGCGTGCTCGGCCTGATCGACCAGATGCAGAAAGTCGACACGCGCGGTGTCGAGCCGATGGCGCACGCCCTCGATCTGCGCCAGCGCCTGCGCGAGGACGCGGTCACCGAGGTGGACCAGCACGCCCTCTTCCAGTCGGTGGCGCCCGCGGTCGAGCAGGGGCTGTATTTGGTTCCCAAGGTCATCGAATAGTTCCCCGATTCCGGGCGCGGCGCGCGTGCCGGCCTGCCGCGCGAACACGCCCCGTCCCCATGCTCAACGCCTCGCTCTCGGAGATCTCTGCCGCCCTTGCGGCGAGGGCCATTTCGAGCGAGGAGCTGACACGCCTGTTCCTGGCGCGCATCCGCGCCCTGAACCCCGCGTTCAACGCGTTCATCACGGTCGACGAGGCGCGCAGCCTCGCCGAGGCGCGCGCGGCGGACGCGCACCGCGCCGCCGGCGAGGCCGGGCCGCTGACCGGCATTCCGGTGGCGCACAAGGACATCTTCTGCACCCGGGGCATGCTGACCACCTGCGGCTCGCGCATGCTCGCCGACTACGTCAGCCCCTACGACGCCCACGTCGTCGAGCGGCTCGCGAGCGCCGGCGCGGTGCTGCTCGGCAAGTGCAACATGGACGAGTTCGCGATGGGGTCGTCGAACGAGACCTCGTACTTCGGCCCGGTGAGAAACCCGTGGGACCGGCGTCTGGTGCCCGGCGGGTCCTCCGGCGGCTCGGCGGCGGCGGTCGCCGCGCGCATGGCGCCGGCGGCGACCGGCACCGACACCGGCGGCTCGATCCGCCAGCCGGCGGCGCTGTGCGGCATATCGGGGCTGAAGCCCACCTACGGGCTGGTGTCGCGCTACGGCATGGTTGCTTTTGCCTCGTCGCTCGACCAGGGCGGCCCGCTGGCGAAGAGCGCCGCGGATCTCGCGCTGCTGCTCGAGGCCATGGCGGGATTCGACGCGCGCGATTCGACCAGCGTCGAGCGCGCGCCCGAGGACTACCGGTGCGGGCTCGACCAGCCGCTCGCCGGCCTGCGCATCGGGTTGCCGAAGGAATACTTCGGCGAGGGGCTCGAGCCCGGCGTGCGGCGCGCCGTCGAGGAGGCGATCGGCGAGCTCGAGCGCCAAGGCGCGAGCACCCTCGAAATCTCGCTGCCGAACACCGGCCTAGCAGTCCCGGTGTACTACGTGCTCGCCCCGGCGGAGGCTTCCTCGAACCTGTCGCGCTTCGATGGCGTGCGCTACGGCCATCGCGCCGAGCAGTATGCCGACCTGCTCGAGATGTACTGCCGCACGCGCGCCGAGGGCTTCGGCGCCGAGGTCAAGCGCCGCATCCTGATCGGCACCTACGTGCTCTCGCACGGCTATTACGACGCCTACTACCTGCAGGCGCAGAAGCTGCGCCGCCTGATCGCGCAGGACTTCGCCGCGGCCTTCGTGCGCTGCGACGTGATCGCTGGCCCGACCTCGCCCTCGACCGCGTTTCCGCTCGGCGCCAAGAGCAACGATCCGGTGCAAATGTACCTGAACGACATCTTCACCATCCCGGCGCCGCTCGCCGGTCTGCCCGGACTGTCGATTCCCTGCGGCTTCGATGACACGGGGCTGCCGGTCGGGCTGCAGCTGATGGGCGATTACTTCTCCGAGGCGCGCCTGCTCAACGTCGCGCACCGCTACCAGCGGGCCACCGACTGGCACGAGCGCGTGCCGAAGGACGCGCCGCTATGAGCTGGGAGATCGTCGTCGGCATCGAGACCCACGCGCAGCTGCAGACCCGCAGCAAGATCTTCTCGGGCGCCTCGAGCGCGTTCGGCGCGGCGCCGAACACGCAGGCCTGCGCGGTCGACGTCGCGCTGCCCGGCGTGCTGCCGGTGCTCAACCGCGCGGCAGTCGAGCTGGCGGTGCGCTTCGGGCTGGCGATTGGCGCGAGCATCAACCGGCGCTCGGTGTTCGCGCGCAAGAACTACTTCTATCCCGACCTGCCGAAGGGCTACCAGATCAGCCAGTACGAGGCGCCGATCGTACAGGGCGGCACGCTCGCCATCGTGCTGCTCGAGGGCGACAAGACGATCCGCATCACCCGCGCGCATCTCGAGGAGGACGCTGGCAAGTCGCTGCACGAGGACTTCCACGGCATGTCCGGCATCGATCTGAACCGCGCGGGTACGCCGCTGCTCGAGATCGTGTCGGAGCCCGACCTGCGCGGCGCAAGGGAGGCGGTGACCTATGCGCGCGCGCTGCACGCGCTGGTGCGCTGGATCGGAATCTGCGACGGCAACATGCAGGAGGGCTCGTTCCGCTGCGACGCCAACGTCTCGGTGCGCCGCGCCGGCGACGCCAAGCTCGGCACGCGCTGCGAGATCAAGAACCTCAACTCGTTCCGCTTCATCGAGCGCGCGATCGAGTTCGAGGCGCGGCGCCAGATCGGGGTGCTCGAGGACGGCGGCCGCGTCGAGCAGCAGACGCGCCTGTACGACCCGGAGCGCGACGAAACGCGCGCCATGCGCTCCAAGGAGGAGGCGCAGGACTACCGATACTTTCCGGACCCGGACCTGCTGCCGCTGGTCGTCTCGGAAGAGGACATCGAGCGCATTCGCAGTTCGCTGCCGGAGCTGCCTCGTGCGGTGCGGGAGCGTCTTGTTGTCGAGTATGGTGTTAGCGCGTACGAGGCCGGGATACTTACCGCCACGAGAGCGACGGCCAACTACTTTGAGCGATCGACCGAGCGACTGCTCCAGCTCAATCCGGCGAAGTGGGGCGGAACGGGTTCCGGTCCCAGTGATGCACGCCAGATGTATGGCGGCGCGATCGCTAAGGGTGTTCTTGGGTTGCTCGCGGCACAACTCAATCGCGATGCGCTTGAGATCGAGCAGTCACCTGTTACCCCCGAGCAGTTTGCGCTGCTCCACTCGCGCCATATTGATGACACCCTAAGCGCGAAGGCGGCACGAGAGGTCTTTCAGGCGTTGTGGGAATCAAACTCACGCGATGAAGACGCGATCGACGCAATCATAGAAGCCAAGGGTCTGCGGCAGATCAGCGACGCGGGCGCGATCGAGAAGCTGGTCGACGACGTGCTTGCGGCAAATTCGAAGCTCGTCGAGGACTACCGTGCCGGCAAGGAAAAGGCTTTCAACGCGCTGGTCGGTCAGGTGATGAAGGCGAGCCGCGGCAAGGCGAACCCGGAGCAGGTGAACCTGCTGCTGCGCGCGCGGCTCGGCGGATAGCGCCGGTGCGGTGCTACCGCGCCGCCGCAGGGTGCCCGGTCAGCTCGAGGAAGCGCTTCTTGTCGTCGTCGTACTTGGCGTTCATCTGGGCGATTTCCTTCTGCTTCTGGGCAAGCAGCTCGTTCTGCGCGGCGAGGTCCGATTGCGTGTTCTTGATGTCCATCGTCAGCCGCGCCGGCGGGCGCTTGCCGCCGGTGTACGGCTGCAGCTCCTTGTCCTGCGCGGCGCGCTGCTTCTCCAGCTCGGCGATCCGCTTCTTGAAGTCGCTGGCCGCGCGCCGGTTCTCGGCCAGGGAGCGCGCGCGCGCGTCCTCGATGTCCTGGGCGCTGGTGTAGGTCGCGAGCAGCGCCTTGTCGAGGCGCTCCTGCTCCTTCGCTGCTTCGGCCTCCTGCGCCTTCTTCTGCGCGGCGGCTTTCTGCGCCGCGCGCTGCTCAGGGGTCGGCGGCGGCAGGATGCGATTGATCACGACGCCCTGCGAGTTGAGCTGCTCGATCATTTGACCGACGCATGCCTCCGGGATGGTCTGGCTGTAGTGCTTGTGCCCCTCCTTGTCCACGCAGCGGTAGGTCTGGGCCTGCGCGGCGAGCGGTGCCAGGGCGAGCGCCAGGGCGGCGGCGAACAGCGTGCGTAGCATCGGTCCCTCCTTTCCTGCGACCTTTCCTGCGACGCGCCCGATTGTAACGCCTGGCGAGGCGGGGTGTGTGGCGGGGACTTGCGCTAGAATCCGCGCCACTCGCCCGCTTCGGCCACCATGCACTCCGCTGACAAGGCCTTCATCGCCGAGACTACCGCCAGAATGCTGCTCGAGGTGAAGGCGGTGCTCTTCTCCGAGGCCAAGCCATTCATCTTCACCTCGGGCTGGGCGAGCCCGGTGTACATCGACTGCCGTAAACTGATCTTCTACCCCCGCGTGCGCTCCCAGCTGGTGGACTTCGCTGAGGCGACGCTCGCGCGCGACGCTGGCTACGAGCAGTTCGACGTGATCGCCGGAGGCGAGACGGCCGGAATTCCATACGCGGCCTGGCTGGCGGACCGGCTCGGCCTGCCGATGCAGTACGTACGCAAGAAACCCAAGGGGTTCGGGCGCAACGCGCAGATCGAAGGCGATATCCGCGAGGGGGCGAGGACCTTGCTGGTCGAGGACCTGACCACCGATGGACGCTCGAAGATCAATTTCTGCAAGGCGCTGCGCGACGCCGGGGCCGTGGTCGAGCACGTGTTCGTCAACTTCTACTACGACATCTTTCCGGAATCGAAGCAGATCCTCGCCGATCTCGGTGTGCGGCTGCACCATCTCGCCACGTGGTGGGACGTGCTCGGCGTGGTCAAGCGCGGCGGCTATCTCGCCCCGGCGCAGGTCGACCAGGTCGAAAAGTTCCTGCACGCGCCGGCGACCTGGTCCGCCGCCCACGGCGGCGTGTCGAGCTTTCCTTCCTCCTGAGCACAGGGTCCGGGCGCTTATCGCCCTCCCCCCGCGTCGCCATGCGCATCGTCACGCTGAATGTCAACGGCATCCGCTCGGCGGCGAGAAAGGGGTTCTATCGCTGGCTCGCGGCGCAGCGCGCGGACGTCGCCTGCCTGCAGGAGATCAAGGCGCAGCAGCCCGACCTCGATGCGACGATGCGCGCGCCGAAGGGCTACTTCGGCGCCTTCTCGCACGCTGAGAAGAAGGGCTACGCCGGCGTGGCGCTCTACAGCCGCAGGCAGCCCGACGCGGTCATCGAGGGCTTCGGCAGCCGCGAGTTCGATCCCGAGGGGCGCTACCTCGAGGCGCGCTTCGGCAGGCTCTCGGTGGTGTCGCTGTATCTGCCCTCGGGCTCGAGCGGCCCGCACCGGCAGGCCTCGAAGTTCCGCTTCCTGGAGGAGTTCCTGCCGCAGCTGAGAACGCTCAGGCGCGCGCGCCGCGAGGTGGTGCTGTGCGGCGACTGGAACATCGCGCACCAGGAAATCGACCTGAAGAACTGGCGCTCCAACCAGAAGAACTCTGGTTTCCTGCCCGAGGAGCGCGCCTGGCTGAGCACGGTATTCGATGAGGTCGGCCTGGTCGACGTGTTCCGCACCCTCAATTCCAAGCCCGAGCAGTACACCTGGTGGTCGAACCGCGGACAGGCCTGGGCGAAGAACGTGGGCTGGCGTATCGACTATCAGATTGCGACCCCGGGCATCGCGAAGACCGCGCGCAAGGAGTCGATCTACAAGCGCCGGCGCTTCAGCGACCACGCGCCGCTGACGATCGAGTACGACTGGCCGCCGTAGGCGTTTTTTGCGGCGCCCGCCTGCGGCCGCCGCGGGTCGCCGCCTGGCCCGTCCGATAAGGCGGCGCCACTACGGGCTCGTGAGCTTGACCGAGATCTCGTGCGCCGCCTCGGTGAGCTGTCCCAAATGTGCCTTGACCATCTGCTGCAGCGTCGCGACGCGGTGCATCCAGGTTAGGTTGACCGCTGCCACCACGTCGGCCCCGGCCCGGATCGGTACCGCGATCGAATCGCGCTCGTCATCCGACTCGCGCCGCGACTTGTCGAAATGCCCGCCGAAGTCCGCCATGCGGTGGCCGTAGCCGAGGCCGCGCGTCTCCTCCAGCAGGCGCTCGATCATCGCCGGCTTGCTGGCGAGGAAATTCCCGGGCTCGACGCTGCGGCGCAGGCGTTGCAGGACGGCGTCGCGCTCGGTCGCGCTGCAGAAGGCGATGTAGGCCCGGCCGGTGGCCGAGCGCAGCATGTTGATGCGAAAGCCGATCGGCCCGAGCGGAATGTGCGAGAAGTACGACTGCGGCCGGTTGGTTTCGATCACCTCCATGTGGTCCAGCCGCGGCACCGCGAGGATCGACGGCCAGTCCACCTTGCGGCATAGCCGCTCGAGAATCGGCGAGGCTACCTCGACCAGACGATCCTCGTCGTTCAAGTGCTGCGCACGCTCGGTCAGCAGATGGCTCGGCAGGTAGGCGCCGTCGGCGAGGCGCTGCCAGATCAGGCCGCGCCGGTCGAGCGTGGCGATGATGCGGATGAGCGTCGCCTTGGGCAGGCCGGTGCCCCGGTGCATGTCGTGCAGGCTCGCGGCGCGCGATGCCTGGATGAACGCCAGCACCTCGAGTCCCCGGTCCAGGGCGCGGATGGTCTTGATCTTGTAACGGATCAAGCGGGCCTCGAGTTTCACCAGGAGAAATCAGGACAGGCGCATGCTACGCCTCGCGGCCCGCACCGGTCCATACTTGTTTGGTACGAGAAAAATCAATCGAGGAGACAAGCATGGCGCAAAGCGGACCTTCCGTCCTGCTGCCTTCGCAGGTGGCCACTGCACCCGGCGCCGAAGGCTGGGAGCGGATGTATCCCTACTTCACCCGGTTCCGGCCCGAGGACGATGGGCGCTTCTGGTTCTACAACGGCATGCACTTTCCGGAACCGATGCCGTCCTTCGACATCATCACGGCAGAGGCGGCCTACTGCGCGCTGGGGGCGATGACGACCCGCGTGTTCGCGATTCCCACGGCGCTGGGCATCGATCACCGCATTGTCAACGGGCGCATCTACATCAGCGCCATGCCGGTCACCGACCCGAAGGAAATCGAGCGCCGCGCGCAAATCTTCCAGCAGCGCGCGTTCCACTATTTCGGGCACTGGAATGAGTTCTACGAGCGCTGGAAGGAGCGCATGCTCGCCCTGATCCGCGACACCGAGTCCATCGCCGTACCGGGGCTGCCGGAGTTTGAGGACGAGGCGGTGGTGAAGAACGTCACCGGCATCGCGCAGAACCAGGCCATATTCGAAGGCTTCCACAAGGCGCTGGATAACTACTACCGCATGTGGCAGCACCACTTCGAGTTCCTGATTCTCGGCTACGGCGCGTACCTGACGTTCTTCGAATTCTGCAAGAAGGTCTTTCCGGAAATCCCCGACCAGACGGTCTCGCGCATGGTGGCCGGTGTCGAGGTGCTGATGTTCCGGCCCGACGATGAGCTGAAGGGGCTCGCGCGCCTGGCGCTGCAAAGCGGGCTGGACGATCTGTTTGTAGAAGGCCGCCCGGTGGGCGAATTGCTCGCCGCGGTGAAGGCGCGCGGCGAGGCGGGGGCACGCTGGCTGGCGGCGCTCGAGAAGGCGCGCGACCCGTGGTTCAACATCTCCACCGGCGACGGCTTCTACCACCACCATCGCAGCTGGAACGACGACATGGCGATCCCGATGTCGGCGCTGCCGCGCTACATCGCCGAGCTGAAGGCCGGCCGCAGCCTGGAGCGTCCGACCGAGGAGCTGCGTCGCGAGCGCGACCGCATCACGCGGGAATACCGTGCCCTGCTCGCCACCGACGCCGACCGCGCCACGTTCGATCAGCTGCTCGGGCTTGCGCACCTGGTATTCCCTTACGTGGAAGACCACAAGATCTACTGCGAGCACTGGCTGGCGATGGCGTTCTTCAAGAAGATGCGCCAGTTCGGGCAGCTGCTCGCGGCGCACGGCGTCCTCGACGACGCCGAGGACCTGTTCCAGCTCCAGCGCACCGAAGCCCTGCAGGCCCTGTCGGACCTGAGCCTCGCATGGAGCGCCGGCACGCCGCCGCGCGGCAAGGCCCATTGGCGTCCGCTGGTCGCCGAGCGCCGTGCGCTGCTCAAGAAACTGGCCGAATGGCAGCCGCCGGCGGCGCTCGGCCCCATCCCCAAGGTCATCAACGACCCGCTGTTGAACATGCTCTGGGGCATCACCTCCGAGCAGTTGACGATGTGGAGTATGCCGCCGGCATCGGGCAACGAGCTGCGCGGGTTCGCGGCGTCGCCGGGCGTCGCCGAGGGCATCGCGAGGGTTGTGCGCAGCGTCGACGAGATCGCATCGGTGCGCGACGGCGAGATCCTGGTGTGCCCGGTGACCGCGCCGAGCTGGGCGCCGATCTTCGGCAAGATCCGGGCCGCGGTCTCCGACATCGGGGGCACGATGTCGCACGCGGCCATCGTCGCGCGCGAATACGGCATGCCCGCGGTGGTGGGGACCGGCCACGGCACCAAGGTCATCAAGACCGGGCAGCGCGTGCGCGTGGACGGCAACGCGGGGCGCGTGACGGTACTTTCCTGAGGACCGACACTTGGCGACACTGAAATGGTTCCGCGACATCGGTCTCGCGGACCGCGAGACCGTGGGCGGAAAGGGGGCGAGCCTGGGTGAGCTTGATCGCGCCGGCATCCGCGTGCCGCCGGGGTTCGTGATCACGGCGCAGGCCTTCGAGGCATTCCTGCAGGAGATCGATCCGCGCGGGGAGGTGCGCGCCGCGATCGAGTCGCTCTCCGAACGTGATCCCGGGCTGGCGGGGACGACGGCCGAGGCGCGTGCCCTGATCGAGAGCCGTCGGCTGCCTGAGGCGCTGCGCGCCGCCATCGACGAGGCCTACGCCGTGCTGTGTCGGGGCGACGTCGACACGCCGGTAGCCGTGCGCTCGAGTGCCACGTCGGAAGACAGCGAGGACGCGAGCTTCGCCGGCCTGCAGGACACCTATCTCTGGCTGCGCGGGCTGGACGCGGTGCTCGTGCACGTGCGCCGCTGCTGGGCGAGCCTGTACAGCGAGCCGTCGGTCGCCTACCGCCGCCGCCTGAAGCTGCCGGAGTCCGGCGTGGCCATGGGGGTGGTCGTGCAGCGCATGGTCGACGCGCGCAGCGCCGGCGTGATCTTCACGCGCAGCCCGACCACCGGCGACCGCTCGGTGATCAGCGTGGAAGCAGCCTGGGGTCTCGGTTCGGCCGTGGTCGGCGGCGAGGTCACGCCCGATCGCTTCACGCTGAACAAGGTCACGCTCGAGGTGCTCTCGCGCACGATCTCTTGCAAGGCGGTCCGCCATGTCCCGGTCGCGGCCGGCGGGGTCATCGACGAGGCCGTGCCCGAGGCCGAGGAGTCGGCGCCCAGCGTGTCGGAAGCGGAATTGCAGGAGCTGGCGCGCATCGCCAAGCGCGTCGAGCAGCACTATGGTCGCGCGCAGGACATCGAATGGGCGATCGACGCCCGCCTGCCGGCGGCTGAGGCCATTCTCCTGTTGCAGAGCAGGCCGGAGACGGTCTGGTCCAAGCGCGACGGCGAACCGGCAGCGCCCGTACGCGCCTCCGCCTTCGACCATCTGATGGCGACGTTAAGCGGCCGGCGCTGATCTTCCGGCCTGTTGCCATGAGCCTCTCACACGACGATGTCGAGCGCCTGCTGAGGGTCCTGGAGGCCTCTCAGTTCGACGAGCTGCATCTCGAGGTCGACGGTACCAAGCTCGCTTTGTACCGGCGCGCAGCCCCGCCGGTGGGCGAGCGGGCGGCGGCGCCGGTTGCCGTGGCAACACCCGTCGCGGCAGCGGGCGCGCAGGCGCCGGCTGCGGCGCCGCAGCCGCAGACCGCACTGGTCGAGGTACGGGCCTCGATGCTTGGCACCTTCTACCGCGCTCCCAAACCCGGTGCCGAGGCGTTCGTGCAGATCGGCAGCCGCGTCGAGCCGGAGACCACCATCGGGATCATCGAGGTCATGAAGCTGATGAACGCGATGCCCGCCGACGTCGCGGGCGACGTGGCCGAGATCCTGGCGCGCGACGGCGAGCTGGTCGAGTACGACCAGGTGCTCATGCGCGTGCGACCGCTCTGAGAGGGCCTGGATGGCGTGCGCATCCGCCTCGCGCTGCAGTGGGCCGCCGTCGCGAATCGCGAGTTCGCCACGGCCGGCGTCGAGGGTCGGCCCGTGCGCCCGACTCGACGCCGGGACGACACCACCGTGAGCTCTGACCGCGTGGATTTCGTCGACACCACGCTGCGCGACGGCAACCAGAGCCTGTGGGGCGCTACCGGCCTGCGCACGGCCATGATGCTGGCCATCGCGCCGGACCTCGACCGCGTGGGCTACCGGGCGATCGACTTCTCCACCAGCACCCACATGGCCGTCGCGGTGCGCTATCACCGCGAGGATCCGTGGGAACGGCTGCGGCTGCTCAAGGCGAAGATGCCTCGCACGCCGCTGTCGTTCCTGTCCACCGGCATGCGCTTCATCTCGTGGGAAAGCGCGCATCCGGATCTCATGCGGCTGTCCTACCGTCTGCTGGTGCGAAACGGTATCCAGCGCTTCCAGGTGATGGATCCGATGAACCACATGCCGGCGCTGGCGGCCTGCGCGCGCGACATGCGGACCGAAGGCGGCGAGGAAATCGTTGCCGCGCTGGTCTACACCGTGAGCCCGGTGCACGACGACGCCTACTTCGCTCGCTGCGCCGCCGAGCTGGCCGGGGTGTCCGAGATCGACCGCGTCTACCTCAAGGACCCGGGCGGCCTGCTGACGCCCGAGCGCGCGCGCACGCTGCTGCCCGCGCTGCACCAGGCCCTGGCGGGCAAGCCGCTGGAGCTGCACTCGCATTGCACGATCGCCCTGGCGCCGTTCACCTACGCGATCGCGCCCGAGCTCGGGGCGTCCACGTTGCATACCGCGGCGCGGCCGTTGGCCAACGGCACGAGCCAGCCGGCCATCGAAAACGTCGTTGCCAACCTGAGCGAGGCGGGCCGCGCGGTCGACCTCGACCTGGACGCGCTCGGCCGCGTGAGCGCGTATTTCAGTCGCCTGGCCGCCGCCGAAGGGCTCGCCGAAGGGATGCCGCAGGAGTACGACGCGAGCTACTTCGGCCACCAGCTGCCGGGCGGCATGATCGGGACGATGCGTCGCCAGTTGCGCGAGCTGCGCCAGGAGCACCGGCTGCCCGAGGTCTTCGATGAGGTGGTGCGCGTGCGGGCCGAGCTCGGTTACCCGATCATGGTGACGCCGTTGTCGCAGATCGTGGGTACGGTGGCGGTGATGAACGTACTCGGCGGCAAGCGCTATGACAGGCTGCCCGACGAGGCGGTGCGCTACGTGCTCGGCCGCTTCGGGACGCCGCCGATGCCGGTGGCCCCCGAAGTGCGTGAACGCGTGGCGCAGCTGCCGCGCGCGCGCGAGCTTGCGGCGCAGCCGCCGATGGCGGGGCTCTCGGAGCTGCGGCGCCGCATCGGGGGCCACCTGTCGGACGAGGAATTCCTGCTGCGTGCGGTGATGCCACCCGAACAGGTGGATGCGATGCGCGCAGCCGGCCCTGCGCTGCGGCAGTACGACCCGGCAGTGTCGCCGGTGATCGGGTTGGTCGCGGCGCTGGCCGAGCACCGCGACGTAACGCACGTGCGCGTCGTGAAGCCGGGCTTCAAGCTGGAGCTGCGCAGCGGGGCCGCGCGATGAGGCGACGCCTGCAGGGCGTCAAGGGCTGGGTCTTCGACGTCGATGGCACGCTCGTGCTCGGCGATCAGCGCCTGTCGGGCTATCGGGCGCTTCCGGGTGCGGTGGCGCTGATCGAACATCTCGAGCGGGCCGGCGTACCGTTCGTGGCGTTCACGAACGGCACCACCAAGTCGCCGCGCGACTACGCCGCTACGCTGGAGCGCATCGGCCTGGCCGTCGGCGAGGCCCGGATGCTGACCCCGGTCAGCGTCGCGATCGAGGTCTTCCGGCGCCGCAAGTTCCGCAAGGTCCTCGTGCTGGGCGTCGAGGGCGTTTGGCGGCCGCTCGCCGACGCCGGCCTCGAGGTCATCGTTTCGCCGGCGCGGGCCGACGATGCCGAAGTTGTGCTGGTCGGCTGGCATCCGGAATTCGGCCTGCAGGATCTCCAGGCGGCGAGCGCCGCGCTGTGGGGCGGCGCAGCGTTGTACGTTGTGTCGGTGGCGCCTTACTTCGCGAGTGCCGGCGGGCGAGTACTGGGTATCTCCGGCGCCATCGTCGCGGCATTGCGCAACATCACGGGCAAGCGTGCCACGGTGCTGGGTAAGCCCTCCGTGCAAGCCATGCGCTATGCGAGCCAGCGGCTGGGCGTGCCGGCCGCGCAGATCGCGGTGGTGGGGGACGACCCCGTGCTCGAGGTCGGCATGGCCCTGCGCGCCGGCGCCATCGCCATAGGCGTCCACACCGGCCTCAACGACGCGGCGGCCTTTGCGTCACTCGAGCCCCAGGACAGGCCGCACCTGTCGCTTGCCGGCGTGCACGAACTGCTTCCGTTGCTGGAAGCCGCTTCATGAGCGTGGAAGACGGAAGCCAGCGTAAGGACAAGAACTCACCAGGTCTCTACGACGCTGCGCTCCCCACGTCCAGCCTGAGACGCGTGTCGACGCTGTCGCGTCCCGTTTCGCTGACCGCCTCCGTTTTCCCGGCCGCAACCCGCGCAGGATCGACCCCGGCATCTTTGACCAGGGCTTGCATCACCGCGCTGGCGCGATGCTGCGCCAGGGCCTCGAGCGCCGCGGCATCGAGCGGCTGGAGCTCCACCAGGCGCTGGTACAGCGCTTCGTAGAACTGGCGGTCCGAGCTGCCCTTGCCGAACAGCGCCAAAGCGCGATTAACGCGACTGACCTTGCGCGCTGCCCGTTTCTCGAACTGGGCCTGGAATTCCGGCATCGCGCGATCGCCAGCGCGCGCGCGCATCAGCTTCTCGAGCGCGAGCTGCGTCTTGGCGCTGTCGAAAGCGACCAGGCCTGGCTCCTCACCCGGCCCGAGTTTCACGCCCTGCGATGCCGCCAGCTCGCGGCGGACTTTCTCGGCGCGTAACGCCTTGCCGTCGATGGCTACGTCGTAGCGGCCGTCGACGATCACCTTGAGCTGTGGTCGCTTCTGCAACGCCTCGGCAACCTTCTTGAGCTTCTCCAGCTGCGGAGGAAGCACACGCGTGGAGCCCGGGTCGAACGCAATGGAATCGAGCTGTTGCGCGCCACCGCCCAGCAGGGCGCCAAGCGCTCGAAAAGGCGCGGTCACGATCTTCTTGATCACGGTCACGATCGCCTGCCAGACGAGGTGGCCGTAGCTAAACTGGGGGTTGTTCACGTCGCCCTGCACCGGGACCGCGACGTCGATCCTTCCTTGCGAGTCGGTCAGGAGCGCGATCGCGAGATCGAGCGGAAGGTGGAGCGCATTCGGCGATTCCACGCGCTTACCCAGGGTGAACTTGTCGAGCAGGATCTTGTTCTCGCCCAGCAGCTTGCCGTCCTTGATCTTGTACTCAAGGTCCAGGCTGAGCCGGCCGGAGGCGATCTTGCGACCCGCGAACGTGGCACTGTAGGGCGAGAGCGTAGGCATGTTTACGTTGCGGAATACGACCCGCAGGTCGGTGAATTTCTTGGGCGCGAACGGGCTCAACGCGCCGTCGGCCTTCGCCGAGCCGTACGCGTCGACCCGCCCCTCGAGCTTCAGCTCGGCATGGCTCGACGGATCGGACGAGAGACCCGTGACGACCCCGCCAAGCTGCCGGATGTGTGCAGTGAAAGGCAACACCAGACTGGAATCTGCATACTCGACCGTTCCGTTTTGGATGCGCACCCGCCCGACGGTCACCGGAAACGCGCCGCGCGTCGCGGCACCGCCGGCGCCGGAGGCGGCCTGCTTCTTGATCAAATTCGCGAGATTGAAGCTGTGGTCCTTGAATACGATGAGCTTGGCTGTGGGCTGTACCAGGCGGATCTCCCTAACGGTCAATCGATTCGGCGCGAGCCCGAAGCTGATGCCCTGCGCATCGAGCGCTTTGCAGGACAGAAGGTCGCTGCCCCCTTGCTCCTCGGTGACTAAAAGGCCGGCGACGCCGAGCGATCCCTCGGCGCGCAGCGTTGGCGCAGATTTCGACGCCCGGTACCGCAGCGTCGCGTCTGCCGAGAGGTCTCCCGACTTGAGATTCACCGAGGCGTAGTGCGCCACTAGGGGCTGCAGCGGGACGAGGTTGAGGCGTGTGAGCTTCACGCGCGCGTCGACGCCGGAGCCGTCGGGCACGAGGCTTCCTGCAACGCTGACGTCACCGCCCTGCGCCACCCGCAGCGCCGCATCGAACGGTACCGGCGCGCGCAGATCGCTGCTCAGGTTCTTCAGCGTGGCAGAAACGTCCGCCAGGTCATAGCGGATCGCGGGCTTGAAACTCCGATCGGCCAGCGCAATCCGGAAATCGCCGAGCTTGAACGTATCCAGATGCAGGCGCCACGGCGCGCTCTCGGCGCCTGGGGCCTGGGCCGTTTTGCCGGCTTCGGTGCGCGCTGCGCTTTGGCCGCTCGTGCCAAGCGCCGCCAGCAGGTCGATGTTGCCCTGCGCGTCGCGGGTCAGGCTCGCGCTGCCGCCGCGCACGGCCAGTTCGCGCAGCGCGATGTCCCGCTTCGCGGTATCGATCGTGTCGCCCGTGAGCGTCACGCTGTCGAGCGCGACCAGCGGGGAGCTGTCCGAGGACCGCCTCAGAGCGATCTTGGCCAGTCCGATGCGCAGCGCATTCGATGTCACCGAGCTCGTTGCACCGCCGACCTCCAGCTGCGCGTTGCCCTGGATCGCCACATCCCCGATGTCCAGCGTCAGAGGGGTGGTGCGGCTTTGGTCCGTGAACCGCGCACTGACGTCCGCGACCCGTACCGCATCGAACTTCGCGCGCCAGGGACTGGTATTCGCAATGTGTGCCGGCGGAACTGCCGTGCCAGGCCCTTTCCGCGCGATGGCGATGCCCTGCCAGTCGATCGTCCCATCCGCGGCCTTGCTTCCCGTGACCCGTCCTTTGCTGATGTCCAGCCTTGGCAGCGTCACCTCGCGTCGCTGAAGATCGACGCCGATGTTGCTTGCCTCGATCTTCTGCAACGCAAGCAGGGGTTGCGCCTCGCCCGGCTTGCGCAGTGCAAGACCCGCGATCCGCAGATTCGCTCCGCGCAACAGCAGCTGCGGCCTTCCTCCCGCCAAATTGAAGCTATAGCTCGTCTTGAAATCCACCGTGCCGTCCGGCGGATCGAGCCGGAATTCGTCCTGCAGAAATTTCCATATGCTGGCGGGCCGGAACCGGCTGATGGCCAATTCGCCCTCGGAGGCGACCGGCTGTAGGGACACCTTGCCGCCCCAGCGCATGGTGCCGCCTCCCGGAAGCGTGGCGCGAATCGAGTATTGTCCCTGGCGCTGGGGGAGCGTCGACACGTCATCGAGCCGAAGGTCGATAGGCACCAGTGTTGCGCTGGCCGCGGTGGGATCGGAAAGATCGGTGTAGGTCAGCCTGCCGTTGCGCAGCTCGACGTGCTTGAGCACCATTCGGACCGGCGCACGGTTGCTCGCGGGTGCGGCCGGCTTGCTCGCGCGCATGGCGGCCACGAGGTCCACGAGATTCACTTGCCCCGCAGGACCGGTCACGACGTGTACGTCAAGGCCGTCGATGGCGATGTCCGCGAACACCCAAGCCCAGCGCAGCAGGCTCGACGCTTCGAGATCGAGATACAGCCGCTGCGCGCTGACGATCGGGCTGCCGTTACGCTCCGCGAGCCGAAAATCATGAGCCTCGAAAGTCAGCAGGAAAGGATTGATCCGGACCTTGCCGATGCTCGCCTGACGCTTGAGTGTTTCATGGGCGTAGTGCGGCACATATCGCTCGACCAGATACGGCAGCAGGAAGAAACCGCACACCGCATAGGCGGCGAGCAGCCCTGCGCCGATCAACACCCACCGACTGCGCAGGATGCGCGTCAGAGCTTGTCTCATTCCGAAACGGATGCCGTGGCAGTCATGTCGTCCCCGCATTTGTATAGAGCGTGCACACGGCTGCTCGCGACGGAACAGGAAGATCCACCGATCGGGATAGCCGATCGCCTTGGGTCGTGCAGGCCACGGTATCGCGAATTGGGCATCCCGTATTGATGTGGGTCAACTACAGGGGAATGCAATTCCCTGCGCATGGGGGGTGGGCTCGGCGCCCGGTCGGCTTGACGGGAACCTTGCGCAGGCAGATGACGCTCAAGCCCGAGCGGTCGTCGCGCTTGAGCGTCCCGGCAAAGTGTGTAAGGATGAACACATCGAGCGGGAGGTGGCATGAGCGCTCACAACAAAAGCTTGCGTCCGGCAATAGCCAGCGTTCTGATCGCAACGCTTGCTGCCTGGGTTCCGATCGAAGCGCAGGCGCAATCCTGTCCGCCCGGCTATTACTACGCGAGCGACGGCTATTGCTACCCCGGGCCGCCGCCCAGCTATGCGCCGCCAACGTATGACGCGGCACCGCCGGTCTCGACGCCCCCGGTCGTGACGGACGGTTTGATGATCGGTCTCGGCGTGCTCCTCGGCGGCGTCCTGTTGAGCGGCCACGGCGGCCATCGCGGCCGCCCGGAGGCGCGCCGCCCGCAGCCTTGGCGCGCCCCGCAGTATCGGGGGCGCTCGTACGGACACGGGCGTCGCTGACCAGGGTCATGGAGATCAAATCATGAAAATCCCGTCCTTCGCCGTGGGCATCTCTGCCGCATTGCTGCTCGCCGTACCATCGGTCGCGCTCGCCCAAAGCGCGCCGCCGAGCACACCTGCGCCGGCCAGGGCGGCGATCGCCAATCGCGTCGAGCAGCGCATCAAGAGTCTTCACGCGCAACTCATGATCACGTCCTCCGAGGCGCCGCAGTGGGCCGCGGTGGCCCAGGCGATGCGTGACGACGCAGACACGGTCGGTGCGCTGATACGGCAGCGAATGGAAAAGGTGGGGACAATGAACGCGGTGGACGATCTGCGCGCCTACCAGGCGATCGCCGAAGCCCACGCCGCCGGCGTCGCCAACCTGGTTTCGGCGTTCGAGGCGCTATACGCCGTCATGCCGCCCAGGCAGCAGAAGAACGCCGATGTGGTCTTCGCCAAAGCGATGCACCGGCGGGCGGCGAAGAAATAGGCGGACTAGGGCGAAGCGGCAGTACTACCAGCGCCTGCGCTCAAGGGGCACCACGGCCAGGCGCCTGCGGCGGCGGTCCAGCCACCAGGCGAGCATCGGGAGCAGCGCGAAGCCGCCCGGCATCACGATGACCACCAGGTAGGGCGACAGGTGCCCGAGCCGGCGCAGCTGCATGCGTAGCTCTGCGAGCTCGGCGTGGGACCAGCGCTGACCGTTGCGCCGCTTCATGAGCAGCGGCATCAATCCCTTGATCTGGGTGAACTCGGCCAGCATCACGCGACGCTCGCGGTCGGCGAGCGCGAACGCGTTACGCAGCGGATTGCCGAAGCGGCGTTGCATGGCTAGGTCTCGCGCCGCGCGGCCGCTGCGGCCAGGAAGGCTGGCGCCAGGCGTCGCACCCACAGGCGCGCACTGCGGTAAGCCTGCCACAGCGACCACCCACTCGCGAGCCACTTGAGCGTGCGCTTGGGCTGCAGCGCGACCAGGACCGCAAAGCCCGCGGCGATCCACAGCGGCCGCTGCTTCGCACCGGCGACGAGCCGCATGCCCTTCTCCAGCCAGCCGGTGGCGGCCTCGGCGCGCGCCACGTAGCCGGCGAGCGCCTCGCGCTCGGTGCTTGCGCGTCCGCGCAGCCGCATGCGCTGCTCGCGCAGCGCGATCAGGCGCTCACGCATGCGGCTCTCCCGCCCCGCTCGCCGACGGCCGGTGCTCAACGCGCTCGCGGTCCTTTGTCAGTTCGGCGAGAGTAGCGGCGAGGAACCTGGGTCGCTCGCGTAGCCGCGCGCGCGCGATCGCCAGGCTGAGCACGCCGGCGCCGGCGTACAGCGCGGTGAGCAGCGCGGCTGCGAGCACGCGGTGCTGGTCCCAGAACACGAGCACGATCAGGATCGAGGCAAGCACCAGCGCCATGCCGAGGAAGAACAGCGCGAGCAGCGTCCAGATCGCGATCTCGAACCAGCGCAGCGCCTGCTCTTCGAGCTCGTTGCCCGCCAGGCGCGCGCGCGTCTCGACGAACGCGAGGAGCGTTCGGGCCAGTTCTCTGATCGAGCCCAGCATGTCGGATCCGGTTCGCGGCGGGCGCCCGCCGCGCGTTTAGCGGCGGCTGATCAGTGCGCCGAGCAGGAAGCCGATCCCGGCGGCGATGCCCACCGCCGGCCACGGGTGCTCGCGCACGTATTCGTCGGTGGCCTGCGCCGCCTGCCTGGTGTGGTCCATGAACGCGCGCTCCGCCTCGCCCAGCTTCACTTTGGCGGCGGCGAGCGAGACCTGCATGCGCTCGCGCGCGGCGGTGACTTTCTCGCCGGCCTGGCTGGCGGTGGCGCGCAGCAGCTCTTCCGTGTCGCCGATCAGCACTTTCAGGTCGGCGACGAGTTTCTCTTTCGACACATCCGTGGCCATGGGCTTGCTCTTCGCGTGGGTGGTGGTGGGTGCTCTGGGAGGGCGGCTGGCGTAGCTGCGCCGCGAGAAAAGAGGCTACCGAGTTTTGCGGGGACAGGCAACACTGGCGGGGTATTCGGGCACGGCGGTTACAATCGGCCCGCCCATCCACCCGCCCGCCGCATGCCGCTCTCGACCTACGCCGCGGTCTTTCGCAACCGCAAGATCCTGGTGCTGCTGCTGCTTGGCTTTTCGTCCGGTCTGCCGCTCGCGCTGACCGGGGGCACGCTGCAGGCCTGGCTGACGGTGAAGGGCCTCGGTATCACGACCATCGGCCTGTTCGCGCTGGTCGGGCAGCCCTACACCTACAAGTTCCTGTGGGCACCGCTTATGGACCGTTTCAGCCTGCCGTTTCTCGGCCGGCGCCGCGGCTGGCTGGTGCTGACGCAGCTCGCGCTGCTCGGCGCGCTCGCCTGGATGGGAACGATTTCGCCGCGGCAGACGCCGTGGCTGCTGGCTGGCGTGGCGCTCGCGGTGGCGTTCCTGTCCTCCTCGCAGGACATCGTGGTGGATGCCTATCGCACCGACGTCCTGGGCGCCGCGGAGCGCGGCGCGGGCGCCGCGGTGTTCGTGCTCGGCTATCGCATCGCGATGCTCGTCTCGGGCGGGCTCGCGCTGATCCTCGCTGCCGGCCCGCTCGGCTGGACCGGCACCTACTGGCTGATGGCGGCGCTGATGCTGGTCGGCTGCGCCGCGGTGCTGCTCGGGGAGGAGCCCGAGGCGCCGGCACGCGCGCCGCACACGCTGCGCGATTCGGTGCGCGATCCGCTGCTGGAGTTTTTCTCGCGCGACGGTGCGTGGCAGCTGCTCGCGCTGATCGTGCTCTACAAGCTCGGTGATGCGTTCGCCGGCACGCTGTCGACGGCGTTCCTGCTGCGTGGCCCGCACTTCACGCTCCAAGAGGTCGGGCTGGTCAACAAGTGGCTGGGCGTCGTGGCCACCATCGTGGGCGCCCTGGCGGGAGGCGCGCTGATGGTGCGCCTGCGCCTGTATCGCTCGCTGCTGCTATTCGGCGTGCTGCAGGGCGTGACCAACCTCGGCTACATGGCGCTCGCGCTCGCCGGCAAGAGCTACGCGCTGATGATTTTCGCGGTGGCGACCGAGAATCTGGCGAGCGGGATGGGTACCGCAGCCTTCGTGGCGCTGCTCATGGCGATGTGCGAGCGGCGCCACTCGGCGACGCAGTACGCTCTGCTCTCGGCCCTGGCCGCCCTGGGGCGGGTGTACGTCGGTCCGGCCGCGGGCGAGATGGCGAAGGTCTTCGGCTGGCCGGAGTTCTTCTTCATCACCTTCCTGCTCTCGCTGCCCGGTCTCGCGATGCTGGTGTGGCAGAAGCCGCGCGTCGTCGCCATCGACACCGCGCCGCGGCAGTAGCGACCGACTAGGCGCGGCGGCGCTTGCGCGCCGGCGCCGCGCGCGACTTGCCTTGCGCGCCCAGATGCCCGAGCAGCGCTTCGATCCCCAGGAAATAGGAGCGGATGCCGAAGCCGGCGACCATCCCCACCGCCGTCTCCGCCAGGATCGAGTGCAGGCCGCGCTTCTCGATGTTGGTCATGTGGACCTCGACGTAGGGGAACGGAACCGCGCGCAGGCAGTCGCGCAGCGCGTAACCGGCGAACAGGAACGCGGCCGGGTTCATGACCAGCCCGTCGAGCTTCTCGTCGACCGCGCGGTACAGCCGCTCGATCGCCTCGCTCTCGCCATGCGTGTAGAAGATGTCGAGCCGGTACTTGGCGGCGCGCGCGTGTTCGCGCAGCATCTCATCGAGCTCGGCGGCGGTCGTCCTGCCGTAGAGCTCGGGCTGGCGCCGGCCGAGGTAGCTCATGTTCGGGCCTTGGATGAGGAGCAGCTTGGGCATCGGGCGTGTCGCGCGGAAAGTGAAAACCGTGCGAGTATCGCAGCAACCGATTCCTGGAGGTGAACCCACTATGCTGGCCGCGCAACTTTCCGCCTTCGGGCGACCCGACGAGGTGATCGAGCTGGTGGAGCAGCCGGATCCCGGCGAGCCGGGCCCCGGAGAGGCGATCGTCGATGCGGAACTCTGCCCGATCAATCCGGCCGACGTGCTCAACCTGGAGGGCGGCTACGGCGCCGCGCCGCCCAAGCTGCCGATGACTCCCGGCGCCGAGGGCGTCGGGCGGATCGCGCAGCTGGGCGCGGGCGTGAGCCACCTGAAGGTTGGCGACCGGGTGCTGCTGCCGGGGCCGGGCACCTGGCGCGAGCGCGTCAGGGTGCCGGCGAAGGTGCTGTTCGCGCTGCCGCAGAACGTCGATCCGCGGCAGCTCGCCATGCTGCGCGTCAATCCGCCGACCGCCTACCTGATGCTGCACGACTTCGTCGCGCCGCGACCCGGGCAGTGGGTGATCCAGAACGCCGCCAACTCGGGTGTCGGACATTGCCTCATCCGCTTTGCGCGCGAGGCGGGCATGAAGACCGTGAACGTCGTGCGCCGAGCCGAGCTGATCGAGCCGCTGCGCGCCTTCGGCGCGGACGTGGTACTCGCGGACGGACCGGACCTGGACGCGCGCGTGCGCGCCGCAATCGGCGACGGGGTGCTGCCGCTCGCCATCGACGCGGTCGGCGGCAGCGGGACGCAGCGCCTTGCGCGTTGCGTGGCCGACGGCGGCACGGTGGTGAACTACGGTCTGCTGAGCGGCGAGCCGTGCCGGGTAGACGGGCGCGAGACCGTGTTTCGCGACGTGAGCCTGCGCGGGTTCTGGCTGCGGCGCTGGTTCATGCAGACGCCGCTCGAGCGCGTCGCTGCACGGTACCGCGAGCTCGCCGGCAAGCTTGCCGAGGGCACGCTCGCGGTCGAGGTCGAGGCGGTGTATCCGCTCCGCAGAATCAAGGAGGCGGTGGCGCACGCCGCGCGCGGCGGGCGCTCGGGGAAGATCCTGGTGTCGTTCAAGGAGGCGTAGCGCGGCCGCGGTTTGACCCACGTCAAGCACCGGCTCCCGGGCGGTGCGAGATTGGCAGACGGCACATCGCACGAGGCCGCCATGCTTCGAATTCTCGCCGTGGCGTTGTTCGCGATCAGCGGGCTCGCGCTGGCCGCGCCGGCCGAGACTGCCGAGCGCGGGCCGATCGTGCGCGAGGCGGGCGCCGATCGCTTCGTCGCCGGCGGCAGCGCCATTGTCAGCAAGCCGGTCGCGGGCGACCTGTATGCCGCGGGCGGGGATCTCGACCTCGGTGCGTAGGTCGGTGGCGACCTGGTGGCCGTGGGCGCACGCGTGCGCATCGACGGCGAAGCCGGGCAGAACGTTTATGCGATCGGCGGGCGCATCGCGCTCGATGGCACCGTCAAGCGCAACGCGCGCATCGCCGGTGGCAGCGTGCAGATCGGATCGGGCGCGCACGTCTCGGGCGGGGCTTCGGTTGCGGGCGGCGACGTGAACGTACTGGGCGCCGTCGACGGCTATCTGCAGGCCGCGGGCGGCCGCGTGTACATCGACGGCAAGGTGGGCGGCGAGGTCGACGTCGCGGCGGACGAGATCGAGCTCGGGCCGGCCGCGCGGGTTGGCGGCGGGCTGCGCTACGTCAGTCGCCATGAGATCGTGCTCGACCCGGGGGCGCAGGTGAAAGGCCCGATCGAACGGCGCATCGCGCCGATGCCGCGCCCGCGGGCCGAAAAAGCGGTGCATGCGCTCAGGTGGCTGTGGAGCGCAGGGCTGATGCTGCTCGCGGGCGTGCTGGTCACGGTGATGCCGGGGTTCTTCGGCGCGGTGGCGAGCAGCGCGCGGCGGCGCTTCGGCTGGAGCCTCCTGCTCGGATTCGCGCTGGTGGTTTCGGTGCCGGTTGCGGTCGTGCTGCTGCTCGTCAGCGGCATCGGAGTTGCGCTCGCCTTGCTGGTCGCCGCGCTCTACCTCGCGCTGCTGCTCGTCGGCTACGTGAGCGCCGCGATCAGCGTCGGGGACGCGGCGTTGCTGCGCTGGAAGCCCGCGCGCGCGGCCGCCCTGTCGTGGCGCGTCGGCGCGGCGGTCCTGGGAGTGCTGGCGATTGCGCTGCTCGCGCGCATTCCCGTGCTCGGCGCGGTGGTGTGGTTGGCAGCGCTGAGCGCGGGAACGGGAGCGCTCGGGATGCAACTGAGGGCGACGCAGGCGTGCGCCGCCTGACGCCGCGTCAGGAAAGGCTGGCGCGCGCGTGGCGCTGCGACGGAACCGGGCAAGGCTTACGCTGTCCCACGGTGGGGCGAAAGAGTCGGCGTTACGCAACGATCCCATCGAAGGATCCGCGCAACGCCGAGTCGTGGTGTCGGGATACGAGGGAGGGAATCCACTAACCGGAGACCTCCATGCAAGTTCCTGCGGCAGTCAAGCCCGCGTTTTGGGGCGCGGTGGGCGGCGCTATCGTCCTCGCGATCGTCGGATTCAACTGGGGCGGCTGGGTCACGGGCCATGCGGCCAAGACCATGGCCTCGGAGCAATCCCGGCACGCGGTGGTCAAGGCGCTCGTTCCGTACTGTGTTGCGAAGTTTGAGCAAATGCCCGACGCAGCAGCGCAGTGGACCAAGCTCAAGAAGGCCGACGAGTTCGACCAGGGCGGCATTCTCGAGAAGGAAGGCGTCGTGGTCCTTCCGGGAAGCAAGCTCGGCAGCGGCCAGACTGACAACCTGGCCAGCGCATGCGCGGACAAGCTGGTCGCGATGAAGGAGCTTGGAGGGGTCAAGGTCAGCCTCAACAAGTGAGGGTAAGGCGCCGCCGGCCGGTCGCGTCGCGCGAGCGCGGGCGGCGCCATCACCTGTTCGGGAACGCGCGCTCCCGCAGCACCTGGCACACCTGGATCCGGTACTCGAGATAGAAGTCCCGGCGCCCCTTCTGCTTCGCCTCGACGTGCTCGGGGTGCGCGCTCCAGGCCCGATGCGCGTCCTCGGACTCGAACTCGACGATGGTGACCCTCTCGCCATCATCGGCGACGAAGCCCTTGTGCGAGACGTAGCCCGGCATCTCCCTGGCCAATGCGCTCATGCGGTCGGCCCATCGCCCGTACTCCTCCTGCGCTTCCGGCTTCAGCCGGGAACGGAAGATGGTCGCGATCATGGCCTTTCTCCTCGGCAACGCCGGTCATGCGCGAGGTCCAGCGCACGAGCAGCAGGTCGGTCCCGGCGCGCCCGCTTAGGCCAGCGCGACCCGGCGTGCATTGCTTTCCGGGAAGGGATATTCCATGTTCCTTGCCGTGGCCCTCGCGACCGCTTCGCCGCAATGCCGGGCCACGACCTTCAGCGCCATGTCGATGCCGGCGGAAATGCCCGCGGAAGTGAACAGGGCGCCTTCCTCCACGACATGCAGCCGCTTTTCGACGCGGACCTTCGGAAACAGCTCCTGCATCCAGTCCAGAGAACGCCAGTGCGTGGTCGCGCGCTTGCCGTCGAGGAGTCCGGCCTTGCCGAGCAACAGGGAACCCGTGCATACCGAAGTCAGAGTCTCGACTCCCTTGGCGCGCTCGGCGATCCACTCGAGCAGTCGCGCGTTGTAGATCTCCTTTCTCGTGCCCCAGCCGCCGGGGACGACCAGAATGTCCAGCGGCGGGCAGCCGTCGAGATCGTAGTCCGGCAGGACCTTCATCCCGCCGGTCGCGACGACGGGCGATCTCGCTTCGGCGACGAGAAAGACGTTGAACGGGGAGGGCTCGTCGCGCCTTTTGTCCTCGTTCAGGCGGCTCACCGAGAAGACTTCGAAGGGTCCGCAGAAATCGAGGACTTCGACGTTTTCGAAGATCAGGATGCCGACTTGTTTTCTATGCATTTGCGCAGATCCGATAACGTTCGCAGCCACCGGTGCGCGGGCGCCGACGCTCAATGAAGCGCGGTGCTGGCGGCGTCCGGGTGGGCAGCGCCGTTAAGCCGCAACCTGCTCGTAGGAAAACTGGGGAATATCGGCGCGCTGAGACGCGTGCTCCACTGTGATGGCGCAGACGTTTCCCTGAGCGTCGATGTCGAGGACGGTGTTTTCATCGAGGTCGCGCGTCTCCGCGACAGGTGCCTGCTTGAACTCGATGAGGAGCGTATCGGTGTCCTTGAAGTACCGGATTCTCATGGCGCAAACCTTCGATCGAAGAACGCATTGTGGACCGTTTCACCGTCCGCGAGAAGTACCACCCGCAGATACCGGTTCTCTGCCTCCGGAATCTACGCCCACCTACGGATGCGGCCATCAGCCTGCACTTTCTCCTTAAGCGGAGCGCGAATCACTCGTTCGATCCATTCGTTCCGGATGGC
>Ga0307374_10001414_pt1 | contig 44451 bp, 47 predicted proteins | sample OX3MG_FD_202532 | JGI IMG/M metagenome (GOLD analysis project Ga0307374, IMG submission 202532) | Soil microbial communities from Risofladan, Vaasa, Finland - OX-3 | ecosystem: Environmental > Terrestrial > Soil > Coastal area > Acid sulfate soil | place: Finland: Risofladan, Vaasa | collected...
TTTGGCGCCTGCCCCCGCAGGCCGACGCCGGAGGGCCAAAACCTCCATCTCTCGCACAGCACCGCTTCGAGAGGGTCTCCTACATGAACACCTCCTTCCGCGTTCGTGACGCAACTGAACAGATACATCATCCCCGTGTTCGGCGAGTTGCCGTTGGGTGACATATCCGTCGGCCGGATCCGCACGTGGGTGACCGATCTCGGCGCATCGGGCCTCGCTCCGGCGACCGTGATGAAGGCGGGCCAAATCCTGAGCAAGTGCTGCGATCCGCCGTCGAGGAAGGCGTGATGGCGACCAACCCGTGCGCAGCGGTCCGGCTGCCCCGGTCGAGCGGACGGAGATGCGCTATCTCGCCCCCGGCGAGGTCTCCCGCCTGGCCGATGCCATCGATCCCCGCTATCGCGCCGTCGTTCTTCTCGGTGCCTATGGCGGACTGCGGGCCGGCGAGCTGTTCGGTCTCCGTGTCCCCCGATTGGATCTTCCCGGTCAACGGCTGGACATCGTGGAACAGGTCGTCGAGGTCTCAGGCAAACTCCACTTCGGCCCACCCAAGACGAAGGCGGGTCGACGCAGCGTGCCGCTGCCCGTCGTCGTCTGCGATGCATTGTCCGAACACCTCCGACAGTGGCCCAGCGACGACCTGGTGTTCACCGCCCCCGACGGCGGGCCCGTGCGGCTGGCCAGCTGGCGCTCTCGCTTCTTCAAGCGCGCCGTCGACGCCGCCGGCGTGGCCCCTCTGCGCGTCCATGACCTCCGTCACACCGCTGTCTCGCTGTGGATCGCCGCCGGCGCATCCCCACGCGAGATCGCCTCACGAGCCGGCCACACGTCGGTGTCGATCGTCCTCGACCGTTACGGACGTCTCCTTCCCGGCAGCGAGACCCGCGTCAACGACGAGCTCGACCGGCTGGCGGCGACGGCCTTGGCCACGGTGCCGACCGTGACGACAATCGACACCGAGGACGCCGACGAGGCGCAACGAAACGAAGCCGAACCACCGGTTGCTCTCCGGATAGTTCGCGCACGTAGCGCGCACGCCGCCGGCCGCCACGAGCGGGCCGAAACCGAAAATAGGCCTTCACCAGGGACTTCTCGGTGGGCGCAGAGGGACTCGAACCCCCGACCTCAGCCGTGTGAAGGCTGCGCTCTAACCAGCTGAGCTATGCGCCCGCAGTCGATCTGCCGGCATCGGATTATGTCATGGCCGGCGTCCACCCTGGTCAGGAGCCGATGGTCGCGATCTCGTCGAAGCCCAGGGCCGCTTCCAGGGCGGCCGCCGATCGGATGACGACCAAATCGGCATGCTGGGGCCCCACCAGCTGGAGCCCCACCGGCAGACCGTCGGCACTCAGTCCGGCACAGACCGAAGCCGCCGGCGAACGGGTCATGTTGAACGGGTAGGTGAAGCGCACCCAGTTGGCGTCGGGGATTCCATTGATCATCCCCGCCCCGTCGAGGCCTCGCGGCGGAGGCAGGGCGGCACAAGTGGGGGTGATGAGCAGCCGCACGTCGTGGAAGACGTCGACCAACCTGGTGTTGAGCCGATGGCACGCGTCTTCGGCTCGCACGACATCGAGCACTGTCAGACTCTCCGCCGCCCAGTCCACGGCTGCGGCCAGGAAGGGGTCGATGCGCTTCCAGACGTCGGTCCCGCGGTAAGGGGCGAGGGTCCGCAGGTTGTAGGCCGTGGCCAGCGTCAACCAGTCGCGGACCGGGTCCTCGTCGAAGACGGCTTCGATCTCGACCACTTCGGCACCGAGTGATTCGAGGACACCGATGGCGCGCGTGCAGACCTTCATGACCTCGTCGTCCACCGGTGCGTATCCGAGCGTGGGCGACCACGCCACCCGCACGGGAACCTTGGCGTCGAGTAGCGCCGCCGGCCATGACGCCTCCGGGCGCGGCAACGAGCGGAGATCGGTGGCGTCGGGCCCCACGACGACGTCGAGAGCAGCCACCACATCGACCAGGCGGCGGGCCATGGGACCCTTGGTCGACAGGTGCTGCCAGTCAGGGGGTTCGGCTCCGCCCGACGGAACGCGGCCGAGCGACGGTTTCATGCCGCTCAGACCACAGCACGACGACGGAATCCGGATAGAACCCCCACCGTCGGATCCGGTGGCCAACGGGACCATGCCCGAGGCGATGGCGGCCGCACTCCCGCCGGAAGAACCGCCAGGGCTGTGGTCGAGATTCCACGGATTGCGGGTGGGACCGAAGACGGTGTTGTCCGTGTCGCCCTTCCAGCCCAGTTCGGGGGTGTTGGTCTTTCCGATGACGACGCAGCCGGCCGCCTTGAGGCGCGCCACCAGGGCGGAGTCGACGGTGGCGGCCGGGCCACCGGCGAAGACGGGCGAACCGTGGGAGGTGACGAATCCGGCCGCGTCCTCCAGATCCTTCACGCCGATGGGGATGCCGGCCAGCGGTCCTGGGTCGCGTCCCGCGGCCACCATGTCGTCGATCTGGGTGGCCACCTCGAGGGCCGACGACTCGTCGACGGCCACGAAGGCGTTCACCTCCCCGTTGAGCGTGTCGATGCGCTCGAGAGCGTGGGTCACGAGCTCCCGGGCGCCGATCCGGCCGGAGCGGACATCCTCGGCCAGCGCGATGACGGACGTGCGGCGAAAATCCATGTCCCAGACGTAGCACGGTTCCGTCCTGCCTGTCATCGGCGACGGCCAGGTAGACAGAATGCGAAGGAAGACGGCAACCTGGGACGATGCCTCCCTCTCCCCCTCCGGTCGCCGACGGCACCTCGGCCGTTCTCGATCACGTCGCCGTGGCCGTCGAAAGCTGGGCCGATGCGTGGCCGTGGTACGTCCACCGGCTCGGCGGGACCTGGCACTCGGGCGGAGTCAACATCGGCTTCAGCCCGGCGCAGCTGAGCTACGGCAACGGCGCCAAGGTCGAGATCCTCCAACCGTGGGAGCCCGAGAACAATGACTTCCTCCGACGCTTCCTTGACCACAGCGGACCGGGCCCCCATCACCTCACTTTCAAGGTGCCTGACATCGAAGTCGCCCTCGAGCGCGTGCAGAACGCGGGATTCGTGCCCGTGAACGTGCGACTCTCTGATCCCCAATGGCGAGAGGCGTTCCTACATCCCCGCCAGGCCACCGGGGTCGTTGTTCAGTTGGCCCAGGAGCAGTTCGAGTGGATCTCACCGGCGCCCGAAGGCTTCCCGGATCCCGAGAAGCCACCGGCCTCTCTGCGCCACGTCACCCACGCCGTGCGCGCCCTCGACGAAGGCATGGCCCTCTTCCACGAACTCCTCGGCGGAGTCATCACCGGACGCGGACGCGGACCGGGAGAGACGTGGGACTTCGTCGACCTCGCCTGGCCCGGTCCGCTCGGTCTGCGTCTGGTAGCCCCGGCGGCCGGCGCCGACAGCGCCACACCGCTGCGGACGTGGCTCGGTGACCGCCCCGGGCGGGTCCACCACCTGGCCTTCGCCTGGCCCCGATCCCTGGTGTCATCGGGGTCGGCAGCGAACGACGAAGGCGCCGGTGACGGTGCCGCCGTGAAGGCGGGAGAGATACCGGGAGTGCTGCCCGGACCGGACCCGGTGCAGGTGGTGGCGGCCGGGGACACTCTGGGAACCGGATTCGTGCTGCACTGTCCGGCGTGAGTCCCGCTTCGAGCGGCAGACGGGCGCTGACTACGCTGGCGCACTGTGAGTAAGGACGCCAAGGGCAACGGGGAACCGGGATCCGGAGAAAAAGCCTCGGGACCGAGCGCCGTCCCCAAGCTGACCGTGGGCCAGCGGGTGCTCACGGTGCTGCCCAACCTGCAACGGCAGCCGAAGACACGGCCCGGGGCCCCGGCCCGGGGCACGGGCCGTGGTGTCGGGTCCACCGGCAAGGCGTCCACCGACGACGTCGTCCAGGCCGACGAGGTGCTGGCCCCCGGGTCGCAGCCGTCTCGACGGGGCCGGCTGCGTGATTCGTTCGTCGGGCCCGCCAAGGCCTCCCCACAGCGCGGTGCGTTGTCGGGGATGTCCAAGGACGAGTTGACCGCCATCATCAAGAAGATCGACGACCGGGAACGGTTCCTGGCCCTCGTCTCGGCTCCCTTGGGAATCGTCGTAGGGCTGCTGCTCACCATCGGCGCCATCCACTACAACCCTCCCCTGCACGACAAGAATCACGTGAGTACCGGGGTGATCCTCTTCGAGGGTGGCGCCCGGGTGATCTTGTCCGGCGTCGTCGTCCTGGCCACGGCCACACGACGCCGGTCCTTCGTGGCCTTCGCTCTTCTCTTCCTGGGCACCTCCATGGGATTCCCCTTCGCCCTGCCGTTCTGGGCCCTCGGCATCTGGCTGATCTTCCGGGTCTTCAAATGGCAGAAGGAACTCACCACCATCAGCCGGGGCACCCCGGCCGCGGCCAAGGGGTATCCGCCACGCGGCGCCACCGATCCCGCCGGCCGCCGGCGGGCGGCAGTGGAGGAGCGCCGACGCGCCCGGGCCGATCGGATGAGCGCACGATCGGGAGGCCGGGGCGGCCGGGGCGGCCGGGGCGGCCGGAACAAGAATCCTGAACCGGCCGGACCTCCGCCCTCCAAGCGCTACACACCGCCGAAGACGATCCGACCCAAACCGCCCGTTCCCTGAACACCGGTCGGGGCCGACGGTTCGGGCGTGCCGGAGCCTAAAGGAAGATTCGATGCAGCGGAGGATGTCGATACTGTTCATCTGAAGGACATCGACACGACTTACTACCCACACTGAGAAAGCGTCTCCGCTTTGCCTTGGACACCGCTGAACTGTACGCCCGTCCGTCGCCACCAGATTCGATTGGACATGCAAGTCCGACAGTAGTCAGCTGGCCTTCACGTATTGCCGCAGCGCGTTCCTGATCACCTCGGAGAGGCTGACTCCCTCTTGCTCCGCACGACGCTGAAGGTCTTGCTTCAACTCGGGATCGAGACGAACGGATTCAATCGTTGCGGGGCCGGAACCCAGGGTCGGACGACCACGCTTGGCCCGACGTGCGATGAGTTGATCGACGTCGTAGCCGGATTCGGCTTCTCCCGCCAAAGACTCGATCATCTTCTCGTCGATGACCTTGCCGCTCTTCGTGTGTCCGTAAGTACGCGCTTTGGTCATGGTAAGAGTCTCCGGTACTTGGCCCGCATCGGCATGGCATGGATCACGACGTACTCGCCTTCGACGCTCTGAAGGACGATCAGTTCAAGGAGATTGCCGGTCCGATCTGGACCGATGACCAGCCATCGGTCGGGGTCTTCACCGGCATCCTCTGTTGCTAGGACACGATCAATCGCATGCGTAATGTCTTCGTCGGTCACACCATGGCGGCGAGCCGACGGGTCGATCACTACATGATTATCGTACTACATAAACCCTGGGTCTCGCAACGCACTGGCAAGAGGTTCGTCTTCTTGCCGTTCGTCCCGCAGCGTCTCAGCCCAACTCGGGGAATGCCATGTCGACGGCGTCGGCCAGATCGGTATCCGACAAGTGGATGTACCTCACCGTGGTCACGATGTTGGCGTGGCCCAGAAGTCGCTGGACGAGATGGATGTCGACCCCTCGGCGAAGCAGGCTGGTGGCGTAGGTGTGCCGCCACCGGTGCGGGAAGTGTCGTCCCGGGACACCGGCCTTCGTCCCTGCCTCATTGACGAGTTCCTGAACCGTCCGTGTGCAGTAGGACCCATAGTGCTGACTCCCCGTTGGGGTAGCGGGGTTGGCGAACACAAATGGTGAGGCAGGTAGCTGCGGGCGAACCCGAGCGAGATACCCCGTCAGCTCCGAGGCCAAGACGGCAGGTATGGGGACGATGCGCTCCTTGTCGTCCTTGCCGATGATTCGGATGCGATCGACTTGGTCGAGGGGCAGTTCAATCAGTTCTGTGAGCCGCAGGCCGGTGAATCTAAAGACAGCGGGCGCGCCGATGGTGGGCGCCCAGCCGGCGGGCAGTCAGGCGGCGTGGTCGCCGAGCGACGCGGTGTCGACGAGGAGCGCCGAGCGCAGAAGGCTCAGGATCTCCTGGCGGCGGCGGACGAGGGAACGGGCCGACGGCTCCTCGCCCAGGGCCCGGAGGACCTCGACTTCGGTGATCATGCCGACGACCGTCGAATAGATGGCCAGGAGCAGCAGACGCGGCTCGTGGCGACGCATGGCCCCGCTGTCCATCTCCGCCTGGAGAAAGGCCGACGCCCGTCCCACCAGGGGATCGAGGGCCAGGGTGAGACGGGTGGCCGCCGGGGGGCCGAGCCGGCCCACCTCGCGGACGAGGCCCAGAAGCTCAGGACGGCGGGCGGCCAGACGGAAGACGGAACGGACGACGGCCTCGATGCGGGCCCAGCCCGTCCCGGCCCGGGCCAGTGATTCCTCGAGGGCGGCCGACATCTCGGCCGCCGAGCGGTCGATCAGGGCTTCGAGGAGGACATCCTTGGAGGAGAACCAATAGAGGATGGACTGCTTGCGCATGCCCAGGCTGTCGGCCAGGGCGTCCAGGGAGGTGGCCTCGTAGCCGCGCGAGCCGAAGGAGACGAGGGCGGCATCGAGAATCCGGTCCGCCGTGGCTCCACCGGTCCGTCGACCACCGCTCATCTACCATATGGTAGACAGACACGGTGCCCGAGGTGCGCACCCCTCCCGCCAGCTCCGCCGACCCCGGCCCCGAGCCGACCGGTGACGCCGCGACGACGGACCCGGGGGCCGGGCCCCTCTCCATCCCCGGCGCCCTGGCCGGAACCAGGATCCTGGTGACGGGGGCGACCGGATTCCTCGGGACGGCCGTGGTCGAACGACTCCTGCGGGCCGTTCCCGACTGTGAGGTGGCCGTTCTCGTGCGACCCACCCGGCGGTTGTCGGCGGCCGAGCGGACCGGACGCGAGATCGTGCGCAACGACTGCTTCGACCGGCTACGGGCGGAGTGGGGGGACGACTTCTCCGAGCGGATCGGTCGACGTCTGGTGGCTGTGGCCGGAGACGTGAGCCGTGACGGGCTCGGCCTCGACGAGGAGGGCCGGCAGGTGCTGGCTTCGTGCGACACCGTGATCCACTCGGCCGCCACCGTCTCCTTCGACGCTCCGCTCGACAGCGCCGTCGAGGTCAACCTGCTGGGACCGTCACGGGTGGCCGCCGCCATCGCCGGCGCCGCCGAGACCCGGCGCGCCGGCTTCCCCGATCGTGCACCCACCCACCTGGTCACCGTGTCGACGGCCTACGTGGCCAGCACCCATCAGGGCCAGGCCAGCGAGACTCTCTTCACCGACGCCGTGCGGTCCGGGGCGCGGGCGCGTACCCACTCGACGGTGACCACCGAGGTCGACGTGACGGCCGAGATCGATTCGGCCCGGCGGCTGCGCGCCGACCTCGAGTCCGAATCTCGCCGACCGGGACAGCTGGGCCGCTTCACCAAGGCGGCGCGCGCCGAGTTGGGTGCGGCCGGCACTCACGTGTTGGCCGAACGGGCCGAGAAGCTGCGCGACGACTGGGTGCGCGCCCAGCTGGTGGAGGCGGGCCGGGCCCGGGCCCAGGCCCTCGGATGGCCCGACGCCTACGCCTTCACCAAGGCCCTCGGAGAGCGGGCCCTGGTGGGCTCGCACCCCGGGCTCCCCATCACCGTGGTCCGGCCCTCGATCATCGAGTCGGCGTTGGCCGAGCCCCGGCCAGGATGGATCCGGGGATTCCGGATGGCCGAGCCGATCATCATCTCCTACGCCCGGGGACTGTTGAAGCAGTTCCCCGGCGTTCCCGAGGGGGTGGTCGACGTGATCCCCGTCGACATGGTGGTGGCCGCCTTGTTGGCCGTGGCCGCCGCCGGAGGAGACCCGGCGGGCGCCAGCGTCTACCAGGTGGCTTCGAGTGCCCGGAACCCCCTGCGCTACGGCGAGCTCGTCCACCTGGTCCAGCAGTGGTTCACCGATCACCCTCTCTACGACACCGACGGACAGCCGATCATGGTGCCCGAATGGTCGTTTCCCGGTCGGGGCCGCGTGCAGCGGCAGCTCAAACGGGCCACCAGCGCCTTCGCCCTGGCCGAGCGGGTTCTCGGTGTGCTGCCGGTGCGCGGGGAACGGGCCGACCTCGCGGCGCGCATAGAGGACCAGCGGACGCGCGCCGAGCGGGCCCTCGGTTACGTCGAGCTCTACGGCGCCTACGCCGAGACCGAGGCCTATTTCCGCGTCGACCGGTTGCTGGCACTGTTCGCCCGGCTGTCACCGGCGCAGCGCCAGGCCTTCTGCTTCGACCCCGGCGTCATCGCCTGGCCCCACTACGTGAGCGACGTCCACCTGCCGTCCATCGTCGAGCACGCCCGGGTACGGTCCACCCCGGCGCGCTCGACCATGGTCAGCCGCTCGGACCGGGCCCGGACGGCGGTGCTCTCCCCCGACCGGCACCTGGCCGCCTTCGACCTCGAGAACACGCTGATCGCCTCCAACGTGGTCGAGTCCTACGCCTGGTTGGCCAGCCGGCATCTGCCCGCCGGTGAACGGGTGGCCTTCACCGCCCGGCTGGCGCGCGAGGCACCGGCGCTGCTCGCTCTCGACCGCCGCGATCGCGGGGACTTCCTGCGGAGCTTCTACCGCCGCTACCAGGGCGCGTCGCGGGAACTGCTGCGCCGGGATTCCTGGGAGCTGTTCCATCACATGCTTCTGACCAAGTCCTTCCCGGCCGGATTCGCCCGGGTCCGGGCCCACCGGGCCCTCGGCCACCGGACGGTGCTGATCACCGGTGCCCTCGACTTCGTGATCGAGCCGCTGCGGCCGTTGTTCGACGAGGTGGTCTGCGCCTCGCTCGGCGTCGACGGCGACGGACGCTTCACCGGGCAACTCGACGACCGGCCGCCCACCGGGGAGGCCCGGGCCCTGGTGCTGGCCGAGTACGCGGCGGCCACCGGCCTCGATCTGGGCGAGTCCGTGGCCTACGCCGACTCCACCTCGGACCTGCCGCTGCTCGAGTGCGTCGGATTCCCGGTGGCGGTGAACCCCGAGGCCCGACTGGCCACCGTGGCCCGGCGCCGGGGGTGGCACGTGGAGCAGTGGGACAAGGCCGGCGGTGGCGGCCGTCCGGCTCTGCCCATGGGACCTCTCGACCACGGCGTGTCGCGCTGGTGGACGCGGCTCGAAGGTGTGATCGACACCCTGTCGGCCGCCGAAGGTGTGCGGTGAAGGCGCTCCTCGTCGAACGGAGCCTCCCCCGCTTCGCCGCCGCCCGGCTGGTGTCGTCGGTGGGCGGGTCGGGGACGAGTGCCGGGATCGGACCGCTGCGGCTGACCGACGTCGAGGCGCCCGCTCTGCCCGGGCCCGGGTGGCAGCGGGTGCGTCCGGTGCTGGCCGGGATCTGCGGATCGGACCTGGCCACCTTGGACGGCCGCAGCTCGCGCTATTTCGAGGACATCGTGAGCTTCCCCTTCGTGCCCGGTCACGAGGTGGTCGGCGTGGTCGAGGACGCGGCCACGGGGCCGGCCGGTGCCCCGGTCCCCGGCACCCTGGCCCCGGGGACCCGGGTGGTGGTGGAGCCGGTGCTCGGCTGCATCCCCCGGGGGATCGAGCCGCCCTGCGAGGCCTGTGCCGACGGCCGGGTGGGCGGATGTGAGCGGGTGGCTTTCGGGCATCTGGCGCCGGGGCTGCAGATCGGCTTCTGCGCCGACACCGGGGGCGGGTGGTCGCAGGCGGGGCTCGTGGCCCATGCCGTGCAGCTCCACCCGGTACCCGAGGCGCTGTCCGACGACGACGCCGTGATGATCGAGCCGACGGCCTGCGCCGTGCATGCGGCCCTGGCCGCTCAGGTGGAGCCCGGTGACATGGTGGCCGTTCTCGGCGGTGGCACCGTGGGTCTGACCACCACCGCCGCGCTGCGGCAGCTGGCCACGCCGGGCGCGCTGCTCGTGGGAGCCCGCTACGGCCATCAGCGTGATCTGGCCGGCGAGCTCGGCGCCGACCTGGCCGTGAGCCCCGAGCAGCTGACCCGGGCCGTGCGGCGGCGGTCGCGGTCGTTCGAGAGCTCGGGCCATCTGAGTGGCGGGGCCGACATCGTGGTCGACTGCGTGGGCAGTGCCGACTCTCTGAGCCAGTGCCTGGCCATGGTGCGGCCCCGGGGGCGGGTGGTGGTGGTGGGGATGCCGGCCAAGACCACGCTCGACCTGGCCTCGTTGTGGCACCGCGAGGTGTCGATGGTGGGCGCCTACGCCTACGGCAGCGAACGGACGGGGACGGCGCGGCGGCGGACCTTCGCCATCGCCATGGAGGTGGTGGCCGCCGCCCGTCTCGGTCGGCTGGTCTCCGCCCGCTATCCCCTCGAGCGCTTCGAGGAGGCGGTGGCCCACGCCGGATCGGCCGGCCGGCGCGGCGCCGTGAAGATCGTGTTCGAGATGCATCACCGCAGCCCGAAAGGATCGGCCTCATGAGCCCCAGACCGGGATTCGTCCTCGAGGTGGACCGTTCCACGCCCTCCACCTTGTTCTGGCACGGCGAGGGATTGCGGCTCGAGCGGTTGCCCGTCGGCAGCCGGGTGCTCTACGCGCCGGAACCGCTCGACCCGCTCGAGGATCCCGTGACCGCCATCCGAGAGGCGTTGCTCCATCCCCTGGGCGACGCCGAGCCTCTGCCGGCGCTCTTGCGGGCCGGGATGAAGCTGACCATCGCCTTCGACGACGTCTCGCTGCCGCTTCCGCCCATGCGCCGGCCCGACGCCCGGCAACTGGTGATCGAACAGGTCCTCGATCTGGCCGCCGAGGCCGGGGTGGACGACGTGGTGCTGATCTGCGCGCTGGCCCTTCACCGGCGGTTGACCGAGGCCGAGCTGCGCCACTGTGTGGGCGACCGGATCTACGACGCCTTCGAACCCCAGGGTCTGCTGCAGCAGCACGATGCCGAGGACCCCGGCAACCTGATCCATCTGGGGCTGACCGACCACGGGGAGGACGTGGAGATCAACAAGCGGGCGGCCACCTCGGACCTGCTCGTCTACGTGAACGTCAACCTGGTGGCCATGGACGGCGGCCACAAGTCGGTGGCCACCGGACTGGCCAGCTACCGGAGCCTGCGGCACCACCACAACGCCCGGACCATGCAGCAGAGCAAGTCCTTCATGGACCAGCACAAGTCGGAGCTGCACACGTCGAACTGGCGGATGGGCCGGCTGATCGCCGACAGCGGGGTGAAGGTCTTCCAGATCGAGACCACCCTCAACACCGACACCTTCCCCCCGCAGATGCGTTTCCTCGAGCGACGGGAGTGGGAGTGGTCGGCGCGCGACCGGGCCGGCTACATCGCCACCTCGGCCACCTTGGCCCGGACACCGGACCGGCTGGCCCGGCAGGTGCTGCACTCGGTGCGGTCGCCCTACCGGCTGACCAGTGTGCAGGCCGGTGAGGTCGAGGCCGTGCACGCTCAGACGACGGAGAACGTCTACCGGCAGCAGCTGGTGGCCGTGGAGGGACAGACCGACATCCTGACGCTGGGGCTGCCCTACATCTGCCCCTACAACGTGAACTCGATCATGAACCCCATCCTGGTGGCCTGTCTGGGGCTCGGCTACTTCTTCAACATGTACAAGGGCCGGCCCCTGGTGCGCCAGGGCGGAGTGGTCATCATGAGCCACCCGACCCCGTGGGCCTTTCATCCGGGGCACCACCCGAGCTACATCGACTTCTTCGAGCAGGTGCTGGCCGAGACCACCGATCCCCTCGAGGTGGGCAAGTACGAGGAGGCCTACGCCACCGATCCCTGGTACGTCCATCTGTACCGGACGGGCCACGCCTACCACGGGGTCCATCCCTTCTACATGTGGTACTGGTGCGCGCACGCCCTCGAGCATCTGGGGGCGGTGATCATCGTGGGCGGCGACCGGGCCGCCGTGCGCCGGCTCGGCTTCACCCCGGCCTCGACCATGGCCGACGCGCTGGAACTGGCCTCCGATGTGGTCGGGCGCGACCCCTCGCTCACCCATCTGCACTCACCGCCGCTGATCATGGCCGACGTCTCGTGAGGGCACGGACGCGTCGTTTCCCGTGGGCGTCGCCCTACTGGCCCGACGGCGTCGAGCGCCAGGCCCCGGAACGGAATCTGGGCGTCGACTACGACAGCGACTGGTCGCGCCGCTATCCAGCCCGGCTGGTGCGGGCCGTGCTGCTCGACAACGTGACCCGTCCCCTGGCCCACGTGGTCGCCTCCCCCGAGGTGCGGGGCGCCGAGATGCTCGAGCTGGTGACGGCCCCGGTCATCTTCGTGGCCAACCACGCCAGCCACGTGGACACCGGGTTGCTGCTGTCGGTCCTGCCCCGGCGTTTCCGGCACCGGGCCGTGGTGGCGGCGGCCGCCGACTACTTCTTCGACCGCCGGTGGAAGGCCCATCTGTGGGCGCTCGGTCTCGGGGCCATCCCCATCGAACGGCACAAGGTGAACCGGCGTTCGGCCGACACCGCCGCCGGTCTGCTCGAGGAGGGCTGGAACCTGATCATCTTCCCCGAAGGGGGACGCTCCCCCGACGGCTGGTTCCAGGAGTTCCGCGGTGGGGCGGCCTACCTGGCCCGGCGGACGGGCCGGCCGGTGGTGCCCGTCCACATGGAGGGCACCCGCCGGATCCTGGGAAAGGACCGCGGCCTCCTGCGCCGGCAGCCGACCCGGATCACCTTCGGCACCCCACTCTCGCCGGTCGAAGGAGAAGACGCCCGGCGTTTCGGGGCGCGGATCGAGACGACGATCGCCACCATGGCCGACGAGGGCCGGAGCGACTGGTGGGCGGCCCGCCGACGCGCCGCGGCGGGCACCACCCCGTCACCGCGCGGCCCCGACGCCGCCGCCTGGCGTCGGGCCTGGGCCCTCGGCCCCGATCCCCGTGACGCCGACACCGTCGACGAAGGGCGTTGGGCGGTCTCCGACCTCTGAGGTGGCCGGCCAGTACCATCGGGACACGGTGACACCCCGCGGACGACCAGCGCGCCGACCTCTGACGTTGGTCGGCACGGTGCTGCTGGCCGGACTGCTCACGGCCATCTCCGCTTCGCCTGCCGCCGCCGCGGCCCGGCAGGGACGTCCGCACTTCGACGACGTCGAGGACGGCTACTGGTTGGTGGCCTCCGACGGCGGTGTCTTCACCCATGGCAGCGCGCCGTTCGAAGGGTCGCTCGGTGGGACCGCACTGGACGCCCCCATCGTGGGCATGGCCTATGACCCGTACTCCGGTGGCTACTGGCTGGTGGCCTCCGACGGCGGGGTCTTCACCTTCGGCGGTGCCCCCTTCGACGGATCCATGGGGGGCCGGAGGTTGTCGGCCCCCATCGTGGGCATGGCCGAGGACCCCCACTCCGGCGGCTACTGGCTGGTGGCCTCCGACGGTGGGGTCTTCGCCTTCGGCGGTGCCGGCTTCAACGGCTCCATGGGGGGCCGGAGGTTGTCGGCCCCCATCGTGGGCATGGCCGAGGACCCCGATTCCGGCGGCTACTGGCTGGTGGCTTCCGACGGTGGGGTCTTCGCCTTCGGTGGAGCCCGCTTCGACGGCTCGATGGGCGGGCGACGGCTGGACAAGCCGATCGTCGCCATGGCCGAGGACCCCGACTCCGGCGGCTACTGGTTGTTCGCCTCCGACGGCGGTGTCTTCTCCTTCGGTGGAGCCCCCTTCGAAGGCTCGACCGGGGGCCGTCGTCTGGTTCGGCCCGTGGTGGGAGCGGCGGCCAGCTCGGAAGGAGACGGCTACTGGGAGGTGGCCTCCGACGGCGGTGTCTTCGCCTTCAACGCCCAATTCCAGGGTTCGGAAGGCGGACAGACGCTCGAGGCACCGATCGTGGGCATGGCGCCCTACCTCGCCCTCGAGACGAGGCCGACTGTCGGCCTGGCCGCCTCGGGCACCGGGGCCGGCAACGGCTACTGGCTCCTGGCGGGTGACGGCACCGTGTCCGCCTTCGGCGCCGCCGCACCCGTCGGTGCCATCCCCCCGGGGGGGAACCCGCCGGTGGGAATCGACGCCACGCCCGACGGTGGCGGCTTCTACACCGTCGACGACGCGGGATGTGTCGCCACCCGCGGCGACGCCGTCTTCCAGGGCGGCCTGTGCCAGGTCCCCCTCGTCAATCCGATCGTGGGCATCGCCGTCAATCCGGCGCCGTCGCCCGGCTCGTCCGGCTACTGGCTGGTGGCGTCAGACGGCGGCATCTTCGATTTCGGAGATGCCGCCTTCCACGGGTCGAGAGGCGGGCTCCCCCTTCCCGCCCCCATCGCCGGCCTCACCGCCGATCCGGCCGGCGGTGGCTACTGGGAGTTCGGCCAGGACGGAACCGTCTATCCCTACGGGTCGGCCGCCGGCCACGGCAACTGGCTCGACCCCCCGGACCTGATCACGGGGATGGCGGCCACGGCCGACGGCGGCGGCTACTGGTTGGTCGACGCCTCCGGTACCGTCGAGCCCTTCGGCGACGCCGTCGACCACGGCTCTCCGGCCGGCGTGACCGATTTCGTCACCGGGATCACGGCCACCCCCGATGGCGGCGGCTACTGGGTGGTGAGCCTGGACGGGAACGTCTACCCCGAAGGCGACGCCGTGAACTTCGGCTCGACCTTCGGTGTCTCCTGATCAAGGGCGCCGGGCATCCAAGGCGAACCGAATCATCGGAAAGCGCCCTGTCCGGCATCGGGTCTTCCGGAAAGTACTCGTCGTAGAGGGAAACTGCTTCCTCCTCGGTGCGGATACCACATTCGTCCAAGAGGAACACCAGGTCGGCTTCGTCGCGACGACCCCGACTCGCTCTCATCTTCATGGCCAACATCGATCGAGCATCGGCGGCGAAGACCTCGAGCGTGCCCAGGCGCATCACCGGTCGCCAGTCGGGCTGCTTGAAGACGGGGACGGAGATCTTGGTCGCGTCGTTGAGCCATTGAGGATTCACGCCTCGCCGCTGACCGATCCGAGCGGCGATCTCGAGAACCTTTTCCGAGGGGTACACGCCGGCGTCAATGTCATCGGTCATCTCTCGTATGCCGAAGTCCAGGACCATCACCGCACCACCGACCACGAAGAGTCGCGCGGCGATGCCCAGCGTCTCGAGCTCCGAGCCGAGCTCTTCGAGAGCGCCCTCGATCTCCCTTCTATCCATCGTCAGACGCTTTCCAGTTCGGCGGCGGCGGCCAGAACGCCGTGCCGGACAAGAGCCGCCGGGGCGGTCTCGAGCTCCCACTCATGAAGTGCCACGTTGTCCGAGAGATACCAAAACGGCTTGGCGAATCGGCGCTGGTCGTTCGTCCAGCGAGGAGGCGACACATTTCGCCGTGCACACTCGTCCTCCACGATTCCGGCCAGGAATGCGTCCCAATGGGTGAACCCGGTCAGCGCCGGAGCCGGAACGACCAAGCGGTCGAACTGCGACGGTTCCGATCGACGGAGCGCATCTCGGAAATCGAGCACGGCCCGAAGAGCGCCATCGACTCGGATCCCTTCCGACCGATCGTCGCCATCATCCGGATCCAGCTGTTGCGCGATCCGGCGTGCAACAGCGACGGTGCTGTAGCGGTCAAGAGCCGAGAGGCGAAGTTCGAGAATCTGACCGGTTGCCTCCGCCAATGTGCTCAGGAGCGTGAGACCCGGCTCCCGCCGCCCGGCTTCGATCTCAGCGATCGTCGGTTGCGGCACATCGGCCAGGCGGGCCAGGGCCCGTTGCGACAGATTCCCGCTCCGTCGCAGTCCCCGCACAAAATCACTGGCCAGCCATTTTCCTTCCATGGCCACATGATACTGGATCACGTATCACACCGAGGCCCGACGAGGCGTGGGACGGGATCCCCGGCGACTCAGCTCCGGCGGACCCGGACCAGCCGGCGCCACGAAGCGACCGACGACGATCTCGACGCCGCCCGGATCCGCTCGCCGTGCAGGGCCCGCTCTTCCTGATCGTCGAGAGCCACCGGCACCGTCCCCGTGGCCAGGGTCAGCAACAGGTCGGCCAGCGTGGGATTACGGGCCAGCACCGGGCCGTGCAGGTAGGTCCCGACCACCCGGCCCGTCCAGGCGCCGTCGGTTCCCGTGCCCCCACCGTCGCCCCGACCGCGCACCACCCGACCGAGCGGACTGGCTGAGGCCCCGAGGCTGGTCACCCCGGCGTGGTTCTCGAAGCCCGTCAACCGCTCGAGCCGTCCGGCCCCGGCCGGCAGGGCCACCTCGGTCGGCGGCTCGAGCGGTTCGGACACCACCTCGCCCACGGCCCGGGGACCGGACCCCTTCACCGTGACCAGATCGAGCAACCCCACCCCGGCACACGGCCGGCCGTCGGGCCCCGGAAAGCTGCTCCCCATCATCTGGTAGCCGGCACAGACGGCCAGCACGGTGGCGCCTTCGTCCACGGCCCGCCCGAGCACCCCGTCGGCCAACCGTTCGGCCGCCTGCACCTGGGGCCCGTCCTCGCCCCCGCCCAGGCAGTAGATGTCGCCGCCTCCGGGCAGGGCCCGACCGGACGTGGCCAGCACCAGCTCCACGGTCATCCCCCGCCAGGCGGCCCGGCCGGCCAGCACCCGGCCGTTGCCGGCGTCGCCGTAGGTGCCGAGCAGATCGGGGTAGATCACCACCACCCGCAGCGCCGACGGTCCCGGCCGGCTCGCTCCGCAGGCGCTGACCGCGGCCGGCACCGCCGACGCCGGCACCCTCACCGACTCGGCCCCCTCCCGGCGAGGTCCCCCGTCACCGGCGGACTCCAGAAGCCGCCGCAGATCCTGAAAGGCGGTGTAGTTCCCGACGTAGTCGACCGACCCCGCCCCGGCCGCCCCCAACGCCTCGAGCTGACTCTCCACCGTCAGATGGGCCACCCCGGCGTAGCGCAGACGGACGGCCAGGTCGCGCCGGCGCTCGCCGGTGGCCACCACCAGCCGACCGGCCAGCCGTTCGAAGCCGACGTCCCACAACCACGACGGGTCGTGCCCGTCGGCGATCCGGGCGTTGATCCCGATCACCACCGGCTCCGACTCCCCCTCGAGCAGATCGAGCAGCTCCGTCCAGCCGGCCGGGTTCTTGGCCAGCAGCAGCCGGGCCCGGCTTCCGTCGTGCTCGACCACGGCGTACCGGCCCTCCACCTCGCCCACGGCGGCCATGGAGCCGAGGGCATCGGCCTCGTCGACCCCGAGGACACCGGCGGCCACGGCGGCCATCGCCGCGTTGGCCCGGTTGGCCCGGCTCGGCAACAGCAACTGAAGCGGCAGCCGCCGCCCGTCTGCGGTCTCCAACACCTCGTCGATCAACCGGGCGTCGGCCTGGGGACGAGCAAAGCCGCAGCCACACGACCAGCCCGGCCCCCCGCCGGCGAAGACGATCTGGCCGTCGCATGACGGGCACCCGCCGGCGTCGCCCTGCCACAACCCACCGGCGGCCACCCAGATCACCTTGGCTGCGGTCCCCGCCGCCCACACCACCAGCGGATCGTCGGCGTTGGCCACCACCGTCGTCTCCACCCCGGCCAGCGCCCGCCGCCAGCGCTCGGCCACCATCCGGACCTCGCTCACCCGGTCGAGCTGGTCGCGCGACAAGTTGAGCAACACCACCACCCGGGGCCCGGTGGCCTCGGCCACCATCCCGAGATAGGCCTCGTCCACCTCCAGCACGGCCGGCGTCCCCGCCGGCGCCCCGGCCAGGGCCACGGCCAGCCCCGGGGGGAGATTGGCCCCGGCCGCCGAGGTGGCCACGGCGCCGGCCCCGCCCAGGGCGGCGGCCAGCAGGTGGGTGGTGGTCGTCTTGCCGTTGGTCCCGCTCACCAGGGCCACGAGCCGGCCGGCGGCCAACCGGGCCAACAGCTCCGGCTCGACCAACAGCCCCACCCGACCACCGATCACCGAGCCGCCGCCCAGTCCCAGCCGCCGCGAGACGCCGCTGACGGCCACCACCGCACCCGCCGCCAACCGGGCCCGCAGCGGTCTCGGGGAGCCCCGATTCACGTAGCCCGATGTCCGGGCGGGAAGGTCCGGGCCAACTCTTCGTCGCTGGGCGGTCCCATCAGCGATGCCTCGTCGGGCAGCAGCCCGGCGATGGCCTCCATCACCGCGGCGCTGTCGGCCACGGCGTCGCGCCACCCCAACCGGACGGCCGCACCCACCCGTATCCGGATGCCGGGGGGCTTGGTCAGATTCATCATGTTCGGCACCCGGGCCGACCGGGGCCACACCTTCTCCGTCCCCCACAGCCCGATGGGCACCACCGGCGCACCGGTCATGGCCGCCAGCCGGGCCGTCCCCGTCTTGGCCCGCAGCACCGGGTCGAAGAAGGCTTCGCCCCGGGGGATCGTCCCCTGGGGCAGGATCACCACCAGCTCCCCCGCCTCGAGGGCCCGCTGGGCGTCGCGCAGCGGTTGGTCGGACCCACTGCCCCGGTCGACGCTGATCCCCCCGAGGGCCCGGGCGATCTGGCCCACCACCGGTGCGTCGAACAACTCCCGCTTGCCCAGGAAACGCACGGGCCGGCCGGCCCGGGCGGCCACCAGGGCCAGGGCCACCACGTCGAAGTAACTCCGGTGGTTGGCGGCCAGCAGCGCCGGCCCCCGGGCCGGGATGTTGTCCAGACCGCCGATGTCGAAACGGGCGTAGGGAAAGAACTCGGGCCGGACGAACGGCCGCAGCATGTGATACGGCTCGAGCCCCGCCACCTTGGGCACCCCGGGCGGCCGGTCCCAGTGCTCGACGGGCCACCGCTGCACGGTGGCCAGCATCCGCAGCCGCCGGTCGGGGTTCACGGCGTGGGGATGACCGACGGCCCGCAACAGCGGCGCGTCGAAGACGCTGTCGGAATAGGCATGGCTCACAGCCAGATCGACCCCGGCCTCGCCGGCCCACCGCCGCACCGCCGCCAGTTTGCCCGTGGCCCAGGCGAAGTCGCCCTCGATCCCGCCCGTATACCGGCCGTCGCGCCGGGCGTACCGGGTGCCGACCACGTCGTCGAAGCCGGCCAGCTCGGCGAAGGGGGCCACCAGGTCGACCGGCGAGGTGGTGGCCAGCACCAGCAGCCGGCCCTCGGCCCGGTGCCCGGCCAGCACGGCCGGCGCGTAGGGCTGCACCAGCTCGGCCAACTCCGCCGCGGCGCGTTCGCCGGCCCGGCAGACGGCGTCCACCTCCCAGCCGCTCGTGAACTTGGGCGCGGCCCGGACCATGGCCATGAAGGCCAGGCTCTCGCCCTGCGCCTGATAGAGCCGGTAGATCAAATTCTCCCCGGGCAGAGAGGGCCGGCCGTCGTAGAGACCCTCGGCCCGCATGGCCCCACTCAGCACCGGCCCGCTGGCGCCGGCCAGAAGCGTCCGGTCGAGGTCGACGAAGACGGCCCCGGCGGCCCCCCGTCCCCGGCTCTTGCTCCTCGCCGCCGTCGGGCTCGACAGACGGGCCGGCCCCGTCTTGGCCGGGCTGGATTTCCGGGCGCTCTCCATGGCCGCAAACGTTACGGGAATTGGACCCGGACGCGGCGAAGGGACCGGATAGGGGGAAGAATCCGATCCCTTCGCACCGACTCGACAGGGATGGCGGGGGGGGTGTCCATCCCTGGGGTCTGCCACCTATTTTGCGCTTTCGCGCACAATCAGTCAAACAGCTATTACAGATTTATGCTATCTCTAATTGCGATGGAAATCAGACACCTCCGGGCGCTGGTGGCGGTCTCGGAGCACGGATCCTTCTCGGCCGCCGCCGATTCCCTGGGCACCGTCCAGTCGAACGTCTCGGCCCATGTGGCCCGGCTGGAGAAAGAGCTGGGTATGCCCCTGGTGGACCGCTCGGCCGGCCGGCTGACGGCGGAGGGCGAGGTCGTCGCCGCCCGGGCCTACCGGATCCTGGGCGAGATCGAGGCCGTCACCGCCGACCTGGGGGCGCTGCGCGAGGAGGTGGGGGGCACCGTCCGGGTGGGCATGATCGGCACCACCGCCCGATGGATCACCCCGGTCCTTCTGGCCGATCTCTCGGTCAAGCATCCCCTGCTCCACCTGGTGGTGGCCGACGGCACCACCTCGAGCCTCGAGCCCCAGCTGGCGGCGGGCCGCTTCGACATGGCCGTCCTCACCCTGCCCATCCCGGGCCGCGACCTCACCTTCGAGTCGCTCTTCGAAGAGGACCTCGTCCTCGTCGTCGCCGTCGACGACGATCCCCTGGTCGGCGTCTCCCGGATCGCCCTGGCCGACCTGACCAAGTTCACCCTCCTCCTCCCCGCCCCCGGCACCGCCTTCCGGGCCGAGATCGACGCCGCGGTCAAACCGGCCGGCCTCGCTCTACGACCCCGGGCCGAGCTCGACGGCGTCCGGCTCCTCGCCTCGCTCACCTTCGAGGGCTACGGCCCGGCCATCCTCCCGGCCACCGCCGTCCCTCCGCACCTGCGCCCCCGCTTCCGGTCGGTCGGCATCGACGACCTGCCCCCGCGTCACGTGGTCCTCGCCCAACGCACCCGGGGCCTCCCGTCGGCCGGGGCCCGGGCCGTCGTCCACACCCTGCGCCATGTCCTCACCGACCCCGACCGGCTCCCCCAGGGCGTCCGCGTCGTCGCTCCCCCCACCCCGCGCGCCGAAGGCTCCCTGCGGGTGGTCGGGATGCCGAACGGCTGAACGGACCTCAACCGAGCCGGACAGGCCCGGACACTGCCTGGATAGAGTGCGGCCGTGCCGACCCTTCCGATCCCCCACCCTTCTTTCTGGCGTCCTTCTTTCTGGCGTCCTTCTTTCTGGCGTGCCCGTCCCGTACCGTCGTCTCGGGAGAGACACCGGCGGCGGTGGGGCCGGAGCCTGGTTGCCATCTCGGCATTGGCCGTGACGACCTCGGCCTGTTCCGGCTCGTCGAGTCCGGCCCCGGTGAAGCCGGCGGGACCGCACGACGCCGTCCCCGCCACCCCGACGAGTCGGACCGACACCGCCTTCGCCGCCGCCGGGCCCTATCGGGCGGGCGTGACCTTCGAGACCACGCCGGCGGGCGACACCGTGGTCATCTCCTACCCCGTCGACTCCTCGGCCGCGGCCGGGAAACCCACCTACACGATCAACCTGCTGCGCTGGTTCACGGGATCGCCCACGGCGCCCATCCCGGCCGGCCTGCCGTCGACACTGCCCACCACCCTGGCCACCACGGCCTACGAGAATCTCCCGGTCAGCAGCAAGGGCCCGTTCCCGGTGGTCCTCTTCAGCCACGGCTACGGCGGCTATCCCGAGCAATCGAGTTTCCTGACCGACCACCTGGCCACCTGGGGCTTCGTGGTCGTCGCCCCCGACCACCGCTCGCGTGACCTGAGGGCGGTGGTGAGCGGCAAGCCCGACAAGAGCCAGAACGACGTGACCGACCTCCGCCAGGCGCTCGCCCTGGTGAAGACCATGAACCGCGGCCGGGGCGACCTGCTCTCGGGCAAGCTCGATCTCACCCGGGTGGCCTCGCTCGGGCACTCGGCCGGCGGCGGCGCCGCCATCAACGTGGCCGACGACAAGGACATCCGGACCTACATCGGTCTCGCCCCCGTGCCGGGGACACCGCCGGCCCCCAAGCCGGGGCTGATCATGCAGGGGACGACCGACGCGGTGGTGAAGCCGGGCGGGACATTGAAGCTCTACGGCCGGTTGTCGTCACCGAAGCGGTTGGTCCTGATCGCCGGCGCCGGCCACAACGTCTTCGACGACGGCTGCACCATCGGCGCCGCCCAGGGAGGACTGGTGGCCATCATCAAGACCCTCAACCTCCCGGCCGCCTTCGCCTCCATCGCCACCGACGGCTGTTCCGCCCCCGACGTCTCGCCCCCCACGGCCTGGCCCCTCATCGACCAGGTGGTGACCGCCCAACTCCGTTACGGCCTCGGCATCGACAGCACCCCGGTGGGACTCGGCCGCGGCATCGACCACGCCTTCCCCGGTGTCACCGCCTCGGTCAGCACGGCGGCCAAGGTCACCCGCCTCAATTGACCGACGGGTGCGGGGGGTAGGAGGCGAGCCACGCCAGCTTGCCCCCCTGTCGTTGCAGCACGTCGTGCCAGAGGGCGTCGGCCTCGGGGCTGAAGACGTCGTCGATCACCGCATCGATGACGATCCACGCCCCTTCGGCCAGCTCCTCCTCCAGTTGATCGGGTGACCAGCCGGCGTAGCCGGCGAACATCCGCACCGCGCAGACCACCACCGGTTGTTCGTCGGGAGCCACGGCCAGATCCACCGTGCCCACCCCGTCGAGCACGATCCGCCACCGGGACTCGTCGATCTCGTCGGCCTCGGTCCGGGCCAGACCGATCACGGCGTCGGGCGAGACGGGCCCGCCGCGGAAGACGACTCCGGGGGGCGCGGCCAGGGCGTGCTCGCGCCAGGGGTCGAGGATCTCGTCGACGGGCAGACCGGTGGGCCGGTTGAGGACGACGCCGAGGGCGCCCTCGGGGCCGTGGTCGAGAACGATGATGACGGTCCTCTCGAAATTGGGATCTCCCAGCCGCGGTGACGCCACCAGCAGCCGGCCGGTCAGATCGTCCGGCTCGTCGGCATCCTCGGCATCCTCGGCCCTCGATGGCGGCGCGTCGTCCGGCACCCCCTGATCATGCCCGCGGCCGGCTCACAATAAGGTGACCGCCGTGGACCCCGTCACCGTCTATATCCACCCCACCTGCTCCAAGAGCCGGGCCGCTCTCTCCCTGCTCGACAGCCGGGGCACCGCCTATCTGGCCGTCGACTATCTGCAGACGCCCCCCGACGCGGCCAGCCTGGACCGGATCCTCGACATGCTCGAGGGGGACCCGGCCCAGCTCGTCCGGACCGACGACCCCCGTTTCGCCGGGCTCGGGCTCGGCCCCGGCGACGTGGCCGACCGCCAGGCGGTGATCACCGTGCTCGTGGCCCACCCCGATCTCATGCAGCGTCCCGTGGTGGTCAGAGACGGCCGGGCCGTCGTGGCCCGGCCCCCGGAGCTCCTGTTCGATCTGTTCGACGGCGCTACGGTGCCGGACTGACGGTTGAGCCGGGCACGCACACCTCGAGGGCCAGCGAGCGCGCCCCGAGATCGACTTTGGTGTTGTCCTCGGCGTACCGCAGACCCTGGACGTTGTAGAGGCGGACGGGCCGATCACCGACGGGGAAGGGCCCCCAGTGCCAGGTCCCGCGGTGAAGGACGAAGAAGTCGAGCGGGTGCAGCACAAAGGCCCGGACCCCTTCGAGGTCCGCCGGGTCCGAGAAGTCGACCTCGGCGGGCGCCACGGCGATCAACGAGACCACGTCCAAGGTGAGCAGGGCCTGGGTATGGGTGTCGTGGCGGAACATGCAGTCGCAGACGATGCCGTCAGCGCTGTGCTCGATCTCCTCGGGTGTATGCGAGATCACATTGAGATGGACGTCGTTCCACTCGAAGTCGAGCCGGTGGCTTCCGTCGGCGGGATCGGTGTCGGTGACGGGGATCCAGCCGTAACAGGCCCAAGCCTCGGCGGTGAGCGGTTCGGCCACGATGCTCTTGGCGATGTCGGCCACGGGCTGCTCCCCCCTTTGATCTACGCTGACGGCGCCGTCAGTCTACGGAGGCTGGCCGGTCCCCGGGCGAGGAGGGCACGAGCATGGACGTCCGCAGCATCGAGGACACCGAACCGGTCATCGAGCACAACGGCACGGTCCCCGTCTGGTGGTTGGTCAAGTCCCGCGAGATGAAGGAGATCACCGACGGGGGCTACCTCGAATTGGTGAACGAGTTCGAAGTGGCGGGCGGCGGATTCGTCGACCCGCACTCCCACCCGACCCACGAGTTCTATTACGTGATGTCGGGCCGGGGGATCATGACCATCGAGGGCGAGGACCGGACCATCTCCCAGGGCGACCTTGTCCACATCCCACCCGACAAGGTCCACAGCCTGCGTCCGGTGAGCGATCACGCCCCCATCCACTGCTTCTGCTTCGCCGTGGGTGTGAAGGGCGCCGGACCGATCGACTACACGAACCACTGATGACCGGCCTGTCGGTGCGGCCGACGCCGGGCACCCGGCCCGCGCCTGCCGGCTGACCCCGATCGTTCACCACGCGCCGTGGCCCGCATCCTCGTCACCCGCGTCCTGCCCGACGGCGGGCTCGATCCCCTGGTGGCCGCCGGCCACGAGATCGTCCAGCGGCGGGACGACACCCCCTACGGCACCGAAGGACTTATCGCCGCCGTGGCCGATGTCGACGCCGTGGTCTGCCTGCTGACCGACCGGATCGACAAAGCCGTCCTCGCCGCCGGAGCCGAGGGCCGGCTGCGGGTGGTGGCCAACGTGGCCGTCGGCTACGACAACATCGACGTGGCCGCCGCCGGCGCCCTCGGCATCGCCGTCTGCAACACCCCCGGCGTCCTCGACGAGACCACCGCCGATCTGGCCTTCCTGCTCATCCTGGCCGCCAGCCGGCTCGGTTCCGAGGCCGAGCGCGACGTCCGGTCCGGGGCCTGGACGGGATGGGGCATCCGGCAGTACCTGGGACGCGACGTCCACGGTGCGGTCCTCGGACTCGTCGGCTACGGCCGGATCGGTGCCGCCGTGGCCCGGCGGGCGGCCGGATTCTCCATGACCGTCCTGCACCACACCCGCCACGACACCGGCCTGCCCGGCTTCACGGCCTCGCTCGACGCGCTCCTCGGCCAGTCCGACATCGTGAGCCTCCACGTCCCGTTGAACAAGGCCAGCCGCCACCTGATCGGGGCCCGGGAGCTGGCGCTCATGGGACCGGACGCCGTCCTGGTGAACACGGCGCGCGGACCCGTGGTGGACGAGCAGGCGTTGGCCACCGCCCTCCACGCCGGCACCATCTTCGGCGCCGGTCTCGACGTCTACGAGGCCGAGCCCGCCATCCACCCCCGGTTGCTCGACGCCCCCCGGACCGTGCTGCTCCCCCACATCGGCAGCGCCACCCAGTCCACCCGGGCCAAGATGGCCCAGATGGCCTGCGGCGCGGTGTGCGCCGTACTCGACGGAGAGCGCCCGGCCAATCTGGTCACCGCCTGAGGGTCAGGACACCTCGACCGGCGAGGGATCGAGATCGAGCAGCTCGACGGTGGTGCTCCCCGCCGCCAGGGCCCGGAACAGTCCTTCTTCCTTGTCGGCCCGGGCCCGACCGGCGCTCAGCACCTTCTCCAGGGCATCGCCGGCGACCACGGTGACCCCGTCACCGTCTCCCACCACCCAGTCCCCGGCGTGGACCACCACCCCTCCCACGGTGGCCGGCGCCCCCGCCGTCCCCGGAGCCACCTTGGCCGCGCCGCGCAGGGCCACCGTGGTGGAAAAGACGGCGAAGCCGTGCGACTCCAGCGCGGCCACGTCACGGACACCGCCGTCGATGATCAGGCCGGCCAGTTTCCGGGCTCCGGCGCCGGTGGTCAGGACCTCTCCCCAGTAGCCGAACTCCTCCTCGTCGCCCACGTCGACCACCAATGCCGATCCGGCCGGCGCCGTGGTCACGGCCACGTGGATGGCCAGGTTGTCCCCCGGCGTGCAGCACACCGGGTAGGCGGGAGCCGAGATCCTCGCCCCCTTCCACACGGCCCGGATCCGGGGGGCCATCGTCCGGCCCCCGCTCTCGCCCAGGGTGGCGGCGCCGAGGACCAGGAGAGCCGCCGCCGTGGCCCGGTGCGGGGAATTGTCGGTATCCGGGGTCATGGCCCCAGCGTAGAGCGCCGCAGACGACGGTCCCGGGCCGCCTGCCGCCAGGTGACGGCCACCGCACCACGGGCAACGGCCTCGTCGCGCAGCCGGTCGGTGATGTCGTAGTGGTCACGCAACGGGTCATGCTGATGGCCTTGGAACCAGGCGCGCCGCATCCCCAGGGCCTCGGCGAAGGCGTGCAGCTCCTCGGTGCTGTCGGCCGTCAGATGCGACCATCGGGCGGTGACCGGCCCGACGGTGGCCGGCTGCCGCCAGTCGTCGACGTACACCGTCATCGGTCGCCGGTCATCGGTCGCCGGTCATCGGCGGCCAGCGGTCATCGGTCGCCGGTCATCGGCGGCCAGCGGTCATCGGTCGCCGGTCATCGGCGGCCAGCGGTCATCGGTCATCGGTCGCCGGTCATCGGTCACCGGTCATCGGCGGCCAGCAACGTCCGCCGCCACCTGGGCCATGGCCGCCAGCTGCTCCAGGTAGTGCGCCCGGGAGCGGTGTCGGAAACGCAGACTGAGTGCCGTGGCCCCGAGGGCCTCATACGCACGCACGGTGGCCGCCGCGGCGTCGGGGTCGTCCGTCGGATCGAGCACCGGTTCGGGGGCGAGCACCATATCGAATCGACCGGCGCGCCTGGCGAGCTCCTGCGCCACTCGGCTGTCGCCCAATATGGCGGCCAGGTCGTCGTGGGTCAGTCCGAAGGGGATCCAGCCGTCGCCCAGCTCGAGCGCCCGGCGCAGCGACCGCCGGGTCCGGCCCCCCACCCATATCGACAGATGCCGGTCAAGACCACTGGGCTCGACGAAGAAGCCGGCATAACGGTAGTGGCTGCCGTTGTAGGTCGGGCTCCGCCGGCCGAACGAGGCGCGCACGGCCCGCAGAGCATCGTCGGCCCGCTCGCCGCGCCCGGCGAAGCCGGCGTCCAGCAGCTCGAACTCGGCCTCGAGCGATCCGACCCCCACGCCCAAGATGACCCGTCCCCCACTGGCCACATCGAGCGTTCCGTAACGCTTCACGATCTCCAAGGGATGGTGATAGCCGAGAACGAGGACGTGGGACAGCAGACCGATGGTGCTGGTGGCGGCGGCCACGTAACTGAGGGTGACCAGGGGATCCCAGTAACGACCGCCGCGTACCGAAGCCACCGCTTCGGGGATGGCGATGTGCTCGGGACACGAGACCCAGCCGTAGCCCAGGCGCTCGGCTTCCCGGGCCACCGCCACCACATCCTCCATGGCCCCGTCACGTTCCCAGGCCGGCGCCTCGAAACGGGGATTGAGATTGACGATGGGGGTGACGATGCCGAGCTGCACGGTCCTCCTCGGGCAAGTGATGGCCGAGCGTACGCGACGACTCCGAGACGTGGCGCCGCCGCACCCCGGGAGCCCTACATCTGCACGAGCAAGACCACGGCAGCCGTCACACCCACCACGATGATCAGGACGCGCAGCAGCGGAGCGGGGATGCGGCGACCGAGGTGGCCGCCCAGCTGACCGCCCACGATCGAACCGGCGGCGATGAGGACGGCCGCCTCCCAGTTGATGTGGGTGGCGAAGATGAACACCAACGCCGAGACGCCGTTGGCCAAGAAAGCGAGCACGTTCTTGGCCGCGTTGAGACGTTGGAGATGATCGTCCAGGAATATACCCAGCAACGACATCAGGATCACGCCCTGGGCGGCGCCGAAGTAGCCGCCGTAGATGCCGGTGACGAAGATGCTCAGGTAGAGCGGGGGGCCACCGTGCAGTGACGGCCTCTCCCGGTCGGCCAGGCGGCGCGACAACCGCGGCTGCACGGCCACGAGCGCGCAGGCCACCAGGATGAGGACGGGAACGACGTGGCGGAAGACGCTCCCGGGTAGCGCCAGCAGGAGCACGGCGCCGGTTATGCCGCCGGCGATGGAGGCCGTCCCGAGCACCAACAACCGTGGCCGCTGGCCGGCCAATTCGCGGCGGTAGGCCACGGCCCCGCTCAATGACCCCGGCGCCAGGCCCACCGTGTTGCTCACGTTGGCAACGATGGGGGTGAAGCCAAAGGCAAGCAATGTGGGGAAAGTGATCAATGATCCCGATCCCACGATGGTGTTGACGGTCCCGGCCACCAGGCCCACACCCACGATGGCCAGGGCTTCGAGGACCGGCATGGGGAGGGTCTACCACTGGCCCGGCGGGCCCAAGACCGGGTCCGAGCCGGCCGGAGCGGGGGTCCCGAACGCCGGGCGCCGAGTATCATGAATTCCGGCCTGGGTCCGGGGGGCACGCCAGGTGGAGGGGGCGGGCGTGTTACGAGGACAGCGGCGTGGAACGCCGCCGCGACGGACATGGGGAAGGCGGAGCCTGTCGTGGGCATCCGCGGGATTGCTCTGTGCCGGTGGTCTCGTCGTCGCCGGCGCCTCGCCGGCGGTGGCCAAGAAGGCGCCGCATCCGACGCCCACCGAGCATGCCTACTCCCATCCTGGGGTCCACAGCACGGTCAACGCCTTCTGTCAGCCCAAGCCGAACAAGCCCTGCCCCAGCAACAACAACGTCTGGTCGGGCTATGTCGCCAGCCCCGAGTCGGGCCACCAGTTCACCACCGTCAGCGCGTCGTGGGTGCAGACCGCGGTGACGTGCCCGAAATCGGACGCCTGGACCCTCTTCTGGGTGGGGATCGACGGATGGAGCCAGATCGGCAACGCCACCGTGGAACAGGGCGGCAGCTCGGCCCAGTGCACCGGCGGCGGCAAGAACTCCGTGGACTACGAGGCGTGGTGGGAGATGTACCCCACCAACGACGTCCAGACCGTCTTCCCCATCGCCGTCGGCGACCACATCAGTTCCAGCGTGGTCTACTCGTCAACCGACCGCAGCTACACGGTGTCGGTGACCGACGCCACGAGCGGCATGGCCTTCGTCGTCGTCTGCTCGGTTCCCGACAACACCTACACGATCACCATCTCCCAGCAAGGGGTCGTCACCAGCGGGCCCACCACCACCTCCTTCGCCGCCACCACATCCAGTGCCGTCCTCTGTGCGCTGGGCAGCCCGTGCCAGAACTCGTCGGCCGAATGGATCGTCGAAGCCCCGGGCGGCGACAGCGGTGGGCTCTATCCCCTGGCCCACTTCAGGCCGGTGGTCTTCAAGTCGGCCTTCGCCGCCGACAGTGTCGGACACCAGGGACCCATCACCACGAACGGCTGGCTCTTCTCCGCCCTCGATCTGACCACGGTGTCGGGGACCAACAAGGCCAACGTCAAGGCGCTCAAGAAGAGGGGCAGCTCCTTCCGCGTGGTGTGGACCGCCGCGTAACCGGAGAGGCCGCGCAACCGGAGAGGCCGCGCAACCGGAGAGGCCGCGTAACCGGAGAGGCCGCGTAACCGGAGAGGCCGCGTAACCGGAGAGGCCGCGTAACCGGAGAGAGAGACCACCCACCCGGGGCCTCCACCCTCAGGACGGACCTCCCCGTGCACTTCGCCAGGCGCCCGAGGCGTAATCGCTCGATCCGGCGCCGATGTCACCCCGGCGCAGGGTGGACAGACCATGGTCGTATTCACGGGCCAGCGCGTCGGCGAGGGACAGTGGCCACTGCTCGTAGGACGAGAGCCGGTCGCCGCGCAGTGCCTCCTGGGGAAGCACCGCCAGCTGGCGGGCCAGCCCCTGCGCTTCGGCCCGGGCCCGACCCCGGGGGACGAGCCGGTTGGCCAGGCCCATGCGCAGGGCTTCGTCGCCCGAGACGCCGCGCCCGGTCAGGATGAGGTCCAGGGCTTGGCTGTGGCCGAGGAGGCGACTCAGCCGGACCGTGCCCCCGTCCATCAGGGGTATCCCCCACCGCCGACAGTAGACACCGAAGACGGCATCGGCGGCAGCCACCCGCAGGTCGCACCAGATGGCCAACTCGAGGCCACCGGCCACGGCGTGACCCTCGACGGCGGCGATGACGGGCTTGGACAGGAGCATCCGGGTGGGTCCCAAGGGACCGTCGCCATCGGGCTCGACCCGGCTCACCCGCTCGAGACCGGGTTCGCTCATGGCCTTCAGATCGGCGCCGGCGCAGAAGGTCTCCCCGGCGCCGGTGAGCACCGCGACCGATGCACCGGAGTCGGCGTCGAAGAGCCGGAAGGCATCGGCCAGGGCTTCGGCCGTGGGACGGTCGACGGCGTTGGCCACCTCGGGCCGGTCGATGGTGATGGTGGTGACCGGACCGTCGTGCTCCACGCGCACGGTGGAGGAGGCCTCGGTCACGACGAGACCGGGACGTCGACCTCTTCGATCAATTTACGGGGGTGCCGGCCGTCGACATAGCCGATGAACGGCGGGTGGATGTTGTAACCGAGGAGTTCCTGCAAGCGCGGTGAGAGGCCGGAGGCGGTGGCCGGCGGCACCACGAGGACGTGGTTCTCGACCGGTCGCAACCAACCCACGGCGTAGTGCAGGACGACACCCAGCCGGTTGGCGTCGGTGGTGTTCGCCCCTCCGCCGTGCCAGACACTGCCCGGGTAGATGAGCGCGGTGCCGGCGGGTACCTCGACCGTCGCGGTCTCGGTGTCGGGACCGGGGCGTTCGTCGACCCACCGGTGGCTGCCGGGCACGATCCGGGTGGCCCCGTTGGCGGCGGTGAAGTCCTGCAGCGGCCACATCACGTTGACGACCACCTCGGCATGCGGACGGGGCAGCGGATAGATGGCGTCGTCGGGATGAAGAGGTTGCTCCGTCTCGCCTGGCCCGATGGAGATGCCGGTCGGTGCGCTCAGCTGGTACTGCCCGAGGATCTGGTCGAGGACGCCGAGCACCACCTCGTGGACGGCCAGCGCGTCGAGTGACCGGGTCTTGCCGAAGAGGCCGTAGACACGCCGGGTCCGGTACCCCTCGAAGTCGCCCCGGCCGACCGGGGTGTCCTGCACGATGGCTTCCAATTCGGACCGGGCCCACGCCACCTGTTCGCCACTGATGGCCCCGGAGACAGTGGCGTAGCCGTCCTCGCTGAGCGCCGCCACGATGTCCTCGACCATCGTCCCTCCCTCGACGCCAGTGGCCTCGTCGGTACCTGCACGCACCCCGGGTCCGTCTCCAGGGGTTACCCTTGACACTAACCTTCCAGAAGGGAATGTCAAGGTGAACGAGCTGAACGCCACGCAGGGATCGCTTCTCGGGTTCCTCCACGGGGGGCCGCGGACGGGCTGGGAACTGCTCCAGGAGGTGGACAGCGGCCTGTCACGCTTCTGGAACGTGACCACCAGCCACGTCTACCGGGAGTTACGCACCCTCGAGGATCGGGGGCTGGTGACCGCCGGCGACCGGGGGGCACGGGCCAAGGTGCCTTTCACCATCACGGCGGCCGGACGTCAGGCGTTCCGGGAGTGGATCAGCCTGGCCCCGGGGCCCGAACAGATCCGCTTCCCTCTCCTCGTCACCCTCTGGTTCGGTCGGTTCCTCGAGCCCAATGTGCTCGAGGAGTTCCTGGGACGCGCCCGCGGTGAGCACCGGCGTCGCCTGGCTCTCTACCGGGCGGCCCCGACCTCGTTCGAGGAGGATCCCCACCGCCAGGCCGTCATCCGCTTCGGCATCGCCTACGAAGAAGCCATCGTCAACTGGCTGGCGTCAATGGAAGAACACCCGGACCGCCGGGCCGTGGCCACCTGAGGCTCCCTCGCTCACGGAGCCTGGCGGACCTGGGCGATCAACGACGCGTAGGCCGACTCACCCACGGTCTCCCACATGGCACGCGCCGGCGGGGGCATGGCCCCGAGCATGGCCTGGCGCTGGGCCGCCGAGAAGTTCTCCCGGATCAGTCCCAGGATCAACCAGACCTTGTCCCCCGTGAAGTTGGCCATGCCATGGCCGGGGAGCGCTCCCCACTCCTCGACCGAGAGATAATCGGCGGCCAGGGGAACGATGTCCGCCTCCTCCTCGTCCAGATGGAGCCGGAGTGCGTCACCGAGAACGGTCAGAGCGTGGGCGGCCTCCTCGGCGGATCGGTCGACCGAGTCGGCCGGTGCCCCCCGCCACACCTCGACGGCCGCCTTGGCTCCGTCGAGCAGGGCCATGGCCTCGACGTGTTGCTCGGCCATCTTGTCGATGAGCGCACCGCACCCAGGGGCGCGTTGCCGGAGGATCGGGAAGACCAACTTCTCCTCGCCTTCGTGGTGCACCTCCAAGAAGGCGAGGACGTTGCCGTAATAGTCGGCCACGAGATCGCGCCGAGCGGTATCTCCGCACGTGCTCGCCACATAGGCGGGGGCGGAGCCGAAAGACGAGCGGAAGACCTGATGGACCGGGGCCATGTCACTCGTATCGGGCCGGGGATCGGAAAGCTCGGTCATCAGTCCTCCTTGCGACGCCCGCGATTCGTCCGCCCTCGGCGTCAAGGCATCGTAGGCCGTGAGGTGTCTGTCATCCGATGGGACATGTCTGCTCCGCTGTACCGCGCGCCCGGCCCGGGGTTCCAGGGTCCAGCGCCATGCGAACGACCGGCCGCGATGGCGTCGCCCCGCTCCGATTCGGGCCGCCGATAGATCGTGCACCGATGTAGTGTGACCTCGTGCCCGGACCGTCGTCGTCGAATCCCCAGGGGAAGGCGACACCGCCCGCCGCCGGGATCGGCACCTTCGGTCGTTACGCCGGCCCGGCCACGTTGATCCTCTCCAGCCTGGCCGAGGGGGAGAAGCACGGATACGCGCTGACCAAGGACATCGAGTCGTTCGCCGGCGTGCGTTTGGCGCCGGGCACCCTCTACGAAGCTCTCAGCCGGCTCGAGGGTCAGGGATTGATCGAGGCTCTGGAAAGCCACGACCGGCGACGGCCGTACCGGTTGACGTCGGTAGGGGCAACAGCGTTGAAGGAGCATCTGGCCACCCAGCGCCGGGTGGCCGACGAGGGGCTGCGCCGGCTCTCGGGCCGCTGGGGTCTGGCGTGACCACCACTGCTTCGGCCGCACGCCGCGCCAAGCGGTTGCTTCGTTGGTACCCGAGGAGTTGGCGGACGCGCTACGGCGACGAGTTCGCCGAATTGTTGACGGCCGAATTCTCGGAGCATCCCCGATCATGGCGTCGGACGGCCAACATCGCTTGGAGCGGCATCTACGCCCGGTTGACGACGGGCGGGCTCACCGGACACGCCCTCGAGCCCTCCGACCAGGTCCGGGCCAGCCTCGCCTCCCTGGGCGGCGCTCTGGCCGTCTTCCTGGTCTTCGGCACGGCGATGTGGGCACAGCTGACCATCGGCTGGCAGTGGGCCGAGCCCAACACGTTGGGAACCTCGGCGGCCATGATCACGATGTCGGCCGTCCTGCTTCTCTTCGCGGTCCTGGCCGTCCTGGCCGTCGCTCCCCTGGCTTGGACGTTGCTCGCACCCATCGGCCGTCGGCCCGGAAACGGACTCGGCCGTCCGACCATCCTCTTTTGTTGCGGCGTCGCCGTGCTGATCGTGGGCGCCCGACATTTCGGCAACGGATGGCCCGGAACGGGCGGCCACCACTGGATCCACCAGGGCCTCGTCCCCGGTGGTGTGGCCGCCTTCGTCTGGGCGATGACATTGTCGATCTCCTCCTACTGGGCCCACCCGGCGGCCCTCTTGTCCTTTCCGGCCGCCGAAGTGGCCTGGATGGTCCTCAGTCCCCTGGCCATCGTCGGCGTGGCCGTCGGGGCCACCAAGGTGGTCCGACGGCTCGACATGTCGCCCCGCGTCCTTCGCTACGAGGGCCGGCTCGGGGCCGTGGCCGCCTCCGCCATGGGTGCCTATCTCGTCGCGTCGTGTTGCTGGATCGTCGACGGTGGGTCCGGGCCGAGGAATCTCTTCCATGCCGGCGCCATCGACATCGTCGGCCTGGTGCTCATGACCGCGGCCGCGGTCATCGCCGGCCGCACCGCCCATGGCGCCCGTCGGGCGGGCCTCGGTTTCCGCCTTCCCTGACCCGGTTGCCCCGGCAGCGGGGCGTCGAAGGTGGGACAATGGCCGGTACATCGCCCGAGGAGAATCGCGTGGCCGCAGTCACTGTCTTCGTCGACGACGCCGTCCTCGGACATCTGCCCTCGGTATGCGTCGAGGATGGTGTGGACACGAACGACACGCTCTCGTTCACACAGGACGTGAGCACACGAGCGGGGATGGGTGTTGCCTGGCTGCTGCTGTTGGCCGGACCGCTCGGATGGATCGGCCTCTTCGTCGTGGCCGCCCTGCGTCGTGGCGAGATGCTCACCGTGACCGTCCCATACTCCGAGGCGGCCTACCGGCGAAGGAGGAGGGCACGCCGGAGGCGCCGTCTGGCCACCGCGGTCCTGGCCGGCACCCTGATCCTGGCCGTGCCGGCGCTCTCTCTCCACTCGGCCGATGGCCGGCTCTCGGTTATCGGTCTGGCCCTCGTCGGCTGTGGGGCCGTCGTCGAGATCGTCATCGACTGGGTCCACTTGCACCGCCTGACCGTCCGCCTCCAACTCGATGCCTCGCGTCGTTGGGTCACCCTGGCGGGCGTCCATCCGGATTTCGCCGACGCCGTGCGGTTCGAGGGCCGCGCCTCTGCCGCCTTCTCGGCCCCCAGAGATCGGCGTTAGGACTCCACCACGTCACCGAAGGCGTCGCAATCAGCGTTATCGCAGACGAACCCGGGATCGATGACATGCGACGCATCGCCCGGGAGAGCGGTGACGCCGCAGTAGCGGCAGATGGGGGCCCGTCCGTCGTCGGCGGCATCGGGACAACCGTCGCCTCTCATCGGGCACCGTTGTTCTCGACAGGGGGAGCCGGCATGGCCAGCGTCTCGACGGCCAAACGCTCGAGTTGCTCAAGGGTGACCTGTCCGAGGTCGGAACTGAATTGGTACTGGAGATCCGCCTCGACCAGAAGTGAGCGGCCCGTCCGGCTCGTGCCACGCGATCCGGTGACGTCACAGGCCCTGTCTCCCGAGACCATGATCAGACGGCGCTTTCGGCAGGGGTCGAAGGCGAGGGGGGCCGGAATGGCGAAACTCACCGACACGGCCTGACTATCGGTGCCTTGTGCGTAGAAGCACCCGAGCAGATCGTTTTCGCTGACCGCCGACGCCGGCGCCACCCGGGTCCCGATCGCACCGTTGACCGCGGTCGCCGACGGGCAATCCCCGCTCCGGGGAAGCTGGGCTTGGCGGTGCTTGACCACAACGACGAGCACACCCATCGTGGCCATACCCGAACAGACGACGATGGCGGTCGCCCGCCAGGGCCACCGTTGCGCATGCCGCCGGCGCTGGTCCCCATCGAGCACAGACCCTCCCGTCCGTCGTCATCAGCAGAGCACGATAGCCACCTGGCGGTCGAACGGAGCGCAGATGTTCAGTGACTCGTCGACCCCGGTTTCTTGTTCAGTGCGTCGACGGCGCGCCGCGGGGCACGGGTCTTGTAGCTCACGGCCAGCACCGACGACAAGGGCCCGGCGATCACGTGCTGCATGCCCTTCGCATCGATCCTCTCCACGAGGACGAATCCCTCCTCGTAACGAGGCAGCTCCCGCGCCACGTCGCCGTAGCTGTAAGGGGTGAGGGTGAAGCCGGATCCGGTACGCCACGCCACGGCGTGCCAACCGTCGGCCAGGAGGACCTCGCGCACCAGAGAAGGGTCGATGGCCATGGGGACCTCAGGAGAGTGGTCTGGTCGGTGGGGCCACAAGGGAACGGAGTTCCGCTTCGGCGGCGCAGTAACTGTCCAGGAGGCTCTTGATCATCTGCGGCGACGAGGACTCGTCGGACCGGGCCAGCCGGATGGCGGCGGCGATCTGGTTCATGGTGCGGCTCAGGTATCTCGCCTTCTCTGTCTGCCCCGCCGACACGCGCACAACCATCGGATTGCCCCTTCGACCTCGAACCTGCCCGTAGGCATCGGCAGGCCCTCGGGCCACCTGAAGCGTCATACCGGTCGCCCCCCGGCGGCCGAGCCCGGCTACGACATGGCCACCGCCTCGGAAGTCCGCAATCCACCAACCTGGCGGCCGATCTCAATCCGTTCGTGGTAACCAGGGAACCGGCCAACCAGACGGTGGTGGGCGGCCAGACAGCCACATTTACCGTGGCGGCGATCGGATCCCCGGCGCCGACCATCCAGTGGCAGGTCTCGACGGACGGTGGTCTCACCTATTCCCCCATCCCCTGGGCAAACTCGGACACCTACAGCGTCACGGCCACGGCGCCGGAAAGGGGGGAGGAATTCGAAGCCGTGATCTCCAGTGCCCTCACGACGGTCACCACCGCGCCCGCCACGCTGAACGTCTTCGCCATCACCCCCCCTTCCGGATGCCACTCGAGGCTCCGCCTACCATTTCCAGCTGACCGCCGTCGGCGCAACAGCTCGGTACTCCTGGACGAGGACGGGAGCATCCCCAAGGGTCTCAGCCTGTCATCGAAAGGAGTGGTCTCGGGTACCCCGTAGCTCAAGCACGTGAAGCCCGGGACCTACACCGTGGTCGTCAAGGCCACAACGAAGACCGGGTCGGGACAACCCGCCCTGACGGCCAGTGAGACACTGGCCCTGACCCTTCTCTGAGGTCTTCGCGGCGCTCCCCCGGCCCTCAGGAATCGACCACAGGCGTGGCGACCGCGGCCGCCGCAGGTGGGACTCCAACAGCGCTCATCGTCGCTCATCGTCGCTCATCGTCGGTGGAGCCGAATGTGCGGCGAGGAATCCAACAGAAGACGCGCATCTCTCCAAAGAGAAGCAGATAGCGGTTCGACGGCGGGTAGAGGCGCCCGAACACAGTCCACTCCAGCCGACTTTCGATCTCCGCAGCCTTCACGACGACACCGTCGGTGTGGAAGGTCATGGTGCGGGACGGGCGAGCCAGGGTATTGCCTCGGAGCCCGATGTCGGTGCCGGCTCAGAATCGTGGCCCCGTAACAGACCACCGGTAAAAGACCAGGACTATGGCAATGGTCGTGAGGTGGCCGGTCAGAGAATATCGATAGCTAGCCGACAGGCGACAGCGACACCGACACATCGGCGCACACGACCGATTCACGAAGAGCGGGGCCGCCTTCCCCGTGCCTCGCTCTTCACCGATTTCCGGAGCTCGAGCATCTCCTGACGATGCCGGTCGCGAAGCTCGTGAAAATCGCTCTTCACCCGGCGCCGAAACTCATGCACGTCATCGTGGAAGCGCTCCCACGCCGCCTGCCGGCTCACGCCAACCGTTCCCCCGATCACTTCCCACGTCGCACCGGCGGCAACGGCCTCACCCACCAGCCGGGCCTCCCACGTGGAGAGCAGACCGACGAGGGCGCGCGACGCTCCAAGAGCGGCGAGCGGATCGGGGTCGGTTGTCGCCGCCTCCCACGTGGCCGTCATCAACGGCGGAACCACACGCGGGAGAACGGCTTCGCCGGCGTCAGAGTCGGTCTTCGTCATGTGTCAAGGTTACCTTGACACATGACGCTATGTCAAGCACCTCTTGACACGACGAGCGTGACCCCTGAGTCCGACCCCGCGCGCCGCTTCCGTCGGTGGGGATCGAAGACGTGGTTGGGGGACCAGACGGAGAGGTCACAGCCGGTGTCGTCGACCCTTTGTGACGTGGCCGCGAACGTCGGCCGACAACCTCGCCCGCCCCCGTGGAAGATCATCGGTCCACCTCGACCGAGTGAATGCGCAGCCGGCATACCTTCCCGGTCGTGGGAACTTGGGCGCAGGAGAGCGACGCCGGCTCCGTGCTCCCTTCCGGTGTGACGCAACAGCGGTCCCTCCCTGCAGGATGTCGCTCAGGGCCGCTGTCGCTCACGCACGAGGTACCATTACTCTCGCCATCATCCCTGGTCAGTTCCCGAATCTGGAGGCTTCATGGTTGAGTCCGCCGCACACCTTGCCGACGTGGAGGAGGCCGCAGAGGACCAGGACCTGGTCGAAGAGGAACTGCTGGTCGAGGACGTTTCGATCGACGGCATGTGCGGCGTCTACTAGACGTGACGGCGACGCATTCGGCCCCGGTGGATCCGGCCGGGGCCTCAGTCTTGGAACGGGGGTGGCAACTGAACCCCGATGTCTCGGTGAGACCGGAGTCCTTCGGCGCGCTCCTCTACCACTTCGGCACCCGTCGTCTCTCCTTTCTCAAAGACCGTCGGCTGCTCGATGTCGTCAATCACCTGGGCGAGGCACCGACGGCGCGCTCGGCATGTGCGCGCGCCGGCATTGATGACGCGTCTCTGCCCGTATTCGCCCGGGCACTGACAAGATTGGCGGAGACCGGGATGCTTCAGGAACGACCGTAATGGGTGTCACCATCCCTCTCGTCGAACACTTCGCCCGCGGGCTCGATGCCCCCATTTGTCTGACATGGGAGCTCACGTACGGCTGCAACCTGGCCTGTCGGCACTGCTTATCCAGTTCAGGCCGACGTGACCCGAGAGAGCTCACCACCGCCGAGGCCAAGGCCGTCATCGATGAACTCGAGGATATGCAGGTCTTCTACGTCAACATCGGAGGTGGGGAACCCACCATCCGATCGGACTTCTGGGAGCTTGTCGACTACGCCAACGCTCACCACATCGGTGTGAAGTTTTCGACGAACGGCTCGCGTATCACCCCGGAGATCGCTGCCCGCCTCGCATCCAACCACTATGTGGACGTCCAGATCTCCCTGGATGGCGCCACCGCCGCGGTCAACGATTCGGTGCGGGGGGTCGGTTCCTTCGACGTGGCCATCCGGGCCATGGAGAACCTGCATCAGGCCGGGTTTCCCAACTTCAAGATCTCGGTGGTCTGTACCCGGCACAACCTCGCTCAAATCGACGAGTTCAAGGCGCTGGCGGATCACTACGATGCGCAACTGCGCCTCACGCGTTTGCGGCCCTCAGGACGAGGTGCCCAGGTGTGGGACGAGCTGCATCCAACCGCGACCCAGCAGCGCGACCTGCACCGCTGGCTGCTGGCCCACGGCGAAAACGTCCTCACCGGCGACTCCTTCTTCCACCTGGCCGGGTTCGGGGACCCGCTACCCGGACTCAACCTGTGCGGCGCCGGTCGGGTCGTCTGTCTCATCGATCCCGTCGGAGACGTCTACGCCTGCCCCTTTGCCATCCACGAGGAATTCCGCGCCGGAAACCTGCGCGAGGCGGGCGGATTCGCACCGATCTGGCGCCGGTCCGAGCTCTTCCGCTCCCTGCGCGAACCGCAGTCGGCGGGTGCGTGTGCGTCCTGCGGGGCGTACGACGCGTGCCGCGGTGGGTGCATGGCGGCGAAGTTCTTCACCGGCCTGCCGCTTGATGGACCGGATCCCGAGTGCGTGAAGGGGTACGGCGAGCTGGCGCTCGCCCAGGTGACTCCCGGCTCGGCGCCGTCGCCCTCGGCCGACCACTCTCGCCGCTCGGTTACGCCGGATGCCCCTACGCCGGGTGCCCGTACGCCGGTCACGCTCCTCACGGGGCGTCGGCCCGTCCGGGCCTGCGAAGACAGCCCTCTCGCCCTCGGGTCTTCGCCGGACGACCGTCTCGGCGCCATGACCTCCGTGCCATGAGCCGGGATCCTTGGTTCGAATCGGTGGCGGAGGCGCAACGACGCGCCGAACGACGGCTCCCACGTTCCGTCCAATTGGCCCTCAGGGCCGGATCGGAACGCGGCCTGACACTCGCCGACAACCAGGCGGCGTTCGGCGAACTCGGGTTCGCGCCGCACGTCGCCGACCTGGCCAGCAAACGCGAGCTGGCCACGTCAGCGATGGGGCAACAGATCGCGCTTCCCGTCTTGATCTCGCCCACGGGCGTGCAGGCGGTCGATCCGGACGCAGAAGTCGCCGTCGCCCGCGCCGCTGCCGCTCGGGGCACGGCGATGGGACTGAGCTCATTTGCCAGCAAGCCCATCGAGGAGGTGGTGGCGGCCAATCCCCAGACCTTCTTTCAGATCTACTGGTGCGGGACCCGGGACCAGATCGCCGAGCGCCTGGGGCGGGCCCGGGCGGCCGGTGCGGTGGGCCTCATCGTCACCCTTGACTGGTCTTTCTCCCACGGGCGGGACTGGGGAAGCCCCTTCATCCCGGAGCAGCTCAACGCCCGGACCATGCTGCGATTCGCCCCGGAGGTGCTACGGCGTCCGCGCTGGCTGGCCCGCTGGGCCCGGACGGGGTCTCCACCGGACTTGACCGTACCGAACATGGCCGTGCCCGGAGCACCGGTACCGACCTTCTTCCAAGCGTACGGCGAGTGGATGCAGACGCCGCCGCCTTCCTGGGCGGACCTGGCGTGGCTGCGCGATCTGTGGGGCGGCCCCTTCATGATCAAGGGGATCATGCGGGTCGACGACGCCCGCCGGGCCGTCGACATCGGCGCGGACGCCATTTCCGTGTCGAACCACGGTGGCAACAACCTCGATGGCACGCCGGCGTCGATCCGGGCTCTGCCTGCAGTGGTCGACGCCGTCGGGTCGTCGCTCGAGGTTCTGCTCGACGGCGGTGTCCGTCGTGGCAGCGACGTGGTCAAAGCTCTGGCGCTGGGAGCACGCGCCGTGATGATCGGCCGGGCCTACCTCTGGGGACTGGCGGCCAACGGCCAGGCCGGTGTGGAGAACGTCCTCGACATCTTGCGCAACGGGATCGATTCGGCGCTCCTCGGTCTCGGGCACAGCGCCGTGACCGAGCTCACTCGGCGCGACCTGGTGATCCCGGCGAGCTTCGCCCGCCGGCTGGGCGATCCTTCCGAGTAGCCACGGCCCGGTGCGCGACGTCGGGCCCGCGGCCCGCCCTGCTCAACCACGTGGCCCGATGACGGGGGGCGACCGTCGCCTGGACACCATGACCTGGCCCGACGCCGCCCGTGTCGGCTCGGGCAGCATGCTGGTGGTGCCGCTCGGCAGCACCGAACAACACGGTCCCCATCTCCCGCTCAGCACCGACACGGACGTGGCCATCGCTCTGTGCGAGCGCCTGGCCGCCCGTCGGCCCGATGTGGTGGTGGCACCGGCGCTGCCCTACGGCTCTTCGGGCGAGCACGCCGATTTCGCTGGAACCGTCTCGATAGGGGCCTCCGTGCTGCAACAGGTGATCGTCGAGATCGTCCGGAGCGTCGACGCCTTTGGCGGCGTCGTGCTCGTCTCCGGGCACGGGGGGAACGCGGCACCGCTGGCGGCGGCGGTGGCCACTGCTCGATCCGAGGGTCGTCACGTGCTCGCCTGGTCCCCGCACCTGCCGGCCGGCGACAGCCACGCCGGCCACACCGAGACGTCGCTGCTGCTCGCCCTGCGACCGAGTGTGGTCCGGACCGCCGACGCCAAAAGGGGGAATATCCGACCCCTCGAGGAGCTGCTGCCACAGCTGCGCCAACGCGGTCTCCGGGTGCTCTCCCCGAACGGCGTGCTGGGCGACCCGAGCGGTGCGAGTGCCGAGGAGGGCGCTCATCTCCTCGACGCCCTCGCCGATCAATTGGCCGGGTCGGTCGAAGCATGGTGGTCACCGTGACCGACCGGGTCGCCATCGTCACCGGAGCGGCCCGAGGCATCGGGGCCGCCGTGGCCGGCGCCCTGGCGCGCGAGAAGTGGCGTCTCGTGCTCTTCGACCGCTGCGCCGACGACGACGCTCTGGACTACCCCTTGGCGACCCCGGACGAACTCGCCTCCGTGGTCTCGGCCTGCGGGGGACCCGACGGCCGGGCGATCGGCGTGGTCGGCGACGTCCGAGACCAGCCGGCGCTGGAGGCGGCCGTGGCCGCGGCCACGGAGGCTTTCGGACAGTTGGATGCCGCGGTGGCGGCGGCCGGCTGCATCGCCGGCGGTGACCCGGCGTGGACGACGGGCGAAGAGATCTGGGCGACGATGATCGGCGTGAACCTCGAGGGTGTCTGGCGGCTGGCCCGAGCCGCCGTGCCCGCCCTGCTCGCCCGACCGGCACCACGCGACGGCCGGCTGGTGGCGATTTCCTCCGCCGGCGGCAGTGTCGGGCTCCCGCGGCTCTCGGCGTACGTCGCCGCCAAGCACGGTGTCAACGGCCTCATACGCAGCCTGGCCGCGGAGCTCGGCCCCGAAGGCATAACCGCCAATGCCGTCGCCCCCGGTTCCACCACGACGGCCATGCTGACCGCCAGTTCGGCCGTCTACGACCTGCCCGATACCGAGGGCCTCATCCTCCAGCATCTCCTGGCGCGCGCCCTGCATCCCGATGAGGTGGCTGCCCTCGTGGCTTGGGTGTGCAGCCCCGCCAGCAGTGGTGTCACCGGTGCCGTCCTGCCGGTCGATGCGGGCATGACGGCCCAGTGACGCAGGACGGTCTCCCGGTCGGCTGGTCCATCGAACTCGACTCCGGTGCTCGGCGTACCGATCACGGACAGGTCCTCATCGGTGGTAGCCCTTTGCGCGTGCTCCGTCTGACCCGGGCCGGGGCACATTGGCTCGACGCCATGGTGGCCGGCCGGCGCATGCCCGATTCGGCGCCCTCCCGGAATTTGGCCAGCAGACTCGTCGACTGCGGTCTGGCCAACCCCAGGCCGGTCGCCGACGGCCGCCTCACCCGACAGGATGTGGCCGTCGTGATCCCGGTGCGCGACGCGACAGCGGGGCTGATCCGGACCCTGGACACGGTGAGCGGCTTGGCTGACGACGTCGTCGTCGTCGACGACGGTTCGGCCGACGCCGACGCCGTCCGACGGGCGGCGTTCGGGACGACGCTGCTACGCAACGACGCTCCCCAGGGCCCGGCGGCGGCGCGCCAGGCGGGTTGGCAAGCCACCAACCGACCGATCATCCTCTTCCTCGATACCGACATCTCCGCCGAACCCGGCTGGCTCGCTCCCCTGCTGGCCCACCTGGCCGATCCCACGGTCGGCGCCGTCGCCCCGCGGGTGCGCTGCCGTCCGGATGCCGGGCCCCGATGGCTCAAGGCGTACGAGGCGGCCCGGTCACCGCTCGACCTGGGCGAGCGAGCCGCACCGGTGCGGCCCGGCACCCGGGTGCCGTATGTGCCGTCGGCGACGCTCGCCGTCCGACGCGAAGCCCTCGAATCCGTCGGCGGGTTCGATACCTCGCTGCACACGGGGGAGGACGTCGACCTCACCTGGCGCCTCGACGCCCGGGGCTGGCGGGTGCGGTACGAACCGGCTTCGGTCGTCAGTCACCCGAACCGACCCACTCTCCGTTCGTGGATCCGTCAGCGCGTGACCTACGGGACCTCGGCCGCCGCATTGGCGCGACGCCACGGCGACAAGGTGGCGCCGTTGAGAGTGTCCGGCTGGAGTGCGGCGGCATGGTCGGCCGTCCTGGTGGGCCAGCCCCTGCTCGGCATCAGCATCGGGGTGAGTACCACCGCCGCATTGACGCCGAAATTGCGGGGTCTCGAGCACCCGGTTGCCGAGGCACTGCGCATCGCCGGGCTCGGACACCTTTGGGCCGGGACCGCCGTCGCCGAGGCCCTGCGCCGTCCGTGGTGGCCTCTCTCCGCCGTGGTCGCGGTGACCTGTCCCCGTGCCCGCCCCGCCTTGCTGGCCGCCGTTACCGTTCCACCGCTCCTCGAATGGCGCTCGCGGCGCCCGGGGCTCGACCCGTTGCGGTTTCTGCTCCTCCGCCTTCTCGACGACCTCGCCTACGGCACCGGCGTGGCCATGGGCTGCCTCGAGACGCGCTCGGTGCGCGCTCTGCTCCCGTCGTTCTCCGGACCGATTCCTCCTCCGACACCCATCGACGTCGTTGCCTCGTGACCGGGTGGACGTGTGCTGGGGAGAGCTGGGATCGGTCGGCACCAGCGGCGAACGGTCGATGCCCGTTCCCCGCTGGTACCGACCTCGGGGTCAGAAGACGACGACTCCCCGGATGTTCGTACCGTTGCGCATGTCCTCGTAACCCTGATTGACATCATCCAGCGTGTAGGTGTTGGTCACCAACTGGTCGAGCAGGAGCTTGCCGTCCGTGTACAGCTCCAGTAGCCGGGGGATGTCCCGCCTCGGGTTGGCATTACCGAAGATGCAGCCGACAAGCTCCTTCCTGGCCATGGCCAGCATGAAGAGGTCGAGCTTGACATCGGTCTGGGCCATGGGTGCCACTGCGGTGACCACCGCCCGCCCGGCCTTCTTGATGAGATCCATGAGCGGGGCGATGAGATCTCCGGTGGCCACTCCCGTGGTCAGAATGGCCTTGTCGGCCATGGCGCCGCGTGTGAGTTCACCGACGAGAGCTTGGGCCTCCGCCATCGAAGCGCACGTGTGTGTGGCGCCGAACGTCGCCGCCGCAGCCCGCTTGCCTTCCAGAGGGTCGATGCCGATGATCTTGTCGGCGCCGGCCAGGCGGGCACCCTGGACGGCATTCATGCCGATGCCACCCAGCCCGACCACGACGACCGTCTCTCCCGAACGGACCCCGGCGGCGTAGACCGCTGAGCCCCAGCCGGTGGTGACGCCGCAACCAACGAGGGCCGCCTTCTCCAGATTGATGTGCGGCTCGATCTTGATGCAGCTCGCTTCGCTCACCACCGTGAAGGGCTCGAACGTGCCGGTGCAGCACATGATGCCCAGGTCGGTGCCGTCGGCGGCATGATGCCGAGAGGTGAAATCGGTCACCTGCTTACCGGCCAGCAGGAACGCCCCCAGGTCGCACAGGTGCTGTTGACCGATGGCGCACGAGGGACAGCGACCGCAGGACGGAATGAAGCTCAGCACCACGTGGTCGCCCGCGCTGAGGTTGGTTACGCCCGGGCCGACCTCGACAACTTCTCCCGCGCCTTCGTGACCACCGATGACGGGAAACTGCTGCAGGCCGAAGGCCTCGGCCAGGGCAGGGTCGAGCACCATGTCGCCCGTCACCAGGTGTTCGTCCGAGTGGCACAGGCCCGATGCGGCCAGCTTGACCAGGACCTCGCCGGCAGCGGGAGGATCGAGTTCGATGTCCTCCACGCTCCACTTGCTGTGGGTCTCCCACAAGATGGCTGCCTTGCTTTTCATGGGTGCTCTCCTCCGCATCGGTCTGGGTGGTCGATCCCACCCCCCGCCCATACTCTGCCACTGCTGAGGGCCTCTCCACCACG
>Ga0307374_10001415_pt1 | contig 44447 bp, 38 predicted proteins | sample OX3MG_FD_202532 | JGI IMG/M metagenome (GOLD analysis project Ga0307374, IMG submission 202532) | Soil microbial communities from Risofladan, Vaasa, Finland - OX-3 | ecosystem: Environmental > Terrestrial > Soil > Coastal area > Acid sulfate soil | place: Finland: Risofladan, Vaasa | collected...
CGCTGATCAACGGAACGACCTTTGGTACGGCGAAGTTGACGGCGTACGCCACGTACGCGGCCAAGCAGTTGCCGGTTCTTTACCAGCCCCAGGTGACCGGCGCCGGTGAGATCATCAAGACCGAGAAGAGCTCGATTGGCTTCACACCGAACCCACTCGAAAACTTCATGCCGGAGTACCTCCACTTCTAAATCACTTAGTCAAGATCACTCGGTGATCGAAACAACGAGGCCCCCCGCGAGGGGGGCCTCGTTGTTTCTCGATACGCTTTCGTGACCGCCGCGGCCCCTTCTCCGTTGCACCGCTGATAGACTTTTCGCGTGTTTAGTTACGTGATTCGGCGAATTGTCCAGTCGATCATTGTGTTGCTTATCGTGATGCTGGTGACTTTTACGCTGCCGTACTTCCAGTACCACGGCATCCTGGGTCCGGCCTACGCCGTCTTGGGAACAAAGGCTTCCCCGGCCAACGTGAGGATCTGGGGAATCCAGCACGGCATGATGCATCCCTACGTAGTCAGATTTTTCACGTACGTTGGCCAGGTCTTCCTGCACTTTAATTTGGGCCACTCGTACAAACAGAACATGTCGGTATTACAAATCATCAGGCTGTACATTCCTCGCACTATTTGGCTCGCCGCATCATCACTCTTCTTTACGACCATCATCGCCATACCGCTCGGTATCGCTCAGGCCTCAAAGCGCAACACTCGCTTCGACTACGCGGGGACCGGCGTGGCGTTCATTCTGTATGGAGTGCCGGCCTTTCTCCTGTGCCAGCTCGCGCTTGACTTCTTTAGTTTTCACTTTCCTCACCTGCCCAGCTCGCCCCCCCAGGGCGTGGCGCCGTGGGCCATCTTCACCAATCCCGTCGGCTTTATCCTTCCGGTCGCCTGTTTGACGCTCTTGTCACTGGCCTTTTTGAGTCGATTCATGCGCGGCGCCGTGCTCGAAGTGCTCGTGCAGGACTACATGCGAACGGCGAAGGCGAAAGGGTGTTCCAACCGCCGTACACTGATGCGCCACGCCTTCCGCAACGCCCTGGGGCCGATCGTGGTCATCCTGGGTCTCTCCATTCCCGGACTCTTAGGCGGCGCACTGATCATCGAGTCAGTCTTCAACTACGGCGGCCTCGGCATTCAAACCGTCGCGGCCGCCACCAACCTTGACATCCCGGTCATTCTCGGCATCACCTTATTGATTTCGATTCTGACGCTCGCGGGAAACCTCATCGCCGACATCATGCTCGGGATCGTCAATCCCCGCATTCGAGTCGAAGGGACCGGACGGTGACACTCACCCGCGAACCCGTTGACGACACTCAGAGCACCGATCAGGTGACGCCTGTTTGGCGTCAGCGCATTCGCATCTTTCGCCACAACAAGTTGGCCGTGATTTCGGTCGTGTACCTGGTGTTCATCACTGCGCTGTGCTACTTGATGCCCCACATTGACCCGGGTAATCAGACGAACCAGGCCGCGACGTTCGGTTTTCGCTGGAACGCGCCACCTTCAGCTCATCACTGGTTGGGCACCGACAGCTCGGGATTCGATGAACTTGGACGTATCTGGTACGGCGGCCAATACTCAATGACGCTCGGTTTCCTCGCGGGCTTTATCACGATCGTCGTCGGCACGGTCTACGGCATGATTTCGGGATTCTTTGGCGGAGTCGTCGACACCGTGATGATGCGAATCATCGACGCCATGCTCTCAATCCCCTTCTACTTCCTTCTCATCACGCTGATCACCATCTTTGGGCGAAGCACGACGTTCCTCATTGTCGTCATTGGGGTTACCGGCTGGTTCGGTAACGCCCGCATCATCAGAGGCGACGCCCTCTTAATCCGAAAACTGGAATACTCTCAAGCCGCCACCTCGATGGGCGCGAGCAAGTGGCATATCATTCGCCAACACGTCTTTCCCAACTCCATCAGCAATATTGTGACGGTCGCCACGTTTTCGGTGGCGGACGCGATTTTGGCCCTCTCGGCGCTGGGCTTTCTAGGACTGGGCATTCGCGCGCCCCAGACGGACTGGGGAACAATGCTCCAATACGGCGCCGTACAGCTCCAGAACAACTATTGGTGGCAGGTCTATCCCCTCGGGGCGATCTTCATCCTGGTCGTCGTCTCCATCAATTACATCGGCGACGCGCTTCGCGACGCCTTTGAAGTGCGTCTCCTCGAGCGATAACCAACGCCCAGCCATGGGCGTGCGCGGCAAGAGAGATTACTGGAAGGTCAGCGCGGTGGGAGAACTGATGGTGACCGGGGTCTGCAACGGGAAGTGACAGGCCGCCTTGTGGTTCGGGCCAAAGTCTTGGTACAGGGGCTCCTCCAGAGCACAGATCTCCTGCGCGCGAGGACAACGGGTACGAAACCGACAGCCCGAGGGCGGATGAACCGACGAGGGCAGTTCCCCCGTGACCTGGCGTCCGCGCCGGGCCCGAGCTTCCACGGGGTTGGGCACCGGCACCGCATCCAAGAGACCCTGGGTGTAGGGGTGTGCCGGTTGGCGGAACACCGATTCGGCGTCGCCCAATTCGACGATTTTGCCGAGGTACATCACGCCAATGGTGTCGGCCATGTAGTAGACCACCGCGAGGTCGTGACTAACGAAGATGTATGTGAGGTTGTGCTGCTTTTGCAGGTCCTTCATCAGGTTTAAGATCTGCGCCTGAATAGAGACGTCCAGAGCCGACACTGGCTCGTCGGCCACGATTAGACGCGGATTCAGGGCCAACGCTCGCGCGAATCCAATGCGCTGACGCTGACCGCCAGAGAACTCGTGGGGGAAGCGATCTGCGGCCGATGGTTCGAGGCCGACGGCGAGTAACAACTCGCTCACCCGCTCTGCCCGATCGGCCTTAGTGCCGTCACCTTGAATAACCAGCGGCTCGGCCAGTATCTCCTCAACTTTCATTCGCGGATCGAGCGACGAGTATGGGTCTTGGAACATCATCTGGCGTTGGCGGAGTTCGGCGCGCTTGGGCTTGTAGCGTCTCGCGGACACGAGTTGTCCGTCGAATGTAATCTGACCGCTCGTTGGATGTTCGAGTCCGACCACCATCCGGCCGATCGTCGTCTTGCCACAACCCGACTCGCCCACCAGTCCGAAGGTCTCACCTTCTCTAATGGTGAAGTTGACGTCGGAGACGGCATGAATCGCGCCGACCTTGTGCCGGACGAGTCCGGCCTTGATCGGGAACTCCTTGACGAGACCTTGAACTTCGACAAGATTGGCGTTGCCAGCGGTCGCACTTAGGCTCGCGACATAATCCGCCCGGATGACCAGGGGCAGCGGACCTTCCGTGGGGTGAAAACACGCGTAGACCCGGTCACCCTTTACGGTCAACGGTGGATCGACGTCGTGACACTGCTGGGTGGCGTACGAGCAGCGCGGCGCGAAGCGACAGCCCACGATCTCCTTCGTCAGGTCGGGTGGCAGCCCCGAAATCGAGGCGAGTTCGTGTTTGGTGGTGTTGTCCAAGTTCGGCATCGACGCCAACAGCGATTGGGTGTAGGGGTGATGCATTGAGTCAAAGAGTTCGAGCGTGGGCGCTTCCTCGGCCTTTTTGGCCGCGTACATCACCACCACGCGATCAGTTCGTCCCGCGATCACCCCCATGTCGTGGGTAATGAGCAAGAGGCCCATATTCAACTCCGAGCGCAGTCGGTCGATGATGTCGAGGATCTGGGCCTGAATCGTGACGTCCAGGGCGGTTGTTGGTTCATCAGCGATGAGCAATTTTGGCTGACAGACCAGACCCATCGCGATAATGACGCGTTGGCGAAGGCCGCCCGAGAGCTCGAAGGGATACTGGCCCAGGCGCTCAGCTGGTCGGGGCATTTCAACCATCTCCAGCACCTCGAGGGCACGCTGGCGCGCCTCGACGTCACTCGCGCCCGAATGAATTCGAAGGCCCTCACCAATCTGACGACCAATCTTCATCGTGGGGTTGAGCGAGCTCATGGGGTCTTGAGGAATTAGGGCCACTTCCTTTCCGCGATAGTGGCGCATCTCCTTTTCGTCCAGTGTCGCCAGATCGACCCCGTCGAGCACGACGTTGCCCCCCGTAATCGTGCCGTTGCCCGGTAAGAGTCGCATGATGGCGAGTCCCGTCGTGGTCTTGCCACAGCCCGACTCTCCGACCAGTCCGACGCTCTCGCCAGGATTTATGGTTAAGGAAAAGTCGTCAACGGCGGTGGCGAATGTCTTTCGTGTCGCAAACTGAACCTTCAGATTGTTGACGGAGAGCAACGAGGACATAACTGCACAATCCTAGTCAACTGGTCGGAAATCTCCGAGTCGCCTGGCACGATCCATGATGATCTACCCGCCCTTACGGTGAGGGCACTGGTAGATGCCAGGTCCGTCGGTGGTGGATGTTCGGCCCACGGCGTCGAATCGCCTCTAGGTGCTCCGGAGCCCCGTACCCCTTATTTTGGGCCCATTGGTACTCGCCAAACTCCTCGTGCAAAGCGACCATGACCGCGTCCCGATGGACCTTGGCCAAGACGGCAGCCGCCGCAATGCAAGCACTTCTTCGATCACCCTGGATCAGGGTCGTGACGGGAAGAGAATCGTAGCGAAGGGGCGGCGGTGCCGTGACTGCAAAACTGACAGCGTGCGGACAGCGCAAGAGATTGAAATTCCCGTCGATTAAGGCGTGCGTGGGCGCCGACTTCAGTTTCTCGAGCGCTCGCGTCGCCGCCACCGCCAGAGCGAGGCGCAGTCCCCAATCGTCGATCTCGGCGGCGCTGACTGACCCGAGCGACCACTCGGCCGCCCACTGATGAAGTGGTTCTACCAACGACGCCCGGCGGGCCGACGAGAGAAGTTTGGAATCGTTAAGCCCATTAGGCGGCCGTTGGTCGCCTCGGACGACGACTGCACCCACCGTCAGGGGACCCGCGAGTGCTCCCCTCCCGACCTCGTCAACTCCGACCACCACCTCCCCTCGAGCCAATAGCGCTCTCTCAAACTCAAGGAGATCAGGGATTGGCGCACTCACCACTACGAGGGTACCGAGATTCCCGCCACGTAGCATTCACCCCTATGACCACTGAGGCCATCGTCGTCCCCCTCAAGCAGTTTGATCTTGCCAAAGAGCGCCTGCGTCGGGGCTCTGACATGGACGTGACGGAGCTCGCCAAAAAGTTGGCTCGGGCGGTAATTCTCATGAGCCAACCCCGTCACGTCATCGTGCTCAGTGAACACCCCGACGTTTCGAACTTTGCCAGCTCCACCGGCGCTGAGGTATGGAGGTCTCGAGCGACCAACCTCAACGAGGCGGTTCAAGACGCGTACCGAGGTCTGGCGGGTCGCTTCGAACGATTGATCATCGTGCACGGGGACCTTCGCTATCCCGAGGGCCTCGGGGACTTCGTGCCCAAGCCTGGAATCACGGTCGTGACCGACCATCTCGGCCAAGGCACGAACGTCCTGGTCATCCCCACGGGGCTGGACTTCCACTTCGCCTACGGACCCCAGTCACGCTTTCGACACGTCGAACAAGCCAAGAACCTCGAAGTTGAGTACCGGGTTGTGACCGACAGCCCCTGGCGCTTTGACGTTGATCAATTGAGTGATCTCGACAACGGCTGGACAGCACTCGAGGGGGCCCTGCGGCCCCCTCGAGATCAAGACTCGTGAAGGTCTTGACTACTTCTTTGCAGCCTTCTTGGCAGGACGCCTCTTGGCGGCCTTCTTAGCAGGACGCTTCTTCGCGGCCTTCTTAGCAGGACGCTTCTTCGCGGCCTTCTTCGCAGCAGGACGCCTCTTGGCGGCCTTCTTCGCAGCAGGACGCTTCTTGGCGGCCTTCTTCGCAGCAGGACGCTTCTTGGCGGCCTTCTTCGCAGCAGGACGCTTCTTCGCTGCCTTCTTCTTCGCGGCTGGTGCCACTTTCCCTCCTTGGGACTCAACGTTGAATCAATTTGGGACCCCGAGGCACCACGTAGGTGTACTCACATCAGGCACCGCATTGATATCTCATGAACTCGGCCATGTACCACCCAACCTCACGGCTGTGCGGCGACTGATCGCAGTGCACGGCCCTTATGCGAAAGAGCGCCCTTCTTAACGTTGCATAGCAACGTACGGAACAACGTTGGCCTCCTCCGCAGAAGGACATCTAAAAGTTCAGTCGTTATTCGCACCAATGTCAAGTATTTCGAGAACTTTTCCGACCGATGGTTTGGCGTGAATTTTGACTCCGGTATCTACTTAGGTCGCGGTGTTCACGGTGACGCGATGAGTGGACACGAACGTTCAACACTCGTCTTAGGTCCAACGCGAAGCGGAAAGACTTCGTCCGTCATTGTTCCGAATCTCCTGATGACAACTGCTTCATGCGTGGTCACTTCCACTAAGAATGACGTCGTGTCACTGCTGGCGCGATCACGTCACGACGGCGCGACATTGCTCTTCGATCCTTCGGGAACCGTCGTCACGCCCCCTGGAGTGCATCGAATCGGTTATTCACCTCTAAGACAATCTTTAACCTGGGACGGCGCCGTTTTGGCTTCTCGAAGCCTTTTGGACGTCGCGCGTCGTGGTCGAGTCGAGCGAAGTGACGACCACTGGAGTGAGAGAGCCGGCGCTTTAGTCGCTCCACTGATGCACGCGAGTGCACTTCGCGGCGAGTCACTCGGCCAACTCGCCTCGCGCGTCGACGAGCGAAAGTGGGATGACCTACTTCAGGAACTCAACGAGCTTCACGGCGATCATCATCCCTCGGTCACCCTCTTGCGCGGTGTCCTGGCCACCGAAGAGCGCGAACGTTCGAGCATCTGGTCGACCGCCGCCGGGCTCTTCGCCGGTGTTCGTACCGAGGCCGCTCGCGCCTCGGCTCGCGAGGCGCCGCTCGACATCGACGAGTTCTTGAGCGGTCCGCATCAGCTCCACGTCGTGGCCCCGAGCCGCCACCAGGCCGTGTCCATCCCTCTCGTCGTCGGTCTGGTTGAGGAACTCGTGCACGCCACCTACGACCGACACCACCTAGGGGCCCGGCTCTTGCTCGCCCTGGACGAACTCGCCAACGTCGCCCCGCTCCCCCGACTGGCCAGCATCGTCTCCGAGGGCGGTAGCCAGGGCGTCTTGACCTTGGCCTGCCTCCAGGACCTCAGCCAGGCTCGCGCCCGATGGGGTGCCTCGGCGGAGGGCTTCCTCTCTCTATTTCCGACCACTCTGATCCTCCCGGGCATCGCGGATCACGCCACGCTCGAGTTGCTGCGCCACCTCGCGGGGCGAGAGCTGGCGCCCTCGCCCAGCGTGCAGCGAGACGCCAAGGGCCACGCCCGGGGCCACTCGACGAGCTGGGTCGAGCGCGACCGCGTGACCATGAGTGAACTCGCGCGCGGGCGCACGGGCCACGCGTTGGGCCTCGACGCGCAGAACCAGCTCAAATGGGTAAGACTCACGTCCGCGTACCGCGACGAACGATTTCGCCCCTATCTCGAGCGCCCGTCGCGGGATCGGGACCTTTCACGAGAACGTTGACACCAGCTGTCGAACTCGCGTCGATCAAGGGGACGGGGACCGAGTTCGCGCACGACGCCGATCATTCGTGCTTGCGCCACACCCATCGTCGGCTCGTGGACCCCGCCGCTACCCAAAAGCCTCGGATAGAGGGCGTCGAGCGCCCGCGTGAGATCGTTCGGATCTTGACCGAAGGGCGCCGCATCGGCCCAGGCGGCGAGCACGTGACGTCGCGCGACGTCACGACGACCTTCGAGGGCGCCAGAGAAGCGATGTTCGTCAAGAACCGTTCGATCCCGCGAGGGAACGGGCAACTGGCCCAGCGGCTGAAACCGTTCGCGGTCGCGCGCCCACGACGCCTTTGTCTCGTCTCGACTCCACGTCAGCTTCTCGCCACGATCAGAGTGGTGGCCGCTCCACAGCGCCCGATAGCCCTCGTCGAGACCGGCCACGTGCTCCACGCCCTCAAAAGAGCGCCACACCGACCATGGCGTGCGCTGGGCCAGCTCGTAGCGAAGCGACGTGCGATAAAGGGCATCGGCGCTGAGCGCATGCGCGTAGAGCGCGCGAGAGTCGAGCACGTTTCGCTCACCCGCCGGACGAGCCCCCACGAGCACGTGGTCGTGCAGGTGGGGCTCACCGTGACGATTGAGTCCGTGCGTGAAACTCACGACGCGCTGCCACGAAGCGGCGTCGTAGCGTGTCACTCCCTCTCGACATTCGCGCACCACCAGCGCACGATCTTCCAAATACGCCATCGCGGCGCGAACCGAGGCTCGATGCGCGGCAACCACGCCCGAGGCATGCTCGGGGTCGACCGCGAGTAGCACCGATATCGGTCGCGGCGCCGCTACGACCAGGTCGTAGCCGTAGATCGCCGAACGTTCACTCGTGACGAGCACGCGCGCCACGTCAGAGAGCACCCGCGTGTCGCCCTCCCCTCGAAGCCACCAGCCGGGGGAACCGTCGCGCAAGCCATCGAGTTCGTGGGCGAGATCGTCAGTGAAATATTTGACGTCGTTCGAACGCCGAGGGAGTAGGCGAAGCACGGACACCTCTTTCGAAGTGCCCAACGGTCGCCTAAAGCTGGGCGGCGATCCTCCTCGCGAGTTCGTGGCCCGCTTTGGCGTAGGAGGCCGTTGCGACCACTGCCCCCGGCCCGGCGCGCAACATCAAGTGATCGACGAAGGAACTATCGGAGACCCGGAATCTCACGGCGTGGCGCCCGTCACTAAGAGAGAGCCACTGCGCTCCCGGCAGTGGCTCGAAAAGCCAGCGATTCCACGCCTCCACCACCACGACGATCTCCTCGCCCTCCTCACCGACTTGGGTGAGCCAGTTCGACACGGTGTCCACAGGGCGAGGTTCGCTCGCGGGCGAAATGGCCAGTACCGCGTTGATTCGATCGACCCGAAAGGTCCGCCACGACTCACGAGCGGTGCAGTATGCGCGCACGTAGGTATGGCCGTTGAGCACCTTGACTTCTCGAGGTTCAATGGTTCGTGTGTGCGACTGCTCAGTGACGCCCGGGGTGTACTCAATCTTGATTTGGGAGTGACCCTCGATGGCGCTCTCCACTTGGGCGAGCAGTACCTCGTTGGAGGCCATCTCGACCTGCACGGGCGCCCTCGTCGCCCCCTCAATTTTCTCAATGGCGGAATGGATGGCCGGGTCGGAGTAGATTCGCGACGCTTCGCGAAGGGCGATGTTGAGCTCGAACAGGTCACGCCACATGAAGGGCGAGGGATCGTCAACGCCCTGAGGCAAGTCAGAGAAGTCTGCCCGATAGGTGGAGTCGTCGGTAGCCTCGTTGTCCCAGTCGTCGCACTCTTTGATGACGTGCGCCGGAAACGTGTCGGTGCCGTCGGTGGTCTCGGCCATGGGTTCGAGAGAGACCAGACGGTCCATGATGAGTCGAACGTGCTCGGGCGAAAGCGCGAAACGCTGGGCCAGCTCGCTAACGCGCAGGCCGTCTTCACTTACGTACACCGCGTGTAAGAGCTGAAGGGTCTGACCCAACACGTCGCTCGCCAGCGACGTATCGAACACGAGGGTGCCCTCATTGGGGACCGCACCCCGGTTGACACCTTTCAGCCAGGCGGCGAGCTCGCTCTTCAACGATTTGGGCGACTGGAGTCGCACGCGATCCGCCCCTTCGAGAACGAAGCGCATCGCGGCCCGGGGACTCTCGAAGGTGAGGCCGACCTCGACCTTGCCGCCGCTCTTACGCGCGGCGAGCGCCTCGGGATATTGACGCACCAACAAGTCGGCGTAATTCTCGTTCGTGGACACGACCACGTCGACCGGTCGCGGCGACTTCGCGTACTCCGGTCGCCACGCGCGCGCGATGGCCATCGTCACGTCATCGACGTCGAACGTGTCGGGTAGAACCACGGGCATTGACGTCATTCGAGTAAAGCGGTACCCCTTAATTTCATTCGCGTCCTTCACGCGCGCCACTAAGTAGGCGGTGCCGTAAAAGACGTCGATGACGAGCGGATCGACGAGTCGTGGGCGATTCGTGGCCGAGAAGTAGTCAAAGGCGAGGGAGCGACCGAGTTTGAGAGCCCGAACCACGGGGGTGTAGTAGTTCGACGACTCGAGACCTCCGTCGGTGGCTGGAACTTCGTTAAAGACGCTGAACGCGCCCGACTTGCCAAAGCCGCAAAACGCCAGCGCCAATTTGACAACCCGCTCCTCTTCCGGGCTGAAGTAAATGGGCGGCGCGTAACCGCTGGCGGGATCAATTTTGTAGCCGACGGAACCGTCGTCGTGGGTCACGGTGTCGATCTCAAAACCGAGGTCTCGAATGCGGGCCTTGTCGCGCTCAAACTTCTGGCGCACGGTGCCCTCAGAACCTTCGTAGGCGCGTATCTTCCGTGGTCCCTTGGCCGACACCGGGTACTCGTCAATCTTGAGATCGCGCAGAATCTCATCCTGGGTGAGGGGCCCGTACTGCCACGCGCGCTGGAGCAACAAGACGAGCGCCACGAGTCGCTCACGACTCTGTTCGACCCCTCCTCGAATGGTGCTCATCACACTCCCGTTCTCACTTGACACGACGGTAGCGGGTCACGGGGTGACCGCCGCCTTGGGTTGACGCTTCGTCAGACCTCCGGCGCGCCTGGCGCGACGTCGCTGACCGCGCGGCGCCAGGTGCCCGAGCGACCCCCCGACTTCTCCCAGAGCGCCACGTCCTCAATCACCATCGTTCGGTCGCTGGACTTACACATGTCGTAAATCGTGAGCGCCGCGACGGTGACGGCGGTGAGCGCCTCCATCTCGACCCCGGTGCGGTCGATGGTGTCCACGCCCGCTTCGAGCTCAATGTAGGTATCGGCGATATTGAAGTTGACGTACACGTTGCCCACCAGCACCGGGTGCGCCATGGGCAAGAGCGTGGACGCACGCTTCGCGGCCTGGATCCCCGCGACGCGTGCGGTAGCCAACACGTCGCCCTTGTTCATCGTATTAGCGGCCACGGCGGCCGTGGTGGAGGCGAGCATCGTCACTCGACAACGCGCGAGCGCGCGGCGAGCGCTGACTTCAGCGGGTCCGAGGTCTCGAGGAAACGCGGCGCCCACGGGGCTGAGTCGAAGTTGGTGGAAGTCGTCCACCGCGCCATGTTACGTCAACGTCGAGGAAACCTCCTTGCCCGGTACACTGCACTAGTTACGTTGTCCATCCGGAGCCCCTTCATGCCGACTTACGAATACGAGTGCCAGCAGTGCCACGAACGCGTCGAAGCCGTCCAAAGGTTTTCGGACTCGGCGCTGACGGTTTGCCCCCTGTGCGGCGGCCAACTCCGAAAGGTCTTTTCCTCGGTCGGCATCGTCTTTAAAGGCAGCGGCTTCTACAAGAACGACAGTCGAAAGTCGACGTCGAGCACTAAGTCCACTCCGAACCCCAGCGCCGATGCCAGCACGTCCTCGAGCCCCGCCGCGACCACGACCACCGATCCTTCACCGAGTCCGAGTTCGAGTCCGAAACCGAGTCCGAGTCCGAGCCCCAAGTCGGCGAAGTCGACCTCGAACGCCGACTAAGAGCCGGAAACCGCGATTCCCTCTATCGCCAAGGTCTGTCCAGCCGCGCTCCCGGGGAGCCACTCCACATCGCTACCCACGTGGCTGAGATCGAGCAGCATGCGCTGCAAAGTGGAGGCGACGGTGAGTTCACGCACGGGCTCGGCCAGCTCACCGTTTCGGATCATGAGTCCGGTCACGCCAACTGAGAAGTCGCCCGAGATGGGGTTGACTCCCGAGTGCACACCCATCAACGATTGGACGAACACGCCGAATCCGACGTTCTTGAGAATGGTCGCCTGATCCTCCTCGCCCGGAGCTAGTTGCAGCGCACGGCACCCGGCCGAGGGCGAACCCGCGATACCGCCGCGAAGTGCGCTCCCCGTGGACGACGTTCCGGCCCTTCGCGCGGAGCACGTGTCGTAGACGAACGCCTCCAGCCGACCTTCGTGGATCAACACGTTGCGCCGACAGGCCAAGCCCTCGCCATCATGGGAGCTAGCCCCAAAGTGACGGGGATCCGTCGGATCGTCCAACAGGCTGAAGAGTGGCGAAGCCACCAATTCACCGATCCGATTGGCGAAGAAAGATCGACCCCGCACGACCGCGTCGCCGCTCAACGCGCCGCCGATAATTGCGAGAAACGAAGCCGCGGTTCGCGGTTCAAACACCGCCGCGCACTTCATCGACGCGGGCTTGACCGCGCCGAGCATTCTCGTGGCGCGCGTAATCGCGTCGTTCGCCGCGGCTTCGAGGTCGAGTCCGCTCGGAGCCCGTGCGGCGCTCAAGCCCCAACCGGTCTGGTCGTCGCGGCCATCGCTCGCGATGGCTTCAACCGAAAGGAACGCGCCCGAGCGGGCATACGAGGCGCGGATACCCGTCGAGGACACGACGGCCGCCTCAGCGACATAGTCCGAGTAATTTGCCGAGTCGACTTGACGAATACGAATGTCACCCTCGCGAACGCGGCGTTCCAACGCGAGGGCCAGGTCGATCTTGTCACCCATCGGCGTCGTCAAGACTGATTCGTCGCGCAGCGAGAGAGCCGTGGCCGGGTGCCCGTCGGGCCGCGCGAAGGCGACGAATTCGTCCTCCGACGCGAATCGTACATTCTCGCGCGCCTGAGCCAGTGCTTCGTGAATGGACTCATCGTCCAACGCGCCGGCCCACGCCGTGCCGACTTGGGCGCCCCCGGGCCCGTCGTGCAGCACTCGAATGCCGATGCCCGATGAACTCGCGCTCGAAAGATTCTCAATCTCACCTTGGTAGGCACGGACTTCGGTCTCGACGCCACTCGAGAGATAGATCTCAATCTCCTCGGCGCCCTTCGCCGACTCGAGAAGTCGTTCCGCCCGTTCGAGAAGTTGACTCACGACGCGGCGCCGCCAATCGTGATGCCACTGAGACGCATCGTCGCCTGACCACAACCGACGGGAACTTGCTGGCCGTCTTTACCGCACGTCCCGGGCATCATTGAAAAGTCCTTCGCGACCGCGTCGACGCGTTGGAGTATTTCGGGGCCATTGCCAATGAGATTGCAGTCACGCAGCGGGGCCGTGATCCGGCCATTCTCGATTAGAAACGCCGCCGTCATACCAAAGACGAAGTCACCGGTCGCTGTGTTGACCTGACCACCTCCCAGTTGGGCGACGTAGACGCCATAGGGTGTCTGCGCGACGATCTCGTCCGCGTCGGAGTCGCCCTCTAACAGATAGGTGTTGGTCATTCGCACCATGGGCAGGTACTGGTAACTCTGACGGCGCCCGTTGGCCGACACGTGACGCCCTTCCTTGCGCGAACGCAAATAATCCCACATGTAGTCGGTCAAGACACCGTTCTCGATCAAGACGTTGCGCGAACTCTCGTGACCCTCGTCGTCGATGGCAAGGTATCCCCACTCGCCCGCCACCGTGCCATCGTCCACGAGCGTGACCAGCGGACTGGCGACCTGTTGGCCCACTCTGCCGGCGTAGACCGAGGCCTGCTTCATGATGGCGTCGGCTTCCAAGCCGTGACCGCAGGCTTCGTGGAACAAGATGCCCCCCGAACCACTCGCGAGAACCACGGGCAAGTCACCTGACGGCGCGGGACGGGCTTCGAGCTTGGTGATGGCCTGACGCGCGGCGCCCCGGGCGGCCGTCTCCACGGCCGTCGGACTAAGCAGTTCGAAGCCCCTCGTCGCCGCCACCGGTCGATAGCCCGTCTGCATTCCGGTGTCGCCCGTGGCCACACACGCCACGTTGAATCGAGTGCGCACTTGATGATCCGAGGCGAACACGCCCTCGGAGTTAGCGACGATGAAGCGACGAACGGAGTCGCCCAAGGCGACCTGGACTTGAGTGATCGATGATCCTTCCGAGCGCGCCGCATCGTCGGCGTGGCGCAAGAGTTCGATCTTCTTCGCCTTATCGACGTCACCAGGCTCAACTTCCGCGGCGGACGGATAACGCCGAAGTGTCCCCAAGGCGACTTCACGCACGCCCCCGCCACCTTCTCGCGCCACCGCGGCGGCCGCTTGGGCGGCCTCGCGCAAGGCCGCCTCGCTGAGGTCGGCCGTGTGCGCGAAACCCGTCGTTTCGCCCACGACGACGCGTATTCCAGCGCCCCGGTCACGTCCCGAGGTCAGCTCTTCGACTCGCCGTTGATCGAGCAGGGCCGAGGAGGTCGTGCGATCCTCGACGAAGACTTCAGCGAACTCACCACCACGGCGCAGCGCTTCGTCAATCGTGCGTTGAAGTACGTCGCGTTCTACCAGTTGAGGACTCATAAAGCGTAGGTTACTGGTCGCTCTCAATGGCTCCTTCGCGCCGTATCGACCCCGGTAGGCTGGTCGTTGTGATTCTGCCGTCGATCGAAACACCCGCCGACCTGCAGGCGCTCTCTTACGATCAGCTCAAGCAACTCAGCCAAGAGATCCGCGACTTCATTATTTCGAGCGTTACGAAGACCGGCGGTCACCTGGGATCAAATCTCGGCGTGGTGGAGCTCACGCTCGCCCTGCACCGGGTCTTTGAGTCGCCCAAGGACATCCTGCTCTGGGACACCGGCCACCAGGCCTACGTCCACAAATTGCTGACCGGACGGCGCTACGGGTTCAAGAATCTGCGCCAACGCGGCGGACTCTCGGGTTATCCGAACCGTTCTGAGAGTCAACACGACTGGATCGAATCGAGCCACGCCTCCACGGCTCTGTCGTACGCCCACGGACTCTCCGTAGCACTCGAGCAACGAAAGGAGCTCATTGGCCACGGCGGCAAGCGACACGTCGTGGCGATCGTTGGTGATGGATCACTGACCGGCGGCATGGCCTACGAGGCACTGAACAACTTGGGCCACTCCAACCAGCGCGTGGTCATCGTGCTCAATGACAACGGACGCAGCTACGCCCCCACCATCTCGAAGCTCTCGGCGTCGTTGACCGCGCTACGGCTCAACCGCACTTATCTGACCCTCCGTGGGCGAGTTCGCCACTGGGTGCCTCGACTGCCCCGTCTCGGTAAGGCCGCCTACATGGGCATTGACGGCTTCACCTCGGTGGTTCGTGAGATGGTGACCCCGCACACGTTCTTTGAGAATCTTGGCGTTCGTTACGTGGGACCCATTGACGGACACGACATTGAGGCGCTCGAGAACGCGTTGACGAGCGCGTCGGAGTGGGACGGTCCCATTGTGGTGCACACCTTGACCCAAAAGGGGCGCGGTTACGCGCCAGCGGTCGGTGACGATCTGAAAATGCACGACTACAAGCTCCCGGCGCCGCATAACGCTGAGTTCGAAAACACGCGTTCGTTCTTGGAGGCCTTTTCTGACTCGCTGGTCGAACTCGCGGGCGCGGACGAACGGATCGTGGCGATCACGGCCGCCATGGCCGGACCGACGGGGCTCTTGGACTTTCAGTCGCGGTTCCCAGAACGCTTCTTTGACGTCGGCATTGCCGAGCAGCACGCGGTCACCGCGGCCGCGGGGATGGCCATGGGCGGGCTAAAACCCGTCGTGGCGATGTACTCCACGTTCTTTTCCCGAGCGTTTGACCAGGCCAATTTGGACGTCGGCTTATTGAACCTGCCGGTCGTGTTCGTCTTCAAGAGCGCGGGCATAACGGGTGACGACGGTCCCAGCCATCACGGACTGTTGGATATCGCGCTCTGCGTGGCCATTCCCAACATGACCGTATTCGCGCCCTCGTCGGCCGAAGAGATGCCAGTCATGCTCGAGTGCGCGCTGTCAATGTCCACGCCCACCGCGCTGCGCTACCCCAAGACGTTGCCCAAACCCTTTGACGGGCGTGTCGGTTCGGGACTTGACGCGCGAATCGTCGCACGCGGGGATGGCTCGCTGTGCGTGCTAGCCGTGGGCAAAATGGCACCGTCGGCTTATTCGGCGCTCACGTTGCTCGGCGAAGACGCCGAACACGTGACCCTCTACGACGTGCGCGTCTTGCCCCCGGACCCCAAAATGATTGACGACGCGCTCACCCACGAACGAATCATCACCGTCGAGGACGCCACGCGCCACGGCGGCGCGGGCACGTTGATGGTCTCGGCCCTTCGCTTCCGGGCCGAGGAACTCGGGCGCCCCTTTCCCACCACGCGTATCCTCGGGGTGCCGCGCGCGTACCTTGAGCACCATGACCCCGACGAGTTACTCGCCGAACTGGGCCTCGATCCACAAGGTCTGGCCGGTGCCTTCGCTCGGCTCTTGGCCAACCAGCCCGAGTCTGCTCGAGTTCTCCCCGAAGCGCCACGCCCGAACTACTTCTGAGGGATCGCTGAACACCGAGCGTCGGTAAAATGTCACGATGAACTTTGAGATTGAAAAGACCGACCAAGAGTGGCGAGACCAACTCTCAGCCGATCGCTATGCCGTATTGAGAAACGCCGCCACCGAGGCACCTTTCAGTGGATCGCTCCTGCACGTCGACAGCCAGGGTGTCTTTAGTTGCGCCGGCTGCGGCCAGGTGCTCTTTACCAGCGAGCAAAAGTTTGACTCGGGCTGTGGTTGGCCGAGCTTTGACGCCTGCGAGCCGGGGACCGTCATCGAACGCTCTGACCGTTCGCTCTTTCGCGAACGCACCGAGATTCTCTGTTCGAAATGTGGTGGGCACTTGGGCCACGTCTTTAATGACGGACCGACGAAGAGTGGACTTCGCTTCTGCGTGAACTCGCTCTCGATCGACTTCGACGACTCGAAGGGCTAGACGTCGAGAAAACGGCGAATGGCGATCGCCGAACCCACGGAACCGATAACGACACCCACGATCAACACCACTGCGTTCGTGCCCAGTAGGGCGGACGTCTTAAGTTGAAACTCGTTGTGCAGCGGATACCACGTGTGCAACGCCGTCACGGCCAACATCGCCACGATCGAGCCGAGCAATCCTTGAATGAAGCCCTCAGTGATGTAGGGGATACGAATGAACCAGTTCGTGGCGCCGACCAACTTCATCACCGAGACCTCACGTCGCCGCGCGAAGATCGCCATTCGAATGGTATTGAGAATCAAAACCGTGGCCGAGAGTAGCAACACCGCGGCGAGGGCCAGGAACACGATCTGCAGGATACGGATCGCGCGATTCATCTGGCGGATCTGTTGCTCAGGCGCCGTGACCTTGTAGACGCCGGGCTGGGTGGCGAAGGTCGACTCGACCACGAACGCGTTGGAGGGCACCGTCGGGACGCATCGAAACGACGAGGGCATGTCCGACACTTTTAGGACGCTCGACTCCGAGGGAGGCAGTAGCTGCAACGCCTCTTTGTAGTCTTGCGCTTGGGTGTAGAAGACGCAACTCTTCACGATGGGTAGGTTCGCGAGTTGAGTTCGCACCCCGTTGATCTCACTCAAAGACGCGGTGGGCTGCATCCACACTGTGACGCGCGTGCCCTGTTGCCACTGAGCGGAGGCCTGCGCCGCGCTCTGCTTCAATAACAGTGCCGACCCGACCAGCGATAGGGACACCGCGACGGTCAAGACGGCCGCGACGGTCATCATGCGATTGCGCCAGAGATTGCTGAAGGTCTCTTTGAAGGCGTAGCGAAAGTACACGCGCATTACAGGGTCACTCCGTCGTCGATTCCGTAGACTCCACGCACCTGGTCGCGAATCATCTCACCCTTGTCGAGTTCGATCACGCGTCGGCGCATACGGTCCACGAGCGCTTTATCGTGCGTCGCCATCACCACCGTGGTGCCGGTGCGGTTAATGCGCTCAAGCAGCGCCATGATGGACTCTGAGTTCGCCGGGTCAAGGTTCCCAGTGGGCTCGTCGGCCAAGAGGATCAGCGGGCGATTGACGAAGGCCCGGGCCACGGCGACGCGCTGTTGTTCACCACCTGAGAGTTCGTGGGGCAGATTCTTCGACTTGTCGGAAAGCCCCACCAACTCCAAAATCTGAGGGACCTGAGACTCAACGGTGGAACGCGGACGTCCGATAACTTCCAGGGCGAAGGCCACGTTCTCAAAGACGCTCTTATTGGGTAACAAACGAAAATCCTGAAAGACGCAACCGATATTCCGTCGTAGGTACGGCACACGCCATTTGGGCAGTTCGCCGATGTCGCGACCGGCTTCGAGAATGCGCCCCTGGTCGGGATATTCCTCGCGGAGCAACAAGCGCAGGAACGTCGTCTTGCCCGAGCCCGACGCACCGACCAAGAAGACGAACTCACCCTTGTCAATGTCGAGCGAGATGTCCCTAAGGGCCGACGTGCCGTTCTTATACGTCTTGGAGACGTTTTCGAATCGGATCACGGAAACACCCCCTCGGGTTCATTGGCGGTTGTGCGACGCACGGGCACAGTAGTAATCCCATTCTAGTTTGAGCGCGACGCGCGTTGGGACCACGAAAACCAGGCAAATGTGGTATCTCAAGACATTTATAAAGTCGAACGCTGACGGCGCAACTCCGCTTCCATGAATCCGTCGAGGTCGCCGTCTAACACGGCCTCCACATTGCCCGTCTCAAAATCGCTGCGGTGGTCCTTCACCAATTGATACGGCGCCTGCACGTAACTGCGGATCTGCGAACCCCACGCGTTGTCACTTCGTTGCCCACTCAACGCGTTCATTTCGGCTTGGCGTTGCGCCCGAGCTCGTTCGGCCAACTTCGCTTCCAAGATCTGCATCGCCCTGGCTCGGTTCTGGTGCTGGGAGCGCTCATTCTGACAACTCACCACGATGCCACTGGGCAGGTGAGTCAGACGAATGGCCGAGTCGGTCTTGTTGACGTGCTGTCCCCCGGCGCCGGATGAACGGTAGGTATCAACGCGCAGATCCTTTTCGTCGATCTCCACCTCGGCGGCGCTGTCCTCAAGCAGCGGCGTGACGTCCAAGCTGGCAAAACTCGTTTGACGCCGAGCCTGAGAGTCGAAAGGGCTCATACGAACCAATCGGTGCACGCCGCGCTCCGCGGAGAGCCAGCCGTAGGCGAAGCGGCCCGTAACGATAAACGTGGCCGAAAGCAGACCGGCCTCTTGACCTTCGGTGGTTTCATCGATCTCGACGCCGAAGCCTCTTCGTTCGGCCCAACGCGAGTACATCCGCAGCAACATCTCGGTCCAGTCTTGGGCGTCGGTGCCACCCGCGCCGGCGTGTAGTTCCACGATCGCGTCGTTCTCGTCGTAGGGCCCGCTGAAGAGACTCTGCGTCTCCAGGGCACCGATGGCGTGACCGAGCTGCTCGACCGAAGTGGCGAGTTCGTCAAAGAGCGACCGATCGGCCTCTCCGGCGGCTAGGGACTCGCGGGCAAACTCCCCCAGAACGATCACGTCGTCGAGGGAGCGACGCAGGGCGTCAAAGGAGTCGAGGTCGTTCGTGAGACGTCCGAATTCGGTGGTGACAGCTCGGGCGTTATCGGGATCGTCCCAGAGTTGAGGGTCGGCGGCGAGTTTTGCCACCAGCGCGTGCCGGGCCCTACTCGCGTCGATCTTGAGATACTCGCGCGCCGCATTCCAGCGGATCTCGAGATCTTCCGATGTGGCGAGGGCGCTTCGTAAGGCGTTCTCCGCCTTAGGGTCGGCCATGGCACTGCTTGAATTTGCGTCTCGAACCACACCAGCACGGATCGTTGCGACCGATTTTTTCTCCCTGATGGTGCGTGGGCTTCCTTGACTTTTCGTGCACGGGCAGTTCGGTGGCGCCGGGCGCGACTTCGATCGCGTTGGTCATGGCGCCCTCAAGTCCTTCGTCGTCGTCGCTTACCGACTCTGACTCAGGCGTGATCTCTACGTGCGTGATGTAGCGAACGTAGTCCAAGTCCACGGCCCCTAAGAGATGCTCGAACATCAGATAACCCTCTTTTTGCCACGCGGTGAGGGGGTCTTGTTGAGCGACTTGACGAAGGTGTATCCCGTCACGCAGATAGTCCATGTCCGAGAGGTGTTCACGCCAGCGCTGGTCAAGAATCTGAAGCATGACGTCGCGCTCGATCTCCTTGGCCGTGTCGAGACCGCCGACAAAGTTCTCCGACTTCAACTCGTACTGACTCACCGCTTCGTCCACGACGAGAGCCTCGATGTCCTCAATGTCCTGGTACGCGCTTAACGTCTCGGCGTTGAGCTGGGTCGGATAGAACGCCTGCAAATCAAGCATCAGGGCATTGAGGTCCCACTCTTCTGCGAAACTGCCGCTGAGTTGTGCATTCACGGTTTCCACGAGGCGCTCCTCAATGAGCGCCACCGTGGCATCGTGAATGTCTTCTCCGTCGAGCACTTGTTGGCGCCGTGCGTAGATGACCTTTCGTTGCTCATTCATCACCTCGTCGTACTTCAAGACGTCTTTGCGAATCTCGGCGTTTCGCGCCTCGACGGTGTTCTGAGCGCGTTCAATCGCGCGCGACACCATCTTGGCTTCGATGGCCTCTTCTTCGGGCATCGTGCGATCCATGACCCACGACACGGCGCCGGTAGCGAAGAGTCGAAGCAGTTCGTCTTCTAACGAAAGGTAGAAACGACTCTCGCCGGGGTCGCCCTGACGGCCCGAACGACCTCGTAGCTGATTGTCGATTCGCCGAGAGTCATGTCGTTCGGTGCCGAGCACGTAGAGCCCGCCGAGCGCGCGAACCTGGTCACCGTCAGCCTGGGTGATCGGCTTCCACTTGGCGGCCGCCTTTTGATAAGCCTCGAGGTACTCCTCGGTGCCCGGCGTGAAGCCCTGCGCCACGGCGTCGCGTACGGCGAGCCCTTCGAAGTTTCCGCCCAGCACGACGTCGACACCTCGACCCGCCATGTTGGTCGCGACCGTGACGGCGCCCTTACGTCCGGCCTGGGCGACGATCTCGGCTTCGCGGAAGTGTTGCTTCGCGTTCAAGACTTCGTGAGCGATACCGGCTTTGGAGAGTTCGCGCGACAACAGTTCGGACTTCTCCACCGAGGCCGTGCCGAGCAAGATTGGTTGACCGCGGTCGGAGCGTTCGCGCACGTCTTCCACAATCGCCGAGAATTTCGCGGCTTCCGTTTTGAAGATGAGATCGGGCTGGTCCAGACGAATGGCGGTCTCGTTGGTCGGAATTGGCACCACCGAGAGACCGTACGTATTGCCGAACTCCGCGGCTTCGGTTTCGGCGGTACCGGTCATCCCTGCGAGCTTCTCGTAGAGACGAAAGTAATTTTGCAAAGTGACCGTAGCCCACGTGTGATTCTCTTCTTGAATTCGCACACGCTCCTTGGCTTCAACCGCTTGGTGCAGTCCATCACTCCACCGGCGACCTTCGAGAGTTCGACCCGTGAACTCGTCAACAATCTTCACCTCGCCCGCGTCGACGAGGTACTCCTTGTCACGATGGAAGAGCTCCTTCGCTCGAAGAGCCTGGCCGAGCTGGTGGACGTAGTTCGTCGCGACCGCGTCGTAAAGGTTGGTTACGCCGAGTTGCCGTTCTACCTTCTCGATTCCCGCTTCGGTCGGCACGACGGTCTTCTTCTCTTCATCCACTTCGTAGTCAGTGTCACGAGTCAACGTCCGGGCGATCGAGGCGAACTGGTAGTAGAGCTTCGTGACGTCCGAGGCGGGACCCGAGATGATGAGCGGTGTACGGGCCTCGTCGATAAGAATCGAGTCAACCTCGTCGACAATCGCGTAGTGGTGTCCGCGTTGAACCATGTGTTCACGGCGACGCGCCATATTGTCGCGCAGATAGTCAAAACCAAACTCGGTGTTGGTGCCGTACGTGACGTCCGCGGCGTAGGCGTCGCGCTTCTCGTCAAAGTCTTGAAGATCGGGACCGATTCGTCCCACGCGCAGGCCCAAGAATCGGTGGACCTCGCCCATCCAGTTCGCGTCGCGCGTGGCCAAGTAGTCGTTGACCGTCACGACGTGCACGCCGTTTCCACCCAACGCGTTCAGGTACACCGGCAACGTCGACACCAGGGTCTTGCCTTCACCGGTTTTCATCTCCGCGATCCAACCAAAGTGCAGGGCCATGCCACCCATCAACTGCACGTCGTAGGGGCGCTGCCCGAGGACTCTCGTGGCGGCCTCGCGCACCACGGCGAAAGCCTCGATGAGGAGGTCGTCGAGCGTCTCACCCTCGGCGAGTCGCTCACGAAAGATATCGGTCTGAGCCCGAAGCTCGGCGTCGGTCATCGCCGCCATCTGCCCGGCGAGCTCGTTGATTGGCCCCACCAGCTCGGCGAGTTGGCGCACCCGCTTGCCCTCGCCGGCCTTTAAAATCTTCTGAAATACGCTCATGTCGTGCTTTACCCTACCGGTCGATCCTGAACTACAGCAGGGCTGCGAGTGCTGACCTGATCTTTGACCCCACACTGGCCTGCGGCGGTGTCCGTGCGTACCGTGGGCAGCTTGCGCTCTCCTACGGTGATCTCGCACACTTCACCGGCTCCCTCGGCGATCACGTTGAACGCTCCGGGGCAGGACTTACTTCTAAACCGCGCCATGCTCAGCGTCAACAAGACGCCTTACGTGGGTCGTTTCGCCCGCGACTGGCATCGACTTTCAACCACAGACCACTCGCAGCCCTAGAACCATTCTAGGCCAATGTCCTCTTACGCCTTAGGGCGCGCAAGTAGGACGAGGGCCAGGCGCAGGCTTAAGACCAGACTCGCCAGTGGCACCAGGACTCGCCGCCATCCCCGGGCCGTTTGGATCTCAAATCGAAGGGCGCTGCGGTGATGCGCGATGAGCATCGCCCGTGGCGCGCGAGCTCGCGACACTCCCTCGAGATGCGTTACCGCCGCGTCGCTCGTGGCGGCCACTTCGAAGCCGTGCTCTCGTAACTGCCAGCACAGCGCCATGTCCTCAGCGAACATGAAGTACCGCTCGTCGAATCCACCCACTTCCTCAAAGGACTGACGTCGCACGAGAAAACAGGCGCCCGACACCCAATCCACGGGGCCATCGCTTTTCGTCGAGCGGTAGCGCGCCGTCGCGGGATTAGCGGGCCATAGTGGCGACAACATCGCGTGAAGACCCGCGAGCCAGACATTTGGAAAATCGCGCTTCGAGGGATAGATCGTGCCGTCGGATCGTAGGATGGTAGGCCCCACGAGCGCGACCGCCGGGTGCGTTTCGAGATAGACAACGAGTGCCGCCACCGCTCCTTCGTGCACGATCACGTCAGCGTTCGAGACGAGTACGTAGCGCGTCGAACGAGCGAAGGCGACGCCGCGGTTCACGCCCCGGCCGTAGCCGAGGTTTACACCGGGCGAGACCAACACCACTCCACGTTCAAGCAGCGACGAAGGTACCGATCCGACCTCGCCGTTCTCGACCACAACGATTTCGCCCACCCCGTTGGCGAGGAGCGATTCCACGCAATTGACCAACACCTGATCGGCGTGATAGTCCACGACCACCGCAGACACGTCGTGGATGGGGTCACTCACGTCGCCCCCTTTGGGAACCGGCGCGGTCAACGACCAGACGTGCCACGGCGTCTCGCCAGGGTGGCAACGACACCCAGTGGGACGCGAACTTCTGGGTATCGAGGTCGCTTCGCTTCGGCCGTGTGGCGAGCTGGGCCGGCACGAGCTCACTGGTTGCAATCGGCGTCGCGAACTCTTCACCGCGAAGCAAAAGGCTCCCGACGTACGCAGCGATCGCGAACCACGTCGTGGCGCCGGAGTTCGCCACGTGCCAGGTCCCACCAGGTCGTTCTCGCACCAGCGTCACCAGGGACCTCGCCAAGTCACTCGCCGCGCTCACCGTGCCAGTCTGGTCATCCACGAAACGAACGTTCGCGCCCGACGTCGCTCGATCGGCAATCACGTGGACAACGTTCGACCCCCGCACACCCATGACCCACGACGTGCGAACGATCGTGTCGCTCGGCGAGCATCGTAACTCGCCTTCACGTTTCGACCCGCCGTAGACGCTCAAGGGATGTGCCTCGTCGTACTCGACGTACGCGGCGCCCTTCGCGCCGTCAAAGACGTAGTCGGTGGAGATGGTGATGAGGTGTGCTCCGACGTCACTCGCCGCCAACGACATCGACTCGGTACCTTGTTCATTCACTGAAAAACACCGCGCGGCGTCTTCTTCAGCACGGTCCACCGCGGTGAAGGCCGCTAGATGCACAATGACGTCCGGTCGCGCGACGCGCAGCGAACGAAAGACGGCGTCGCGATCCGTCACGTCCAGATCTTGACGAGTGAGGCCGAGAACCTCGAATTCATCATCAGCGACAACCCGACCGTCGGGTTGAAACGACGCGTCACCACCTGGTGGCGTGAGGCCGCGAAGTGCGTCCACCAGATCGACGCCGACCTGACCTCCCGCGCCCGTCACCAAGACTCGAGTGGGCCGACTCATGTGCCCTCGACGTGAGCGTGGCGCACGTGCACCACGTCGCCCACACCAAAACTCTGAACGACGCCGTCGACTTCGACGAGGAGTTGGCCAGCGGCGTCGACGCCCAGCGCTCGCCCGACGATCGTGTCACCGGGTTGTTCGACGCGAACGGTCTGGCCGATCGTGGCCAAAGCACGCTCGTACTCTGCTCGTAGCGCTCGTTGACCGACATCGCTGTCGAGTTGCGCCCGGCGCGTCTCGAGTTCTTCGAGGACGAGATCGAGCAGCGCGCGAGGCGATATCGTCAGACCGCTCTCAAGTAGCACACTGGTCGAGCTCACTCCCTCGGGACCCGGGAACGTGAGATTGACACCAAGACCCACCACCACGGCCAAGTCACTCTCGGTCCCGACGATTTCTGCGAGAAGTCCGGCGAGTTTGTTCTCGCCAACGACCAAGTCGTTGGGCCACTTGAGTTGCGGTCGAACGCCGCTGAGACGAACCAGCGCCGCGCGGGTGGCCAACGCGACGGCGGCCACGACGAGTTGAAGGTACTCCGACTCAAGTTTTGGTCGAAGCAGGATTGAACAGAGGAGTGACGCTCTCGGTGGCGACGACCACGGGCGATCCAGGCGTCCGCGGCCCGAGCTCTGATAGTTAGCGAGAACGACGAGACCCTCCGCGAGATCCGCGTTCACCCGTTTCGCCACGTACGAATTGGTCGAGTCAATCTCGTCAAGGTGCTCAACGCGCCAAACAATGGGACTCACACTCAAACATTAGGGTTTAGGAGACGAGTGCTAGAAAATAACTGGCTCGCTACGGAGGTTTAGGTGTTAAAGAAAGTCCTCATCGCCAATCGAGGCGAGATCGCGGTTCGCGTGATCAGGACCTGTCGCGAAATGGGCATCACCTCCGTCGCGGTGTACTCCGAACTGGACCGCAACGCGTTGCACGTGCGATTGGCTGACGAAGCGTACTCCCTGGGCGGTCAAACCGCCGCCGAGAGCTACCTCCACACTGACGCCATCTTGGACGTCATGGAACGCTCTGGAGCAGACGCCGTGCATCCAGGTTACGGTTTCTTCTCAGAAAACGCGGGCTTTGCTCGCGCCATCATCTCACGCGGGGTCACCTTTGTCGGTCCGCCACCCGAGGCGATGGAGATAATGGGTGACAAGATCTCGTCGCGCCTCGCGGCGGAGGCGGTAGGCGTGGCCAGCGTGCCGGGTCGTAACCAAGTTCTGAAAAACGCGAAAGAGGTTGTCGCATTCGGCAAGGAGTTCGGCTGGCCCGTCGCGATCAAGGCCGCCTACGGCGGCGGCGGTCGTGGGATGAAGGTTGTCAACGCACCCGACGAAGCCTCCGCGGCTCTCGAAAGCGCCCAGCGCGAAGCACAGAGTTACTTCGGGCGCGCCGAATGCTACCTCGAGCGCTACCTCACCTGGCCCCGTCACATCGAAATGCAAGTCCTTGCCGACGCCGATGGCAACACGTTGTGGCTCGGCGAACGCGACTGTTCGGCCCAGCGTCGCCATCAAAAACTGGTCGAGGAGTCGCCGGCTCCGATCTTTTCCGACGAGATGCGCCGCGCCATGGGTGAAGCCGCGGTCAAGGTTGCCGCTGCTTGCGGCTACGTCAATGCCGGAACAGTTGAGTTCCTCTTTCAAGACGGCGAGTTCTACTTCCTCGAGATGAACACGCGCTTACAGGTCGAACACCCCGTCACCGAAATGGTGACGGGGCTCGACCTCGTGGAGTGGCAACTTCGCGTCGCGGCGGGTGAACACCTGGACTTCAGTCAGGAGGAGGTTCGAAGTAATGGCCACGCCATCGAAATTCGCATCAACGCTGAAGACCCCTCGGGAGGGCGCTTCCTACCAACACCCGGAACCATTACCCGTTTCGATCAGCCCTCGGGCCCGGGCGTTCGTCTCGACGCGGGTTATGGCGTGGGCGATTCAATTTCGCAGTACTACGACAACCTGATTGGCAAGCTCATCGTATGGGCCCCGGACCGCGAAAGAGCGCGGCGACGTATGTTGCGCGCAATTGAAGAGACCACCATCGAAGGCGTCGCGACGACACTCAGCGCGGACGTCTTGATTCTTTCGAGTGAAGAGTTCGTGAACGGGACGCATTCGACCAAGTGGATAGAGACCAGTTTGGACTTCGCGGCGTTACCCACGCCGGTCCAGGCCGCCGTCTCCGTGGGCGAGGGCCGGGTGCGTAAGGACGTCACGGCGGAAGTCAACGGGCGGCGGGTCACCGTCGCTCTCTGGGTCCCTGAATTCGACGACGACCTTCCCGCGCGTCCCCAGAGCACCGCCGCCAAACCCCGACGCCAGCACCACTCTGGTGTGCTTGGCAGCGGTTCGGGCAAGGTCAGCGTGCCGATGCAAGGCACCATCGTCAAGGTCAACGTCGAAGTGGGACAGGCGGTCGAGGCCGGCGAAACGGTCGTCATCCTCGAAGCGATGAAGATGGAGAATCTGGTCAGCGCTGAGAGATCGGGCGTGGTGAAGGCCATCAACGTCGCCACGGGCGACTCCGTCAGTGCCGGCGACGTCGTGGTGGTGATTGAGTGACGCTCCAACAACGCGCCACTGACGCGATCGAGGACGCTCGTGACGATCTCGTCGCGCTGAGTCACTTCATTCACGCGCACCCCGAACTCGGTTACGTTGAGTTTGAATCTTCCGAAGCCGTGGCCCGCGCGGCCGAGCGCTCTGGCTTTCTCGTCGAGCGAGGACTCGCTTCATTGCCGACCGCCTTTCGCGCCACCAAGGGAGCGGGCGAGCTTCATATCTTCTTTTGCGCCGAGTTTGACGCCCTGCCCGACGTCGGGCACGCCTGCGGACACAACATCATCGCCGCGGCCTCGCTCGGTGCGGCGCTCGGACTCGGGGCCGTCGCCGAAGAACTCAACCTCACGGTCACCCTTCTCGGAACGCCTTCGGAAGAGGGCGGCGGCGGCAAGATCGATCTCCTTGAGGCGGGTTACTTTGACGACGCGCACGCGGCGATGATGGTGCACCCCTTTCCCCACGAGCGCCTCGAGGCCACCTGCCTTGCCGTCGACCACTTTGACGTCGTGTTCGCGGGTAAGGAGGCTCACGCGTCGGCGGCCCCGTGGGAGGGTGCGAACGCCCTCGACGCACTCACCATTGCCCAAGTCGCCCTCGGACTGTTGCGTCAACAGCTACGCCCGGAAGATCAGGTCCACGGCATCGTCACCGAAGGCGGCTCGGCCGCCAATATCATCGCGAGCCGGGCCGCGGGACGTTTCATGGCGCGTGCGACGACGAGCGAGCGGCTGGGCGAGCTCCGCGAACGCGTCAACGCCTGTTTTGAAGCCGGAGCCCTGGCCACTGGCACCACGCTCGTCATCGAAGAGTTAGGCCATCCGTTCTCGCACATGGAGTCCGATCACGAAATCCTCGCGCACTACCGCCGCGCAGCCGAAGCCCTAGGGCGAAGTTTTGCGCTCGATGACGAGGGCGTCACCAAACCGACAATCTCAACGGACATGGGCAACGTCTCGCTCGTGGTGCCGTCCATCCATCCCCTCTTGATGATTCCCACCAACGGGGCCGTCAACCATCAGCCGGAGTTCACGGCGGCGAGCGCGTCGCCGGCGGCCGATCAGGCCGTCATTGACGGCGCCAAGGCCCTAGCGCATACGGTGATCGCCGTCGCCCAGGACGCTCCCTTGCGCCAACGGCTGTTGCACCGCGCGTGATACTCGAACACGCACTCTTGGGCATTCGAGCGGGCGAAGAGTCAGCGTTCGAGAAGTCGATGCGTGGCGCCCTGCCCGTCATCGAGTCCGCCGAAGGTTGCTTTGGCGCCGAAGTGCGCCGTCAGTCCGAGGATGGCTCGGTCTACCTCTTACTCGTTCGCTGGTCCTCGATCGACGCCCACCTCGCCTTTCGAGAGACCGAGCTCTTTACGAAATGGCGTTCCCTGACGCACCCGTACTACCAAGAGACCCCGAGGGTGACGCACTTTCACGAGCCGCTGGCCCTTTAGCCAGCCTGGTAGACCCCGAATTCTTCGCGCAACACGTCGGCCACCTCGCCGAGCGTCGCCCGTCGAGCCAGTGCCGTCTTCATCGGGTAGAGCACGTTGGCCGATCCGCGCGCAGCCACGCCCAGGTCGTTCAGGGCCGCGCGAACCGCGTCGTCCTCGCGAGACGCCTTGAGCAGGCGCACGCGCGCCACTTGGGCCTGTTGCTGTCGCTCGTCGACGGGAAAGACGTCGGCTGTCGTGAGTTCACTCTCGACGAATCGATTAACCCCGACGACAGTCTTTTCGCCCCGTTCGACCCCGCGCGCGAACTCATACGCCGCGGCGTCAATCTCATCTTGGAGGTAGTGCGCCTCGATCGCCGCCACCGAACCACCCATCTTGTCGATCGTCTCGATGTACTCTCGAGCGCGCCGCTCGACCTCGTCGGTCAATGACTCGACGAAGTACGAACCGGCCAAAGGGTCCACGGTGTCGGCCGTACCCGACTCGTAACCAATAACCTGCTGGGTGCGCAGGGCCAACTTCGCGGCTCGCTCCGTCGGTAGGCCCAGCGCCTCGTCGAAGCCATTGGTGTGCAGGCTCTGGGTGCCGCCGAGCACGGCCGCCAGACCCTGGAGGGTGACGCGCACGATGTTGTTCTCGGGCTGTTGGGCGGTCAGCGTCGAGCCGCCGGTTTGGGTATGAAAGCGCAACATTGTCGAACGGGGATCGCTCGAACCGAAGCGTTCTCGCATAATCGAAGCCCACAAACGACGGGCCGCGCGATACTTGGCGACCTCTTCGAAGAGGTTGTTGTGCGCGTTAAAGAAAAAACTGAGTCGCGGCGCGAACACGTCAAGAGACAGGCCCGCGGCGAGCGCCGCTTCGACGTAGGCGATGCCGTTGGCGAGCGTGAAGGCAATCTCTTGCACGGCCGTCGAGCCGGCTTCTCGGATGTGATAGCCCGAGATCGATATCGTGTTCCAGTTCGGCATTTCCTTCGCGCAGTAGGCGAAGGTGTCAACCACCAGACGCATCGAGGGTCGGGGCGGGTAGATGTACGTGCCCCTCGCCACGTACTCCTTTAAAATGTCGTTTTGCACCGTGCCGCGAAGTTGCGCGCCCGTGAAGCCCTGTTCTTCACCGACCAGCTGATAGAGCAATAACAGCGTCGCGGCCGTGGCGTTGATGGTCATCGACGTCGTCACCTCGCCGAGGGGTAGATCTCGCAGTAGCAGTCGCATGTCCTCGATCGACGAGATCGCCACGCCGACTTTGCCCACTTCTCCTTCGGCGCGCACGTGATCAGCGTCGAGCCCCATTTGCGTCGGCAGGTCGAAAGCGCACGAGAGTCCCGTTTGGCCCGCGTTCAAGAGGAACTTGAAACGTTCATTCGTCGCTTCGGCACTGCCAAAGCCGGCGTACTGGCGCATCGTCCATAGGCGTCCGCGGTACATCGTCTCTTGCACGCCGCGGGTGTAAGGATACGCACCCGGATCGCCGAGCTGGGTCTCTTCGTTAAAGCCCTTGAGGTCCGCGCCACGATAGACCGTCTTGATTTCAATTCCCGAGTCGGTGAAGCGTTCGTCAGAACTCACGCCACCAAGGTTAGGCGTTGCTAGTTGAGGCCAAGGTCGATGAAACTGCCTTCGCGGCACGAAATGTTGCTCGGCCAGTGCGCGACGAAGCAAGATAGAGAGATGTATTGCTCGAACTGCGGCTCGGAAATGAATGGTTCGAACTGTCCGGTGTGTGGACGGACGTTGCCCGCCAACGCCCACGGCCACATCGACACCACGACGGGATTGATGCTCGCCGGATGGTGGCGACGCGTCGGCGCAACGTTCGCCGACGATCTCATTCTCATTATTCCAACCCTCGTCGTGGCGTCGATCTTCGCCCAACTCGACGGGAACATCGTTGGCGCCCTCGTGGCGCTGGTACTGGAAGGCATCTACATGGTCAAGCTCTTGAGTGGCGCTCGAGGTCAGACCATCGGCAATCGCGTCGCGGCTACGCGAGTTCGCGACGCGGGCAACGGACAGGCCATCACCCTTTTACAAGCGTTCAAACGCTGGGGGTTCATTGCCATTTACAGCGCCATCGAACTCGCGGCAAACCCAGCTTCGATCTATATCGTCGCCTTGATCGCGCTCATCGACAACCTGTACCCGCTATACGATTCGCGTAATCAAACCTTGCACGACAAGTTCGCCGGAACGATCGTTGTCATGGCTTAGGTGTCCGACGTTCACGTGGCGTTATACACGAGAGTGGCCGAACAAGAATCTCAATCGGGCCCGCGCCTAGGCGTTGACCGGGTGGGGCATGCACAGATCGTCGTACTCGGCGATCTGGATCGGCCCCGCGTGATCGCCACAGGCCGAACACTCCGGGTCACGACGAACCTTAAAGATGCGAAACGTCTGGTCTAACGAGTCATAGGTCAACAGTCGACCAACGAGTGGGTCACCCAACCCGAGGATCATCTTGATCGCCTCGACGGCTTGAATCGATCCGATTATGCCGGGCAACACGCCGAGCACGCCCGCTTCGGCGCAACTGGGGGCGAGCTCGGCCGGAGGGGGCTCTGGAATCATGCAACGGTAACAGGGCCCCACGTAGGGGTCAAAGACGGTCACCTGACCCTCGAATCGAAAGATCGAACCGTGCACCACGGGGATGCGCTTTAGGAGCGCGGCGTCGTTCACCAAGTAGCGCGTCGGGAAGTTATCGGTACCGTCCACGATGACGTCGTAGCCGTCGATGATGTCCAGAATGTTGTCCGCCCCCAAGCGAGTGTCGTAGGTAATGACTTTGAGGTCGGGATTCATCGCCGTTAGGGCCGCCTTGGCACTGTCGACCTTGCGCATCCCCACCCGGTCCAGCGTGTGCAGGATCTGGCGCTGTAAATTTGACGCGTCGACGACGTCCATGTCGACGATGCCCAGAGTGCCCACCCCGGCCGCGGCGAGGTAGATCAGCGCCGGTGAACCCAGGCCCCCTGCGCCGAGCACGAGGACCTTCGCGTCGAGCAACTTCATCTGGCCCTCTTCACCCACTTCGGGTAAGAGCAAGTGACGGTGGTAGCGAACCCGCTGGTCTTGGGTCATGGTGTGCGGCGGGCTCCATTCGAGCCCCTCGTCCTTCCAGCGGTTGAAACCACCAGTCACTGAGACCACGTCGAGGTAGCCCAGATCCTGGAGCGTCTTCGCGGCGAAGGCGCTGCGGGTACCGCCGGCGCAGTAGACCGCGATCGGCGCACTCTTGTCGCTGAGGCGTCCCTCAATGGAAAACTCGAGTTGGCCCCGAGGCACGTGGATCGCCCCGGGCAAAGCGCCTTGTTGGTACTCGTCGGGCTCGCGCACGTCGAGCAAGGTGAAGTGATCGAGGCGTGCGGCGACCTCGCCAGGGTCGAGCTCGCGAATCTCGGCCTTGGCGGCGTTCAACAGGTCTCGCGGTGTGGGCACTTCACTCCCTTTCAGTCCTTAAACCCTACCTGCTTGGTCATCATTCGACGACGCCCGCCTGCTAGACCCGTCGCGTGGATCTTCATGAACTGCTCGCCCGGCGACGAATGACGCGCTCCTTTGACGGGACGCCCGTCGATGAGTCGTGGCTCGACGAGATCTGCGCTCAAGCGCTGTGGGCGCCCACGGCCGGGAACAGCGCGGGCGTTCGGCTCTATACGCTCGGCGCCCAATTTGTCTCGGCCTACTTCGAGCACGCGACCGACGAAGCGTGGCGCCAACGCTCGCGTCGGTTCGAGGGCCTCCTTCGAGCCGGGGCCGTCGTGCTGGTAACCACGCGTGCCCAGGATTACCTCGCTCGCTACGGCGAGGCCGATAAGGCTCAGTCTGGACTTAGCGAACGATCGGACTGGCCCGTGCCGTACTGGCACACCGACGCGGCGATGGCGACGATGGCGCTGTTGTTGCTCCTCGAAGAGGCCGGCTGGCAGGCCACGCTCTGGGGAAGCTTTCGCCACGGCGACGCGGTGTTGCGCTGGGCCGGCGTCGACGAGGAGGAGCTCTTCGGCACGGTGTTGATTGGCCGAGGCGACGGTGCCGACGTGACGTCGAGTTCCCTTAGGCGTGCGGTGCCCTCACGCGACGAGCGGGTTCGGCGCTTGGCGCCCTAAGCGTTCGCGGACTGCGCCAGCGCGGCGAGGTACTCCACCAAGGTACGAGCGCAAAACGCGGTCGCTCCCTTGGTCACGTAGCCGCGCGCCTCGCTCGATCGCGCTGGTCCGGCGATGTCGAGATGCGCCCAGGGTCGGCCGTCGGTGAAGCGACGCAGCAAAAGCGCGGCGGAGATCGAACCCGCCAATCGGGCCTTGCCCAGATTCTTCATGTCCGCAACGTCAGAGTCAATGTGTGACTCATAACTCGCGACGAGGGGCATACGCCACAGCGCCTCGCCGCTTCGCGCGCTCGCGGCTTCGAGTGACGCCGCGAGGGCGTCGTTCGAGGCGTACAACGCACCCACTTCGTCGCCCAATGCGATCACCTGCGCCCCGGTCAACGTGGCCACATCGATGATCGCGTCGGGCTTGATCTCCGCGGCGAGACTTAATCCATCCGCCAAGATCAGTCGGCCCTCGGCGTCGGTATTCAGCACTTCGATGGTCATGCCGTTGCGAATGGTCAAGACGTCGCCGGGCTTGGTGGCCTTATCGCCCACGAGGTTCTCGGTCAAGGGCGCGATGGCTGTGACACGAACATCCAAGCCCAAACGACTAGCCAGTGAGAGAACGGCCATGACGATGGCGGCGCCGGTCATGTCCGTCTTCATCGTGATCATGCCCTCGGCGGTCTTGATCGAGAGACCGCCCGAATCAAATGTCACGCCCTTTCCCACGAGCGCGACGTGGGGAATCTTCGCGCCAGGCCGAGGGTCGTAGGTGGCGTACACGAGACGGGTGGGTTGGGCGGAACCCTGTCCCACGCCGAGCAGCCCGCCCAAACGCTCCTCCTTGATCTTGGATTCGGTCCAGATCTGCACCGAGACGTGCTCGTCGTTCTCGAGTCGCTCGTCAATGGCCTTGGCCAACTCTCTGGGCGGGAGATGACCGGCCGGTGAGTCGATCAGGAACTTGGCCCAGTTCACGGCGTCGGCGATGGCGGCCCCGCGTTCCACCCCCTTGGTCACAACGTCGTGGATCGCCACCGTGGGCAACGGCACGGCGACCGGTACAACGTCGAATGTCGCCTCCGAGCGCTGGTTCTTAAAGGTGTACGACGCCAGCATCGCGCCCTCGACCAACGCTTGAGCGGCGCTCGAGGGATCGGCCAGACCAGTCGTCGGCAACAGCACCGCCATCGAGCCCTCGCCCGCGGCACGAAGCGCCCCCGCGCCAAAGAGTCGGTAGTTCTCTAAGAGCTGATCGCTCGAGCCCAGCGAAATGAACGCCACGTTGGGACCCTGGAACGATCGCAGTACGACCGAACTACCCGCGTCCTCTTTCAGGCCCTGTTGGGAACACCACGATTGAGCTAACGTGCGCGGAATCTCGACCTCGGCCAAGCTCGAGGGAATCGCGTCGCTAATCGTTCCCTCGCCGTCGTGAAAGAGCACCGGCACGCCGATGGTCGCTTGCATCTGGGCCTCATTGAGCGAGGAGATTCGTACCGTGCGTGCCATGCCATGCCTCTTTTAGTTATGAACCCGGGCGGTTCGGTGACTAGGACCTTCGGCCCAACGGGCCATGGTCCACGCAAGATCGCTCAGACGATTGAGATAGGGCGTGACAAAGGAGTTCTCGAGGGAATAGCCAACGGCCACGCGCTCCGCACGGCGGATGATGGTGCGCGCGACGTCCAAGGCGGCCGAGAGCCGGTTCTCGCCGGGCACGACGAACTCCTTGGGCATCTCTATCTCCGAAGAGAGCGCGTCGATTTCATGCTCGAGACGCTCGATCATCTCATTAGTCACGAGTGACTTCTTCGCCACGAGTTTGTGTCGATTGGCCGGGAGCGTGGCGACCTCAGCCATCAGCACCCACAGATCGCGCTCGAGGGTGATTAGGAGTTCGTCCAAACGCGATCCGGTCTCGCTCAAGGACCGGGCCCAACCGAGCGCCGCTTGCGCCTCGTCGACGGCGCCGTTGACTTCAACGGGTTCAGAACTCTTCGCCACGCGTCCGCCGAAGTAGAGTCCCGTGGTGCCGTCGTCACCGGCACGTGTGTAGATCTTCACATCGCCAGCGTAGTGAACTTAACCATCGCCAGTAACCTGAAGAACCAATGGAGCCAACCCTGCGTCCGCCGTTCGCTCGCCCGAGCGCCGACGACCCCTATCTGAAGGCTCTCGCCCAACGGGTGGTGATTTTCGACGGCGCCACCGGAACGAATCTGCAACTTCAACCTCTGACCGCAGACGACTTTGGCGGTGCGTCATTCGAAGGTTGCAATGAGGCTCTCAACGTCACGAAGCCCTCCACCGTGGAAGCGCTGCATCGATCGTTCTTTGACGTCGGCGTCGACGCCGTGGAGACCAACTCCTTTGGTTCGTTTTCCGTGATTTTGGCGGAGTACGGCATCGCTCCGCGCGCGCACGAACTGGCCCTGGCTTCAGCCCAGATTGCGCGTCGCGTGGCCGACAGTTACGCCAGCGCGAACGAGCCAAAGTTCGTGGCCGGCTCGATGGGACCCGGCACCAAGTTTCCGACGCTCGGTCAGATAACGTACGACGATCTCTCCGCAAGTTACGAAGAACTTGCTCTCGGACTCTTAGAGGGCGGCGTTGACCTCTTGCTCGTCGAGACGATGTTCGACCTGCTCTCGGGTAAGGCCGCCGTGGCCGCGTGTCATCGGGCCATGGCCCGTCACGGTCGAATCGTGCCGATCCAAGTCCAGGTCACCATCGAATTGACCGGTCGGATGCTGCCCGGCACCGAGATCGGCGCCGCCATCGCGGCGCTGACGCCGCTCGGAATCGACGTCATCGGCCTTAATTGCGCGACCGGTCCAGTGGAGATGTATGAGCCGCTTCGAACACTCTCAGACAGCGCACCGCTCGCGCTGTCGTGCATGCCCAACGCCGGACTACCGAGCGTGGTTGAGGGAAAGATGCACTACGACCTCAGTCCCGACGCGCTCGCCGAGCACCTCGCTCGCTTCGTTTCTGAGTACGGCGTCCAGGTGGTGGGCGGATGTTGTGGCACGACGCCTGAACATCTCGCGCGCGTGATCGAGACCGTGCGGCCGTTGAGTGCCGCCAAACGTTCGCCCGTCATCGAACCCTCGGTGGCGTCGATCTACTCATCGGTCAGTTATCAACAGGACCGATCCGTGTTGCTCGTGGGTGAACGGACCAACGCGAACGGCTCCAAGAAGTTCCGTAACGCCATGCTCGAAGGCGACTGGGATACCTGCGTCGAGATCGGACGCGAGCAGATTAAAGAAGGCGCCCACATCTTGGACGTGTGCGTGGACTACACCGGTGCCGACGGGGTCGGTGACATGAATGAACTCATGAGTCGACTTGCGACCCAATCGTCGGTACCGGTCATGATTGACACGACCGAAGCGCCCGTGGCGCGTCAAGCCCTCACCTGGCTCGGCGGCAAGCCTCTCTTGAACTCGGTCAACCTCGAAGAGGGTGATGGCCCCGGCACGCGCCTCGACAGTTTCTTGACGCTCGCGGCAGAGTTCGGGGCGGCCGTGGTCGCCACGTGCATAGATGAGGAAGGCCAAGCACGAACCGCCGAATGGAAGGTTCGCGCCGCCAAGGCCATTACGGAACTCGCGGTCTCACGCTACGGGCTCGATCCCCACGACATCTTCATCGACACTTTGGCGTTGCCCTTATCCACGGGAATGGTCGAGTCGCGTCGCGACGGCATCGAAACGCTTGAGGCCATTCGCCGAATCAAGGTCGAACTGCCAGACGTGAGAACGATTCTCGGTCTCTCCAACATCTCCTTTGGTCTTAATCCGGCGGCTCGCCAGGTCCTGAACAGTGTCTTTCTCCACGAAGCCGCCGACGCCGGACTCGACGCCGCCATTGTGCACGCCTCAAAAATTCTCCCTCTTCATCGAATCGACGAGGAGGCGCGACAGGTCTGTCTGGACCTCATCTACGACCGTCGACGCGACGACTACGACCCCCTGAGCGAACTGCTTCGACTCTTCGAGGGCGCGTCGGTATCGCAGAACCGGGGCCCGTCCTTGGAGGACTTGCCACTCAATGAGCGCCTGAAACGGCGCATCATCGACGGCGCGCGCGTCGGACTCGAAGAGGACTTGAACGAAGCGATGAACGAAGGCGTCAAGCCCCTGGACATCGTCAATGAGATCCTCCTCGACGGGATGCGCGTCGTCGGCGATCTCTTCGCCAGTGGCGAAATGCAACTACCCTTCGTTTTGCAAAGCGCCGAGACAATGAAGTCGGCGGTGTCGCACCTCGAGCCTTTGATGGAAAAGAGCGACCAGGGCGGGCGCGGGCGCGTCGTGCTCGCCACGGTGAAGGGCGACGTGCACGACATTGGCAAGAACCTCGTCGACATTATCTTGACCAACAACGGTTACGAGGTCATCAACTTGGGCATCAAAGTCGGCGTGAACGAGATGCTCAGCGCCGTTGAAGAACATAAGGCCGACGCGTTGGGTATGAGCGGACTATTGGTGAAATCCACGCTGATCATGCGTGAGAACCTCGAGATCATGAATGAGCGCGCAATGTCCACGGTGCCGGTCCTGCTCGGCGGCGCCGCGCTCACGCGCACCTACGTCGAACGCGACCTGCGAGAGATCTACGGCGGGCGGGTTTTCTACGGCAAGGACGCGTTCGAGGGGCTGCGCGTGCTTGACCAGCTGGGCGAAATTCGTCGGGGCGGCGTCGACGATCCCGCCTTTGGCCGAGAGGTCTCGCAAAAGAAGGTCACGCGACGCTTTCGAGACGCGTCGCCCGTGTCCGATCCCAGTTTGCCCTCGCGCAGTCCCGAGGTGGAGGCCGACAATCCCCTCTTCGCCCCACCCTTTCTCGGGACTCGCGTCGCCAAGGGAATGTCCATCGACGAGATCAGCGAGTACTTGAATCTCACGGCGCTGTTTCGCAATCAGTGGGGCTTTCGACCAGAGAACGGCGAAGACGACCGGGCCTTCAAAGAGCGCGTGAGCGCCACGCTGCGCGAGCAGTTGAGCAACGCCAAAGAGGAGAACCTGCTCATCCCCCAAGTGGTATGGGGACACTTCCCCGCCGCGGCCAGCGGCAACGACCTGGTGATCTACGCCGACGACGCCCACGACAGCGAATTGACACGATTCCACTTTCCCCGCCAGAACGAGACGCCGAATCTCTGCATTGCCGACTTCTTTCGCTCAGTCGATAGCCCCGATCACGACCACGCCAGCTTCATGCTGGTCACGATGGGTAGCCGAGTCTCAGAGCGAGCGCACCAACTCTTTTCCGAGAACCACTACAACGACTATTTGATGTTGCACGGACTGGGCGTGGAGATGGCCGAAGCGCTCGCCGAGCTCTGGCACCGCCGGATCAGACAAGAGCTGGGTTACGTCCAAGAGGATGGCCCTACCCTCACCGGCCTCTTTCGCCAGCAGTACCGCGGCGGGCGTTACTCGTGGGGCTACCCGGCCTGTCCCGATCTCTCGGACAACGCGAAAGTAGCCGCGCTGCTTGAGTCTGAGCGAATCGGCGTCTCGGTCTCCGAGGGCTTCCAGCTCCATCCCGAGCAGACCACCGACGCGATCATCTGCCACCATCCCAGGGCCAAGTACTTCGTCGCCTAGTGCACGACGCCGTTCGACGCCAACCGGTCCTAATGCTTAAGAACGACGCGACGGGGACGCGACGGGCGTGGCGCCACTCAAGGCTTCGCGAGCGTGATAACTCGAACGGGTCAAGGGTGACGCCTGCACGTGACGAAGTCCCAAGCGGCGACCCCGTTCGGCGAGGTCGTCGAACTCGGCCGGCGCCCAGAACCGAGCCACCGGGAGGTGACGCTCCGACGGGCGAAGATACTGACCGATCGTGACGATCTGCACGCCCACCGCGGCGAGGTCGGCGAGCACTTCTTCGACCTCGTCGGTGGTCTCGCCCAGTCCCACCATCAATCCCGACTTGGTGGTGAGACCGGCCTGGGCGCTACGCGCGAGCACGGTCAGTGATCGCAGGTACCCCGCGCTCGGTCGCACCGCGCGCTGGAGTCGAGCGACGGTTTCGATGTTGTGATTCATGACGTCGGGCCGAACGTCCAGCAGGAGCTGGAGCGCGTCGGGATCGCCCTTTAAGTCACTGGTCAACACTTCAACGTCGGTGCCGGGCGAACGCTCGCGAATGGCGCGCACGCACTGAGCGATCGCGCCCGCGCCGCCGTCGGCGAGGTCGTCTCGGGCGACGCAGGTGATGACCGCGTGCGCCAAGTTGAGTCGTACGACCGCTTCGGCCACGCGATCCGGTTCGGTGGGATCAAGGGGCATGGGCTTGCGCGTGTCGACCAGACAGAACCCACAGGCCCTCGTGCAGCGTTCGCCATTCACCATGAACGTCGCGGTGCCCGCGGCCCAGCACTCGTAGATATTTGGACAGCCCGCCTCTTGACAGACCGTCACCAAGCGCAGGTCTTCGGTGAGCGTTCGCAGCGCTTGGTACTCCGGGCCCATGCGCGCTTCGACGCGGAGCCACTCGGGCTTACGCGCACCGAGCAAGAGTCCTGCGTCGGGGTCAACGCCGGATTTGCGAAGTCGTCGAATGAGCGGACGCTCCGCCGAGTCGCTCGCCACGCTTCGATCCACACGCGCCACGCGCGCCTCGCCCCCGAGAGCCCGCTCGAGCTCGTCGCCCAACATGTTCTCGATCTCGAGTGTGCTCACCGAGAGCCCCAGCGAGGCGAGCGACGCCACGGGCCGGTCGGCGATGCCACAGGGCACGATGGCCCGAAAGCCGGCCAGATCAATCTCCACGTTGAGCGCCACGCCGTGGAGCGTGCGCCGTTGGCCGAGTTCGTTGCGTTCGGTGCGCACGCCCACGGCGGCGATCTTGGCGGGCACCCCTTGCAGATCGGCCCACACACCGGGGTAGCCCTCGAGTCGACCCACCTGGCCCAGTCGGGCACCGGGGTCGGCGCCACGAACCGTCGCGATGACGGCGTCTTCGAGGCGACGAACGTGGGCCTTGCCGACGGCCGGATCGTCGTCCACGTTCACGATCGCCCACGCCACGACCTGGCCGGGCGCGTGGTACGTGACGTCGCCACCCCGGTCGGCGTCAACGACGACGCCCTCTAGCTCCGAGAGTGGGACGAGAAAGTGCTCCTCGAGCGTACGAACACCCCGGGTGTAGGTCGGTGGATGTTCGAACAGTAAGACGTAGTCATCGGTGGCTTGGAGCAACGATCGTTGCAGCGCGTTGGCCTCAGCGAAGGAGACCCGGCCCAGGTGACGCCGACGCAACACCTATCGCTCGCTCTCTAGGTCCATGCCCGCCAGTAACTCCGCCACCCGTTCAAGGTAACTCGCCGCGCCCACCGGCTCACAGACCCGATGGTCAAAGGCGAGCCCCAACACCACCCGTCGGCCCGCTTCAATGGTCGAAACGCCGTTCGTGGAGCGAACCACGGGCGTGAGACGCACCGCGCCCATAGAGAGGATCGCGACTTCGGGCTGAATGATGATCGGCTCGCTCCATAGCGTGTGGACACTGGGCGCCCCGATGACGGTGAAGGTTCCCCCCATCAAGTCGTCGGCGGTGAGCTGGCGCGAGGCGAGGCGATCGTCTAGATCACCTACTCGGCGCGCCAGCGCGCGCAAGGTCAGGCCGGCCGCGGCGTGCACCACCGGCACCAACATGCCTTCGTCGGCGACGGCCCGCACGACGCCAAGGTTGACCGTGCGGTGAACAACCAGTTCATCACCCAAGAAGGTGGCGTTGAGAAACTCAAACTCGCCGAGCGCGCGCACCGCCGCGAGGCTCACCACCATCTCGTCGCTGATGGCCACCCCGTCACGGGTCACCCGCCCGATCGCCTCCAGTTCGCCAAAGATCGGGCCGTCGACCTCGATCGCCACGAAGCCGTGGGGCGTGCCCTGGCTCGACACCGTCATGTGGTGGCCCATTCGCCGCCGCCCGTGGCTGAGCGGTACGACCAGCGCTTCGCTCGGACCGCGGGCGACGGCGCGCTCGGCGTCACGACGGGTGATGGCACCCCCGGTCCCGGTACCGCGCAGCGTTGCCGGCTCCACACCGGCGTCGGCGAGAATTCGCCGCACGACCGGTGAGACCACGACGCCGTTCGCGCTCGGGGCGTCGACCACCTGGGGCGCCGGTGCGTTCGGCTCGGGCGCGGGCTCAACGAGTTCTGCGACGCCTCGAGATTGCGCGCTCGGCTCCCCCGCCTCGTCAATGACCGCGACACGTGATCCGGTCGCCACGGTATCTCCTTCGCCGGCGACGATCTCGACGAGCACGCCCGAGGCGGGCGAGGGCATTTCGGAGTCCACCTTGTCCGTGGAGACTTCGAAGAGTGGCTCGTCGCGCGCGACGCGCTCACCCACCTTCTTGAACCACTTCGTGATGATTCCTTCGGTGACCGACTCACCGAGCGACGGCAACGTCACGTCAACCAACGTGCAATCCCCTTCCGGCCAACGCGAGGAGCGTTTCGCCAAAGGTCTCCGACAGCGACGGGTGCGGCTGGATCAACGCGGCGGCTTCCTCGGCCGTCGCCTCCCAGTTGACGGCGAAGTAGCCCGCGCCCAGCTGTTCGGTGACCCAGGGACCGGCCATGTGCACGCCCAGAATCTGACCGGCCGTGCCGTCGGCCCGCTTTTCGGCGATGATCTTCACCACGCCTTCGGTGTCGCCAATGATTTGCGCGCGACTGTTGCCGCCGAAGGGATCCTTCTTCACCACGACCTCGTAACCCTTCTCCTTCGCGAGTGCTTCGGTCAGTCCGCAGAACGCCACCTCGGGGTTGGAGTAGATGGCCCAGGGCACGCGGTCGTAGTCCACGGGCACGACGGCTTCGCCCAGGATGGTCTTGATGGCGACAATCGCTTCAGCGAAGCCGACGTGGGCGAGCTGGGGCGTGTCGGCGACCACGTCACCGACGGCGAAGACGTGCGCCGCACCGGTGCGCTGATAGTTGTCGGCCACGACGAAGCCGCGATCGTTAAGAACGACGCCCGTGCCCTCGCCGAGCAGACCCTCGGTGCGCGCGCGCCGCCCCACGCTCATCACGACCATGTCAGTGTCGACGCCTTCCTCACCCTCGATGGCGATAGTGGTGGCACCCTTTTTCGGGCTGTGCCCGGTGATCTTCACCCCGACGCGAATCTCAATGCCCCGTTTCTTGAACGAGCGCTGCACCACGCTCGCGACCTCGCTGTCACAGCCCGCCAAGATCGACGGCAGACTCTCGAGAATCGTGACCTTGGTGCCCAAATCCGCCAACAGCGAGGCGAACTCACAACCGATGGCCCCGCCGCCAATCACCGCGGCGGTGGACGGCAGGGCGCTCAAGTCCAAGAACTCATCCGAAGTCACCACGATCGATCCGTCGACCTCAAAGCCGGGCAGCGTGCGCGGCACCGATCCCGCGGCCAGGATCACGTTGGTGCCCCGCGCAACGACGCCAGCGTCCGCGCCGTCGAGCACGGTGACGCTCAAGTCCTTTTCGAGTCGACCGGTACCTTGAAAAATCGTAACCTTGCGGCCCTTGAGCAGACCCGAGAGGCCCTTGAAGAGGCGCTCGACGATCTCGTTCTTGCGCTGCTGGCTGACCGCAAAGTCCACCGACACACTCTTGGGGGTGACCCCGAATTCACTCGCGTGCTCGACCGTTCGACGCACGTGCGCGGTTTCGAGGAACTCCTTGGCGGGTACGCAGCCCCGGTGAAGACAGGTGCCTCCTACCTTGTCGCGCTCCACGATGGCCATATTGAGACCGGCGGACGCGCCGTAAAGGGCCGCGGCGTAGCCACCAGGACCCCCTCCAATCACGACGACATCGAACTGCTGGACCTCGTTTGCCACGGTCGTTCCCTTCAGTAGTACTGCGTCATCCCCCGGGGAAATCCTAATGTTTCTGCCGTTTCGTCCACGCAAGGCGAACTACGAGTGTCGGCCCCGCTGGGCGTCGGCGGCCTGGGTCGCGAGTTCGTCGACGAAGTCGTTCATGCGGTCCCCCGAGTGACCCTTCACCCACGAGAACGTCACGTCGCGTCCGCTCTCGAGCGCCAGCGGTAACAGCTGTTCCCACAGGTCTTGGTTCGCCACTCGCTCGCCCTTGGAGTTCTTCCAGTTTCGCCGGAGCCATCCGACGTACCACGAATCGTGAAAACACTTCACCACGTACGTCGAATCGCTGACGATCTCGATCGGACCCTCGGGATGCTCCTGCAGCGCCTCGATCACCGCTCGGATCTCCATGCGCTGATTCGTCGTGTGGCCCTCGGCGCCGCTGGCGAACTCCTCGGGACCATTCGCCCACGCCCAACCTCCGGGACCGGGATTACCGCGACAGGCACCGTCGGTATGGAAACGGTTCATATGACGCGGGTAATCCAGGCGTCGGGATCCTCGGTGAAGCGCGTCACCGCGACCGGCAGATCCCCGCGCAGCACCTGACCCAACGTGACGTGTTCGAGCACCTCGCGAAGGGCGCCGCGCACGGCCACCCACACGTCGCGCAGGTGCGTCGCCTCGCCTTCGTAGACGAGCGTTTCGGGCCGCATCCCGCGAACACCGGCCATCGGTCCACTCACGACGCGCAAGATGTCGGCGATCATGATCTGGTCCGGGTCGTGGGCCAACTTGAATCCGCCTTCGGGGCCGCGCTGACTGGTGACCAGTCCGCCGCGACGAAGGTCAGAGAGTATCGCGCCGAGAAACTTAGCCGGCAGATCCTGTTCATGAGCCAGATGGTCGGCACTCACCGAGACGTCGCTGGCCGCCAGCGTCAAGAGCGCGCGAATGGCGTACTCAGCCTTGGCGGGAATCTGCATAGCCCCATTCTGCCCCACGTCGTTGTCACGCGTGGCGCCCCGTGAATCAACTCCTATCGTGGTGGACGTGTACGACCTCGCGACCCGCCGTCTCTATCTATGCGTGCCGGTACGCGAGGACATGGCGATCTTCTTACCGGGCGTACTGAAAGGAGGCGTCGACGTCGTCCAACTCAGAGAAAAGACCTTGTCCGGGCCGGCACAGTTGGATCAGGCTCGAATGATCGCCTCGATCTGTCGAGAGTTCAACGTGCCCTTTATTGTCAACGACTCACCCGAACTCGCGCTCGAGGCGGGTGGTGACGGTGTGCACGTCGGGCAAGATGACGTCAGCGTCGAACGTTGTAGGGAGATTCTGGGTCCCGATGCCATAGTCGGGCTCTCGACACACTCGCCAAGCGAGTTCGATGACGCCTTGGGTAAGAACGTCACCTACCTCAGCGCCGGCCCGATCGTTCCGACCCCGACCAAACTCGGTCGCACGGGCACGGGCGTACGCTACGCCGTCGAATGTCAGACGCGCAGTCCACGCCCGGTCTATGTCACCGGCGGGGTGAACGAGACGAACGTGGCTGCGCTCGTCACGCTCGGGCTTCGCCACTTCGTGGTGGTGCGCGCGATTACCGAGGCCAGTGAGCCTGGTCTCGCGGCTCGCGACATTCGCCGAGCCCTCGACGAGGCGCTCTTAGCGGTGCCGGTCGAGCCAACCTAGCAACGTCGCCACCATCCGGGGATCGGCACGCAGTTGGTGACCCGCGCCTTGTATGAGACGAAGTTCCGCTCGACCTTCGGCCGCGGCGACCAAATCCCGCGCGTCCGACGCGGGCACCTCGACGTCGTCGGTGCCGTGGCCGATGAGCAGGCGACGTGGGGGAATCTTCTTGATCGCGCGCATTGGATCCACGGCGAGTAAGTCCTTGTAGAGCTCGTCGGGCGCGAGGAGATCCCGCTCGTTCCCGACGACCCCCGCAACCTGGACGGCGTGATGGATATCCTCGGCGGTACCGGCCCAGGGCTGTAAGTGCGCGGGCGCCGCGAAGGTGGCCACGCCGCGAACTCGCTCGTCGTCCGCCGCCACGGCCAGCGCGAGCGAGCCGCCAAAGCCGAATCCCGCCAACGAGATGGGTTGGTCGCCCTCGGCCACCCGATCGAGGATCTGACCCAAGTCCTGGCGCCACTGGCTCGCCGAGAACGTACCCGTGCTGCCACCCACGCCCGAGAGTGTGCCCGT